>Ga0074195_1000477_pt1 | contig 78632 bp, 67 predicted proteins | sample EPASupsiteHSE623_FD_64525 | JGI IMG/M metagenome (GOLD analysis project Ga0074195, IMG submission 64525) | Bioremediated contaminated groundwater from EPA Superfund site, New Mexico - Sample HSE6-23 | ecosystem: Environmental > Aquatic > Deep subsurface > Groundwater > Contaminated ...
ATTGTTGTCATCCAGTTCCTTGCTCCTCTTGACATGAAACGGATTCACCAGCACTATCTTCATGCTGTGATCCTTAAGTTGTTGAGCAATATTAAACCAGTAGTGACCGGTTGGCTCCATGCCCACCATAACTTTGCTTTTGCTACTTATTTCGCTAATAGCCCGGACCCATGTTGTGAACTGAACAAAGCCGTCTGCATCATTGCTGAACTTTAGCAACTTCCCAATTTCCACCCCTCGGCGGTCAAAGGCTCTGGCATAGTGGATCTCACTGGCTATGTCCACGCCAATTCTGACACTGGGGGATATCGACATGGTAATCACTAAGTCCATCAGCCGGTTTGCCCGAAATACACTGGACTGTCTGAAATACATCCGTCAGCTCAAGGATAAGAACATTCCCGTTTTCTTTGAAAAAGAAAATATCAACTCTATGGATTCCAAGGGCGAGGTCATGCTTACCATCATGGCGTCGCTTGCCCAGCAGGAAAGTCAATCCTTAAGTCAGAACGTTAAGCTGGGCCTGCAATACCGATACCAGCAGGGCGAAATCCAGATAAACTGTGCTCGATTCCTCGGTTATACCAAGGACGAGAAAAAGCATCTTGTAATAGTGCCGGAAGAAGCTGAAATCGTAAAGCGTATCTACCGGGAATACCTTGAGGGAGCCAGTATGCTTAAACTCGCTCGCGGCCTAGAAGCGGATGGCATTCTGAACGGCGCTGGTAAGGAAAAATGGCATACCAGCAACGTAAACCAGATTTTGCGAAATGAGAAATACATCGGCGATGCCCTTCTGCAAAAGACCTATACCGTTGACTTCCTTACAAAAAAGCGGGTCAAGAATAACGGCCTTGTTCCGCAATACTACGTGGAAAACAGCCATGAAGCCATCATCCCGCGTGAAATTTTCATGCAGGTGCAGGAGGAGCTCATCCGCCGCCGAATTGTCCACACCAGCCCGAATGGGAAGAACAGAACTTTCAGCAGCAACCACTGCTTCGCTCAAATGATTATTTGCGGCAACTGCGGCGAGGTGTTCCGACGGGTTCACTGGAACAACCGTGGCAAAAAATCCGTGGTCTGGCGGTGCGTCAGCCGCTTAGAAAACACCGGACTGTTCTGCGATGCTCGCACGGTTTCTGAAAGCCAGATTGAGCAAGTGCTGATTACTGCCATAAACCAAGCGCTGTGCGACAAGGACGCATTCCTGATCACCCTTCAGAAAAATATCGAGACTGTCATAATCCATGAGAACGACCAGACACTGGCAACTATCGACAAGCGGCTCGAGGAACTTCAGACAGAGCTTCTAAAGTTGGCCAGTTCCAAGGCTGACTACGAGGATGTCGCCGACGAGATTTACCGCCTGCGTGAGGAAAAGCAGAAAGTACAGCTGGAAAATGTCGGACGTGATGAACTGAAAAAACGGATTGTCGACATGGGCGACTTCCTGCGGAAACAACCCACCGCCATTACGGAATACGACGAGCCGCTTGTCAGGCGGCTGATTGAAAAAGTTACCGTCTACGAGCATAAATTTACCGTGGAATTTAAGTCCGGCGTGACGGTGGATGTGAAAGAATAAGGGGAAACATGAGCGAGGCACTCTACGAAATTAACCGTAGGGTGCCTTGGCTTTTAAACGTAAGCGAACTCTCTTATTGACGATTCTATAGGCCTTGCGTCGCTTACATTGAACAAAACTAAATTCTTTCTAATAATTTTTTGTGTTCTCGTACAAGGATAAATAATTCCCGTTACCCCATTATTTTCTAGGTACTTTGATAAAATATGAAATGACTTATATGCTTTTTCTTTCTTGCCTTCATCCTTTTCGTCTACTTTTTTATATATACAGCTACATATCATCTTTAAGTATTGCTTTGCATATGACTCTTCAATAATATTTTTATCTACTGGGTTTTTATCCATAAGGGCTAAAATATCTTTTTTCAATTTCTTTTTATTTTTATATTTTTCATGTGCATTGGGGTTTGACAATAGCTCATCAATCATCTTCTTGACACTATCATTATAATAATCATCTACGATGCTTTTAATTTTGGATAAGGATACATCGTTATATGATAAATCTAAAATATTGCCTTCTTTTACTGGCTCAAAACGGCAAAAAGAATAGTTGCATCCAATAGACGCCCTATATTCTTCTAAGCAGACATATTCATTTAATGATAGCTGATCTGTGTATTTTGTTTCTTTGTCATTAAATGATAAATATAGATACTGCTTTCCCGGAGGATTCCATCTGTTATTTGTTTTACTTGGCCAAGGAATAAAGCGATCTGCTTTATGTCCAACACCTTCTACAACTCTACATAAAACATCACTGTCTTTTAGCTTATAAAAAAACTTATCTCTATGTAAATTAATGCATTTTGTAAATATATCATCGAAAATTTCTAAAAAGCCTTTGTAGCCATCATCCTTTTTATAAACATCCTCCCACTGTTGCTCAATCAAATATGCTGCACTTTCTAACTGAATGTCACTAATTAATTCTTGAAAATACTGTACATCCAATGCACTATTATAAAAAATACTATATTTCCCCAAATTTTTAACGTATTCAATAACTGTATCCAGTGTAAAAAAGGCGTCAGTTCCTATAATATCGTTCATTGTTGCAAACACGCTGGTTATCTTGTTTAAAAAATATGCTAACTTTTGTGAATTCACTCCTGGTATCCAAATATCATTTCTGATACGTTTGCTAATATAGTTCATTTCATGAACATAATTCGTTGACAGATTTTCTAATTTATTAAGTTCGATCAAGACTAGCATATCCATATCTGGCATACTATCAACCTTGCTCCCTTCACTAGTAATAATAAGAAACAATGGATGGCTTTATTATTATAATTACCAAGTAATGAACAAATTGTATGCAAACATCCAATCTGCTCTCACAACCTCGCCAAATTCAAAAAACATCCAAATCGACCACTCGCAAACACATGTTATCTAAACTGACCACACGCCAGACTATGACATCTAAATCGCTCTGTCACGTTCAAAATCATGCCTTTGGACTTATTCCCACGAAGCATTATTTAGATGATTTTAGCACATCTGATTTTTACCCCAAAGCCCCGAAAATCCCAGTATTGCTGGACCTTCCACACACTCACTTATCAACCCGTGATATCAATACTACCGTCTCAACGTGGGCCGTATGCGGGAACATGTCTATCGGCTGGACTTCTTCGACCTGGAACCCCTGCCCCGTCAGGCGTTCCAGGTCGCGGGCCAGGGTGCCCGGATCACAGGAAACGTAAATTAACTTTGGCGGAGCCATGTTTATGACTGTCTCCAGTACTCGGCGGTCACAGCCGGCTCTCGGCGGATCGAGGACGACTACGTCAGCTTTGATGCCCTGTTTTGCCATATCTGGCAGCACTCGCTCAGCCAGGCCCACAGAAAATTCCACATTGTTGGCCCCGTTGAGAGCGGCATTTTTACGGGCGTCCCGAACCGCAGCCTCAACGACTTCGATGCCCAATACCCGGCGGGCCCGTTCCGCCAGAAACAGGCTGATCGTACCCGTACCGCAGTAGGCGTCAATGACTGTCTCCCGGCCCTGAAGCGCGGCATACTCGAGCACTTGCCGGCAGAGAACTCCCGCTTGCACAGGGTTGACCTGAAAGAACGAGGCGGGGGAGATTTCAAAGGTCAGGTCGCTAATCTGTTCCCGGATATAACCGCGCCCCGCCAGCGTTCGGATCACGCCGTTGCCATCCTTGGACTGCCATGCCACTGAGACTACCTCTGGGAACCGGCCGGTAATCATCGCGGCTAGTTCTCTCATTTCCGGAAACCCGGGGGAGTGGGAGACCAGTACCACCATCAGTTCTCCGGTGCCAAACCCCTTGCGGATCACGACTTCCTTCAGCGGCGCCAGCAGAACCTTGAGGAGCCCCCCTTTGGCGGAAGCTGTACCATCGGCAGCAGTTGTACCTTCCGGGCGGAACAGCCGCTCCAAGGCTTCCCCGACCCCCAGGGCCACTTTCACGATATCTTCCGGGAGGATTTGGCACGAATCCATGTCCACCAACACGTGGGACTGCTCCCGGTAAAAGCCCAGGGCCACCCTATCCCCCCGGACATCCACATGAAACACCGCCTTGTTGCGGTAACCCCGGGGGTTGTCCATGCCTAAAACCGGCTTTACCGTCACTCCGGTCATCCCGCCAATTCGCGCCAAAGCGTCCACAACCCGTTCCCGTTTCAGGCGCAGCTGTTCTCGGTAGGAAACGTGAACAAGCTGACACCCCCCGCACAATTCCTGGCCGGCACAGTTTTCCGCCACCCGCTCCGGTGACGGTTCGATAACCTCCAGGCATGTACCTCTGGCATAGTTCTTTTTCACTTCGGTGATCCGTGCCCGAACCAGTTCACCGGGAATAGCCCCGGGGACAAAAACTGCAAGCCCCTCGTGCCGACCTATCCCTTCACCCCGGTGACCCAGGCCGTCGATCCTGATGTCAACTTCCTGCTCGATAGAAACCGGCAGCAACCTGTCTATGTCTACCACCCCACTATGCAAACTCCTATTGACCTGTCCGTTTTAATACCGATCCGCTCGCAGCCCCGGTCAACCTTCCGTTCTTCATCAATAGCTTCCCGTTCACCCAAACGGAGCGGACCTGAAGCGACCGATCCAACAATACCAGGTCGGCCGCCGCTCCTTTCTTGATGACTCCCCTGTCTGACAGTCCCAAGCGGCGAGCCGGCAGCAGTGACATGCGCAAGACCGCTTCGTCAAGCCCAACATCGCCCAGGGAAACACCCAACCAACCGCCCCCCTTTTTGACAATTGGTGCAAACATGACCTCATCCCGCCCGGGGACCTGCGGATCCCATCCAGCAGGCGGTCCCCAGATTCCGTAAGGCTGACGGGACAGCTTCCCGGCTTCACTGGGGGGTAGGTCTGTGACCACAGCGGTCTCGGGCACCCGATTAGGTATTATGTAAACTTGTTCTTTGGGAAAACGGGCTTCGGCCTCAGGGACCGTTCGCTGCAAAGTATTCCCCTGAACCAACCATGGTAGACGGTCAGTAGAAATATCCAACCCCCGCGCCTGGCGGTCGGCCAGCATTACTAACGCAGCGCCCCCCCTCACGGGGTCGGATACCACCAAATCGTGGATATGAACCGGGACCTGTTTATCCAAACCAAGATCAATGGTCTTCTGCGTCTGGATTAAAAAATTATCCGAATGGTTAGATACTGTGACAGAAAGAAATGCACCCTGCCTACTGACAAGGTCGGCGATATAACTAAGGTCGCCGGAACTGATCCGGGCCCCGGGAAGGTCTCGCATGTTGACATGAACTGCAAAAGCCCCGTTGCTGAGGCCTTTGCTCAGGTAAGCCCCCCACTTGTCCTTCCCCCCGGCAGCCACCTTTAACTCGCGGCTGTTGCCGATTACCCCGATAATATCACTGTAGTTCAACACCGGCGCCAGGTTTACATAACTCCGTCCGGTCAGTTTCGCGGACGGCCCGTAATTATTATCATTGATGAACTTCCGCAAATCCTCAGGTTTTTCCCCAATTGACACCACGGCTGTGGTGACACCATGCCGCAGCAGTTCACTTTGGTAATCGGCGTTGAGAACGGCGGCACGCTCATAATTGAAGCTTATCAGACCGGGGATAAGGGTGAGATCCCCGCCTTCGATCACCCGTGTTCCCAGCTGGGGGGACAGGTTCCCGATTTCCACAACCCTTCCCCCCCGAATTAAGACATCTTTATGCGCGGCCACGCCGCCGCCATCAACCACCGTCACATCGCGGATGAGGGTTGATTTGGGGCCCGCCAGGCGAAACCCCCAATAGGCAAGGTTATAACTGACGACCAGGAGTGCCGCCAGAACGATTAGTACCTTAAAGACCCTGAAAACCTTCATCACATCACCCCGAAACCGGACAATCACTTCGAATGCGGAAAGGGACTTTCGCAAAGCGCAGCTGTTCACCTGGGTGCGGTAGCCTGCAGAAAAAAGCCCCTCAACAATTGAGGGGCGTCGAGTACTTGAGTTTTCGACATTTTCCGGTCAAAATCCTACCAGACATGGCAAAAAAGGCCACAGTCAAGTCCTAACTCCCACTGAAAATCAGAAGGGTCATCAGGGTGTTCCAAACGCTGTGAGCAATTATGGGGGTGTAAATTGACCCGTTTTTTTCATACAACCAGGCCAGCCCTGCCCCTCCCAGGGCAATAGGCAAAAGCCGAATGAGGTCAAAATGAAGACTGGCAAAAAACAAGGAGGAAATGGCGATAGCGATTGGGATGCCCCAGTACCCCCGGAACACCGGGTATACGAAGCCCCGGAAATATAACTCTTCACTGATGGGGGCGAAAACAGATCCCATGATCAGGGGCACGATCAGCTCGTTAAGGTTCTTGGCCTGCAGCACAATTTCCGCGAATGGTTGGGGCTTGACAGGTTGGGGTGACAGAAGGTTAATCAGGGCAACGGCCGTCAGCACCAGTCCGAATAACAAGGCCCCGCCACCGAACCCGTCCCGAAAAACCGGCCAGATCGGGGTTTTCCCGAGGCCAAGACTGGTCCAGCCGGCCTTCCGCTTGAAAACGAACACCAGAACGAGACAAACCAGAACCAGGGCTTGGAGAGCTCCGCCGAAGAAAAACTCCCCCAAGTCGGTATCGGGAAACGCGGGCAGGATGTCCACCAGTTTAAGGTACAGATTTCCCCCGAACAGTTCGTATGCAAACCCGAATAGGTTGAGGGCCACCAGAATGATGATGATATCAATAATTTTCCAGGGAGGCGTTGAGCGGAAATTGTCAGTCATGAAGGCAGCTCCTTTTCGGGGTTTGGGCCCGCCGGTTGGCGACCGGCGACCGGTTTGCCGGATCGTTCCCGGGACCGTTATAATATTATTCTCGGGGGAAAAAATAATCCCTTTCGCCAAAGTATAAATCCCTCCGCCGCATGGCGAAGGGATTTGATTCTTAAAGGGATTAGCAGATCCGGGGCAGATGTTCCCCTTCCAGCATCCCCAGCACCCGGGTGGCGCCAAGTGTCGTTTCCAGGAGCACCATTCCAGGAGGTTCCGCCGCCACCTCGCCAATAACAGCCGCGTTCTTGCCTTCGGCCGTCTGCCGCAGAGCGGCCACGATGTCGGCAGCAGCCTCCGCTGCGGCGAAAATGATCACTTTGCCCTCGTTGGCCATATAAAGGGGATCCATCCCCAGCATGTCACAGGCGCCGGCTACCTCAGGACTGACCGGAATCAGGTCTTCCTGAATAGTAATGCCCACTTTGCCCTGCCGGGCGATCTCGTTAAGGGTCGTCGCCAATCCTCCACGGGTCGGGTCGCGCATGCACCGGACAGCATCGCCATACTTCAGCGCTTCTCCAATCATGGCGTTCAGGGGAGCACAGTCGCTTTCCACCGGAGTGGAAAATGACAGTCCTTCCCGCTGCGCCAGTATGGTCAGGCCGTGGTCCCCCAGGTTGCCGCTGATGATGACTTGATCCCCGGGTTTGACGCAGGTCGGCGACAGGTATCTCCCCGCCGGAAGGATGCCGACACCGGTGGTGTTGATGAACACCTTGTCCGCGCTACCTTTTTCCACAACCTTGGTATCTCCCGTCACAATCATTATCCCGGCCCTGACGGCGGTATCCCTCATCGACCCGACTATCTTCTTCAGGTCGGCCAGGGGGAACCCCTCTTCAATGATGAAGGCCGCGCTCAGGAATTTGGGCTCGGCGCCGCTGACGGCCAGGTCGTTGACCGTGCCGCAAATAGCCAGTTTGCCGATATCCCCGCCGGGAAAGAAGATCGGGTCGACCACGAACGAGTCGGTCGTCATGGCGATTCTCCCGGTAGGCACCTCAACAACGGCGGCATCAAGCATCTGGTCCAGGGTCGGGTTGGCAAACGCCTCCCGAAAAATATCGGTAATCAGCTGATGGCTCATGGTTCCACCGCTGCCATGGGCAAGTAAAATTGTGTCAATCATACGGCTACACCACCTTGGGGAGTAAAACGGTAATAAGCGGCACAGGATCCTTCAGACGAAACCATACAGGGACCGACCGGATTCAATGGCGTACACGCCTTACCAAACAGTTTGCACTCGTAGGGGAGTTTTATCCCTTTCAGGATTTCCCCACAGGAGCAAGCCGAATTCTGCTTTGGTGTCCCCGGTTTTAAGGCAAACTTCTGCCGGGCGTTCCAGGCAGCGTACTCTCCCTTAAGTTCCAGACCGCTTCCGGGAATGACCCCGATCCCCCTCCAGGCCGCATCAACAGGTTCAAAGAACTTATCAATATAGGCGCGGGCCACCGGGTTGCCTTCTTCGTGCACCACCCGCCGGTATTGGTTTTCCACCGCCCAATTCTTGGTCCGGTGCTGCCGGATAATCATCAGAATGCCCTCCAGGATGTCAGTCGGATCGAAGCCGGTGATTACACAGGGTTTGTGGTACTTCTCCGGAATAAACCGGAACGGCTCGGCCCCCAGTATGGTACAGACATGTCCGGGGTTAATAAACCCGTCAATGCGAACGTCCGGATCCTCAATTAGAACCTTCATTGCCGGGGGAACCACTTTATGCGCCGAAAAGATGGAGAAGTTCTGTAAACCTTCCGCTGCGGCCATTTCCAGGGCGGCCGCCACCGTCGGGATGGTGGTCTCAAAACCTATACCCAGAAACACGACCTCCCGGTTTGGATTGGCCCGCGCCAGTTCTACGGCGTCCAGGGTGGAATATACCACCCGGATGTCGGCACCGCTGCCCTTTTCCTGCTGCAGGCTGCTCTTACTTCCCGGAACCCTGATCATGTCCCCGTAAGTGGCGATGATCACATTCGGCTGCCTTGACAGCTCCATGACCATGTCCAGATCAACGTTGTCGGTAACACAAACAGGGCAGCCAGGCCCTGAGATCAGCTTTAGCGTCGGCGGCAGCAGACTGCGGATACCACTTTTGGCAATGGCCACCGTGTGGGTGCCGCAGACCTCCATCAGGTAAAGAGGAGAGTCCGCTTCACGGTGGATGACTGATAACAGCTTCTGGGCGTACTCTTTATTCGTTGGACGCATGCTCCAGCTCCTCCCAGAGGGCGTAAATTTCGTTGGCCATTTCTTCGGTCGTTATACTGATGGTGAAGCCGGCGTGAATCAGCACCCAGTCGCCGACTTTGACATCAGGGGTCATCACGATGCTGATGTCCTTGGTATTCCCAGCCAAATCAACTTTGGCCATCTTCCCCTCAATCTCAATTACTTTCGCCGGAATTGCCAGACACATTTTTTACCACCTCATTCGCAATAATGGCTTGACCCACCGAAATCCCGCCATCATTAGTCGGGATCCTGGCATGGTAATAAACCTCAAATTCTGCTTTCGTCAACCGCTCCAGGGTGTGCACAAACAAAAACCGGTTCTGGAACACGCCGCCGCTCAGAACCACTTTGTTGATTCCGGTCTCCGAGCGGATTGTTTCCGCCACCCGGTCAATCATCTCCACAACCGTGCGGTGGAACCTGGTGGACATGATCTCCTTCGACCTCCCGGCCTGCAAATCCTTCAGCAGGCCCTGCCACAGCGGTCCGGTTTGAATCGTGTACGGTTTTAGGCCAGTGTTCAGCTCAAATTCATATGAACCTGTTTCTGCAGGATCCAGGATGGTCTCCAGTTCAATGGCCGCTTGTCCCTCATACTGCACCACGCGGCAGACGCCCAGGAGAGCCGAAACCGCGTCAAACAGCCGGCCGCAGCTAGATGTGGGGATGGTGTTGATCCCGTTCTCGATCTGCCGCAGGACGACCTTGGTCTCTGTTTCGGACAAGTTCAGGAATTCCTTTGCTGCCGCCAGCCCCTCCTCCCCGAACAACTGGTGGAGGTAGGTAAGGGCCATCCGTTCCGGGCAGCGGACGGTGACATCGCCGCCGGGCAGCGGCTGGTAGCTTAAATGGGCGGCACGGTCGAAGCCGCAATAATCCCCCACGAGGAACTCGAACCCCCAGATGTTGCCATCAGTCCCATAGCCTGTTCCGTCGCAAATGACACCCAGAACCTTTTCCGTCAGCCCGTTCTCAGCCATAGAGCTGGCCATATGGGCATGGTGATGCTGGACGGGGACCAGCTTAACGTTGCCCATGTTTTTGGCATATTTGGCCGCCATGTATTCGGGGTGGAGATCATAGGCGACTATTTCCGGTTTGACATTGAGCATCGTCTCGAACCGGGGGATCGTGTACAGGAACTGCTGGTAGTTCCCGTAATGATTCAAATCTCCCAGGTGCTGGCTCGGGTAGGCGCCGTTACCCTTGGTCATGCAGAAACTGTTTTTCAGTTCACCTCCGCAGGCCAGGATGGGAGGGACTTCATACGGAAGCTCCACCGGCAGCGGGACATAGCCGCGGGCCCTGCGGATTACCTGCGGCTTCCCGTTAATCACGGTGGTGACGGAATCGTCACACCGGTTGAAAATCTGACGGTTGTGCATCAGAAAGTAATCGGCAATATCCTTCAACTTGACCAGGGCCTCGTCGTTGTCAATGATCAGCGGGTCATCGCTGATGTTGGCACTGGTCATAACCAGGGTCTCCATGTCGTCGGCAAAGAGCAGGTGGTGCAGCGGCGTGTATGGCAGCATCACCCCCAGGGTATCTATCCCCGGCGAAATGTCCCGGGGCAGGTCGTCCGTACGGTGGCGGTCCAGGATTACGATGGGGCAGGCGGTGGAAGTAAGAAGTTCCTCCTCCGCCGGGGACACCTGGCAGTACCGCCGGATAACGTCCAGGCTCTGGCACATGACGGCAAATGGTTTGAACTCCCTCCGTTTCCGCCGCCGTAAATTTCGCACCGCCGTTTCGTTGGTGGCGTCGCAGACCAGGTGGAACCCGCCCAGGCCCTTGACCGCCAGTATTTGCCCCTGCCGCAAGTATTCGTGCCCGAGACCGGGGTAACGGTTGCCCTGGATATCCTGCAGCCAGACCTGGGGCCCGCAAACGGGGCAGGCATTGGGCTGAGCGTGGAAACGCCGGTTCCCCGGATCCTCGTACTCATGACCACATTCCGGACACATCGGGAACTCGCGCATCGTCGTCTTGGCCCGGTCATAGGGCACGTCCATGATGATGGTGAACCTGGGCCCGCAGTTGGTGCAGTTGGTGAACGGGTAATGGTACCTGCGGTCCTCAGGGTCCACAATCTCCCGGTGGCAGTCCTCACAGATGGCGACATCGGGGGAGATCATAACATCCTTCCGGTCGCTCGCCTCACTGTGCTTGATGAAAAACGTGTCAAAGTTCTCGTGAGTCTGAGGAATCCGGAAGTGGTTGACGATTTTGGCCAGCTTCGGAGGCTTGTAAACAACATCGTTGTAAAACGCCTCTACCTGCGCCTCGGTCCCCTCCGCCCAGATCGTGACCCCCTCGGATGAGTTGAGCACCCATCCCAGAATACCGTGTTCGGCAGCCAGGCGGTACACATGCGGGCGAAAACCGACCCCCTGAACCACGCCTTCGATTTTTATTTGATAGGCTGCTTTTTGCATTTTAATCACCAGATTTCTATAGTACCCCGAAACAAAAGCCCGGTGGGATGTTTAAGCCACCCGGCCGGGCCCTGTCAGGACAAGTCAGAAAACATTAGTCCTCGCCCGTGGGGGTATGTACCATGGGCGGGTATTGTAGTTTGACTTAATTGTGTTGTTGAGAACATTTGGAAATATTGTACAAAAATATTTCTGCACAAAAAATGAAATTCCTGCGCGGAATCTGAAATTATCTTATCATATGGCCAACACCTTGTAAACCGGGAACGATTACCGCTGAAAACGGAAGCATGTTTTTGCCGCCTTGGCTCCTTAACTCCGATCCAGCAAATGGGATTCGGGAGAGGTACCTTTTCTCTTAATCAGTTCCTGTGGTCAAAATTTAAGTGCTGACCAAATGTCGTCAATTGACACTTGGGCCACACCTTCGAACCCCATGGCTTTAATGGTATCCCAACCCTTGTCCCGATTGATATCAGTCTTAATTTTCGAGCTGCCTTTAGGATAAGAAATCCAAAGCACCCCTTCGGGCATAACAGCCTCAACAGCTATAGGCCCTATCCGATCAACTTCATCCTTGTTTCTGACAAACAGATGAATAAAATCAAATTTTCCCTTCAATTCGTTTTCCAAGACCACTGAACCTAGTCTGGCTAAATACCCGTCAGGGGGGTTTACAACCATACTTCTATACCCGGGTTTTATCAATAGCTTTTTAAGGAGGGATTTGTCTTCCATAATTTAACCTCCATTAGCAAATGCTATTTCTGAATATATTATTTCCCAAACCAGTCTATTTTCCTCTACGTGTTTCGATTTGGCCAACTTAATATTAATACTACGATCCATCCAAACAAAAAGTTCGAGGAAGTAACTATAAAGTGAGATAACCTGATCACGTCCGGCATTATAGTTGTCGGCACTAACAAAAGGGCTCCCATTAATACAGAGAAAAGTGAAGCAATTGCGATTCCCGCCTCCCACCACTTACCTCTCATCATACGGATAACAGGTATGGCTAAAAGCGCCCACATAATACCGCGGACGGCTTGAAATGGAAGAATCCACGGCGGCATTTTGAGGTTGGCATAATACTCATTAATCCTTATATGTTTACTATTCCTTCCTTATTTTCCTGCAGGTGGAATAACGGCATAATGAAGAGCATGCCAACGATGAATAATACTGCTGCCGTCTCAAATATGGCCATAAGGGAAAAACTTTCCTTCAGCACGCCTGCCATGCTCATGGTTAGCACGATCGAGCCGGTGAAAAGGGGGCTGAGAATGCCGTTGACCCGTCCGACGAAAGCCTCCTCTGTATTCTGCAATATCAATGTATTGATCCCAATCGAGATGCAGGGCATCACCAAACCGCCGAAAAAGTGACTGGTTAAAGTCAGCCACAGACTGGTGGACAGACCGGATACGCTCATGGAGACCGCACTGACCAGCATGCCGAGCGTTAGCAACTTTTGCGGCTTGACGGTTTTGGCGTAGAACATCGCCAACGCGCCGCCCAAAATCATCCCGGTCCCGTTGAAGGTCATCAACCATTGTAGGCTTTCTTTCGGCAAGCCCAGGCGTTCGGTCACAAGGAAGATGCTGAGCGGCTGAATAAGGCCAATCCCGAGACCCGCCGCCATAAAGCATAGGCCGAGGAAAGTCAGCACTTTTTTCGACAGCACGTAACGGATCCCGCTGGCCATCTCCTGGCGAAGGGTCGTCTCCGGTTTCTCTTCGTCAGCAATGCGGTCAGGGGGCAGGAAGGCCAATGCGCCGGCTGAAAGAAGGAATGCCACACCCATCAGCGCGATTGCCACATCAATGCCAAAAGTCTGGTACACGAACGTTCCCAGTATTGGTCCCAGAATCATAAATACAGAAAAAATCGTTTGGTAAATTGATATGCCCGCCTGCATTTGTTCGGCAGGCAGGTGCACCTTAAACAGTTTCATGCCGGAGGGCTGAGAGAATTGAGACAAAATCGCCGAAACGAGGGTTACGAAGAACACGGCCTTCCAGGTCCCAAACATGAATGTGAGTAGGACGACAAACACCGACACTGCGCTCAGTATATCGCACCAAACCATTGTCCGTTTCGGGCGCCAGCGGTCAGCGAATGTACCGCCAATAAACGAAAAGATAAATATCGGGGCATACTCGGCAACAGAAATCATCGAGACGGCAAACGGGTCGCCGCCAGTACGTTCCATAACGTACAGCAAGATCGCAAAATTACGCACCCAGATCCCGATCTGTAAAAAAACTCCTGATACCAGGATAGCCTGTACGAATCGCTTGCGGAACATAAAAATCCTCCTTGTCCACTTTTCCGGACAGGAGGCAATACAATAAGAAAAAGACACAGTACCGACGGTACTGAAACAAATCCTTTTTGTACTTGTATGCACCTACACTAATCCTATCCAGAAAAAATATTTCGTTTCTAAACAAATGTCTTCTTGGAAATAGGATTAGTCAATCATTGTCCTGAATGTCCCCCTTACATAATATCGTTTCTATACTACCATATCCCATAAACTTTTGTACATGCTCAAATTAAAAAAGGATTATCATTATGTGAAATCCGATGCCATCGGGTCACTGAATAATGAACGGAGTGGATGAATGGTTATGTCATTTCCCGTGTTGGCAACAAAATACTAGCCTCCGGATAGGATTAACTGGAGGCTAGTTTTTGTTGAATAAGATACACAAAAAAGAGCGATGAGGGCAGCTGAGCTGGAGATTACACCATGGCGGTAAATTGGCGGTGCCGTTCCACATAGTTCAGCACCGAAGACACAAACGTGGCATGTGACCAGGTGAGGGGAGCTACCGAAATCAGCTCGCCGGTCTCGGGGTGAACCTGTTCGGAGAAAATTCCGGCCGGCGAGGCTTTTTCGGCGGCCCATTCAATCAACTCCCTGGCCCGGCCCAATTCTTTGATACTCGCGGCCCTGGCGGTATACCAGTCCGCCAACCATAGGGTGGTTATTATCCACGGGTTGCCCGGTACAGTGTTGGTGTCAAAGCAGGACTGAAAGTAGTAGTCATTCGGGTATCGGGCAAGTCCTCCCACCGCTGTTTTCACCCACAGCCCGTCCCGGATGGCTTCCATGGTCCGGATAACGCGGGGATCGTCGGCAGGGAAAACGCCGAAGGCAAAAATCCCGTACATGCTGCTGTCCAGGGTGTAGTCAGGGTGAAGTTCTCCCCCGGAGCCCACATAACAACCGCGCAGAAACCGCCCGAGGCCTTCGTCATAAAGGTGCTCGGCTACTGCTTCCTTCATTCTGTCCGCCTGCTGGCTGTACTCAGCGGCGGTATCCCTATCTCCAAAAAGGTTGGCGAAACTGGCCGCCGCCCGCAGGCCGGCAACGACAGCCGCTGTCGTAAACGCAAAAATCCCCCGCCGTTCCTCCCACAGGTCATAACTGGGCAGGGGAAGGCCCGTTCTTAGGTCAAGGTATGAAGAAATAAACCGGGACGCTGAAAGCACCAAATCGCGATAAACTTCTTTGACCAGTTCCAGGTTGCGCCCCAGCCGGTAGTGTTCCCATAATGCCCACAATACCAGGGAGGTTTCGTCTTCCTGGATGGGAAGCTGTGATTTGCCTTCCTTCCACCACGGATGCCAGGTCGATCCGGGGCGGCCGACGGGGTCATACCTCTGGAGAAAAAAACCTTCCGGGGATATTATTCTGGCCGAAAGCCGGTAGAAAGAAGAAGTAAGATCAAAATAGCCAGCCCGATCGAGGCAGTTTGCCACCAGGGCACCATCGCGGGGCCACAGGTAGCAGTAGGCGTCTGGGTTCACTTCATAAATCTCGGAGTCATTTCCGGCTAGAATGGCCCCTCCGTTGTCAATCTGCGTCCGGATGATCAGCAGGCTGCGCTTGTATAAACTATCAACTTCCGATGAAAGATCTGCCATCTCCGGTTCCTGGCGGCGGCACCATTCTAACCAAAAAACCGTTGCTTCCTCAATTAGCTTGTCCGGCCCATGGTCGGAAACCAACTGCTGCCCCCGCCTGACCTCCGCCAGGGAAGACCCGGCGACCATCCAAAAATAAGCCGTGGCTTCGCCGTCGGCAGGCAGGTCCAGATTCAGGCCGATAGTGCTGTCCACCACCCCATCTGCCACCGGCCGGCCTTCCAGGTTACCATCCTCGGCATCCCCTGCAGTACAGGCAAAGCGGTCATCGGCCGTGGCGCCACAGGTAAAATGGTTAATGCCTACCCCGCCCGCCGTTCCGCTGAACAAAAAATAAAAAGCCCCTTTGTAGTGATTGACTGCCCGAATATCCTGAAGGTAGAAAACCGCATTTCCTTGTTTGCTCCCACCGGCAGCCATGTTTTCAGTCCAAAAAATACGAATCTGGCGTGGGGTGTCCCGGTGGTTGTGCACCGTTATTTTTCTGATGTAGATATTTTCTCGATAATGGACGGCATCACTGATGTTCAAGCCAATTTCCATTTTATGGTTTGTGGCTGTTGCCTGTGAGGCCAGGGTTTCTTTCAGGTAACTGAAGTTTAGCTCCCAATCGTGTCCCCCTACTAGGGAATAATGGGAATCGGACCACACCGCGAACTGATTGCGCCGCCCGCCCAAGTGGTTAGTTAGCCCCACCTGCGGGAAATAAATATCTTTCATATTTAAATGGCCGTCAAAATTGATAAGCAGGCTGCCGTTTCCGAGAACCAGGCTGCTGGGCATGGCAGGACACCTCTATTACTGTAAAAATTAGCTGAAGGACCCGGTAAATAAACGCCTTTTGTTCGGGACATAATATTTTCGACAAAGCCCCAGTAACAGTTCGCTGAGAAATCAGTCTGGCAAGTTCTATTATTTACGTCTTCCGGGTTCAATTATGTCCGGCCTGTCTTTTCTTTTTTGTAATCAGTGTTTCAAGGGAGAATCGAACATGAACAAAAAACAAAGGAGGAAGTCTATGCGTGCCGCAATCTGGCTTCTCTTCGTTTTCGGGCTTCTGCTCCTTGTTGGCGGTGTTTATTACTGGTCAAGGCGAAGAACCCCGGTGTCCGGAACAGCGGCGCCCCATCCAGAGGGGCGGGATGTAGAGCTGGCGGAAGAACTGGCTGTACCGATCCCAACAGCCGAGACAGCCCCCGGACCGGAACCCCAGTTGGCTCCGGCGCCCCCCCCATATGATGAACTCCCCATGACTTACGGGGATAACAAAATCGTTCTCATGGTGCGGGATCCCGAATGGTTGTTCGCATATTGGGAGATTAATGATCAAGCGAAAGTGGATTTCGCCCGCCAATATGGGAGTCGTGGCTGGGAACAGTCGCAACCTCTGGTCCGAGTGTATGACACCACCGGAGTCGTTTATGACGGCACCAACGCCAACAAAACCCTGGATATCCCCATTAACGATAATGCCCTCTCCTGGCATATTCATGTTGGGGAACCGAACCGGACTTATTTTGCCGAATTGGGGCGGTTAATCAGCAACCATTTTGTCCCTTTGGCCAGATCAAACTTTGTCGTCACACCCCGGAACCGGATTTCTGATCTGATCGATGAGGAATGGATGATGATTACCGACGACGAAATGCTTTACGGGCGGTATGCCTACGGACTGTCGAGTGCCTACATGGTGCCGGCAAGCCCCCAGGCGACAGAAAGGAAGGATTCCGTTGGCTAAAGGATACCTGGCTTTGGTCTTTCACGCTCACCTCCCATACGTGCGGCACCCAGACCACGATTACTTTCTGGAAGAAAACTGGTTCTACGAAGCTGTCACCGAAACGTATATCCCATTAATCAACGTCCTGGAGGGTCTACTAAAGGACGAGGTGGATTTTCGCCTCACTGTCGCCTTGAGCCCGACCCTCCTTTCCATGTTCAACGACAGCTTCCTTCAGGAAAGATACCTCCGCCATCTCCATAAACTGATCGATCTGGCCAACCGCGAAGTGGATAGAACCAGGTGGCAGCCGGAGTTCCATGACACGGCTCTCATGTATCAAAATCTGTTCAACCGGGCCAGAGAAACATTTGCCGACCGGTATGGCCGTAATCTGATCGGGGCCTTCCGGGGGCTTCAGGACAGCGGCAAGGTGGAACTGATCTCCTGTGGGGCCACACATGGATATCTGCCGCTGATGGGCTTGCACCGGGAGTCGGTCCGGGCCCAAGTGGCAACGGCGGTGGATGTCCATACCCGCCTTCTGGGGAAGAAGCCGCGGGGGATATGGCTCCCGGAATGCGGTTACAACCCGGGCGATGACTGGATCCTGAGGGAGTTTGGCATCAGGTTCTTCTTCCTGGATACTCATGGAGTTCTGTTCGCCTCCCACCGGCCGAAGTACGGTGTGTTTGCCCCTATCTACTGCCGTTCTGGAGTGGCGGCTTTCGGCCGGGACCCGGAATCGTCAAAACAGGTATGGAGTATGGACGAAGGTTATCCCGGGGATTTCGACTACCGTGAGTATTACCGGGATGTCGGCTGGGATCTGGACTTGGATTACGTCCGACCGTACGTTCACCCGGATGGAACCCGGATTAACACCGGCATCAAATACTACCGGATCACCGGGAAAACCAACCATAAAGAACCATATAATGCGGTTTGGGCCGGGGAAAAAGCGGCGGTTCATGCCGGGAATTTTATGTTCAACCGGGAAAAACAGATCGAATATCTGGCCGGGAAGCTGGATCGCCCCCCACTGATTGTATCGCCGTATGATGCTGAACTGTTTGGGCACTGGTGGTTTGAAGGCCCTCTCTGGCTAAATTACCTGTTCCGCAAACTTGCATACGATCAGGAAACCGTTGAACCGATCACCCCCAGCGAATACCTGCAGCGTTACCCCTGCAACCAGGTGGCCATTCCCTGCCAGTCCAGTTGGGGCAACAAAGGGTATCATGATGTATGGTTGGAGGGCAGCAACGACTGGATCTACCGGCACCTTCATAAGGCAACGGAACGAATGATTGAGCAGGCCAACTACTTCCCCGATGCCGGGGGGCTGCTCCGCCGGGCGCTCAACCAGGCTGCCAGGGAGCTGATGCTCGCCCAGGCCAGTGACTGGGCCTTTATTATGAAAACCGGCACCATGGTCGACTACGCCGTCAGGCGCACCAAGGAGCACCTGAGCAACTTTAACCGCTTGTATCACCAGGTCACAGGGCAAAACATCGACGAAGGCTGGTTGGGCCACCTGGAAGGGAAGAACAACCTTTTTCCTGACATCGATTATCGCATCTATCGCAGTCAACCGGTCAGCGCAGCCGGTTAAGCGGTTAAAAATGCCCTCTCTTCTTTCCAAAAAATACAGTCGTGAGAGTCAAATAATCTAAGCCCGGGTGGACATACTATTCTCAGAAGGGTTCACAGTAGCCGAGCGAAGATCATTACAGGTTCCGATTAAGGGATCTGTAATGGTCGAGCAAAGGTTATTGCAGGCTCCAACAAGGAATTCCCTCAAGGGGTCTGTAATAGCCGGCGCGAAGGTTGTCCTAGGTCTCGAAAAACTCAGAGGGTTGACGGTAGCCCAAAAGGTTATCGTCAGCTCAGTAGGGATCTAGGGCAGCCGAGCTAAGATCGCTGTAGGTTCTGGAATGAGTTGAGGGTTCGTGGCAGCCGAGAGGTTGCCATGGGCTCGGTAAGGATCTGCAGCGGTCGAGCAAAGATCATTATGGGTTCCGTAAGGGTCTTCGGCAGCCGAAAGGTTGTCGGGGGCTCTGCAGGGATTCATAATGGTCGGCGCGAAGGTTGCTGTGGGCTCTTTTTTTATTTACAATGAGATTAGGTGAAAGGAGGAAATTGGATGGGTACGGATGATTCCTTGATTGAAAGCAGATCCCAAAAAAAATTCGCTCTGATTATTGTCATTGCTGCTTCTTTTTTGACACCATTTGTGGGCAGCGCCATCAACCTGGCCATACCCTCAATCGGGCAGGAGTTCCACAGCAGCGCTTTTGCCCTTAGCTGGGTGGTCACCAGCTACATACTTGCTTCAGCGGCTTTTCTTTTGCCATTTGGCAGGCTTGCTGACATGGTAGGCCGAAAAAAGGTATTCACTATTGGATTTTCTTTCTTTGCCCTCTTTTCTCTGTTCTGCGGACTGGCCCGCTCAATTGAAACATTAATCATTTTTCGGATACTGCAAGGAATAGCCAGTTCAATGACGTTCGGGACTGCTATGGCCATCTTGACTTCCGTTTATCCTCCTCAGGAAAGGGGCAAGGCCCTGGGAATAACAGGGGCAACTGTATACGTTGGGCTGTCATTGGGGCCGGTGCTCGGGGGAGCTATGAACCATTATCTCGGATGGGAATCAATTTTCTTTTTGAATGTTCCCGTCGGCCTGTTCATTGTCCTGTTTACACTCTGGAAACTAAAAGGGGAATGGGCCTACGCCAGCGGCGAAAAGTTTGACTGGACCGGCGCCGTTCTATACACAATCGGTTTGATCGGGTTCATGTTCGGCCTCTCCGCAATCGCCAAATATCCGGAGGCCAAGTTCATCTTCCTGGTGGGACTGGCCGTTTTAGCTTTGTTCGTGCGGCACGAAATAAAAGAAAAAAGCCCGATACTCAATGTGAGGCTGTTCAGCAGCATCGGCTTTGCTTTTTCCAACCTCTCGGCCCTGATAAACTATAGCGCCACGTTCGCCGTGACGTTTTTGCTTTCCCTGCACCTTCAGGTGGTTATGGGGATCCCGTCCCAACTGGCGGGATTGGTTCTTTTAGCTCAGCCTGTAATCATGGCCGCGTTATCGCCATTTGCCGGGGCGTTGTCCGACCGGGTGGAACCGCGGATTGTATCCTCATGGGGAATGAGCATCACCACCCTCGGCCTCCTGATACTCACCTTTATTTCCGAGAGCACGCCCATCTGGTTTATCGCTGTCAACCTGGCCCTGCTTGGTTTCGGTTTTGCCTTGTTTTCGTCGCCAAACAGCAATGCTGTGATGAGTTCGGTGGAAAAGACGTTTTATGGAGTAGCCTCGTCAACGCTTGCCAGCATGAGACTGATCGGTCAGACAATCAGTATGGCCATCGTCACTATGATCATCGCCCTGTTCGTGGGCAATGTCACCTTAACGCCGGCTTATGCAGACCTCTTGGTTAAAAGCACTCGACTAACATTCATCATTTTTACACTAATCTGCGTTGGCGGTATATTTGCCTCTCTGGCCAGAGGCAATGTCAACCGCACAGCAGAAAAATAAGGGGATTTTTCTGTTGCACCAAAAAAACCCCTGACCAGGGTTTTTTGTTCCTGATCGGGGGTTCAAGGCCGAGGGGGCGTGGGAATCACCCTACTTTTTCCATTCTCAACCGCTTCTGTAGGGCTCTTTGATAAAGGTTCACGTATTCCTGGGCAGAATGTTCCCAGGAATAATCGTTTTCCATAGCCCTTTTCATTAATCGTTGCCATTCATCCGGGGAATCACGGTAAACTGAGACCGCCCGGTGAATGGTGTCTAAGAGATCGGCTGCCCGGTACGGTTTAAAGGAAAACCCATTACCGTGTTCTTTATTCTCATTGTAATCGGTGATCGTGTCCGCCAGGCCACCGGTAGACCGGACAATGGGAATAGTCCCGTACCGGAGGCTGATCAACTGCCCCAACCCGCAGGGTTCAAACTTGGACGGCATCAGAAACATATCGCTGCCCGCATAGATGCGCTGAGCCAGATCGGCATTAAAGCCAAGATTAACCGCGACCTGATGGGGGTGACGAAGTTTGACTTCGGCAAACAGTTTTTGGTAATAGTCTTCACCGCTGCCAAGCAGGACAAACTGAACGCCCATGCGAAGGATTTCCTGTATGCCATCGGCTATCAAATCCAGCCCTTTCTGGCTTACCAGCCGGGAAATCAGGCCGATTAACGGGACGTCTTCAGCAGGAAGGTTCATTTCCCGCTGCAGGGCTGCCTTGCATTCCTTTTTCCGGTCAAGACTGTTGGAATCATAATTGACCGGAACCCGGCGATCGGTAGACGGGTTGTACTCCTCATAGTCGATACCGTTGACGATCCCGTACAGATCCTGGGCTCTTCGGCGCAGTAAACCGTCCAGGCCCTCACCCAGATCCGGTGTTTGAATCTCCGTAGCGTACTTGTTGCTGACGGTGTTTAAGACGTCAGCATAGACAATTCCGGCTTTCATGAAGTTTACCTCACCCCAGAACTCCAACCGTTCCGGCGTAAAGTACTCGTCACCAAGCCCCATAATCCGCAGGACCGTCTTGGGGAACCGCCCCTGGTACTGAAGGTTATGGACCGTGAACACCGATGCCATCCGCTGGTAGAACGGCTCGTCTTCGTATTTAATTTTGAGAAACAGCGGGATCGGCCCCGACTGCCAGTCATTGCAGTGAATTACATCGGGTTGAAACTCGATGCGGGGCAGCATGGCCAGGGTGGCCTTGGAGAAAAAACTGAACCTCTCCGCTTCGTCGTGATACCCATAAAGCCCGTCCCGGTAGAAGAACCGGTAGTTGTCCACGAGATAAACAGGGATCTCATGTCCGGCCCCTGATCTTAACGAAGTTTGGCGGACGATAGCTGTTTCCACATGTCCATCCATATCAACCGGCAGATCGGTCAGGTACTGGGCATTGGTTATTTGCTTGTACCGCGGCATGGCCACCCGCACGTCATGTCCCAGGGCCGCTAACGCCTTGGGGAGAGATCCGGCAACATCGGCCAGACCGCCTGTTTTGGCGAACGGGGCGACTTCCGGGGAAACAACAAGGATCTTTAGTTTCTGGTCAGACATCGGCTAACCTCCTATTAGTGAATATGGTAAGGGGGCATCGCCTCCCTGAGATAGTGGGCGGCATCCTCCGGCTTGGTGGGGTTAATGTAAAACCCCGTGCCCCACTCAAATCCAGCCACAACTGTCAACCTGGGCAGTATCTCCACGTGCCAGTGGTAGTCTTCCGCCGCCCCGTCGTTGATTGGCGACGTATGAAGCACCATGTTGTATGGGGGCTTTTCCAGGGCCTTACCCAACTGCCCGAGTGCATTGCGCAAGCTTCGAGCTAAATCTCGGACGCCAGCCTCGGTGATATTGCCGAAGTCAGGCTCGTGCTGTTTGGGAAGAATCCATGTTTCGAACGGGAACCGGGAAGCATATGGCTCAACAGCGATAAACATTTCCGTCTCGGACGTTACCCGCTCCCGGTTTTCCGTTTCTTGCCGGATCATGTCGCAAAAAACACAATGCCCGGTTCTGGCATGGTACCGTTTTGCCCCTTCGATTTCATCCCGAACAACAGTGGGAATCATAGGGGTCCCAATCAACTGGGAATGAACATGTTCCAGTGACGCTCCGGCAATGGAACCAAAATTCTTAAATATTTGGATGTAGCGCAGGGATTTGTCGTTTTTCAAATCCTGGTAACGATTCAGCCAGGCCCAAATTATTTCTGAAATCTGGCGCTCGCTGAGTTCTTCAATAGAAGCTTCATGTGTCGGGTTTTCGATGATGACTTCATGAACTCCTGAGCCATCCATTGACTCGTAAATTCCATTGCGGTGCATGTTTTTCAAGGCCTCGGGCCTAAGGGCGGGAAACTTGTTCGGTACGACCCTGACCCACCACCCTGGTTGATCTTGTTTGCTGCCAGGCTCACGGAAAGCAACGATTTCGGGAGGGGTTTTTTCTTCATTGCCATTACAAAAAGGACAGAAACTGCCTTTGATGTCCTCGGGCTTAGTCTTGAAATCCGAGGGCCTCTTACTTCTTTCGGTGGCAATAATCACCCATCCCTCAGTAACCGGATCCTTGCGCAGTTCGGGCACAGGAACACCTCCTACGTGTTGTTGATCATGATCTCCTTGATTTTTCGGACATACGTCTCAGTGAGTGAATCGGCGATTTCCTGAGAAAACCCTTCGCTGAACACCCGGCACACCGGCTCCTCCGAGTCCGGCAAGACCAGTGCCCAGCCATCTTCATGAAACACTTTGACCCCTTCCAGCAGTTCCAGGCGCCGGTCCGGGTGTTCTTCGATCAGCCGTCGAATCACCCGCCCTTTGGCCTCCCATGGGCAGTCTATTTTTTCCCTGCTGGTGTGAAACTTCGGGATGGAGTCAACGATCTCGTTAAGCCCCGTTTGTTCTCGGCTGATGAACTCTATTACTCTGGTAAGGGCGGCCAGACCGTCAAAGTTTAAGGAAAACTGGGACAGAGATCCCTGTTTGGAGGACATTTCCTCACTGAGAACCTGCTCCATGAAGAACTGTGGTGAAGCCTTGGTTCGAATCACCCGGCCGTTGTACCGCTGGGCCAGTTCCTCAACCACCCCCGGAGCAGTAACAGGAACGGCGACTGCGCTTCCCCCGGACTTCAGGATCAGCAAACAGGTCAGCGCCACGAAAAGGTCCTCGCTCACCACCCGGCCCAGGCTGTCAATCAAAACCAACCGTTCGGCATTGTGGTCCATAATTACCCCCAGGTCGGCCCCCTGGCGGACCACTTCCACGGGCAACTCCTGTTTGCTGTCCTCGCTTTCCAGAAAGGTCGTCTGGCAGCCAAGATGCGTCAAAAGTTCCTCCAGGTAAGGGCAAGCTGGTTCCGGAGTCAGTACCTTTAAGACCCTTTTCCGAATCACGTTCAAATCGACGGCATTTTTTAGCCCTTCCAGGTAATCAAGGGGAAGATGCGCGATTGCCGTCACTTCAGGAACGCTTCCGGCTTCCGCCCGCCGAACATCCTCCCGGGAAAAGTTGTTTTCGATCTTGCGCTCTTCATTGCGGGAGATGTTGGCACCACTGCCGTTCAGGAATACCAAGGTTGCCCGGGTTGCCTCTTCCGCGCCCATCTTGACGTGAATGCCGCCTTTGGTTCCCAGCGCCCTGACTGCGAATCTGGTCACGGGGGTGATAACCCTGCCAATGTCCAGGACCTGGACCCCCGTTGATAAGATCCCGGCCACCAGTGCCTGCCGCAGCATCTGTGAACCACTGAACTCGTCCGCCCCGACAACCACGCGGGCGTTTGTCCCCAAGCTGCTTGCATAAGCAGCCCCGATACGGACAACATGATCCGGGGTCAGTTCCTGATTGACCAGACCGGACACACCGTCATGTCCGAACAGGCTTCTTGGGGTCCCCGTCCCCCAGATCAGGCTGTTGCTGACTGTTGCGCCCCGAGCGACGACTTTTTGCGGCCAAATCTTCACTTCCGGTTTCACCAGGGAGTTTTCATCAAGCACCGTGCCATCGCCGACGACCGCTCCTTCGAGAACGGTTGCGTTGGCCTTTACCCTGACCCGGTTTCCCAGGACTGCCCCTCTTAAAGCCGCCCTCTTTCCGACAAAGCTGTTTTCCCAAAGGATCGATCTTTTAATCGTGGCCTGGTCCATTATCAGGGTGTTCTCGCCGATGACGGTAAAGGGCTCAATCCGGACTCCGGACCCGATCCGGCAGCCGCTGCCGATTAAGGTTGGTCCGGCCGCTATGGCGGTGGGGTCAATTTGCACATCATCCCCCATCACCACCGCTTCCGGGATGCTTTTCCAGAGTTCCAACTTCACCTTGCCGGCAAGGGCGTCAACATGCGACTGCTGGTACTGCTGCAGATTTCCGATGTCGCACCAGTAACCGTCAAGGACGCATCCGAGAACCGCCTGTTTCTTCTTGAGCAGCAGCGGAAACAGGTTTTTGCTGAAATCGAAAGTCTGGTTTGGTTCAAAATACCCAAGCACTTCCGGTTCCAGGATGTAAATTCCAGTATTGACTTTGTCACTGAACACTTCCCCCCAGCTGGGTTTCTCCAGGAACTGGCTGATCCTGCCGTCCCCGCCCGTAATCACAACCCCATATTCCAAGGGGGATTCCACCAGTGTCAGGACCAGGGTAGCCACCGCTCCGTTGCGGCGGTGGAAATCGATCGCCTGGGATAGGTTAAAATCGGTAAGGGCATCGCCGCTGACGACGACAAAGGTGTCATCTAAAAACTCTTCGGCGTTCTTGACGCTGCCTGCCGTTCCCAGGGGGACTTCTTCGACAAAATACCGCAGGTTGACCCCAAAATCGGAACCATCCCCGAAGTGCCTGATGATAGCTTCAGGAAGGTACTGCAGAGTGACCCCGACCTCGGTTAAACCGTGTTTTGCCAGCAAGGCGACAATGTGCTCCATGATTGGCCGGTTCATCACTGGTACCATAGGCTTGGGCCTGTCGCAAGTCAGCGGCCGGAGGCGTGATCCCTCCCCCCCGGCCATAATGATGGCTTTCAGCTCACACCACCCCGTTCCATATTGGGTTGTTCGAAGCCATAACGTTGTCGACGGAATTGTCCGGGCACAAACGTCTCCAACCTTTCCAGCCAACTCGGCTGATGCCATGAGCTTTCCAGGTATTGCTGCTTCACGTCCTCATACACTTGTGCGGTCTGGGCGGCGATTGTGCTCCAGTTGTACTTTTCCACAATTTCCTGGTAGGCGTTTTCCCGCAGGCTCTCGGCCCGATCCGGGTTGGTCAACAGGTGCGTAATCTTCTCGGTCAGAGAATCAATATTGCCCGGAAAAGCCTTTAAACCATCAATACCTTCTCTGACAATTTCACTCAAACCCCCGGTATCGGAAACAACTACAGGCGTCCTGGCAGCCATCGCTTCCAGGGCCACTATCCCGAAGGGTTCGTAGAGACTTGGGAACACAGCCACATCTGCCACCTGGTACAGGCGGTTGCGGGTGGCATCATCGGTAAACCCGGTAAAGTACACCCGGTTGTTGATTCCCAGTTCGCTTGCCCTTTGGCGCAAATGACTCTCCACCGGACCGCGGCCTGAAATGACAAACTTGATGTTGGGTACACGGACCAGGATTTGGGGTGCGGCCTCCAGCAGCACCTGGACTCCTTTCTCGTTGACCAGCCTACCAACAAAGTAAACGATTTTTTCCGAGGGGTGAGCGTACTGGTTGCGGAAGGCAGCATCCACTTTTATTTCCAGTTTTTCGGGATCGACACCGTTGGGGATTACCCGAACCTTGTCCCGTGGCAGCTGGAAAAAACTCATTAACTCCCTTTCCATGAACCGGCTGCAGCAGATTACCCGCCAGGCCTCGTAGGTCAACCACCATTCCACATTGCTGATATAGCGTTGGTCATCGTTATGAAGACCCTGGTTGCGCCCGTTTTCGGTGGCATGGATAGTCGCCACCAGGGGAAGCTTCCAGGCGTGTTTGCATGCCCGGGCAGCATATCCCACCAACCAGTCATGGGCATGAACCAGGTCGAAACTCTCTGCCTCTTTAAGTGTCATAATATGTTCCAGCATAGCCAGATTAAGCTGGAGCACCCAGGTACGGAAATCCGGCGCCGACAGGTGATAAGCCCGGACCCGATGTACATGAACTCCATTTACTACCTGAAATTCCGGAATGTCATGTTCGCCGCAGGTAATAAGATGAACTTCCACTCCCTGTGCCGACAGTTGTTTTGTCAGATCGTAAACATGCTGGGCCAACCCCCCGATGGTGCGCGGGGGGTATTCCCAGGACAACATCAGAACGCGCATATTGGCCCTCCCGACCTTTTGATGGTTATTTTTCCGAACCGTCTCAGTTCTTATACTGTGGAGAACAAAACTATCATGAGCCTCCGGCTCACAGGTATGAATGAAAATCTGGCAGCGGCCCAACATCAAAAAGCGATTCCCCGCCCGGGCGGCTAGGGAATCGTTTTTGTTTGGCTGTGGTAGTCGCCGGCCAAGTGTTTACGTAAATTGAGGGTTGAGGATTTCGTGGCTCCAATTGACTCCATTATTGTTATCCCAATTGCCGGCGTTGTCGCGAAAACAGAAATTCAATTTTTCACTCCGGTCCAGAGAAATGGTGCTTTCCCATCCCTTAGCGGTCTGCTGCATTTTGATGTCTCGGCTGCCTGACCACTGATCCCCGTGCCCCATGTGCAGGGTAACCTCATGGGCACCCGAATCGGCAAGCAGACCGTTATAGTAAACGGTCACGGTTTCGCCCGCCCGTAGCGGGAACGGGGATAGGGACACCCCACCTTGGTCGCGGCGTGATGTTAAGTGAACGCTCATAGCTGCCCCTCCTTAGAGATGCGGTTCTTCGATGGTAAATCTCCAGTTTTGGCCCTCGTTATTATCCCAGTTGCCGGTGTTGTCATGAAAACAGAAGTTGAGTTGCTCACCCGTTGTCCGGCGGAAAATCGTTTCCCAGCCTTCTTCCGTCCGGACCATGGGGACGTCGTAAACATTCTGCCATGTCTGCCCCTGCCCGTAGCCGGTGCGGACCCACAGTTCGCCGGCGCCGGAAAGATCCCCATTATAAGCGACCGTCAAATCGTTGCCAAGAATGGGGCCGATTCCGATTTCTACGCCTCCACCGGCGTTAGTCATCAGCCGTTTGTTTTCCCCTGTCCTGGTAATCATATAGAAACCTCCTTCGGTGCGTATTTAAGTCAGTAATAGTATCCAAGAGAAAAAACAAATTTATGAGTGGGGATCATTCCCACCGGTTGTTCTTCCAACCCGGGGGCCTCTTGCAGCCCCCGCCTGATTGTTTTGTAAAAAAAATCAGGGCATGTTGTTACCCTGCTCAACATCCGAACAATTGCTTCGCCAATCCAAACTTCAAGTCCGTGAATGACTATTAGACTGTTAAAACCGGCGTTTTGAGAAAACAATAAGGGGAGGAAACAGCAGGGAGGTAAAGTTGATGGATAAAAATAAAGCTCGGGACACACTGCAGGCTATGAAGGGAATCGTCGGCGAACTGCGCCGGGCGGGCGAAACGAATACCAGGGTCGAACGCGACCTGTCCGAGATGGAGACCGCCCTGGAGATGGAGCTGGGGTACAGGGACATCACCAACTTCCAGGTCATGTCCCATCGGGAAGGTCCCGGGGCGTTCAAGCCGGGGGTATTTGCCGGCACGGTTGACGTCTCCCAGAAGCTTGATGACCTGGAAACGATGATCGATCGGCTCGAGGGACAGCTGCAGTAAGGAACCATTTGACGCTGTGGCCCTCACTCCGGCCATCGCAAGTCAGTATCTAACCGGCTCGGGACGCCTGTAATGGCTGCAGACGCCATATTTGGCCACGCCCTCTTTTCTGGTGGGCGGGCACCGGTCAACGATGGCGCAGTTTTGGCAGTGATGCAGTTTCCTTTCTTTAACTTTACCGACGCGGCCGCAGTTCGGGCATTCGGGAGACTGCAGCTCTTCGTGCGCGTAGGTGTTACCGCACCTGCAGATGCGCAGTATGTGTCCCATGATTTATCACCGGTGGTAGTATTCCCTGGTTTGAGTTCGGGGAACATCAGTTAATTCCTGGCACTTTTTTGGGAATTACAAATTTTACGTCCGGTTGAACCTCTTTCACCTTTTGAATAACAGAGCTCTGCATGCCCGAAAGGGATCAGGTTTAAAGGGCAATGTACTTCTACTGGACGGGAAGTCAAAAGGGAAATGATAGAATACGTAGAAGATATGCTAAATGTGTTTGCCGGCATCTTATAGCCCAGGCTCTGATGCGGCCTGTGCCAGAGTTGTAGTCATTGATGCAGCCGGAGATAATCCGCCGGAACAATCCGGCTTAAGAAAGAGGGGATACGATTGCCTCAGCCTGAAAATGTTATCGAACATTTTGACCAACTATACCGCGACAACTATGTCAAGGTATACAGGCTGGCTTTCGGGCTCGCCAACAGAGGGTTCACGGTCGCCGACCGGCGTAATGATGCCGAGGATATAACCCAGGAAGCTTTTTTACGGGCGTTTCGTTCCTTTCACACCTTTCGGGAAGACAGCTCCTTTTTTACCTGGATATACCGCATCACCATCAATGTTGCCAATGATTACATGAGGCAAAGGACTAAACTGCCTATTTATGAAACTCTCGAAAAGTTTGGTTGTTCCGAAGAGGAATTGATCGATCCCAATCCCGCCAACGACCCGGAAACCAAATTGCTGGCCAACGAAGTGATGCGGGTCTGTATGCTTGGTTTCACGTCATGCCTGCCCCTTCACCAAAAGAAGGCCTTTTTCCTGGTAATAGGATTGGGTTTGACCTACCAGCTTGCCGCCGAAATATTGGACTGCACTGTCGGTTCGCTCAAAACAACGCTCCACCAGGCTAAAAAAAGATTAGCCGGTTATATGGAAAGCAGGTGTTCTTTAAGAAATAAATCAAATCCTTGCCGTTGTTGTGAGCAGTGGGTGAAATTTTGTCTATCGCACGGTGGGATAACAAAAGAATGTATCACCAATCCTACAGCCAAGATCACTATTCCGGACAAGGTAAAATTATACATGCGGGACGTGCGCGATATCTACCGGAGCGTTTATTGGGCAAGAAGCGACGAGGCAATGGCAGAGATGCTCAAAGAAGGATTTGCTAAAAAAAAGTGGGCCACTTTTACCTAACCTTTTGCTCATAGAACAGTCCAACTAATAAAGAACAAAATTAGGAGGACTGATCTATGAGCACTGCCGAAAACCTTGCCGTCAAGATAAGAAACAAGGCCCTGAAGCTGGGATTCGATTCATGCGGGATAATTAAAGTGGATGCTGTTGGGGATTATGCTGAACGTTTAGAGGAACGAATAAAAAAATTTCCGGAATCCAAGCCCATTTTAGAAAACCTGTTAAGGTTCGCATATCCCCAGAAAACCAATGACTGGGCCAGATCAATCATTGTATGTATGTACAGTTACGGAAAGTACAAGGTTCCAAAAGGCATAGACAGTTTGATCGGGAAGTATTATTTGTTTGACTACAAGCTCCAGAAATATTCCAAGGAGTATGCCAATATAGATTTATTTGAATCTTATCTTAAAGATTTGGGTCTTAAAACGGCCAGGGAGACCCACGGCGTTACTGCCGCCAGGTGGGCGGCTTTGAAGGCGGGGCTGGGCGTGATAAGGAAGAACAATTTCCTTTACACCAGACACGGCTCCTGGGTCATACTTGATACATGGTTGACCGATCAGGAAATGGAGTGCCGTGAAACGGAAGTTTTACCCCCCTGCCCGGATAACTGTACCAAATGCATCGACGCCTGCCCCACTGGCGCGCTCATGGAACCTTATGCAACCAACATGGCAACGTGTGTAAGTCGTCTCACATGGAGCGTAAAGGATTTGGCACCGGAGCATTTAAGAAATCTGATGGGTAAATGGCTATATGGATGTGACGTATGCCAGGACGTTTGTCCAATAAATAAAAATAAGTGGACGGAAGAAGAGGATTATCCAAATCTGAATGAATTAGCTAACCATATCAGTCTGGAAAAAATATATGAGATGGACGAAGAAACGTTTTTGAATTATATACAACCAAAGTTTTGGTATATCAACCAGGACAGGGCCTGGTTGTGGAAATGCAACGCCATTAGGGCCATGGCAAACAGCTATGAGGCCAAATACGGTGACTATATCAAGAAAGCCTGTCATGACAACAACGAGAACGTCAGGGAGATGGCTGTCTGGGCGCGAAAAAAGTTAGGATTGTAAAGAGCGGGGGATAAGACTAACAACCAAACGAAAAAACGCCAAAGTTATTGCTTGGATAAGCACCCTTTCTCTAAGACGACGCCCATGAACATTGAAAGAAGCATCCTGGACCGGTTATGATGGGCCGTGTGTTCAAGGCTACCAGCATTGACGAGAACCTCCCCTGCTCATTGTTTAATGCATGGGTGAGTGATAATTTGCTAAAAAATAGTGGGCCACTTTTACCTAACCTTTTGCTCTTGGACCAGTCTAACTAATAAAGAATAAAATTAGGAGGACTGATCTTATGAGCGCTACCAAGGAAAGAATCAGGGATTTTGTGCTGGGGCTGGGCGTGGACGATGTCGGTATGGCGGCGGTATCGAGCTACAACAGCCCCAGGTCGCCGAAAATGGAATCGATCTTCCCGGAAGCCAAATCCATGATCGTGCTCGCCTACAAGGAACTTTCCAACTGCGATAGTCCGAACAGGCAGATCGCCATCAACGGCAGGCTGGATCTGATCGAGTTTTCTCATTCCTGTAATTACAGGCTGGCACGGTTTCTAGAAAGGGAATATGACGCCAGGGCCATGACCGTTCCGTATTCCTTTCCTTTAGATTTGAGCAAAAGGGGGATTGCGGATGTGTCCCTGCGCCATGCGGCGGTCGCTGCGGGGCTGGGTTCTTTTGGCCGGCACAACCTGGTGATCCACCCCAAGTTTGGCGTTCGGGTAATCTTTACGGCGGTCCTCTGCGATCTCGATCTGCCATCTGATCCTCCGGTGATAGAGGATTTATGCAATCGGTGCAACATTTGCGTGGAAAGTTGTCCTGGAGGGGCTCTCGATGAGGAGGGCAAAACCGATGTCGGCAAATGCACCCGGCATAGTCAGCCTTATGGACCGGCAGGTACCATCTCTTTCTGGCACAAGTTCGTGGACAGCCCTCCAAAAGAACAGAAAGAAATGTTTCTGGATAATTTCTTTCTGGATCTGTTTAATGCGGGGATTGTACGGAACATGTATGTCTGTTTCAGTTGCCGGAACTCCTGTCCCGCCGGGCAATCAAAAAGGAAAAGCGGATGAGCGGACCGAGGTTCGATTTCTTCGATCACATTTGGGTTCCGATCGAGGTGGAAAAGGTGGGGCTGTCACTGTTTAAGGGCAATATTGTGGCAGCTATCAAGCAGGCGATAGAAAACAAGAGCGATGTACCAACCTGAATGCCAAAAGGCAGCATGTGGCCGTGCATACATGGCAAATTAAAACCCCTTTGTTCGATCTTTGTTGATCAAACAAAGGGGTTCGTGTCTGAGGTGTCCCAAGAAGATTGAAGATGGGGATCTAGTAATAAAGAGATTATGTACGACGCTTTTCGACAGAATATTAGGATTATTAGGAATATAATTTTTAAGGAATTGTTTTTCTGTGGCTAGATACCACAGAGGGGGTGAAAAGCTTCTCCTTTAATATTTAATTTATTACAGGTCAGGGGGATTAATATGAGATCCAAGTTATTAGGAATTTCTTTATTAACCGTAATCCTGACGATTAGTACTGCTGCTCCTGCCCTGGCGTGGTGCGGAGGCAATATCAGCAAGTATGCAAAGACATGCGAAGCCCTGTTGAGCAAACCAAGACCTGGGCTCTCTTATAGGGATGTACATTATAAAGATACATTACAGTGGGCCAAAGATAAGGGTTTCGGAAAAACCAAGGTCACAGTGAAAGGCAAGAGCAAGACTCAGGCTCAACTTATAGCCGAGTCATGTCAAAATGTTGATAGTCTTGGTACTCTCTTCTTTGACAAGACCTGGCACCTTGGGACCGAGTATCAGCGGGGGACTACTTGGGCCACGGCTAAGAATCTGAATGATGTGAGAATCCAACACGCAAAGGATTGTATGGCGAGCGCGAAGGACGCCATCAGTAAAGTCCCCGGACTCGACGCTGAAGCGGCCAACGCCCAGAGAATTCAAGCGTTAACGTACCTTGGAAATGGGTTGCATGCTCTTCAGGATTATTACGCTCACATGATTGCAGGTTATTATGATACAAGCACCGCTGATAAATCTTTTTGGGAAGCATGCCACCATGGTGAGATCGGCCACAAAACGGATGTCTGGAAAGGGACTAAGAAATATAAGCAGGTTCCCAAAGAATGCTTATATGATTCTACCTCAGCCGATTTGGTACTGGATGAATTTGGGGAACCGTACTGGGAAATTACTTCGTATGATAAGAATAGCCGGTGGCTGGTAACAAAGCAGGCAACATACGATTACCTGGATGAGTTCCTTCAATATGGTTATGGCCCCAGTAAGTAGTACCTAAATTCGAAAAGGAACAATAGTACATATCATACCCCTGAATAAAGGGGTATTTTCTTTTGGATATATAAAAAAACCCCTTTGCCTCAATCCTGGTTAATCAGGCAAAGGGGTTTAGAGCCATCTTACTCTTTGGGAAAGCTTCCACATTACATCTTCGCTATAATCGCGTCCGCCATCTCAGATGTCTTGGCGGAACCGCCCAGGTCATAGGTCAAGGCTTTTTTCTCAGCGAGAACCTCAACGATGGCCTTGTTGACCCTGGCGGCAGCTTCCATCTCCCCTAGGTGTTCCAGCATCATGACACCGGACAGGATGGTTGCCAGCGGGTTCACCTTGTTCATTCCGGTATATTTGGGGGCGCTGCCGTGGACAGGCTCGAACACGGCCAGCCCGTCACCGATGTTCGCTCCCGGCGCCACTCCCAGTCCTCCCACCAGACCGGCGCAAAGGTCGGATACGATATCCCCATAAAGGTTGGGGAGTACCAGCACATCGAAATCGGTCGGGCTCTGGACCAGCTTCATGCAGAGGGCATCCACAATCCGGTCCTCGAACTGAACTTGTGGGTAATTCTGTGCCACCCTGCGGGCAGATTCCAGGAACAGACCGTCGCTGAACTTCATGATATTGGCCTTATGAACGGCGGATACCTTTTTCCGATTCTGTTTGACAGCAAGATCGAAGGCAAAATCGGCAATTCTCTCCGATGCTTTCCGGGTGATAATCTTAATGCTCTCGGCGGCATCCTCGCCGACCATATGTTCAACCCCGGCATAGAGGTCTTCGGTGTTCTCCCTGACGATGATGATATCCACATTCTCGTACCGGGACGGTACACTGGGGAAATTCTTGGCCGGCCGGACATTGGCAAACAGGTTCAATTCCTTGCGCAGAGTGACGTTGACGCTGCGGAACCCGGTTCCCACCGGAGTGGTCAGCGGCCCTTTCAAGGCCACCTTGTTCCTGCGGACCGATTCCAGGACGTAATCCGGGAGCGGCGTTCCGTATTTGGCGATGACAGCCTCGCCGGCTTCAACAACTTCCCATTCGATCCCCACGCCGGTGGCTTCGATAACGCGGCGGGCAGCAGTCGCCACATCCGGTCCGATCCCGTCCCCCGGGATAAGAGTCACATTATATTTCACCGAACTCACCTCAACATTTATTGGTTCATTAAAAGCAGCAAAAATATCATATCACAACCGGCGGGAAAAATCTTCTTCACCAGCCAAAATATCAGGCGGTCATCACTCAAAATGAAAGCCCCCGTATCTCCGGAAATGCGGGGCGAGTCCACCGTCAGCCAGGATCTGAAGCATGACCTTTGGCAGCGGAATAATGGGAATTTCGGTGCCCTGGGTCAGGTTCTTAATCACCCCGCCCTCGAGGTTGATGTCAAGCTCATCTCCCGGTTGAATGCGGTCAGTATCACACTCAATAACCGGAAGTCCCGTATTGATGGCATTGCGGTAGAAGATGCGGGCAAAGGACTTGGCCAGGACGGCCCCGACATCGGCGTTGATGATGGCCAGAGGCGCCTGTTCCCGCGATGAACCGCAGCCAAAATTGGAACCGGCCACGATAAAGTCGCCTTGCTGCACCTTTTGGGAAAACTCAGGATCAAGGTCTTCCATCACGTGCTTGGCCAACTCTTTCATGTCCAGGGTCTTGAATTTATACTTTCCGGAAATGATGTAGTCCGTATTCACGTCATTTCCGAACTTATGGGCACGGCCATGGAATTTCATGTTTATCACCTACTTTACGAATTCTCTCGGGTCAGTGATACGGCCGGTGATCGCCGAAGCGGCCACCGTGGCCGGCGAGGCCAGATAAATAAACGCCTTGCTGTTCCCCATCCGGCCCTTGAAGTTCCGGTTGGCGGTAGAAATAACGTTTTCCCCGTCGGAAGGAACACCGTTGTGAGTACCGACACATGGGCCACAACCCGGGGTAACAACTGCAGCTCCCGCTTCAATCAGGGTCTGCAGTACTCCTGCCTTGATGGCGTCCAGCATCACCCGGCGCGAGGCCGGGGCCACAATCAGGCGGACATTCGGGTGTACATGGCGCCCCTCCAGAACGGATGCGGCCACGCTCAGGTCTTCCAGGCGTCCGTTGGTGCAGGTGCCAATCACCGCCTGCTGTATTTCCACATCACCCAGATCCTCCGCCGCCGTAACGTTATCAACGGTGTGGGGCCGGGCAACCCGGGGAGTGAGGGTGGACATGTCGTATTCCTTCACCCGGCCGTACTTGGCATCGGGGTCCGCGGCCACTGGGGTGAACTGTTTGGGACTATGGGCCGCTATCCAGGCCGCAGTCTTGTCGTCCGCTTCCATTAAACCGGCCTTGGCACCCATCTCAATAGCCATATTGGAGATGGTGAACCGGCCTTCGACCGACAGGGCATCAATGGCTTCCCCAACATACTCCGCCGCCATATAGGTGGCGCCATCAGCGGAGACATCTCCGATCAGGTTCAGGATCAGGTCCTTGGAGTAAACCCCATTGGGAAGCTGACCATGACAGACAAACTTGAAGGTCTCCGGAACCTTGAACCACAGTTTGCCGGAAATCATGCCGGCTGCCAGGTCGGTCGAGCCAACCCCGGTGGAGAACGCATTCAAAGCACCGTACGTACAGGTATGGGAATCAGCACCGATAACCAGATTGCCCGGACCGACATGCCCTTTTTCCGGAACCAGCTGGTGGCAGACACCCTCGCCGATATCGTAAAGGGTCATTCCGTGCTTGGATGCAAATTCCCGCATCAGCTTATGCAGTGCCGAAACCCCTTCCAGAGGACTGGGCGAACTGTGGTCAATAACGAAAGCTACCTTCCGGTTGTCGAAAAGACCCGCCGCATTTATCTCCTCAAACGCGCGGATGGCCAGGGGTGAAGTACCATCCTGGCCCATGATGTAATCAACATCCGCGATCACAATTTCACCGGCACGGGCGTCAGCTCCGCTGTGACTGCTCAGTATTTTTTCAATTATTGTTTTCCCCAAGTTTCTTCCCTTCTTCCTGCAGGTAATCCTCGTACAGATAAATAATTTCTTTATCAAAAAGGGATCGTTTCATGTTAACCGCAGCCGCCCGCACCCGAGCCAAAACTTCGGCCCCCTCTGCCTGGGTCAGCTCCATACCGTATTCCCGGAACTTGGCCAGAATTGCGGCCGACCCGGAATGCTTCCCAATCACAATCTGGCGCTGCAGGCCAACTTCTTCCGGCTGGAAAGCCTCATACGTCTGGGGGTTCTTCAAGGCGCCGTCGGCGTGGATCCCCGATTCATGGGCAAACATGTTGGATCCCACGATCGCCTTCCAGACCGGCAGGTCACGGGCAGAGGCGCGGGAAACGTATTCAGACAGCTCGCGGAAGCGGCTGGTTTTGAAATTGAGGTCGGTGCTTACCAGGTATTTTAGGGCCATCACGACTTCTTCGAGGGCGGCATTACCGGCCCGTTCGCCCAGGCCGTTTACAGTGACCCCCACCCATTTGGCCCCCGCCCGGACCCCGGCAAGAGCATTGGCCGTGGCCAGCCCGAAATCATTATGGGTGTGCATTTCCACATCAATGCCGACAGCTTCAACCAGGGTTTTGATCCGATCATAGGTGGTAAACGGATCAAGGATACCCACGGTGTCACAGAACCGCAGCCTGTCGGCCCCCGCCTTTTTGGCCTCAATGGCAAACTGGATTAGGAAAGGCATCTCGGTGCGGGAAGCGTCCTCGGCGTTGACCGACACGTATTTGCCGTGCTGTTTGGCAAACAGGGTCGCCTTGACCATATTATCCAGAACCTTTTCCCGCGTAGTTTTCAATTTATGTTGGATGTGGATATCTGAAGTAGAAATGGAGATGGCGACAGAGTCACACCCGCATTCCAGGGACGCTTCGACATCGGCAATCACGGCCCGGTTCCAGCCCATAATACTCGACTTTAGGCCCAGGCGGCAGATCTCCTTGATGGCCTCCATTTCGTCCCCGCCCATAACCGGGACGCCAGCTTCAATCTGGTCAACACCAACGTCGTCCAGCATTTTGGCAATTTGGACTTTTTCCTTATTGGCAAAGACAACGCCAGCTGTCTGTTCCCCGTCACGAAGCGTAGTATCAACGATGTTGATATGATTCCCCATGTTCTCAACCCCCTCTATTTGAAACATAATAACACAAAATTGGCATGGTTTAAAGGGGTCCATTTTGTATACATGGGGCGGCACATGGGCAAAAAAGAAAATGCCACCGAACCACGATTAGGTGGCAAACCGCTCAACCGGGGGTTTGCCGGATCCTGTGTTTGGGAAAACCCGCGGTTTACGACAGCTTTTCTTTTAAGAGCTTATTGACCAGAGCCGGATTGGCCTTGCCCTTGGTCTCCTTCATGATCTGCCCGACGAGGAACCCCAGGGCCTTCTCCTTGCCGGCCCGGAAGTCCTCAACTGACTGGGGATTAGCGGAGATCACCTGGTCCACGATGGCGGCAATGGCCCCCTCGTCACTGATCTGCACCAGCCCCTTATCCTTGACTATTTCCGCAGCCCGCTTCCCGGTGGCAAACATCTCCTCAAAAATGGTTTTGGCAATCTTGCCGCTGATGGTCCCCTTGTCAATCATCTTCAGCATCTCTACAAGGTGTGAGGGCGAAACCCTGGTCTCCTTGATGTCCATGCCGTTGGCATTCAGGAACCGCAGCAGCTCGCCGGTCACCCAGTTGGCCACTGTTTTGGCATCCGGATAGGAAGCCGCACATTGATCGAAATAATCCGCCAACTCCCTTGACCCCGTAATCACCCCGGCATCGTAAGGTGACAAACCGTAGTCCCCGATAAACCTTTCCCGACGGGTGTCAGGGAGTTCGGGCAGGTTTTGCTTCAGCCCGGTCACCCATTCCTGGTCGATGACCAGTGGGACCAGGTCGGGGTCAGGAAAATAGCGGTAGTCATGGGCCTCCTCTTTACTGCGCAGTGAAACTGTTACTCCTTTGCTATCATCCCATGACCGGGTTTCCTGGAAGACACGGCCGCCTTCGCCCAGCACCTCCGCCTGCCGTTCCACTTCATATTCCAGAGCGCGCTGCAAGGCCTTGAAGGAGTTCATGTTCTTAATCTCGGCCTTGGTGCCCAGCTTCTCCGTGCCCACCGGCCTGATGGAGACGTTGGCGTCGCAGCGGAGGGACCCTTCTTCCATCTTACAGTCGGACACGTCGATATATTCCAGGATCGATTTCAGTTTATCCAGGTAGGCCCGGGCTTCCTCGGCAGACCTGATATCCGGTTCGGACACGATCTCGATCAGGGGAACACCGGTCCGGTTATAATCAACGTAAGAATGCCCGGATTTGGTGATGGTGCCCTCGTGCACCAGTTTCCCGGCATCTTCTTCCATATGCACCCTGGTAATCCCGATTATCTTCTTTTCCCCGTTGACCTCAATCTCCAGGTGACCGTTAATCGCGATGGGAAGGTCGTACTGGGAAATCTGATAGTTCTTCGGAAGATCCGGGTAATAGTAATTCTTGCGGTCGAATTTGCTGAAAGACGCTATCTCACAGTTCAACGCCAGCCCGGCCTTGATGGCGAACTCCACCACCCGGCGGTTAAGAACCGGGAGCACCCCCGGCAGGCCCAAGCAGACGGGGCAAACATGGGTATTCGGGTCACCGCCGAACTCGGTGGGGCAGGAACAGAAGATCTTTGTCTTGGTTTTCAGTTCAGCATGGACCTCCAGCCCGATCACAGTTTCATAATGAGCCATCAGGCATCACACCTCCTTGGTTCCGGGTGCGCCGGCCACTCGGTCGAGGGGCGGCTTCCGCAGGTGGAAATCGGTATTCTGTTCGAAAGTATAGGCCACCCTAAGCATTTTCCCTTCGTCAAACGGCCGGCCCATCAGCTGTAGACCCACCGGCAGACCGTTCACAAACCCACAGGGCATGGACATACCCGGAATCCCGGCCAGATTGGCTGGAATGGTGCAGATGTCCGACATGTACATAGACAGGGGGTTATCTGCCTTATCCCCGAACCGGAATGCCGGGGTAGGGGTGGTGGGGGAGAGCAGAACGTCGTATTTGGCGAAAGCCTGTTCAAAGTCCTGCCTGATCAAAGTCCGGACCTTGAGCGCTTTCAGGTAGTAGGCATCATAATAACCGGAGCTTAGAGCATAGGTCCCCAACATGATCCTTCTTTTCACCTCGGGGCCGAAACCCTCACTCCTCGTCTTCATGAACATGGTCACCATATCAGAAGCATCTGCCCGGAAACCGTACCTGACCCCGTCATAGCGAGCCAGGTTGGAACTGGCCTCGGCGGGGGCGATTATATAATAAGTAGGAAGAGCATATTCAGTGTGGGGGAGAGACATCTCCTCGCAGACAGCGCCCAATTCTTCGAACTTCATTATGGCCTGCCTGATGACGGCAGCCACCTCAGGCTCGATTCCCTCATTGAAGTATTCTTTCGGGATCCCGATTTTCATCCCCTTGACGTCATTGACCAGAAAAGAGGTGAAGTCCGGAGCCTCAACTTCGGCAGAAGTGGAGTCCTTCGGGTCATGTCCCGCGAGCACGTTCAGCATCAGGGCACAATCAGTGACATCCTTGGTGAAGGGGCCAATCTGGTCCAGGGATGAGGCAAACGCGATCAGGCCATAACGGGACACATACCCGTATGTCGGCTTCAGGCCGACCACACCGCAGAACGCCGCTGGCTGGCGTATCGACCCGCCGGTGTCAGAGCCAAGAGAACAAACAGCCTCATCGGCAGCCACGGATGCCGCTGACCCGCCGCTGGAACCTCCGGGAACGGTGTCCGGATTCCAGGGGTTATGGGTGGCAAAAAACCCCGAATTCTCCGTAGACGAGCCCATGGCAAACTCATCCAAGTTCGTCTTGCCGATAATCACCGCGTCGACCGCTTTCAGCCGCTCGACGATAGTCGCATCATATGGGGGGACAAAGTTGTCAAGAATCTTGGAAGAACAGGTTGTCCGCACCCCGCGCGTGCACATATTATCCTTGATGGCCACCGGGATCCCGGCAAGAGGGGCGATTTCTTCGCCGTTCTTGATCTTCTTGTCCACAAGGCGGGCTGTATCCAGGGCTTTTTCCTTAGTCACCGTCATAAATGCCCTAATAACCCCGTCAACCCTCTCGATTTGGTCAAATACGGATCCGGCAAGTTCCTCGGCACTCACCTGCCGGGAACGCAGGAGGTCGCGGAGTTCATGGGCCGTCAGCGCGCAAGAGTTCAAATCTGTTTCCTCCCATTCAGAAGCATATCGCCAGCGTTTCTCCCAAAGGGCTTGACCCAAGTTGAGTCTGGCATTATGTAAACCTAACCCGAAATATCAGACGATTCGCGGCACTTTAAAAGTCCCCTCTCCCTTTTGGGGAGCATTCAACAGCGCCAGTTCACGGTCAATGCACTCCTGGGTGCTGTCTTCCCGGAACACATTCTTCAGGGGAAGGACATGGGCCGTGGGTTCGACACCAGAGGTGTCCAGACTATTCAACATCCCGGCATACTCCAGGATCGAGTTTAACTGCCCCGTGTACATCTCCTTCTCCTCATCGGAAAGGTGCAGGCGGGCCAGAAGGGCCACATGCTCCACTTCTTCCTTGGAAATCTTCATTTTTCGAACTCACCGCCTTGTTTCTTCCATCGTCTTTCATATTATAGCAAACCGGGCCGGAACTAGCAATTGTCCGGCCCGGTGTTCGCTGGCAACGTCCTAAAAGCCTTTGGAAACAACTGGATGGGGGTGCATCCCCCCGGCAGTGGGATGTTATGTAAACTCGCCCAGGTGGCATCCAAGAAAGGGAACTGGGCCATGGGATAGCATGTCCTGGAGACATTGGGGGCGATTTCATAATGTGGAGGTACAAGCAGTAGTTTATAATGTTAGACGAGCCGAATCCGAAAGGTACGGAGGAACCAATCCCTGCCTCAAGGCAGGGGAGGGGTGAATCCTGAACGGTAGGAATGGAATTTCCGGGGCCGGGTTGCCACCCCACGGGGAAATCACCTTTCCGCCAAGTAAGGTAGGGTTTAACCTTTCTACCGAACCCGCCAGCTAACTCCGGAGGCTTAAGAAGGGGGGAGAAGTCTTTGAAGATCCGTAATCGGTTTCTGTTGGTTTCAGTTGTGGCGTTGGGTATCTTGGTGTTAGGAGCCGGTGCTGCCAGCGCGTCCACATCCTATACGGTTCAGCCGGGCGACAGCATGTTTTTCGTTGCCCAGCAGTTCGGGGTATCATTGGATTCACTGCAGTCGACCAATGGAAATTGGAGTGACACCATCTACCCCGGCGATTTCCTGACCATCCCGGACGGGGTGGCGACAGACGCGAGTTCGTCCGACCCGTCTGGCAGTAATGCAGCCGTTCCGGTATTCGCTTATTCAGGAGGCTATTCGCAGGATGATTTAAACCTGCTGGCCCACCTTGTGTACAGTGAAGCCCGTGGTGAAGGCTATGAGGGTCAGGTGGCGGTGGCCGCAGTTGCGCTTAACCGTCTCGACAGCGGTCGTTTTGCATCGCTTTATGATGTGGTCTTTGAACCTTGGGCATTTACTGCTACCCATGATGGTCAGTTCTGGATGGAGCCGAATGATACTGCTTACCAGGCTGCCCAGGCAGCCCTAAACGGCTGGGATCCTAGCGGTGGTGCTACTTTTTACTTCAACCCGGTGACAGCAACCAGCCCTTGGATCTGGTCCCGGACTATAACCGGGCAGATTGGCAGCCATCTGTTCGCTATCTAATTCAAGGTATAGAAAATAACGCCAAACAAATTAAACCCTCCGGGGATTCGACCGAATCCTTTCGGAGGGTTCCTTTTTGGGCGGGTTATTTTTTCCTGAACGTTAGCCGGTAATTTAAGGGCCACCGGGCAGGGCCCTCAATTCCTGCATCCCTTTGACCCCTGTGAATCCACTCCCTACTTGAAAATAGGTTGGGGGTATAGATGAGGATTGTCTACCTCCGGTGGCTTGCTAATATAATACCCCTCATGACCAGGATTATACGGGATTTAATTTACCTGCCAATAAAAATTTAGCGACTGTCCCGGGTTACTTTAAAGATAGCGGAGTTAAACGCAGTTGCCAATGGTAACATCCGGCTATTCTTGCCCGCAGCTCGTTCTTACGAACTCCGCATGGCATAGATATCCTCATCAGGTATAATTCTTGGTGTCCCAATACCTTTGCTCAGGATTAGAATATGCGCGGCTTTTTCGACAACGTCGCAAATTTTAAACGCCATTTCCATATTTGGTCCAACACAAACCGTACCGTGGCTTGCCAGAAGAACTGCATTCTGTTTGTCTAAAGCTTTTACAGCGTTTTTTGCTAATTCGATTGTGCCAGGCAAGGCGTATTCGGCGCATAACACCGTGTTACCGACAATTTGAGCAAACTCTTCAGTGATGGGCGGAATATTCTGTTGCGTAACACAAAATACGGTTGAATAGAGAGGATGAGTATGAATAATGGCATTTACGTCTGTGCGTTCCCGGTAAATCATGATATGCAAATCCTTTTCAATGGAAGGCTTTCGTTCACCTTCAACCCAATTACCATCTGTATCAAATACTACGATGTCGTCGCAGACAAGGGTTTCGTAATTCATTCCGCTTGGCGTTAAAAAGATATAACCCGATTCGAGATCACGAACACTCAAGTTGCCCCATGTGCCTACGGTCAAACTTCTTTTACACATCTCTTTGCCGGCGTCTATTACAACCTGCTTATACTTTTCCACCTGCATACCTCCAGTGACTAAGCAAAAATTTGGCACCATCAAAATCGCGTCAACTTTACGGGTAATCATGTTTTGAAGTGGCTAAATTCAATTAGCGAAACTACTTTACCATGATGTATGTTCTTAACCTATATTGTGTCTTAACTGCTATGTCGTATTGATTTCTTTGATAAACGAGTTTGATTTTGGCTTCGGTTTCTCAACTACGCCCGATTAGGGCTAGATACTCCCGCTCGGCGAGGATTTGCAGAGACGGGTTCTCCTTGGAATTGATCAGTTCCAGGGCTCTATCGTACTTCGAGCCCGGTTCAGCCCCCACTACCACATAATCAGTCTTCTTACCCACACTCGATGACACCGTTCCTCCCAACTCTTCGATGGCCGTTTGAGCCTCCTTACGGGACATCGAGTCCAGAGTCCCTGTAATCACAAACGCCTTTCCGGCCAATGTCTGGTTTTCTTTCCGCCCTCCGGCCTCAACCGTTTTGACCCCGGCTGCCACAAGTTTGTTCAACACCTTCCGGTTTCCTTCCTGGCGGAAGAAACCGACAATGCTTTCCGCCATTTTCGGCCCGATCTCGGGAATGGCGGTCAGTTCCTCCACAGAGGCCGCCATCAGACGGTCCAGACTGCCAAAATAACCGGCCAGAATCTTCGCCGCCCGCGAACCCACCAAGCGGATCCCTAACCCGAAAATAAGCTGCCCCAGGTTGTTGTCTTTGCTCTGATTCAGGGCGGCCAGCAGGTTATCCGCCGACTTTGCGCCCATTCTCTCCAGCCTGACGAGATCCTCAAACTTGAGGTAGTAAAGGTCCCCAACATCCCGGATCAGTCCTGCGTCCAGAAGCAGGCCGATCACAGCCGGGCCGAGGCCCTCAATGTCCATGGCGTCCCGGGAAGCGAAATGGATGATTCCCTCACGCAGCTGAGCGGGACACCCAAGACCCGTGCACCGCCGCGCCGCCTCCCCGGGTAGGCGGACAACTTCGGCGCCGCATTCGGGGCAGGAGGCCGGCCAGGTAAACGGAGTCTCATGACCGCCGCGCTTCTCCGGCAGGACTCCCACAACCTCCGGGATCACATCTCCTGCCTTCTGAATCACCACCGTATCCCCGATGCGGATATCCTTCTCATCGATCATGTCCTCATTGTGCAGAGTCGCCCGGCTGACGGTCGAGCCGGCCACGCGCACCGGCTCCAGGATCGCCGTTGGCGTGAGCACGCCTGTCCGGCCCACCCGGAGGACAATGTCCCTGACGGTGGTAATGACACGTTCCGCCGGAAACTTGTACGCTATAGCCCAGCGCGGGTTCTTGGAGGTGGTGCCCAGCCGCTCCTGCTGGGCCAGGGAATTCACCTTCACAACGATACCATCGATTTCATAAGGCAGCGAGTGCCTCTTGTCCTGCCATTCCTCGCAGAACTCAATTACTTCGGCAATAGAAACGCACAGCCGCCGGTGCGGGTTCACGGGCAGCCCCAGTTCCTGAAGCAGTTCCAGAGCCGCGGCCTGGGTCTGCGGGGCGTCTGAATCGTTCTCGCGGTCCCCGGCCGTGGTCCTCTGCCCGGGCTCCGCGCCCGCATCCGGATTCAGATCAAGCACGCTGTAAAAAAAGGCCCCTAAAGCCCTCGATGCGGTCACCCTGGGGTCAAGCTGGCGCATCGAACCGGCCGCCGCATTACGCGGGTTGGCAAGCAGCGGCTCCCCGGCGTTTTCTCTGCCATCGTTCAACCTGTCAAACGCTTTTTTGGGCATGTAAACCTCGCCGCGTACTGCCATGAGGGGAAGCCGACGCGGCAGCGACAGAGGGATGGCACGAACTGTTCTAATGTTGGCGGTAATGTCCTCTCCCACCACACCGTCGCCACGGGTGGCCCCGGTGGTCAGTTTACCGTCCCGATAGGTCAAAGCCACGGACAGTCCGTCTATTTTTAGTTCCGCGACGTACTCTGCCGTACCCACCTGGTCCCGCACCCGGCGGTCAAAATCCTGCAGCTCGGCGTCGCTGAAGGCATTGCCAAGGCTGAGAAGGGGCACTGGGTGTCGAACCGTCCCAAACGCGGTCAGCGGTTCCCCGCCTACCCGCTGGGTGGGAGAATCGGGGGTAATCAGTTCCGGGAAAGCTTCCTCGATCTCCTGAAGCTCCCGCATCATCAGGTCATATTCCTGGTCGCTGATAATAGGGTCGTCAAGGACATAATAACGGTAGTTGTGTTCCCGGATGGACTCTTTAAGCATCCCGGCCCGTTTCCCCGCCTCTACCGGTGCCATTTTCACCAACTCATATCACCTTCCCCCAGAAAACAAGAGTCTGGACAAGGGCGGCACGACCTGCTTTTTGCGCGACATAACCCCGGGCAAAAAGACGCCGGCCCTGTCCACTTTAACTCCAAAAGCCTTTTCCACCAGCTTGTAATCCCCTGCCACCAGGAGCTCCGTCCCTTCCCGAAGCAGGTCAGTCAGCATCAGCAGGACGAGATCGTAACCTCTACCCCGGGCCACACCTTCCATCACCTGGAGCAGCGACTCTTTCACCGGCTCAATATCAAGGTCGACCGTTTCCGCCTGCCCGATTCCGATCAGGTATTCGCCGAGATGGAATTCCTTGAAATCCTCGTAAAAAACTTCCTCGGCCGGGCGCCCGGTCAGAGCCGATCCGGCCCGGAACATGTCTCTGCCAAAGCGGTCTGGATTAATGCCGGCCAGCGCGGCAAGCTCCCTGGCCACCTGACGGTCTCGGCACGTGCATGTCGGCGACTTGAACAGGAGCGTGTCCGATAGAACGGCCGCGCAGAGAATTCCCGCCGTGGCTTTGTCCGGGGTCAAATCCCGCTCCCGGTAAATGCCGGTCACAATTGTGGCGGTACTTCCCACCGGTTCATTCCGGACGTAAATCGGCTCGCCGGTCTGGACATCTGCCAACCGGTGGTGATCGATTACCTCCAGGACCTCGGCCTCAGCGATCCCTTCGACAGCCTGGCTTTTTTCGTTATGATCCACCAAGATCACCTGTTTGCGGCTGAGCGCCAGGAGGTGATACCTGGAAATGGTCCCCATGAGCCGGTTTTGATCATCCACAACCGGGTACTGGCGGAACCGGGTATCCAGCATTACATTGCGGATATCGCTGACCAGGTCATCCGCCTCAAAGTACACCAGGTCCTTCTCCTTCATCATATGCTGTACCCGCGTACCAAGAATATCTTCAATTCCGGCCCACCACCCGGCGTCGCGGCCTTTCTCCAGTTCCGTCAGGATTTTTTCCGCCAGGTCGTCGACAGTGACCAGGCCGATTAAGTGCCGTTCGGGGTCAACCACGGGGAGTGAACGCACATGCCCCTGTTTGGCAAGCTCCCATGCACGCTTCAAGGACGCGTCCGGGGAAACGGACAGCCCCCCGCCGTCGAGCATGTCCTCTGCCCGGGCACGGACATCCGCCAGGTAAATCGGGGGATCAACCTTAAAATAATTGAGTACATATTCCGTTTCCGGGTTGAGTTTGCCGGCCCGGCAGGCCACCGCCTCCACTGACCCCTCCCGGTTTTTGAGACCGGCATAGCCGATGGCGGAACAGACCGAGTCCGTATCCGGATTAAGATGGCCCACTACATAAACGGGTTTACTCACTGGCTCCCCCTTTCCCGCCCTTGGCGGCGCGAGTATTGGCCTTTGATCATTCCCCCGGTTCAATTTTCCGAATCGGGGCGTACTGTACCAAAAGGTTTTTTATCCCTTTATCCGGGAAGGCCACCACCAACTCGGTGCTGTCCCCTTCCCCTTTAACGCCGACTACAACCCCCACGCCCCAGGAACGATGCTCCACTTTATCCCCCAGAATGAAATCGACCCGAGGCCCACCGCTTTGAGCAGTTCTCTTGTTAGCCCAAGTCCCGCCGCCTGGCTGAGCCACCCGGTCAGCCCGGTTTGAACCTGCCGCCATCATCCTCCCGCCTCCGGCCCGACCACCGCTTGGTGCCGCATCTGCCCCCGGTTCCTGGTGATGGCGGCCCCGGCCGAAACCCTGCATCACCATCAAATGTTCCGGGATCTCCGCCAGGAAACTGGAGGGCGGGTTGAGAACGATTTCGCCAAACAGCAGCCGCCGCCTGGCGTTCGTCAGGAAGACCCGCTCCCTGGCCCGGGTCAACCCCACATAGCACAGCCGGCGTTCCTCCTCAAACTCCTGCTCATTGTCAAAAAGGGCGCGCGCGTGAGGAAAAATGCCTTCCTCCATTCCCACCATAAAAACCACGGGAAACTCCAGCCCCTTGGCACTGTGAAATGTCATCAGAACAACCGAATCCTCATCGTCAGCATATGAGTCCTGATCGGAAATGAGGGTGATTTCCGCAAGAAAATCCTGAAGTGTGCCCGTTAGGGAGCGGCTGTCAAACTCCCTGGTCACCGACAGAAACTCATTGATGTTCTCCAGCCGGGTTTCCGATTCTACCGTCTTCTCCTGTTCCAACTCAAGGCGGTAACCGGTCTCATCCAGTACGGCCCGGGCAATATCGGTGACACTCAGCTGTTCCCTTCCGGACTGAAACTTCTCGATCAACCCCGTGAACTGGCGGGCTGCCCGGGCGATCCGGGTGGAAACCCCGGGGACTTCTTCGGCCCGCTGCAGGGCACTGTAAAGAGTAATGCCTTCATCTCTGGCAAAATCGGCCAGTTTGCTCCGACTCGCCTCACCGATACCGCGGCCGGGAACATTGATTACCCGGTTCAAGTCGGTTTCACTGTCCGGGTTTTGGATTAACCGGAGGTAGGCTACCAGGTCCTTAATCTCTTTTCGTTCGTAGAATTTGGTCCCCCCCACGATTTTGTACGTCAGCCCCACTCTGACGAACACCTCTTCAATGGCACGGGACTGGGCGTTGGTGCGGTACAAGATGGCGTTATGACCATAGGGGCGGTCCCCCCGGACACAACTCAGCTTGATCTGGTCGGCCACAAACAAGGCCTCGTCGCGTTCGTCATCAGCAGCAAAATAAACTAAGGGTTCCCCCTGGCCATTGGCCGTCCAAAGCTGTTTTTCCTTGCGCCCGACATTGTGGCTGATTACCGCGTTGGCGGCATCCAGAATCGTCTGGGTGGAGCGATAATTTTGTTCCAGTTTGAATACTTTAGCATCAGGGTAATCATCCTCGAAATCAAGGATGTTGCCCAGATCAGCCCCGCGCCAGCGGTAAATGGACTGGTCAGGGTCACCAACTACAAACAGGTTGTGATGGGCTGCGGCAAGCTGCCGGACAAGAACATACTGGGCATGGTTGGTGTCCTGATATTCGTCAACCAAGATGTAACGAAACTTTTTCTGGTAATACTCTTTCACATGGGGGTGCTGGTCAAACAGAAGCACTGTATGCATGATCAGGTCGTCAAAATCCAAGGCGTTACTCCTGGCCAGCTGCTTCTGGTATAGTTCATAAATCTGGGCCATCCGGCGCTGAAAATGGTCCTGAGCCAGTTCCGCGAACCGCTCCGGAGTCTGGAGACTGTTTTTGGCCCGGCCGATCAATGAGGAAACCGATCGGGGAGCAAATTTTTTGTCATCGATGTTCAATTCCTTCAAGCAGCTCTTGATTACGGACAAGTGATCAGCATCATCGTAGATGACAAAATATCGGCTAAACCCCAGGGCGTTAATTTCCTGGCGCAGAATGCGGACACAGGCCGCATGGAAGGTGCTGACCCACAGCTCGTCCGTCGGCACCCCAAGGCTTTCCAGCCGGTTCTTCATCTCGGACGCTGCCTTATTGGTAAACGTTATGGCCAGAATCTCCGCTGGGTGCACCTTATGTTCCTTGGTCAGATGGGCCACCCTCTGGGTTAGGACCCTTGTTTTGCCGCTGCCCGCTCCGGCCAGGACCAGAGCCGGCCCCTCGGTGTGCTGAGCAGCATCCCTCTGAGCCGGATTAAGATGTGATAAGTTCATTAGTATTATATCCCCCGTTGCTGCTGTCTAACTTGCCGTGTTCATTTTCAATGGTGGTGCCTATTCGGTCGCTCCATGCGGCAACCCTAGAGCAAATATCTCACATTATCTGCTATTCGGCAACCGAACCGAGTTTCCCTCGTTCCCCCCATTCATCTCTGCCCAAAAAAAGAGCAAACAGATTTTTTGCTCCGGGAACTTTTATGTCATCAACTAAAGGGAGACTGCGTTTTCGCAGTCTCCCTTTTAGTCTTATTTTATGATCTGCCACTTTTGATCTTTGATTTCGACCATGACCAGGTCATTGAGGGAAAGCCCGTTATGGTCGGTAGGGGACATGTTGAAAATCCCGGTAACGCCTACGAAATTCTGGGTCTTTTCAAGTTCATCCCTGATTTTGGCCTTGTCAGGTCCGGCTTTTTCAATAGCCTTGACGACCAGTTGAAAAGCATCCCAGCCGTACCCTCCGAACGGGTTGGGAGGCCCATAGGCCGCAGTGTATTGAGTCGTGTATTCGCTCAGTATGGATTTCTGTGTATCTGAATCGGGAAGGCTGTCAACTACCGGGAGTTTCCCAATGGGGAAGATAACACCGTTGGCGCTGTCACCGGCAAGTTCAATAAAGGTTTGGTTCCCGATACCGTGACTGTGGATTAGAGGAGCCGCAAGACCCATCTGCCTGTAGTTTACAGTAAAGCTGGAGGCGGCCGGAGGAATGGCCCAGGCTATTACAGCCTGCGGGTTTTGTTTCTTGATGCTGGTCAGCTGGGAAGTCATCATGGAGTCATCCTGTTCGAACTTCTCCTGGGCAACGATGGTTACGCCTTCCCGGGCGGCGGCTTTTTCAAATTCACCGCGGCCGCTGTCACCGTAAGCGTTGTTTACGCTAATGAAAGCAACCTTGTTCATGCCCTTGGATTTCAGGTACTCAACAATCTTGGTGGCAACAAGAACGTCGCTCTGGGCAGTCTTGAATACCCAGTTCCGTTCTGCCACGGGTTCAACAATCCTAATGCTTGCGGCACAGGAAACGAGCGGCATCCCGGCGTTTTGCGCCGATTCCACCATAGCCATTGTGGAACCGCTGGTGCTGGACCCGACAACTGCCAGTACGTTCTGCTGGATCAGTTTCTTCATGGCCAGGGCAGCTTCAGTTTCGTTGCTCTTGGTGTCAAGTATTGTTGCATCCAGCGGGTGGCCGTTAATGCCGCCTTTTTTGTTGATTTGGTCTACAAGCATCTCTACCGTGTTACGCTCAGGAACCCCCAGGGATGAGGACTTGCCTGATATGTCCAGAACTACCCCGATTTTGTAGGGCTCTTTGGCCGGCTGGGAACCGGTGTCAGTGGTGGTTTTGCCGCATCCGGCCCCTATTAGGGCGAATGCCAGCAGGCAGGTGAGAAGGATGAGCATTCTTTGTCTTAACACTAGAAACCATCTCCTTTTTTGTGATGTTAATCTTATATGTAAAAGTAACCGCCTCAGGAGTTCCTGCAGCTGTAAGCCATCCTATCTGACATCCTGTCGGGTTACTCAGCAGGCCACAAATAAAAAAAGCTTCCCGTCCCCAGGGACGAAAAGCATATAGCCTCACGCGGTACCACCCTCATTTGGTTACACCTGCAACCCTCTCATCCTGCGGGTACGAGCCGAGCTTGGTGCAGGTTCTGCCAACTGCCGGATACCGGTCACGACAACCAGCACCTGACACCTGTCACCTGACATCCGCTGATACCCTCTGCCTGTTAACGGTGGAGCGCCGGCCCGGTCTACAAGGAATTACCCGAAGGTAAAACCCTTCAACCTGCAACTCGGGAGGGAATTTCAATTACCCGTTGCCCAAAAGGCTCTCAGTCCATGACCTTTTTCCCTGTACGGCGCTTGAGTAATTTACTTATCTCCGTCATCATTTTTGAATGGTCGATATAAAATTTTCCGGTTATGCGTGCAGCCTGGCGCCCAGGTAAGCCGACTGGATTCTGGAATCCTGAAGCATATCCCTGGATTTGCCGGCAAGGGAGATGACTCCCCGTTCCAGAATATATGCCCGGTCAGCAACCTTCAGGGCGGCCCTGGCGTTTTGCTCAACCATCAGGATGGTAGTCCCGGATTTCTTCAGGCGGACCAGGATGTCAAATATCTCCTTGACAACCAGCGGCGCAAGGCCGATGGAGGGTTCATCGAGAAGCAGGACCTTGGGGTTAGCCATCAAGCCGCGGCCGATAGCCAGCATCTGCTGTTCACCACCGCTCAAGGTACCGGCCAGTTGGTTTTCCCTCCCTTTTAAAGCCGGAAAGATGGAGAAGATTCTTTCTACGTCCTCAGCTATATTTTTCTTTTCGGATTTATAACGGTGAAAGGCCCCAAGCTTCAGGTTATCGGCGACTGTGAGGGAATCAAAAACCTCGCGGCGTTCGGGGACTAGGCTGATACCCTCTCTTACGACTTTTTCGGTAGGAAGGCAGCTTGTTTGCGTTGCCCCGAGGTAAATCTGTCCCGACTTGGGTTTGTAGATCCCGGCTATTGTGCCCAGCAGGGTGCTTTTGCCTGCCCCGTTTGGCCCGATAATAGTAACGATTTCTCCTTTTTCAACGTTGAGGGAGATATTTTTCAGCACCTTTATTCTCCCGTGGTAGGTGTCCATTTTAACTACTGTTAACATGCTGACCTCTCCTCTCCCAAGTAAGCGGCTATTACCTCCTGGTTGTTCTGGATCTCATAGGGGGTGCCTTCAGCCAGTTTTTGGCCGAAATTTAGCACTACAAGCCGGTCGGCAATCTCCATGACAGTTTCCATATCATGTTCAACCAGTAGTATTGTTACCCCTCGGTCCTTGAGGGTGTAAATGATATCAACGAGTTCCCTTGTTTCGGTAGAATTAAGCCCTGCGGCCGGTTCATCCAGGAGAAGGAGTTCCGGCTCAAGGGCTATAGCCCTCGCTATTTCCAGCAGTTTCTGCTGCCCGTACGGGAGGTATGACGCGGCGGTCAGCGCCTGGTCCGAAAGGCCGACCATAGCCAGTTTCTCCATGGACTTTTCAACGATGTCCAGTTCCTCACGCTGTACTGGTCCCAGGGGGAAGATGGCCCCGAGAAACCCTGTTTTACTCTTGGTGTGCCGGCCTACCATGACATTTTCCAGCACTGTCATGTTGTTAAAGATCTGCAGGTTCTGAAATGTCCGGGCAATACCGAGGCGCGCTATCTGGTACGGTGCGAGCCCTAATATATCCTTGCCGTTAAATGTTGTGGCGCCACGAGTGGGGGGATATATCCGGGTTATGAGGTTGAACAGCGTCGTCTTGCCGGCGCCGTTAGGGCCTATGACTGCCAGTATCTCGCCCCTGTTGACGAAAAAGCTTACGTCATCTACTGCCCGGACGCCCCCGAAGAACTTGGTCAGCCCGTTGACCTCAAGTATTCTCATCGGCCTGCTCCTTTCTGTGCCGCCATCCCTCATATAGATTGAAGAGACCGGAGGTCAAGCCTTCGGGTAGGAAAATCATGATTACTACCAGGATAATTCCAAAAACAACGATTTCATATTCGCCCCCAGCACGGGGAAAGACCTGGGGCACAATAAATTTCAGGCCTTCGGTGAGGATTGTTATAAATGCTACACCCAAGATTGGGCCCCATATGCTGGCCAAGCCTCCGACTACGGCCATAACCAAAAATTGGATGGATGTGATCAGGCCAAAGGGGCTGGGGCTGATAAAGGTAATATAGTGCGCGTACAGGCTTCCGGCAATACTTGCGTAAACGGCGCTTAAAGCAAACACCTGGAGTTTGAATTTGAAGGTATCCACGCCAAGGCTCTCTGCCGCAAACTCGCTGCCGTGAATTGATCTCAAGGCACGGCCGATTCTTGAATGAACCACATTATTGGCTATAATGATAGCCGCAAGAGCCACGGCCCAGACCAGGAAGTACCAGCTAACGTCAGTATTCAGCTTGAAGCCACCGATAGACAGGTACGGGATACCTTTGCTGAGGCCTGATGGCCCGCCGGTCAGTTCCACCTCTTCCATCATTATTATGTGTATGATAAGCCCAAGGCCCAGTGTGGCAAGGGCAAGGTAATGCCCCTTAAGCCTGAAAATTGGGATTCCCATCAGGTATGCTAAAATCCCGGTACCAACTGCTCCCACTACGATGGCAATCCAGGGGGAAACATGGTACGTTGCGGTAAGGATCCCCGAAGTATAGGCCCCGAGGCCGTAAAAGGCGGCATGGCCGAGGGATATCTGCCCTGCATAGCCCACAAGCAGGCATAACCCTACTACTACCGTGGTATAGATCCCTATTATGACCAGGACGCTGAGGTAATAATTATTAGAGACTATGAAGGGAAGGGTAAATATAATTACGGAAATAAGGGCGATCATTGAGTGTCTCAGGCGTTTTCTTTTGACGAGGTCCTTCATATAAGCCTCCCTGATTAGTAACAGTGGGCAGTTAGACGCGTTTACTGCCAAATGTACCGAATAGTCCTCCGGGTTTTAAAAACAGTACCAACAATAAAATGATAAATGCAATTCCATCCTTATATCCTGAAGACACGAGCCCCGCGCCCAGCGATTCAATGATCCCCAAGGCCAGGCCGCCGATGACGGCGCCGGGGGCGCTGCTCAACCCGCCGAGAACTGCGGCAACAAACCCCTTCAGGCCCAGCATCAGGCCCATGTCGTAAGTTGCGTACGTAATAGGAGCGATAACAATGCCGGCAAGAGCGCCTAGCGCCGCGCTGAACATGAAGGCAAAAAGTGACATCCTTCGTGGGCTTATGCCCATCAGGCGGGCGGCAAACTTATTGACCACGCACGCCCGGAGGGCTTTACCCCAGTATGTGTATTCGAAAATGAAGTAGGTAAGGGCCAGGACAACTGCGGTTGTGCCAATAACCCACAGGCTCTGGGGGACAATGGTCGCCCCTCCTATATGAATCGGTCCGCCCCCGGTGAAGGGCTCAATCTTGAAAGGGTTGGTACCCCAGACCAGGAGGGCTATACCCCTGATGGAGGTTGACAGTCCGATGGTTAAAATGATGAGAGACACCGGTGAAGCCCTTCTTGCCGGGCGAATTGCGCCGAGTTCCACAAGGCCGATGGCGACCATTGCAAGAATTATCGACAGCAGCAGGGCTAGCGGGGCAGGTATCCCGGTACCTTTAAGGGTGACCATGAACATTGCTCCCAGCATGACAAACTCACCCTGGGCGAAATTGATTATCCCCGTAACATTATGTATGATTACGAATCCGAGGGCTACCAGGGCATAAATACCGCCCATTGTTAGACCGCTCAGGACGTACTGGAGCATTTCACTTGCAAGGTTCATGGCTGCCTCCTAAACAGTAACGGTCTGTTATAGAATTTAAAATCGTTTGCATGTTCCTGGGACCATACTTGGCTTCAAACTCGTTGGCATACTCCCCCAGTACGGCCTTTTGCGTGTCTGTATCAGGAAGACGGGTTTTTGCCGTCCTCCACTTGCCTCACAGGCTGACCGTCCTTTAACCCATCACAGTAAAACAAAAAACTTCTCATCCTTACAGGGACGAGAAGTTATACTTCACGCGTTACCACCCAATTTGGTCACAGATGTGACCCCCTCATCGTGCAGGTACGGGTTTGATAAACTAGCCACTAGCCACGAAACCGATACCCTCTGCCTGTTAACGGTGGAGCGCCGGCACAGCCTACAAAGGAACCCGCATCGGTGAACCCTTTCAGCCTACAGTTCTGGAGGGAATTTCAGTTGGTCGGATAAGGGAAAGGCTTTCAGTCCGTGGCCTTTCCTCCCTGGACAAACCGAGGCAACTTACTTGTCTCCGTCATCACTTTTCTGGGAAGATATATTAAAAAAATATTAGCACAAAGTTTACTCCCTGTAAACAGCTTTTTTCAAAACGGCAAGGAGGCGGCATCTGTGGGATGATGAATATCGGAGTCAATGATCTCTGGGCCATACCATTTGGTTAGAGGTTTCTACTGTAACCGCATAATGCCAGGCTGAAAAGGCCGATCCGCTGGTGATCGGCCTTACAAGGATACGGGGTACTTCCTGGCGCCCGGTCAGGCTAAACCTGTCAGTCGTCACAGTCGTCCATGCGATGGTGGTCCTTCTTCTTGGGGCAGAAACACTTGACCGTTACCACACAGTTCGGGTCCTTATGATCCCACTTGTCGTCACAATCATCGTGGTCATGCTTCTTTTTGGGACCGAAGCACTTAACAGTGACCTCGCAACATGGGAACTTCTTTACCCGGTCGTGGTCATGATCGAAGTCATGTTCTACCATGCATTCTTCATCTTTGATGCGCTTCCTAAATGACACTTGATATCCCCCCTTTTGCCACATTTGTGGTTAATTATGGCACTGTCAGTATATTCTAGGGGCAGTAAAGTGACACTCTTAAACTAAAAAAAACCGACGCCGGTCAAGCCGGTGTCGGTTTTTCTTACTTCAAACCCACCCGGGATGGACTGTTCAACGCCGACGTCCAATCAATTCCCGGGCCACGTCGTTCAGGTTGACTCCCTGAGATACCAACAGAACCAGAAGGTGATACAACAGATCGGCCGTTTCGTAGGTCAGTTCTTCCTCACTGCCGTTTTTGGCGGCAATGATTACCTCCGAAGTCTCTTCCCCCACCTTTTTCAGAATCTTATCCAGCCCCTTGTCGAAGAGGTAGGTGGTATATGACCCTTCGGGCCGGCGGTTTTGCCGGTCCGCCACAACTCCGTAAAGCTCCTCCAACACCGGGCCGATGGCCCTGTAAACCTGATCTGGCGCGAACACCCGCTCCCCGACAACCCGGCCGCCCTCCGGCAATCCACCCGGCACAAGGCTTTCGGCTGGCCCGCCTTCGGCCGCAACGCCGTTCGCCTCCCCGGTCAAGGAGTAATGAAAACAGGAGCGGAAACCCTCATGGCAGGCAGCACCGGTCTGCTCCGCTTTAATGAGAAGAGTATCATGATCGCAGTCATACAGGATTTGGCGAATATCCTGATAATGACCCGAGGTCTCCCCTTTTTGCCACAGTCTCTTACGGCTGCGGCTGAAAAACCAGGTCCGTCCCGTCCGGAGTGACAGCTGCAGCGCTTCCCTGTCCATATAGGCCATCATCAAGACCTGCCCGGACTCAATGTCCTGGACTATTGCCGGGATCAGCCCATCAGGGCCAAAGTTGAGTACCGATAAATCAAGTTCTAGCATAGGCGGACAGGCACTCCTTCCTGGGCCAGGTACGCCTTGGCCTCTCTGATGCTGTATTCACGGTAGTGAAAAATCGACGCCGCCAGAGCCGCATCAGCCTTCCCCTCAGTCAAACCCTCCTTGAGGTGCTCCAGGACACCAACCCCGCCGGAGGCAATGACCGGAATTCGCACCGTTTCGCTGACTGCCCGGGTCAGCTCTATGTCATAGCCGTCCTTGGTGCCGTCGCGGTCCATGCTTGTCAGCAGGATTTCCCCGGCGCCGCGGCTTTCCACCTCCCGCGCCCAAGCCAACACCTCCCGCCCGGTCGGGTTCCGCCCGCCGTGGGTGTAAACCTCCCATTCGCCCTCCGACCGCCGCCGCGCATCGATAGCGACTACAATGCACTGGCTGCCAAAGCGGCGAGCCGCTTCCGTTATCAGGCCCGGCTGGCTGACGGCGGCTGAATTCAAGGATACCTTGTCGGCCCCGGCCTTCAACATCTCCCTGATGTCCTCAAGAGACCGGAGGCCGCCGCCAACAGTAAACGGAATAAACACTTCTTCCGCAGTCCGCCGGGCAACTTCGAGCATGATCCCCCTGCCCTCAGCGGAGGCGGTGATATCAAGAAACACAAGTTCATCGGCACCTTCCCGATCATAAAAGGCTGCCAGCTCCACCGGGTCGCCGGCATCTCGAAGGTTGACGAAGTTGGTTCCCTTAACCACCCGGCCCCGATCCACATCGAGACACGGAATAATGCGTTTACTGAGCAACGCCCACACCTCCCCGGGTACAGTTGATGGCCTCCCGGAGAGACAGGCTGCCGGCGTACAGCGCCTTACCGACGATAACCCCCTCCACCCCAAAAGGTTCAAGCCGTTTGATGTCAGCAATATCCCCGAGTGAGGACACTCCGCCGGATGCGATAACCTTGAGCCCTGATTCGCGGGCCATCCGCTCAATGGCAGGCAGGTTCGGCCCGGACAGGGCCCCGTCTCTGAGGATATCCGTGTAAATAATCCTGGTAACCCCGGCTTCCCCAACCTGACGGGCCAGATCAATTACGTCCAGGTTGACAACCTTCTCCCAGCCCTGGACGGCGGCCTTTCCATCACGGCCATCAATTCCGACCAGCACTTGGTCCCCATACCGGGACACGGCCTCAACCACAAACCCGGGGCTCTTGGTCGCTGCTGTCCCCAGAATTACCCTGGTCACACCCAATTCCAGGACTCGACTGATCGCGGCCAAATCCCTGATACCCCCTCCAAGCTCTATCGGTACCCGGGTACGTTTAAGGATGGCCTTGACCGCATCGAGGTTCCGGGATTCACCCGCCAGGGCGCCGTCAAGATCAACCACGTGAATCATTTCCGCACCCTGTTCCTCCCAGGCTGCGGCAACTTCCGCCGGGTTCTCGGCATAAACCGTTTCCTGGTCAAATCGACCCTGGAAAAGCCGCACACACCTGCCGCCTTTCAGATCAATGGCCGGGATGACCATCATATTCCCTCACCAACCTTCCGAAATTTCGCAGGATTTCCTGCCCCATGCTGCTGCTCTTTTCGGGGTGAAACTGCACCCCAAAAACCCGGCCCCTGCCTACAACTGCGGGGCAGGTTATGCCGTAACTGGTTGTGGCCGTGATTAAATCCTCGCTCCTGGGTACCACTATATAGGAGTGAACGAAGTAAAAAGCAGAGCCTTCCGGTATCCCCTCCAGGATCGGACAGCGGCACCGTTGTTCCAGCTGGTTCCAGCCCATGTGCGGCACTTTTAAACCGGCCGGGAGCCGCTTCACTTCACCGGCAAAAACACCCAGACCCCGGTGATACCCATCCTCCTCACTGGTCTCGAACAGAAGCTGCATCCCGAGGCAGATTCCCAGGAACGGCCTATTGCCCCGGATTGCCTCCATAATTGCCGGAATCATTCCGGCACGCTGCAGATTGTCCATGGCGTCCCGAAACGCCCCAACCCCCGGCAGGATTACTCCTCCGGCGGCCATTACTTCACCCGGATCGGAAGTGACAACTGCGGCGAACCCGGCCTTCTCCAAGCTTTTCTGCACACTGCGCAGGTTACCCATACCGTAATCTATTATGGCAATCATCTTGATCCCCCATTGCCGGCCAGTTCTTTAATCCGCTCCACCAGCGGGGCCACTCGATCATTCTTTAACCGGAAACTGACTCTGTTGGCGATCAGACGCGCCGTCGCCTGGGAAATCTCGGCCACCGGCACCAAATCGTTTTCCGCCAACGTCCGGCCTGTAGAAACGATATCGACGATAACTTCACACAGCCCCACCGCCGGTGCCAGCTCAATGTTTCCATGCAGCTTTATTATTTCTACCTGAATTCCCCGGGAGCGAAAGAAGGTTTCCGCTATCCGGGGAAACTTGGTGCCCACCCGGACCCTGCCAAACAGGGACAGGTCTGGTTCCTTCTCCCATGCCTCGAAATTCCAGCCCGGTGGGACCATGCGCCGTGGCATGGCAACCACGAACCGGCAGCGCCCGAATTTGAGATCAACCAGTTCGTAAACATCCTTGTGCTGCTCGGCCAGCGAATCCTTGCCGACTACTCCCAGATCCGCGGCACCATACTCAACATAAGTCGGAACATCCGTCGGCCGGCAGATTATGTACCTGGTTAAATCCTGACCCTGATCAAAAAGCAGACGCCGAGAGTCGTCATCCAAACCGGTGCAGTCCAGACCCGCTTTCCGGAGAATGTCAACCGTCGGCGCGAACAGTTTTCCTTTTGGCAGGGCTATTGTTAGAACATCCTGGCCCATTTCGCCCCTCTCCCCTTTGGCGCTTTATCACGGTGAATTACTATCTTAGGAAATGATATCACCGCCCACTCCGCCTGTCAATGGATTATTTTGAGAAAGAGGGCCCACTAGGCTTCAAGTTTCATCCAGTCACCACCGGTTTTGATAATCAGGGATTTGATCCCGCGCTCCCGGGCGTATGCAATCAGTTCCTCGGCCGTCCGGTCCAATAGATCGACTTCTGCGGAAAATCCCTGTTCCCGCAGGGACTGGGCCTTTTTGGACACCGCCACGTGGTCCTTGCCGGCGACCAGAAAATCCGGCCCGACTGCCTGCTGCTCCAGGGAACCAACGGCCAGCATCAGGCGTTCAATGCCGATGGCAAACCCGGTTGCCGGCAGAGGATGGCCAAATTTGCCCAGCAGTTGGTCGTAACGGCCCCCGCCGCAGACGGGAAAGCCCAAACCGGGAGCGTACCCCTCAAAGACCATTCCCGTATAATAGTCAAACCCGCGCAAAACCCCCAGGTCCATAATTACCCGGTCACCCACCCCCGCAGCCGCCAGTGCCGAAAAAACCCGTGACAGGTTGGTGAGGCCCCTCAGGGCCCGCTTATTGTCGGTCATGCCCATGGCCCGGTCCAAAACCTCTACGCCGCCGTGCAGGGAGGGAAGGCTGAGCAGCACTTCACGCAAAGAGGCAGGTACACCAGACCTTTCCAGGCACTCCTCAAGCCCCACCAGATCCTTGCTGGCCACACTTTCCCGCACCTGGCGCCGGGTGTCCTCGTCAAGTTCGGCCTCTTCCATCAACCCATGGAACACCTCGACCTGACCCACTCCGATCTGGAAGTCATCCAGACCGCTGTTTTCCAGGGCCCGGACGGCCAGAGTGATAACTTCAGCATCAGCCGCAGCCGATCTGGCTCCGATCAGTTCCACCCCGGCCTGGGTAAATTCCCTCTGCCGCCCGGCCTGTGGGCTCTCATAGCGAAAGACGTTCCCCAGATAAAACAGGCGCAGCGGCAGGATATTTCCCCTCAGCCTGGTGGCCACCATTCTGGCGATCGGGGTTGTGATGTCCGGTCGCAGGGCCAGGATGCGCCCGTCACGGTCAAAAAACCGGTAAAGCTGATCCCACGCTCCGCTGTTATCCCCCCGGGCCAGCGCATCGAAGTACTCAAAAGTAGGGGTCACCACTTCTTGGTAACCCCACTGCTCAAACATGTCCACAAAACTGCTTTCCATCTGCCTCTTCCGTTTTGCCTCTCCGGGAAGGATATCCCTGACCCCGGTGGGAACCTGTAAGTGTAATGACGATCTGCCCATTTCTCCACCCCTCAGAGTTTTGCTCGCCCATGATCGAACCGCCCGGCGGGTTTAGCAGCCGTCAAGGGCATACCTGTCGACGACGCCGAAGGACATTCTACCCGGCGTTGTTTAACCGGCCCGATTACTCCTCCCTGGCTTCCTTTCCGGTTGCCTCCGGGTAAACCCTCCCCAGCTCTTTCAATCGATCCAGCATCAGCCGGTACCCATCGGCACCATAATTGAGACAGCGCTTAACCCTGCTGATAGTGGCCGTGCTGGCGCCGGTGGCTTCGGCAATGGCGGTATAAGTGTAGTTTGCCTCCAGCATCTTGGCCACTTCCAGGCGTTGGGCCAGGGCTTTGATTTCGCTGATCGTGCAGAGATCCTCGAAAAAGCGATAACATTCGTCCGGATCTTTCAACAGCAGCATGGCCTCAAACAGCCGGTCGGTTAACGGATCTTTTAATTTCTCGTTATAACCCACATACAACGCCTCCCAGCCAAAACATTTCCGTTTTCGCGACTTATTAGCAGAGCAACGTATTAACCTTCTAAACAGTCTCATTATAGCAGAAGGCAGCAGCCATTGGAAATAGTTAAAGGGCGGTCACTTCTTCAGCAACCGCCCGTCCCAATTCAACTGACCCCCTCCAAACTGAAACCGGAACCACCCCCGGCCGGGTACCAGCTTCTCCCTTCGGGATCTACAGCAGTTTTACCCCATTGATAACCAGTTCAAGCTGGCTGTTCAAAAAGTTGGCCGCCCGCCGGCACAACAGCATCTTGGTCATGAATATCTCAAAATAGTCCATTACTGAACAGATTTTGGTGTCAATTGTCAGAGACAGAGACACCTTTCTTGCCTCCGGATCCACATTCAGGGCCGCTTTGCGCACCGCATAGTTTACCCGGTCCCGGGTTGTGAAGGTTGCTGCATCCTGTTTCCGCACCCTGGACTTATCCACATCACATTTGTCGGCCAGAATAACAGCGGCACTGACGCTGTTGACCGGGTTCCCGGTGTGTTCCTCATGATTGCCGATGGCGGCAATAACTACGGCTACCTCCTCCGGATCCATTGCCATCTCCGTTAACAGCGTGTACACCAGGACCCCCCCGCTGGGCCCGTGGCCGTACCGGGTGACAACATTGCCAATGTCGTGCAGGTACCCGGCAACCGCCGCCAACTCGGCTTCACGCCGGGGGTAGCCCAGGGTATCGAGAATTTCGAAACTGAGGCTGGAAACGAGGTTGGCATGACGCTCATCATGAACAATTGCCCCCATCGCCCCCAGGTAGTTATTGGCTTTCTCCATGAGCACCATAATTCGGTCATTGCTCTTTATGTCGGTGACGTTAATCAACCACGACACCCCCTGTTACCGTTTCCCGGTCACCAGCGCCCGGCTGCCGATATCCCTCCGGTAATGCATCCCTTTAAAGGAAATACCGTCTACTGCTGCATAGGCCAGCCTCTGCGCCTCGGCCAGTGTGCTCCCCAAGGCGGTTACGCCGAGAATGCGGCCGCCGTCAGTTACCAACACCCCATCGTTCCACTTAGTTCCCGCGTGAAACGCCATCACTCCGGGGCGGTCCCCCTCCAACCCCTGGATAGGGTCGCCCTTGGTGTAACTGCCAGGGTAGCCCCCGGCCGCCATCACCACACAGACCGCGGCCTCCGGGTTCCACTCAATCGATATCTTATCGAGGTGGCCGTCGTTTACAGCCTCCATTATGTCCACTAAATCTGTTTTCAACCGGGGAAGAACCACCTGGGTTTCCGGGTCGCCGAACCTGGCGTTGAACTCCAGCACCTTCGGGCCGTCACCGGTAAGCATTAGCCCGGCGTAAAGAACCCCGGTGTAGAGAATCCCCTCGGCAGCAAGAGCCTGGACCGTGGGCAGCAGGATCCGCTCCACCACCGTCTGGTGGGTTCCCTGGTCATAAACCGGCACCGGGGAATAAGCACCCATCCCTCCGGTATTCGGCCCCTGATCGTTATCAAATACCCGTTTGTGGTCCTGGGCGGGCACCATCGGCACCACCGTCCGGCCATCGGTGAAGGCCAGAACGCTGACCTCCTCCCCTTCCAGGTACTCTTCCACCACCACGCGGTTCCCGGCAGCGCCAAAAGCGCGCTCTTCCAGAATGAGCCGCACTGCCTCCAGGGCTGTCTCCTGGTCGTGAGCCACAACCACACCTTTCCCGGCCGCCAGCCCTTCCGCTTTAACCACGCAGGGAACGCCGTGCTTCTTGATGTAGCAGCGGGCCTCGTCCGAGTTTGAAAAGGTGGCATACCCCGCGGACGAAATGCCGTACCGGGCCATCAGGTCCTTGGCAAATACCTTGCTCCCCTCAATGTTGGCTGCCTCCCGCCCGGGGCCGAAAGCAGCCAACCCCGCTGCCCGGAACCGGTCGGCAATCCCCAGCGTCAGCGGCCCTTCGGGCCCTACGATGGTCAGGTCAATCCGTTCCTTGCCGGCGAAGGCGAGAAGGCGTTCAATATCGTCAGCCGCAATACTCACGCATTCGGCCATCTGGCTGATGCCGCCGTTTCCCGGGGCACAGTAAACCTTTTCCACCCTGGGGCTCTGGCGCACCTTCCAGACCAGGGTATGCTCCCGGCCGCCGCCGCCGATCACCAAAACCTTCAAACCATTCTTTTTCATGGTATCACCACTTATCTATTTGAATGTTCCTGTTCAAGGCTTAATCAAGGCTGTACTCTTAACCCGCCGGCCTAGGAGTCTGCTGCAAAATATGTTTTAAGTATATGATTTCTATAATTTGACTCAAACAAAAGACGTGTTGAAAAAGCTCCAGATGCTAGGCGCATCAAGCATTCGCAGCGATGGCGTACTAAACGTACGTCGAGCAAGAATGCGCAGATGGAACAACGTAGATGGACTTTTGCAACGGTCTCCTAGTGCCGGAAATGGCGCATACCGGTCAACACCATCGCCATCCGGTGTTCGTTAGCCGCGGCGATTGATTCGTCATCCTTGTTGGAGCCGCCTGGCTGTATGATTGCGGCAATGCCGTACGATGCCGCCAGATCAACCGTGTCCCGAAACGGGAAGAAGGCATCTGACGCCAGCATCGCCCCTTGGCACCGGTCCCCGGCCTGCTTGAGGGCGATTTCCGCCGCCCCGACCCTGTTCATCTGGCCCGCGCCGATCCCCAGAGTGCATCCGTCCTTGACAATCACGATGGCGTTCGATTTAACGTGTTTGACAACCGCAAAGCCGAACTTCAAGTCCGCCATTTCGGCCCCGGTCGGCTTTCTGTCAGTAACAACCCGCAGCTGGTTCTCGATGATGGTCTCTCTGTCCACGTCCTGGACCAGGAACCCCCCGGAAACGGTTTTGATCAAAGGCTGGGTTTCCCGCCTCCGGCCGCCGGCCACAAGCACCCTCAGGCCCTGTCTTGCCTTCAGAATTTCCAGGGCCTCCTGATCGCACCCGGGTGCAACGACGACCTCAAGAAAGGTCTTTACCATCTCGGCTGCAGTTTCCGGGTCGAGGGGCCGGTTCAACCCCACAATGCCGCCAAAAGCGGACACCGGATCCGCTTTATAGGCCTCCCGGTACGCTTCCACAAGGCTGGGCCTCACCGCCACCCCACAGGGGTTCGTATGTTTAATAATTACCACCGCAGGCTGCTCAAATTCCCCGACCAGATCCCAGGCTGCCTCCGCATCCACAATGTTGTTATAGGAGAGTTCCTTCCCCTGCAGGATTCGCCCCCCCGCGATCCCGGTCTCCGGGCCGGGGCAACGGTAAAATGCCGCCCGCTGTTGGGGGTTTTCCCCGTAGCGCAGGTCCATTATTTTGCGGCCGCTGACCGCACACTCTTCCGGCAAATCGGTTTCCGCTGAATCACTTCGACGTTCGCCCACTATTCCCTGCAGATAGGCCGCAATGGCCTGATCATAAGCGGCTGTGTGCGCAAACGCCTCCACTGCCAGCTTGAACCTGAGACCGGCGTCAATTCCCCCGGTCCTCTCCAACTGGTCGAGAACCTCCCCGTAGCGCTCAGGCCGGACAACAACAGCCACCGACTCGTGGTTCTTGGCCGCCGCCCTGATCATGCTCGGCCCACCGATGTCAATATTCTCAATGGCATCGGCGAGTGTCGCGTCGGCCCGGCTCACGGTTTCGCGGAACGGGTAAAGGTTGACCACTACCAGATCAATGGGAGCAATCCCCTGTGACTCAATCTGCTGCAGGTGTTCCGGAACCCGCCTGGCCAGAATCCCACCATGAACGGCCGGGTGCAGGGTCTTCACCCTGCCATCAAGGATTTCCGGAAACCCGGTAACCTCCGAAACCAGGGTTACCTTGAGGCCGGCCCCAGCCAGGGTTTTGGCCGTCCCCCCCGTGGATATAATCTCCAAACCGAGGGCTTCAAGCCCCCGGGCAAATTCGACAACGCCCGTCTTATCCGAGACACTGATTAAAACCCGTTTCGCCATCTCTTTCTTCATTTCTGCCACCTCTAATTCTCCAAGGTTTTAATGAGAACGTCCAACCGCACTTCCCCGTTGACCAATTAACGGACCACCGGGTAACGTGCCGGTTGTTCCGTTGCGGTACAAAAATCGATCTCCTAATCACTTATGTACACCCGCCGCCCGTCCACCCGCACCTGTCCCCGGGCAATCCAGTTCACAACCCGCGGCAGCAGCCGGTGTTCCTCCATCAGGATCCGGTCAGCAAGGGTATCGGCACTGTCGTCGGGGAGCACCGGGACCGCCGACTGGGCGATGATAGGGCCTGAGTCAACCCCTTCATCCACAAAATGCACGGTACAGCCGCTGAAACGGACACCGTAATCTAAAGCCTTTGCCTGGACCTCCAGGCCGGGAAAAGCCGGAAGCAGCGATGGATGAATGTTGATCAGCTTCCGGTGCCAACGGTTCACCAGAAATGGGGATAACACCCGCATGAACCCTGCCATGACCACGAGGTTAACCTGATGCTGCTCGAGCACTGCAGCCAGCGCTTCTTCGAAGAGCTGCCGCGATGGGTAGTCTTCCCGCCGCACAACCGCAGCGGGGATCCCTGCTTGACGAGCTCTTTCAATGGCCCTGGCCCCGGGTTGATCGCTTATTACCACTGCGATCCGGGCGTCGAGCTGTTGGGCGCCGGCGGCATCAATCAGGGCCTGCAGGTTGCTGCCCCTCCCGGAAACCAGCACCCCTATCTTAATTGAATCCCGGCTTGTTAAATAGTCCACCGAACTCACCTCAAGACCACGCCCCCATCCCCCGGCCCGACCTCTCCAATCAGGAAGGGAGTTTCTCCGCATTCCCTTAAGACCGCGGTCACTCCGTCAACATCGGCGGCCCGGACCACCAGAACCATGCCGATGCCCATGTTCAAAGTCCGGTGCATCTCCTGAGTGGAGACCCCCCCCGCCCGGCGGACCAGTTCGAAGATAGGTGGTACGCTCCATGACCCCGCCTCCATAAATGCCGATAGTCCGGCCGGCAGTATCCGGGGAATGTTTTCCACCAGACCGCCGCCGGTGATGTGGGCCATCCCCAGGACCGGAAACGAGCCAAGAACCCTGAGGATCGGTTTGACATAAATCCTGGTCGGCGTCAGCAGGGCTTCCCCGAGGGTTGTCCCCAGTTCCTCCACCTGCCGGTCTAAGGCCATTCCCGCCAACTCCAGGAGAGCCTTCCGCACAAGGGAATACCCGTTGCTGTGCAGCCCTGATGAACCCAGCCCGATCAACCTATCGCCCGCTGTTATTGATGAACCGTCGATGATGGCTGGCCGGTCCACAACCCCAACGCAGAAACCGGCGATATCGTATTCCTCAAGCCCGTAAAACCCCGGCATTTCCGCCGTTTCCCCGCCGATCAAGGCACAACCGGCTTCCCGGCACCCGTCGCTTACACCTTTGACGATGGCCGCCACCTTCTCCGGGACCAATTTCCCCACGGCAAGGTAATCGAGAAAGAAAAGTGGTTCCGCCCCCTGGACGACGACATCGTTTACACACATGGCAACCGCATCGATGCCGATGGTGTCGTGGCGGTCCATCATCATGGCCACACTGAGTTTGGTGCCGACCCCATCGGTCCCGGCCACCAGGACCGGTTCCCGGTAACGGGCCGCATCGAGGGCAAAAAGGCCTCCGAACCCGCCGATGTCATTAATGACACCGGGGCGGAAAGTACTGCGCACATGTTTCTTGATCAATTCCACAGCCTGGCTGCCGGCAGTAATATCCACTCCGGCCTGGGCATAAGTTAACCCACTCTGTTCCGAACCATGCATCTGATTCACCCCCTACCCCAGTTCCAGCACATACTTCCCGTCCTCTTCCGCAGGTGGAACCGGAAGCGGGTAGTCGCCGTTAAAACAGGCGACACAGAACCGGTCACCCGGGCACCCCATGGCTTGGAGCAGCCCTTCCAGACTCAAGTACTGCAGGCTGTCCGCACCGATAAACTCCCGGATCCCCTCCAGGTCGTGAGAAGCAGCGATCAGTTCCGACCGCTCTGAAATATCAATACCGTAGTAGCAGGGGTAAAAAAGGGGCGGTGAACTGACCATCATATGCACTTCCCGGGCGCCCGCCTCGCGGAGCATCTGGACAATCTTGCTGCTGGTCGTACCTCGGACAATGGAATCGTCGACCAGAATGACCCGCTTGCCCTTTATTACCCGGGGCATCGGGTTTAATTTCAACCTGACGCCGATATCCCGCATCTTCTGGGCCGGCTGGATAAAAGTCCGGCCGATATACCGGTTTTTCATCAACCCTTGATCAAATGGGATCCCGGATTCCTGGGCATACCCGGCGGCGGCGGAAGTTCCCGAATCGGGAACAGCGATGACCACATCGGCATCCACCTGCTTCTCCCGGGCGAGCATGCGGCCCATTTCCCGCCTGGCCTCGGTGACGTTGATGCCGTCGATATTGCTGTCCGGCCGGGCGAAGTAGATGTATTCAAAAATGCAGGTTGCCCGGCGCTGCAGGCCCAGTGGCCGGTGGCTGGTCAACCCGTTCCGGTCAATGACCACGATTTCCCCCGGCTCCACGTCACGGACAAAAGTCGCGCCCACCGTATCCAGGGCGCAGGACTCAGAAGCGAGAATGAAGGCATCCCCAAGCCTGCCGATGCACAAAGGCCGGAACCCATACGGATCGCGGACGCCGAACAGTTTATCCTCAACCATCACCAGGAGCGAGTAAGCCCCTTTAAGGTCGATCATGCATTTGATCAGGGCTTCCTCAAGGCTGCTGCGGCAGTAGCGGGCAATCAAGTTGACAACAACCTCACTGTCGGTGGAAGACTGGAAAACAGTGCCGCCACTGAACAGTTCCCGGCGCAGTTCCACCACGTTGCTAAGGTTGCCGTTGTGGGCCAGGGCAATCATTCCCTTCGCCCATCGGAACACCAGGGGTTGGGCATTGATCAGGGAACTGGCTCCGGTTGTCGAGTAGCGAACATGGCCCACGGCGAGCTGCCCCGTCATTTTGTCCAGGGTGTCCTCGTCGAACACTTCCGCCACCAGCCCCATATTCTTATGCAGGCTGATGGATCGCCCGTCGGAAATGGCAATTCCCGCACTCTCCTGACCCCGGTGCTGGAGGGCGAATAAGCCGAAATAGGTCAACCTGGCCACATCAAGGCCGGGGCCGTAAACGCCGAACAAGCCGCATTCTTCATGCAGGTTCTTGTTTATCCCATCCATCTCTCAATCTCTCCTCGCCAGAGTTTCTCCAGCTCCACCAGTTCCATGTTGATAATCGCTTCTTCACCCACAGTGCGGCCGGGATTACCGGTCGCCGGCGCTTCGCCTTTCCGTATCACAACCGCATCCCCGCCAACTCTCCCCAGAACAGTGAACGGCACCAGATGCCGGTCGCAGATTTCCTTGAGCGCTGACAGGTTCTGTTCAGGTATGGAGATTAGCACCCGGGACTGGGATTCGGAGAACAGGTAGTAGTCAGGCCGCATGCCCGAAGATGAGGCAGTGTTGGCTCCCACCGCCGGCGATGCCCCAGCGTCAGATCCTACATTTGTCGGCAGAGCCACGTTGGCCCCGATCCCTCCGGAAATACAGGATTCCACCAGGGCTACGCCCAGGCCCCCCTCGGAGCAGTCGTGCGCCGATCCCATCAAGGAATTCTTGATTAGTTCCAGGCAGCACTCCTGCAGCCGCTGTTCCCGAGCCAAGTCCAGATCCGGCACTTGGCCGATCTCCTGGCCCTGGGTAACATAAAGGTACTCGCTGCCCCCGATTTCCGGCAGCGTGTCACCGAGGAGGACGATCACATCCCCTTCCTCTTTGAACCCCTGGGTCATGCGAAGGTCAATATTGTCGATTAGCCCGACCATGCCGACAACGGGTGTCGGGTATATCGCTTCCCCATTTGTCTCATTATATAAGCTGACATTGCCGCTGACGACCGGGATTCCCAGTTCATTGCAGGCGGCCGTCATCCCGGACACGGACTGGCGGAACTGCCAGAACACCTCGGGCTTCTCAGGATTGCCAAAATTAAGGCAGTCGGTGATGGCCAAAGGCTGCGCCCCGGAGCAGACCAGGTTGCGCGCCGCTTCCGCAACCGCAATCGCGCCGCCGCGGAACGGGTCGAGGTAACAGTACCGGGAATTGCAGTCAATCGTCATGGCCAACCCCTTGTTGGTTCCCTTGACTCTGAGGACCGCCGCATCCGAACCCGGCCTGACCGCCGTGTTTACCTGCACCATGTGGTCGTACTGCCTGTAGACCCATTCCTTGCTGGCAACCGAAGATGAGCCTAAAACCCGCCTCAAAACCTGGTTGTAGTCATCCGGTTCCGGCGGGTTCGGTGATGTTCCCCGATTAACCTTTATCACTTCCGGTTCCCGCTCCTCGCGGTAATAAACCGGACATTCGTCCGTCAAAGCTTTTGCGGGGACTTCCGCCACCACCACACCATTGTCCTTGATCCGCATCAACCCGTCCTCGGTAACCCTCCCGACGACTACGGCATCAAGACCCCAGCGGGTGAACACCTCCCCGACTTGATCCTCGCATCCCTGTTTAGGGACAAGCAGCATCCGTTCCTGAGACTCGGACAGCATCACCTCATAGGGGGTCATGCCTTCTTCCCGCCGCGGCACAAGCGCCACATCAATCTCCATCCCGCTGCCACCCCTGGCGGCCATCTCGCAGGAAGAACTGGTCAGGCCAGCGGCGCCCATGTCCTGGATGCCGCCGACCAACCCCCGGTGGATTATCTCCAGGCAGGCTTCAATCAGCAGTTTTTCCATAAACGGGTCGCCCACCTGAACCGACGGTCTCCGGCTGGCCGACGCCTCGCTTAACTCCTCCGAGGCAAATGTGGCCCCGTGGATACCGTCCCGGCCGGTTTTGGCCCCGACGACCATGACAGGGTTTCCCACCCCCGAAGCCACCCCCCGGGCGATGTGTTTGTGTTCGATCAGGCCGACGCACATGGCGTTAACCAGCGGGTTCCCCTCATAACAGGGATGAAAATACACCTCGCCCCCCACCGTGGGTACACCGAGACAGTTGCCGTATGCGGCAATCCCGGCTACCACTCCTCCGAGAAGGTAGCGCACCCGGGCATTGTCCAGGCTGCCGAAACGCAGGGAGTTCAAAGAGGCAATCGGCCTGGCACCCATGGTGAAAATATCGCGAACGATGCCGCCGACCCCGGTGGCCGCCCCTTGAAACGGCTCCACAGCCGATGGGTGGTTATGGCTCTCCACCTTGAAAACGACAGCCAGCCCATCGCCAATGTCCACAATACCGGCATTCTCGCCCGGCCCCTGCAGGACCCGATCGCTCTTGGTGGGAAACATCTTCAGGACCGGCCGGGAGTTCTTGTAGCCGCAGTGTTCCGACCACATGACGGCGAACATCCCAACCTCAACGTAGTTGGGCTCCCGCCCCAGTATTTTCTTGATTTGTTCGTACTCAGAATCAGTCAGACCCATGTCACGCCAGACTTTAGGCTCCAACCCGCTCACCCCGCTTCCACCAGTCGACTACGGACTGAAACAGCAAAGCGCCGTCCCGCCCGCCCAGGACACCCTCAGAACACCTTTCCGGGTGCGGCATCATCCCAAGAACATTTCCCGTACGGTTGCAGATGCCGGCAATGTTTCCCATCGATCCATTGGGGTTGGCTTCAGGAACCACTTCGCCCCCCACATTCGCATAGCGGAACACGATTTGGCCGTTTTCCTCAAGCGCGTCCAGGGTTTGGCTGTCCACGAAATAGTTCCCTTCCATGTGGGCGATGGGCACGGTGATAACCTGCCCCTCCCGGTAGAGCCCGGTGAAAGGAGTCCGGTTGTTTTCCACCCTGAGGAGACTGTCGTGGCAGCGGAACTGAAGGGAATCGTTCCGCTTCATGGCCCCCGGAAGCAGGCCCGCTTCCAGCAGGATCTGGAACCCGTTGCAGATGCCCAGAACCAGTCCGCCGTTTTCGGCAAACTCAATTACCGCCGGCATGACCGGCGAAAAGCGGGCGATCGCCCCAGTGCGCAGGTAGTCGCCGTAAGAAAAGCCACCCGGAAGTATAATGCAGTCGAAGCCCCCGATTGCAATTTCCTGGTGCCAAATGTATGATACCGGCTCATCCAGAACTTCCCGGATGACATGATAACAGTCAGCGTCGCAGTTAGAACCCGGGAACACTACTACCCCGAATTTCATCTTGTCTCCTCCACCAGTTCGTAAGTGAACTCCTCGATTACCGGATTGGCCAACAGCGTTTCCGCCATTTCCCGTACCTTTACTGATGCCTGGTCGCGATCGGTTTCCTTTAACAGCAGTTCCATATACTTTCCGATGCGGACATCCCCGACCGTGTCATATCCCAGAGAATGCAGGGCCTTCTGCACGGCCGACCCCTGCGGGTCAAGAACACTTTTCTTCAGAGTCACGTAAAGTTTAGCCTTAAACAGAAAGGCCACCCCCCAACCGTTTGAGTACCTCGGCGTAAGCGTCCTCGACACCGCCAAGGTCCCGGCGGAACCGGTCCTTGTCCAGCTTTGTCTTCGTTTCGGCGTCCCAGAACCGGCAGGTATCGGGAGAAATTTCGTCGCCGAGCAGGACATGTCCCTCATGAAGACCGAATTCCAGTTTAAAATCAACAAGCTCAATCCCCACACCGTGAAAATGCTCTGTCAGGATCTGGTTCACTCGGAGGGCCATGTGTTTCACCGTGTCCATCTGCTCCGCCGTCGCCAGCTGGAGAGCAGCGATGTGATAATCGTTGATCATAGGGTCACCGAGTTCATCGCTTTTGTAATAGAACTCCAGGATGGGAATCGGCATTTGATATCCCTCTTCCAAACCGAGCCGGCTGCACAGGCTGCCTGCGGCAATGTTCCGGACCACAACCTCCACCTTGAAGATTTCCACGCCCTTGACCAGCATCTCCCGGTCGCTGACCAGGGAAAGGAAATGGGTCGGGATCCCTTTCTTCTCCAGCAGGGTGAAAAGCCTGGCCGAAATCTGGGCGTTGAAATACCCTTTGCCGGTGATTGTCCCCTTTTTCGCCCCATTGAAGGCAGTGGCGTCATCTTTGAATTCAACCATGTATTCGCCTTCCCGGTCAGTGATGAACACCTTCTTGGCCTTGCCTTCGTACAGCATGTAACCCTTTTCCACCAAATCCAAACACCTCCTATTCAAGTCCCGCCCGCCGGAAAATAGCATCAACATGGCGGGTGTGGTGGCCGTAATCAAACAGCGATTTTATTTCGTCAGCGGACAACCGGCTGCGAATTTCCTCGTCCCCCAGGACCAGTTCCTGAAACGGCACCTGCCGGCGCCACGCCTCCATGGCGTTTCGCTGCACCCAGGCATACGCCGTCTCCCGGGTAATGCCCCGATCCACCAGGGCCAGGAGCACCCTCTGCGAGAAAATCAGGCCCAGGGTTTTTTCCAGGTTGCGCTGCATGTTTTCCGGGTAAACAATCAGGTTATCCATGATATTGGTGAACTTGGCCAGCATGTAATCCAAAAGGATGGTGCTGTCCGGTATAATCACCCGCTCCACCGAGGAATGAGTCAAGTCGCGCTCGTGCCAGAGAGCGATCTCCTCCAGGGCCGCCAGGGCGTTCCCCCGGATGATCCGGGACAGCCCGGCCACCCGCTCCACTGTGATCGGGTTCCGTTTGTGGGGCATGGCCGAAGAGCCCTTCTGCCCCTTGGCAAACATCTCTTCAACTTCAAGTATTTCCGTGCGCTGGAGGTTGCGGATTTCCGTGGCGAATTTCTCCAGGCTGCCGGCAACCACCGCCAGGCAGGTCATGTACTCAGCATGGCGATCGCGCTGGATGATCTGGGTGGAAACCTTGGCCGGCTGTAGCCCGAGTTCCCGGCAGACGTATTCCTCCACGAACGGATCAACATTGGCGAAAGTCCCCACAGCCCCTGAAATCTTACCCACTGAAATTACTCCCCGGGCTCGGGTCAAACGCTCGATGCCACGCTCAATCTCGGTATACCAGAGGGCCATCTTCAGGCCAAAGGTGACCGGCTCGGCATGAACCCCGTGGGTTCGCCCCATCATCAGAGTGTACTTGTGCTCCCGCGCCTGCCGCCCCACCACCTGTTTCAACGTTTGCATCCGGGCCAGGAGAAGGTCGGCGGCCTCCCGCATCAACAGGGACAACGAGGTATCCAGGACATCAGAAGAAGTCAGCCCTAAATGAATATATTTGGCCTCATCCCCAACATATTCCGCCACGTTGGTCAGAAAAGAAATGACATCATGCTTGGTGGTCTCCTCAATCTCGGCGATACGCCCGGCATCAAACCGGGCCCGCTCCTTGATTGCCTGCAGGGCCTCCCGGGGAATATCCCCCAGTTCCGCCATTGCCTCACAGGCCTTTATTTCCACCTGCAGCCACTTGGCGAACCGGTTGTCCTCCGACCAGACGGCACCCATTTCCGGCAGTGTGTAACGTTCGATCATTTTTCATCCCTCCCGGCCAAATAGCCCTCCGGCCCCAATTCCCGCAGCCGGGCCGCCTTGGCCTCCACCTTTGACGCCATTCTCTTCCTGTATGCCCGAAGCTGCTCCTTCAATTCCGGACGCTTCCCGGCCAGGATTTGAATGGCCAGAAGGGCGGCATTCTGCGCCCCATTGATACCAACCGTCGCCACCGGGATCCCTCCCGGCATCTGAACGATGGAATAGAGAGAATCAACTCCTCCCAGTGCGGCCGTCTTGATCGGCACCCCGATTACGGGGAGAATTGTCAGTGAGGCAATCACCCCCGGCAGGTGAGCGGCCCCCCCGGCCCCGGCAATGATAACCTCCACCTCTCTTGACTCCGCCGTTGCAGCAAGTTCCGCCGTCAGGTGTGGAGTGCGGTGAGCGGACGAAACCACGACCTCATGCGGCACCTGGAATTCACGCAATATGTTCGCCGCTTCCATCATCACCGGCAGATCCGAGTCGCTCCCCATCACGATACTAACCAAGCAGTTGTCCATTGTCGCACCTCATTTCGGGAAAGTGAGACCCAAGCGAGTTCATGCTCCCTCGGCTTGGGTCTCTTTCATTATTGAATTAGTATCCCCGGACTACTCGCCGGCAATGAAGATATACCGGGCAAGAACGAGGACTGACAAAAGCCACATCAACCAGTGAATTTCCTTAGCGCGACCGGTGACAACCTTCGTCAGCGTGTAGAACACAATACCGCCGGAAATCCCGTTGGCGATGTTGTAGGTGAACGGCATCAAGATGATGGTCAGGAATGCCGGCAGACCTTCGGTGAAATCGTTGAAATCAATTTTTACGATAGTGGAAGCCATCAACAGGCCGACGATAATGAGAGCCGGAGCAGTGGCCGAGCTCGGAATCAGCTTGGCAAACGGAGCCAGAACCAGGGCCAGCAGGAACAGGATACCGGTGGTGACAGCTGTCAGACCCGTCCGGCCGCCCTCGGCAACACCTGCGGCGCTCTCAATGTAAGCGGTAACTGTGCTTGTACCCATCAAAGCCCCAAAGCTGACACCAAAGGCGTCAACCAGCATGGCCTTGCCGATCCGGGGGCTATTGCCCTTCTCGTCGAGGAGCCCGGCCCTACCGGCAGTTCCCACCAGGGTGCCGAACGTATCGAACAATTCAACGAATGTAAAGGTGAGGATAACGCTCAACAGACCGAAGTTTACGGCACCGGCCAGGTCGAGTTTGCCCACGGCCAAACCAGCAAACTTGGGAAACTCATAGACGAAACCATTGATTGGAGTCACACCCATGGGGATACCGATGATTGTGGTCAAAAGGATGCCGATTAAGAGGGCGCCCTTGACCCGCCGCGCCATCAGGATAGCAATAATGGCCAGACCAATCAGAGCCAGCAGGGGCTCGGGAGAGGTTATTTTGCCCAGGAAAATGTTCCACTCAAAGCTAAGCGGAGTACCAACGCCACCAGCTTTGTTGAGGGTATCGAGGGTCGGCGGAATTAAACCAAGCTTAACGATTGTCAGACCGGAGAGTTTGAAACCGATAATACTGATAAAAAGACCGATACCAACAGTGATGGCCTTCTTGAGGGAATCAGGAACGGCAACCACAAGCAGTTGGCGGAATTTTGTTACGGTAAGAATGATGAAGATAATACCGGAGATAAATACGGCGCCCAGAGCAACTTCCCAGCTCATGATACCGCCGTTTTTGGCAGCGATGACCGCGAAATAGGCGTTCAGGCCCATCCCGGGTGCCAGTGCGATCGGAAAGTTAACAAACAATCCCATGAAGATGGTGATCAGACCGGCAGCCACGCAGGTAGCAAACAGTACCGCCGCGGGATCCATACCGGTGTTTGACAGAATCATCGGGTTGACCATGATGATATAGGCCATGGTCATAAACGTTGTCAGACCAGCGATAATCTCCGTCTTGGCATCAGTTTTAAATTCGCTTAACTTAAAAATCCTCTCGAGCATTCTCTTTCCCCCTTGCGATTATGTTTCACCAACAAGGTTTGGTTTCCGAAAACGCTGCTGTCTATCCCTCCTCTCGCCCCCAAAATAAAAAACCCCGGGCAGGTAGGTTTCGTTTAACGCGTGAAACCTACCCGTCTGGGTTTTTATCCCTACGGTGTAACAACCGGTGTCGAAAGCCAGGTAATTGGTCTTCGGCCCTAGTTGTCTGTACCACTCGGTCCGATCCGGCACGGCCGTGGAACCCTAGGTACACTTTCGCCGCTCGCCAGGCTACCTGATTCTTTTTGTTCAGGCTTTCGCCATTTTCCCCTGTTTTCACCTTCATTTTACCAGTGCCTGGACAGGGTGTCAATAAAAAAGGCGAACGATTCTCTGATTGAGGAGGAGAATATTCGCCAAATGGTCACGGTTATCTCTATGTTTTTTCCCAGGCCGGCACGGAACAATGTCACGACTCGTAATCCACCGTAATGGAAGACTCCCTTACCGATGTCAATACTTGGAAACTTCCACATGAACCGGGTGCACTTGATAAGCCCGCATGTCTTCTAATGAATCAAACTTGGTCACGAGGGCCAAATCGTAGGACCTCTCGGAATGGAGCTTGGAAATCCTGTTAATACCCCCTCGTAAAAGGGAAATTTCCTCTGATACCGTAGAAGTAACTAATGGTAATTTTTGTGCTTATTGGAATGATTTTGGCTTATCGGTGTAGAATAGTTATCCGGAGGTGATGACATGCCTGGCGTTGCAATTTTGGTTGATTTGGCGAATATCCATCTCGGCTTGAAATATTATTATTTAAATCCTCCTCCTTACGACCGCCTAGCACAAATTATTAATGATTACGGGGCAAACCTGGGAGACATTCGGGTAAGAAAAGTTTATACTGATTGGAACGATAGTCGGTTAGAATGGATCGCGAGGCAATTTTCAAGTGCAGGGTTCAGGGCAGAACAAGTTACTCGAAAAGCTAGCGGTAAAGACAGAACAGACATTTGCTTATCATTGGATGCACTCGAACTGTTTAATGACGAGCCTGAGTTAGATACACTTGTTTTGGCCGCGGGAGATGCAGATTACGTGGAAATAATGCAGAGGCTTCGCCAGAAAGGCAAGCGATTATTTGTTATAACTTTGGAGAAAAACTTTGCGCCTGAATTATTGCCCCATTTAACCGGTAACACCATCTTGGAAAAAGAACTTGCATCTCTAGGTTTGTCTTTGATACCATACGAACCATATCTGCAACTCCTGTATGGTCTCCAGCAGTTTCATCATAGCAAGCCTAACGGTTTTGTGGCAGTTAAATTGTATATGAGAAAAATGGAAGAACTGGGCCTCACCCAGCTCATCTCCGCTGTGATAGTCCTGAGTAAACTGTTGGAGTCCAAAGTCGTAACAACATACCAGGTATCAAACCCCCAAAACCCGGATTGGCCAACGTCAGCAATACAATTGAATTGGGAAAATGAGGTGGTCAAGAATTATTGCAGAAACAGAAGCCTAAATTTTCTTGAACAGGAAAAATCTCTTTGACAAATATTCTGAGGTAAGCGTATAATATTACTGCAATAAACACTATGCAATTAAGTATTATGGATAAGGGGCTCTTTTTGAAAAGCCTGTCACTACAATTACAGTAGGCACTAGGTTTATGATTATGCTAGGAGGAAGCTACATGAGTGTAGCTTCCTCCGATTCTTTTTCCTTCTTACCTCCTAATCCCTCTTACAGCGGGTCAACAACGTGCTTCCCTTAAACATCCCTTGTCTCAAATCTGGAACAACACTTAGTCCTCAAAAATAATAATTAAGTGAGGGTAATTGTGAAAAAGGTGTTCGGTATTTTATGTATTTGTTTGATGGCCTTTACTGCATGCAACCAGGACACATTCAAAAAAGATACTTCCAACTAAGCATCAATAATCGAAGTGCAAAAGGACAATACTGTTTCAGGTGACAAGCAAGGGGCTCCTAATAGCGGATCTTATTATAACGAGGAGCTTAACCGATACGAAATAATAGATGGATATTCAGAGGGCTTCCTAGAAATAATGGGTGAGAAAATAACCTTCAACGGGGACTGTTATCAGGACATTTCAAACCAATTACATGAACGTATAATGTTCAATGCTGTACGATTCTATATGGCTGCGGCTTCAGGAGATAACGACACTCTTAAAAAGATGGCGCACAATGAGCTTTGGTCTGAAATTGAAAAGTCGGTCTCGAAAACTGGTAATAACTCATTTAAGTTTGGTGGAAATGTGGTATCCTCTTTTAATGATCTTAGTACATACCAGAAACCTATTTCAATAACCGCCCCCAAGAAAATTAATGAAAGTGAATACAATGTTACAATGGAATACAGCAACAAAGATAACAGGCATTTTGTTGATGCGATACTCATCATACGTTCAAATGAAGTAAATATTAAAAGCTTTTTAATAATACAGTAAATTTACCGCTCCTTACTGCGATGTTATAGTCGGCTATGGACCGATCAAAAACATCAATGATGAGCATGGTGAAAAAAAACATGAATTATCAGACTCTTCTTTTAGGGCTATTTACTTACGGGCTTGATTTACTACTTTCGCATAGCCCATACGTCGCAAAAAAATAAGACGCGAATTATTGACTTGCTGGTGGTCGGTGTTGTTCTTTGGATTAGCTCGAAACTGCGGGTGTACGTAAAAATTGACCCGTTGGAAACTGCGGGGATATTAGTTTTTGCTTACGCCTGGGGAATTTTAATCGTTGAAAAATTATGGGAGGGTTTAAAGGGAAACGACCAAAAACAACACCCTGATTAACACCAACAGCTGAAAGGCCCCAAAGCGCCGGCAACATTCCGGCGCTTAATATTTGGTAAGTTGATGCAGACGTTACTAATCAAGTTGATTCCAGGGACTCAAAGGAGAGCCGCGATAGGAGTCACAGCACTTGAGTGCAGCGGTCCGCCCGCAAGCATTCACTTCAACGGGCACCGATTGTGGTGTGGCTAATGGACGATCAGACCTGCGTTGCTACCATGCGTATGGGGTGACCTACCATTTAGGGAATGAAATCGAATGTTGGGACTTTCCAAATTATGTATTTATTGGTAATATATTGGTAAACATGCAGGGGCAAACTCGTTGAAAGACGAGGGCGCAAAGCCATAGGGTCTAAAGTGCTAATGCACTATGACAGCCTGGTTGCCATTATAACCCTTTTTCATCCTGCTCCCATTCTCTGGAGCATTTTTTTGTTAATATGGGGGTGTAAATTGAATGCAAGAATTATTTACTTATAAATCATTAG
>Ga0074195_1000478_pt1 | contig 78525 bp, 63 predicted proteins | sample EPASupsiteHSE623_FD_64525 | JGI IMG/M metagenome (GOLD analysis project Ga0074195, IMG submission 64525) | Bioremediated contaminated groundwater from EPA Superfund site, New Mexico - Sample HSE6-23 | ecosystem: Environmental > Aquatic > Deep subsurface > Groundwater > Contaminated ...
CAAAAAATGGACGATGCCGCTGCGGGACTGGAAAGGAGCACTCAACCGCTTCACTATCCAGTTTGAAGAGCGGATGTCGCTGGCTTAAACGAAACACCGTTTACACAAAATCCCGCACACCCCCAATAGTGAAGCTTTGAAAAAACGCATCGATTACTACAGCAGCTTAGCATCGCTGGCGTACAAAGTTGCTACTGCTGCTGGTGCAATCATTACATTTGCCTACCTGTTCTCCATCGAGTTTTTCCCTGCGGGTTTAACACCTGGTGAAGTAATTTTCTTTGTATTTATTGCTCTCTCGTTCAGCTTTTTGTACCTCGTGCTTTTATTGTATGGGGCATTCTTGGCCATTTGACTTGCCCAAATTATCACCCAGCCAGTCCGTTGCTGCCGCTTCACTTCCCAGCAGCCTATTCATGGAACATGGCCGCTATTGCGCAGTCAAGTCGTGCAACATCGCAATCCTCAATTTTTATTGAAATGGATTTATAGGCGGGTTCTCTTTCCAGTCAGGAATTTTTGTCGGGCTTGTACCCGAAAGAAATTGCAGGGTTGGAGCCTAGTCCCAGAAGCCGCGCGTGGTTGGACGTTGGCTATTCCTTCCTTTCTAACCTTCACATTAATGTTTTTGTCGGCTCTGTCGGCTGGGTCGATAGTCCTACGAATTTCTGCTTTGCATGTTCGTCGGAGGTTTCACTTCGCTTGTATTCGCTAGTGTGAGAGCGAAATAAACACTTCAGAATACATTGAGATTTGTTCAAACCAAAATAAACAAATGGTTACACTCACCCCATAGACGTCCCAAGCATCCGTTCGACGTAGCGCGCAATCAGGTCGACTTCGAGGTTGACGCGACTGCTGGGCTTGAGGTTGCGCAAGGTGGTGACTTCGACTGTGTGCGGGATCAGATTGATGGAAAACTCTGCGCCGCCGGGCACATCGGTTACCGTGTTGGTGGTCAGGCTGACGCCATCCACCGCGACCGAGCCTTTGCGCGCGATGTACTTCGCCAGAATCTGCGGCGCCCGAATTACCAGTTCATGCGATTCGCCGATCGGCTCGAACTTGACCACCTCGCCGACGCCGTCGACATGACCGCTGACTAGGTGTCCACCGAGCCGGTCGGCTAGGCACAGCGCCTTTTCCAGATTGACTTCGTTGAGTCCGTCGAGGCCGGCGGTGCAGTCGAGCGTTTCGCGCGAGACATCCACGCTGAAGCTCTTGTCGTTGCGCTCGATCACCGTCAGGCAAACGCCGCTGCAAGCAATCGAATCGCCGACGACGACATCGGCAAGATCGAGCGCGCCTGCGTCAATAATGAGGGTGACCCCTGTTTCGCGGGGGATGAGATTGGTGATCCGGCCAGTGCCGATGACAATGCCTGAAAACATGATGGGGTAACTATGAAAGAAAGACCGTGATTTTAAGTGAAAGCGCAAGCGAGGGACAGGTCAATAGCGCGCGACAAAATTTGTCGCGGAATGTTTGACTAATTCAAAAAATGCCCTTATAGTCGTCGCATAAAGAGTACGGCAGCTATATAAATAGAGCCATCGCGGAGCGTCAGGCGGTAACCATGTTCAAGACGGTACTGCTGCAAGTAGGTGCGACGATGTTGGCCGTGTTGGGGGGTGGAGTCTTTGCCGGAGAGAGAGGCGCTGTATCGGCGCTGCTCGGTGGCGCTGCCTATATCCTGCCCAATCTAGTGTTTGTCGTGCGCTTGAAGGCGTCTATTGCGAGTGGTCGCGCGAGCGGGACGGTGTTTTTTGTCGGCGAGTTCGGCAAGATCGTAGCGACCATAGGGATTTTGGTAGCCGTACAGCATTACTACCACGACGTGCATTGGCTGGCCATGCTTGTCGGGCTGTTTGCGGCGCTCAAGGCGAATTTGTTTGCTTTTTTGGTGAAGACTTGATCATGGCAACCGGGCACGAAGCAGCATTACCTACCGCGTCGGAATACATTGTTCATCACCTTACGCATTTGACGACTACCGGTCATAAGCAGGAGAGTGTCGTCGATTTTGCGGTGGCCAACGTCGATACACTTGTTTTTTCGTTGGCCATTGGGCTTATCCTCGTTTTTTTCCTGTCGCTAGTGGCGCGGCGCGTCACGTCGGGTGTCCCCGGGCGGTTGCAGGCAGCGGTCGAGATCCTTGTCGAAATGGTCGAGTCGCAGTCCAAAGCCATTGTCCATGGCGACCGCACATTTATCGCACCGCTAGCGCTAACGGTTTTCCTGTGGGTGTTCTTCATGAACGCCATGGATTTTCTGCCGGTCGATCTGTTGCCGTTGTTCTGGCAACTGGTGACAGGCAACCCGCATGCCTATTTGCGCGTAGTGCCTACGGCGGATTTGAATGGCACCTTCGGCATGTCGTTCGGCGTGCTGCTGCTAATGTTCTGGTACAACTTCAAGATCAAGGGCGTGGGCGGGTTTATTCATGAACTGTTTGCAGCGCCGTTTGGCGACAAGTTTTACCTCTACCCTTTCAACTTTCTCTTGAATCTTATCGAGTTTGCGGCCAAGACTGTTTCGCTCGGCATGCGGCTATACGGCAACATGTATGCTGGCGAATTGCTCTTCATGTTGATAGCACTGCTCGGGGGGTTGGCGACGTGGTGGGGGTTTGGCCTGCATATTCTATGCGGCAGCATCTGGGTCATATTCCATATCCTGATCGTTGTGTTGCAGGCGTTTATCTTCATGATGCTGACACTGGTTTATATTGGCCAGGCTCACGAAGGACACTAGCTAAGCATTATCTATCCGTAACACGAAGCAAACACAGTCTTAATTACATTCACATTATCAACAAGGAGTCATCATGGAAAACATTCTCGGTTATGTTGCTCTCGCCTGCGGCCTGATCATTGGCTTGGGCGCAGTTGGGGCCTGTGTCGGCATCGGCATCATGGGTTCGAAGTATCTCGAAGCCGCTGCACGTCAGCCTGAACTGATGAACGCCCTGCAAACCAAGATGTTTCTTCTTGCTGGCTTGATTGACGCCGCGTTCCTGATTGGTGTTGGTATTGCGATGATGTTTGCCTTCGCCAATCCCTTCGTCCTCAAGTAATCGCACCTTTTCCGCTTAAACGCTTTAAGGAGCGACTACCGTGAATCTGAACGCATCCCTGTTTGCACAGCTCGCGGTGTTCTTTGTACTGGCGTGGTTCACGATGAAGTTCGTGTGGCCACCTATCATGAAGGCACTCGACGAACGCGCACAAAAGATTGCGGATGGGCTTGCGGCTGCGGACAAATCGAAGACCGAACTGGCTCTCACCGAGAAGAAGGTTATCGATGAAATTCGCAAGGCGCGTGAATCCGCAACCGAGGTACGAGCCGGCGCTGAAAAGCAGGTCGCACAATTGCTGGATGAGGGCCGAGCCGAAGCCAACCGCATCATCGCCCAGGCCCGCGAAGCGGCAAAGGGTGAGGCTGCCACAGCCGCACAGCGCGCCAAGGAAGAATTGCGCGAGCATGTGGCGCAATTGGCCGTGGCTGGTGCTGAACGCATACTGCGCCGCGAGATCAATCCGCAAGTACATGCCGAATTGCTGGCCAACTTGAAAACGGAGCTGTAAACCGCCATGGCCGAAAATGTCACCATCGCACGTCCCTATGCCGAAGCTGCGTTTCAGCTGGCCAAGGAAAGCAATGCGCTGGCCAGTTGGGCCGAGGCTATCGAGCGCATGGCGGAAGTGGCCGCCAATCCCGACATGAGTGAATGTATTGAGAACCCGCTGCTGCTGAGCAAGGATTTGGCGCAGTTTTTTCTCGGTATTGTCGGTGACAAGCTGTCGCCCGATCAGCAGAACTTTGTCCGTGTGCTGGTGGATAACAAGCGTCTGGACGTGTTGTCCGAGATACTCGAACTGTTTATTGAACTAAAGAATGCTTGCGAGGGCACCAAAGAGGCGTTTATCGCTTCCGCTTTCCCTATCGAAGCAAACGTTCAGAAACAGCTTGTGGCCGATCTTGAGCGCCGCTTCCAGTGCAAAATATTGGCTACCGTCAGTGTCGATCCCGAGTTGATCGGTGGTGTTCGTATTGCCGTCGATGATCAGGTTATCGACGCCTCAGTCCGTGGCAAGCTTGCCACTATGGCGACCGCGTTAAAGAACTAGGAGTTTCCTCATGAATCTAAATCCCTCTGAAATCAGTGACCTGATCAAGAGCCGCATACAGAACCTGGAACTGGCCGCCACGGCCCGCACGGAAGGCACTGTCGTATCGGTGTCCGACGGCATCTGCCGCATTCATGGACTGGCAGACGCGATGCAGGGCGAAATGCTGGAATTTCCCGGCAATACCTATGGCCTCGCCCTGAACCTTGAACGCGATTCGGTCGGCTCGGTGATTCTTGGCGATTACGAGCATATCTCGGAAGGCGACACCGTCAAATGCACGGGACGCATTCTTGAAGTTCCTGTCGGACCTGAGTTGTTGGGGCGCGTGGTCAACTCGCTAGGCGAGCCGATTGACGGCAAAGGCCCGATCAACGCCAAGCTCACCGACAAAATTGAAAAGGTTGCGCCTGGTGTAATTTGGCGCAAATCGGTGTCGCAACCGGTACAAACCGGCCTCAAGTCGATTGACTCGATGGTGCCGATCGGCCGCGGCCAGCGCGAACTGATTATTGGCGACCGCCAGACTGGCAAAACAGCCGTCGCTGTCGATACCATCATCAACCAGCGGGGCGAGAACATGTTCTGCGTCTATGTGGCGATCGGGCAAAAAGCCTCGACTGTTGCCACTGTGGTGCGGAAACTGACCGAAGCTGGCGCGATGGATTACACGATTATTGTCGTGGCCACGGCTTCCGAATCCGCCGCGATGCAGTTCATCGCGCCCTACTCCGGCTGCACCATGGGCGAGTACTTCCGCGACCGCGGCCAGGATGCGCTGATTATTTATGATGACTTGACCAAGCAGGCTTGGGCTTATCGCCAGGTATCGTTGCTGTTGCGCCGCCCGCCGGGCCGCGAAGCCTATCCAGGGGACGTGTTCTACCTGCACAGCCGCTTGCTGGAGCGTGCCGCCCGCGTGAACGAGGATTTTGTCGAGAAATTCACCAATGGCGCAGTCAAGGGAAAAACCGGTTCTCTTACCGCTTTGCCTATTATCGAGACGCAGGCTGGTGACGTAACCGCGTTCGTTCCGACCAACGTAATTTCGATTACCGATGGCCAGATATTCCTGGAAACCGACTTGTTCAACGCCGGTATCCGTCCCGCCATCAACGCAGGCATATCGGTGTCTCGTGTCGGCGGCGCGGCCCAGACCAAGATTATCAAATCGCTCGGTGGCAGCGTACGCCTCTCTTTGGCTCAGTATCGCGAACTGGCGGCATTCGCTCAGTTTGCCTCGGACCTTGACGAAGCTACGCGCAAGCAACTGGAGCGCGGTCGCCTGGTGACGGAATTGATGAAGCAGGCCCAATATGCTCCGATGAAAGTGTCGGAGATGGCCGTGACCTTGTTTACCGTCAATAAGGGCTATTACGACGACATCGAAGTTACCCGCGCGCTGTCCTTCGAGGCTGGGCTGATGGCCTTCCTCAAGCAAAGCTATGCCGAGCTTCTGAACAAGATCGAGTCCAGCAAGAACCTCGATGCCGAAAACGAAAAGGCATTGTCGGCAGCGGTCGAGTCGTTCAAGAAGACTTGGGGCTGATGCCTGATGCTTGATCACGGCGAACGGAGCTAATCATGGCAAGCGGCAAGGAAATACGCACCAAGATCAAGAGCGTGCAAAACACGCGCAAGATCACCAAGGCCATGGAGATGGTGTCGGCCTCGAAAATGCGCAAGGCGCAGGATCGTATGAAGGCTGCTCGTCCTTATGGGGAAAAGATTCGTCATCTGGCTGCGAATTTGTCGCAAGCCAATACCGAGTACAGGCACCCATTCCTGAAAAAGATCGGAAGCATCGGTCGGGCCGGCCTAATTCTGGTTACCACCGACAAGGGTTTGTGCGGCGGCCTCAACACCAATATATTGAGAGCGTCGCTGAATCGCATACGGGAATGGCAGGCCGGTGGCGCCAAGGACATACGGGTTACCTGCATCGGTAGCAAGGGTCTCGGCTTCATGCAAAGATTCGGCGCCAGGGTCATTTCCAAGACTACGGGCCTGGGTGACAAACCCCAGCTCGAGAAGCTGATCGGATCCATCAAGGTCATGCTGGATGCCTACTCTGCGGGTGAACTGGATGTGGTTTGTCTCGCCTACACGCGTTTCATCAACACCATGAAACAGGAATCGGTAGTAGAGCAGTTGCTCCCGCTGACTGGTGAAAAGATGGACGGCAAGGATAGTGGCGCAAAATACGGATGGGATTATCTCTACGAACCCGATGCGCAGGTGGTGATCGACGATCTGCTGGTGCGTTATGTAGAGGCGCTGGTGTATCAGTCCGTGGCCGAGAACATGGCTTCGGAACAATCGGCGCGTATGGTAGCGATGAAAGCCGCATCCGATAACGCTGCTACCGTCATCAAGGAGTTGCAGTTGGTTTACAACAAGACCCGCCAGGCCGCAATCACCAAGGAAATCTCCGAGATTGTCAGCGGCGCAGCGGCAGTGTAATGAATTAACGAATTTTTTGTCTGGGGAAAGTCGATGAGTCAAGGTGAAATCGTTCAATGCATCGGCGCAGTGGTGGACGTTCAGTTCAAGCGCGATGAGATGCCAAAGGTGTATGACGCCCTCGTCATGGAAGGTTCGGAGCTGACGCTCGAGGTCCAGCAGCAACTGGGCGACGGGGTGGTCCGCACGATTGCCTTGGGTTCTTCCGACGGTTTGCGCCGGGGCATGGTGGTGCAAAATACTGACAAGCAAATATCGGTGCCGGTCGGGAAAGCCACGCTCGGACGCATCATGGATGTGCTTGGCACCCCGATCGACGAGGCTGGCCCGATAGCTACCGACGTGCGTCGTTCCATCCATCAACATGCGCCGAAATTCGATGACCTCTCGCCAGCCACCGATTTGCTGGAGACGGGCATCAAGGTTATCGATCTAATCTGTCCGTTTGCCAAGGGCGGCAAGGTCGGCCTGTTCGGCGGCGCCGGAGTGGGCAAGACGGTCAACATGATGGAACTGATCCGCAATATTGCCGTAGAGCACAGCGGCTATTCCGTGTTCGCCGGCGTGGGCGAGCGTACCCGCGAAGGCAACGACTTTTACCACGAAATGAAGGACTCAAACGTTCTCGACAAGGTGGCGCTGGTGTACGGTCAGATGAACGAGCCACCGGGCAACCGTCTGCGCGTAGCGCAAACCGGTCTAACCATGGCCGAATCGTTCCGTGATGAAGGCCGCGACGTGCTGTTTTTCGTCGACAATATCTATCGTTTCACCTTGGCAGGCACCGAAGTGTCCGCACTACTGGGTCGGATGCCATCGGCGGTGGGTTATCAGCCGACTCTGGCGGAAGAAATGGGCCGCTTTCAGGAACGCATCACCTCGACCAAGACAGGGTCAATTACCTCGATCCAAGCTGTGTATGTGCCTGCTGACGACTTGACCGACCCGTCGCCGGCAACCACTTTCGGCCACCTTGATGCAACCGTGGTGCTGTCACGCGATATCGCATCCCTCGGCATCTATCCTGCCGTTGATCCGCTGGATTCCACTTCGCGCCAGGTAGACCCGAACGTGATCGGTCAGGAACATTACGACACGACCCGTGGCGTACAGCAGACCCTGCAACGTTACAAGGAATTGCGCGACATTATTGCCATTCTTGGCATGGACGAGCTCTCTCCCGAGGATAAGCTGGTGGTGTATCGCGCCCGCAAGATCCAGCGCTTCCTGTCGCAGCCGTTCTTTGTGGCCGAAGTGTTCACCGGTTCGCCTGGCAAGTACGTATCGCTCAAGGAGACCATCCGCGGCTTCAAGATGATCATCAACGGCGATTGCGACCAGATACCCGAACAGGCTTTTTATATGGTCGGAAGCATTGACGAAGCATTCGAGAAGGCAAAGACAATACAGTAACAGCATGAGCACTTCGCCCCTCTTCCAGAGGGGTGGAGCGAGGGGAATTATATGGCAATGACAATTCACGTCGACGTCGTCAGCGCGGAAGAATCCATCTTCTCCGGGCTGGTCGAATTCGTCGTGCTGCCTGGCGAAGCAGGCGAGTTGGGTATCCTGCCGGGCCATACGCCGCTGATTACGCGCATCCGGCCGGGGGCAGTGCGTCTCAAGCTGCCGAATCAGGATAGTGAAGAGCTTATTTTCGTTGCCGGCGGAGTGCTTGAGGTGCAGCCGAGTTTAGTGACGGTACTGGCTGATACGGCGATTCGCGGCAAGGATCTGGATGAAGCGAAGTCGATGGAAGCCAAGAAGAAAGCCGAAGAAATGATGAGAAACCAGGGTTCCGAACAAGATTTTGCTCGTGCCCAAGGCGAACTCGTCTCAGCCATCGCACAGTTGGCAACGCTCGACAAATTGCGCAAGCGTGGGCATTGACCCGCCGTTTTATTCCTAACAACAGGCAGCTTCGGCTGCCTGTTGTTTTCTGAAAACCATCAGCCGGAATTATCCATTTGACCCATGTCGGTATCCTATTCCCACAGCTAAATGAGCGAACCCCAGGAACAATCCCCCGAGCATTCCTCGAGCCTGGCGGCAATGTCGCTGACTGCCATGGGCGTGGTATTTGGGGATATCGGCACCAGTCCGCTGTATACCATTAAGGAGGTTTTCAACGGGCCTCATGCGGTGCAGATTTCACCGGAAAACATTCTCGGCATCCTTTCGCTGGTTTTCTGGGCGCTGACCATCACGGTTACCATCAAATACGTGATGTTCATCATGCGTGCCGACAACCGCGGCGAGGGTGGCATCATGGCGCTGACCTCGTTGGCGCTGCATGTGCCCGGTGCCAGCTCAGCGATGCTGAGGTGGATTCCGGTGCTGGGTATATTTGGCGCGGCCCTGTTCTATGGAGATGCGGTCATAACTCCAGCCATGTCGGTGCTTGCGGCGGTTGAAGGCCTGGAAGTGGCGACGCCGGGTATGAAACCCTTTGTCGTGCCGATCACCATAACTATCCTGATCGGTTTATTTATTTTTCAGCGCAAGGGCACGGCCAGCGTCGGCGCCCTGTTCGGGCCAATCATGATGTTTTGGTTTGGCGCTATCGGCACGATGGGCATCTGGAATGTGTTCAAGCACCCGGGCGTGGTGGCTGCGATCAACCCGTGGCATGCCCTGCATTTTTTTAGCACGCAAGGGACACATGCCTTCCTTGCCTTAAGCGCCGTCGTTCTTGCGATTACCGGTGGCGAAGCGCTGTATGCCGATATGGGCCACTTCGGGCGGCGTCCGATCAAGTGGGCATGGTTGGGCTACGTATTCCCGATGCTGTTTCTCAACTATCTTGGACAGGGTGCCCTGCTGCTCGATAACCCCAGGGCCATCGAGAACCCATTCTACATGCTGGTGCCTGAACCGTTGCTGCTGCCGATGGTGGTGCTGGCTACCGTGGCTACCGTGATTGCCTCGCAGGCCGTGATCTCTGGCGCATTTTCGCTGACCAGTCAAGCCATGCAACTTGGCTATTGTCCGCGCATCCATGTGCGTTATACCTCAGAGCGGAGGATGGGCCAGATATACATTCCGAACATAAACTGGCTGCTGCTGGCGGCAGTGGTTGTGCTGGTGCTGAGTTTCCAGTCGTCATCGAATCTGGCATCCGCCTATGGCATTGCGGTAACGCTGACCATGATGATCGATACGCTTCTGGCATTCATCGTGGTGAGCAGCTTGTGGAAATGGGGATGGCTTCCAGCCGGTGTTTTCCTTGCCCTGTTTCTCGTGGTGGATGTTGCCTTCTTTTCCGCCAACACGGTCAAGATCATGGATGGCGGCTGGTTTCCGCTGGCCATGGGAGTGGCGATATTTGCCCTGCTATCCACCTGGAAACGCGGCCGCAGCCTGCTTAACGAAAAAAACAAAAAGGATTCCATGCCGCTTGAGGCTTTTCTTGACAGTCTCGCCTATGGCGGGCCACATCGGGTTCCTGGCACAAGCGTATTCCTGACCGCCAATCCCTACAGAGTGCCGCGGGCGATGCTGCACAACCTGTTCCACAACAAGGTACTGCATGAGCGCGTGGTGCTGCTGACGGTATATTTCGAGGAAGTGCCGCATGTCCCGGAAACGGAGCGCGTCGAAGTGAAATCATTGTCTCAGGGGTTTTATCAAATCGTCGTGCGCTACGGTTTCAAGGACGACCCTGACATCCCTCGCGCGCTGGCATTAAGCGAAGCGCAGGGATTCAAGTATGAGGCAATGGAGACCTCATTCTTCCTGGGCCGCGAAACCATCATGCCGCAAAAGATTTCATCCCTGCCTCGGTGGCGCGAAATTCTGTTTATCTGGCTGTTTCGCAACTCGGATACAGCGACGGCGTTCTTCAAGATTCCGATCAACCGCGTGGTCGAACTGGGGACGCAAGTCGAGCTTTGACAGTAACGCTGCGATCTGGAAAGAAAGCGCCCAACCGGGTTTTCTAGGATAATGTCAGGGATTGGATTGTTGGCATGCCATGTTTGCTCATCGCAATATCCTGCTGATCGGCTTCGTCCTGGTGCTCTGCGCCGCGATCGTCTTGTCGGCGTCACGCTTGTTGGCGCCCCTGGACAATACGCTGCTCGACTTTCAATTTCGGTTGTTGCGCAAGGCCGCACCACAGCAGTTATACAGCGACGTCGTTGTCATCGGCATCGATGAAAAAACCTACTTTACTCTGCCAGAGCCGTTCGCTCTGTGGCACCCGCATATTGGCAAACTATTAAGCGGGTTGGCACCGGCAAAGCCAGCGGTAGTCGGTTTCGATATCGTATTGCCGGTGCGTTCCTACAATTTTCTGATCCCGCAATACGATGTCAGCCTGTTGCAAGGCATACTTGCCATGAAAGGGGCTGCGCCGCTGGTGCTGGGACAGTCGCTCGACGAGAACCGGCAGTTCCGCCCTATTTTCCCGCCTTATGTCGCCATGGCCGGCAAAGATGCTCTTGCTTCAGTGGCCATTTGTCTCGATGACGACGGAGTGGCGCGCCGCTTTGCGCAGAACCTCTGCGTCGAGGGTACGGACACTATCACTCTGGCCGGCAGGATGGCCGAACATCTCGGCATCAATCATCGCTGGGAGGGCTTGATCGACTACAGCATCGGCGCGCCGTTCAATTATGTTTCGATGCTGCAAGTGCTGGAATGGATCGAGCGCGGCGACAAGAAGCGGCTGAGCGAAACTTTTTCCGGCAAGCCGGTGCTGCTTGGAGCCGTATTGCCATTCGAGGATCGCCATCGTTTTCCTGTGCCGCTGGCGGCATGGGAGCCCGAACGCCAATTATTGCCCGGAGTGCTGATCCATGCCCAGGCGCTACGCTCGATGATGACTCATGGCATGACGCAGCCTGCGCCAATGTTGTTGTTGCTGATATTGTCGGCGCTGGCAGCGATGTTCTGGTTCCACAAGGGCAACCGCTGGAAAGCGATCCTGTTCGTTGCGTTTTTTCCGTTGGTGTTTCTGCTCACGACCCTTGCGCTGTGGCACAGTTATTACATCCCGGCGGCGAGCCTGATGATCTGCGCCGCGGCAGGCTTTTTGTCGCGCCTGTTGTTCGAGGGATTGCGTCACTACCGCGAGAAGAAACAAATGCATACCGCATTTTCCGGCTATGTCAGTTCGCAGGTATTGAGAGAAATTCTGTCCGGAAAAATCAAGCCGGGCCTCGGCGGCGAGCGTCTGAAGGCGGCGGTGCTGTTCTCCGACATACGCGGTTTTACCACGCGCTCACAGACCATGACGCCGGAACGCATCATCGAGTTCCTGAACCTGTATTTCACCGAGATGACGGCAGCCGTGCAGCGTAATGGCGGCATGGTAGACAAGTTCATGGGCGACGGCATCATGGCCTCGTTCGGCGCTCCGCAGCCACTGGCCAATGCCAGCCGTTGCGCGCTCGAAGCGGCGCAGGAGATGCAGCAGCGCCTGTACCGGCTCAATATTGACCTAGTTGCCAAGGGCCATGAACCGATCGTGATCGGCATCGGTATCCACATTGGCGATGTGCTAGCGGGCAATATCGGCGCGGCCGCGCGCCACGAATACACGCTCATCGGTGATGTCGTGAATATCGCATCAAGGCTCGAAGGCCTGACCAAGGAACTCGGCTATCCCGTTGTCTGTTCGGCAGCAGTAGCGGCAGATGTTGGCAATGCCGGCAGGCTGGCCGATCTTGGCGAGCAGCCGATCAAGGGGCACACCAACATCCACGTGTATGGCTGGCGACCGCCGTTGCTGGCCGAAGCGAAGCCATTTCCTGCGCTGTCACCGGCGCAACCATTTGTTTAATCCGAGGAGGGTTAGCCATGAAAAAAATCGCGGTATTCTTTGCAGCATTGCTGTGCATGTTTGCATCTAGTCCGCTTAGCCTGATGCAGCAGGCAAGCGCCGCAGACCTGGCGCCTGTGGCGATGACCACTGACGTGCAAGGCGCAGCCTGGCAGTTGGAAGGGAACAAGCGGACCAAACTTGGCCTGCTGGCCTATCTGACCCCTGGCCTGAAACTACAGCTCGAACCGGGTGCCAGGGTTTCGGTCACCTATTTCGCGATGTCGCGCGAGTTTGTCCTGAATGGCCCGATGCAGGCTGTCATCGAGGCGGAGCAGGTACATGCGGTGAGTGGCGCGGCTCCCTTAGTGCGTAGCTTGGAACGGAATCAGGTGATAGCAGGCCAAAAACTGACCGCCAGGCAACGCGAGCGCCAGAGCGTCGCCACCTTCGAGATGAAGGCCTTTGTTCCTGGCAATCTGCAATTGCGTAGTCCGGTGGATACCCGGCTGATAGCAGCGCCGACGGAATTTATATGGCGGCCGGTACCCGGCGCCAGTACCTACCAATTCCTGTTGGCCGATACCCAGGGACGGCCGATTCACCGCGTGAGCAGCGAGGCGCGTAGTCTGCGCCTGCCCGACGAGGTGAAGCTTCAACCGGGGCAGGCGTATTCTTGGACAGTCGAAGTGCAGGGTTCCTCCGGCCTGACGCAGACCGCCAGCGCAGGGTTTTCGCTGCTGGATGAGGCGACGGCGCAGAAGTTCATATCGCAGCGGCCTGCGGCAGGCGCGAGTTTTTCAGAGCGGTTGTTATATGCGTCGCTGCTTGAAAATGCCGGCCTGAAGCTGGATGCGCAAATCTACTGGAAAGCGCTGGCCGCGGAACGCCCCAACGACGAGACCTTGCAGGAATTGTCCAATCGTTGATGTGCTGATGCGCTAACGGCCCCCATGGACGCCACATTGCTCTCACGGCTGAATGGCTATTCGACCCTGATAGCCTATGCCTTCAGCCATTGGCGGGCGCTACGCAAGCCCCCCGTGGCGCAGCTGTTTCAGCGCCAGATCAATACCATCGGCATCGAGGCGCTGGGTACCATAGTCGTGCTCGGCTTCTGTTCCGGTGTGCTGGTGATTACCCAGATCACGGCGCTGGCCGGCAGCGACAATGAGATGGGCATCAACATCCTGATCATGACTTTGGTGCGCGAACTTGCGCCACTGCTGACGGCGCTGATCGTCATTTCCCGGTCCAGCGCGGCGATGGCTTCGGAACTTGCATTAATGCGCCTGCACGACGAATTTGTCGCGCTCGAACGCATTGGAGTGCCACCCGAGGAATACCTGCTGTTACCCCGCATTGCCGCCATGGCCTTGTCGCTGCTTGCCGCTACCGTGTGCTTCCAGACCGTCGCCATCCTCGGCGGCCTGACTATCAGTAGTTTTCAGCAGGGCGTTCCCTTTGCGCAGCAACTGGGGCGGGTGCTGGATTTGACACCGCCTTTCGAATTGCTGCTTTCCGCATTCAAGAGCCTGTGCTTCGGCTTGGCGATAGGCGTTACCGCCTGTTTTCATGGTGCCGTGCAGCGCCCCGATCCAGCCGCTATTCCGCGTGCAGCCACGCACTCGGTAACGAACGGCCTGCTGCTGGTATTTGTGCTCGACATCGCATTTGCCGCAGCGGCTGTCGTTTTCTGACGCATGAGCCATCAATCCATTTTCTCGCGCTTGGCCGGTCTTGGCGATAATGCCATGGCCTTTCTGTCGCGGCGATTGGGAACACGGGCCTATTATTTTCTAGCGGCGCTGTTTTCGCTGTTCGTGCTGGCCGACTTCGCCTATTTCCATAAAATCGGGCTGATGGAAAGACGCATTTTCGACCTGCTGGTCAGCCATCGCTTGCACCAGGTTGCGCCGGATCCGGAGATCGTTATCGTCGATATCGACGAAGCCAGCCTTAATGCGCTTGCAAAAGATTACGGGCGCTGGCCCTGGCCGCGCCAAGTAATCGCCGAGTGGGTGGAGGGCGTGGAGCGGCAGCAACCCAAGGCCATTGTGTTCGACATCCTGTTCAGCGATGCCGATGTATTCAATCCGAACAGCGAAGCCTATTTCAACAACACCATCGCCGCCACCGACAACACCTTTTTCCCGATGCTGCGTCTGGGCCGCCAGAACGACGCCCTGAGCCAGATCCGCCCCAGCATGCTACCCTGGCTGGCGCCTCTGCCCGGAGTGACCCAGCGCGATGACACATTGGCAGTGGTGCTGCCGAGATTCCAGGCCGCCATCGACAGCGGTCGCATCGGCACGCATCAGGTGGAACCGGACAAGGATAGCGTTATCCGGAGATATCCTGTTTATCTGGAGCATGCAGGCTGGATGATTCCCTCCTTGCCGCAACGGCTGGCCGACAAGCTCGGTTTTGCGCATTCCAGTCGGCAACCGTCAAATGACGACTTCCTCATCAACTGGCGCGGCAAGGCGTTTTCATACAAATATGTTTCCTTCGGCGATGTCTATCTCGATTTTCTGAAGAAGAACAGACAACGCTCCGCTGATGAATTCACCGGCAAGATCGTCATTCTCGGCTCCACCGCGCCCAGCCTGTTCGACATCAAGGCGACGCCGACCGGGAAAATTTTCCCCGGCGTCGAGATTCTCGCTACCGCCCTCGACAACTACAAGCATGGCGATGCGCTGCGCGAGCTTCACCCTGGTATTACCCTGGTTATCAGCCTGGTTTTCATATGGGGCATGGCTGTGGCGCTTGTCCGCAAGACCTCGGTCGATCTATTCGACCAAGTTTTTGCTTGCGTGCAATTCCTGTTCGCTGGCGTTTCCTGGCTGGTGTTGAATGTCTCGCTGTACTATGTCGACATGTCCGCGCCGATTACCTTCGGCCTGCTTTATTTTACGGTCGCCCGCCTCTATAACACGCTGGGACGGCATTGGCTGGAAGGACAGCCGCTGGATCGCGGATTGCCGTCAACTGACGACAAATATCTGCTGCTGGTGCTTGCCATCAGCCAGGATACGCGGCGTGAAAGCGGAAAAGATGGCCAATGTGCCCTGGCTGACGGTATCGAGCGCCTGATCGGCAGTTCAACCGCGGGCGCCAGTAAAGTCTCACGGCTGGTTGAGTCCCCCGGATTACTGCGCGAAATGTTCGCCGGCACGATGCTGATCTATTGGTTGAGCAATGCCGCCGATGCCATTGCCGCTGCCAGCGAAGACGCGGACCGTATGCGGAGTTGCCTGGAACAAGAGTTCCCGGATTCCGGGCTGAGTCTTGTCCGGCATGAAGGAACGCTCAATGCCGGTGAGGACTGGAAAACCGCAGGAAGAAGCATCGTTCTCGCGGCCTTGGGGCACCATGGTGGGTAACATGAGCAACGCGGAATGCTCGAACAAGTTCGAGTGTGGCGCATGTTACCGGCTGGTCTGCCATACGATGACGCAGAAGGCCGCATGCCTCGAGCGCTTGGCAACCCAGCCCGGAACGGCGATAGTTGCCCAGAATGGCGGCCTGCTCAACCATCTTTCGGTGCGTGAGAATTTGTTGCTGCCGATTGCATATCAGGAACCGGTGGTGGGTCAGCTCAAGCTCGAACTGGAGCGGGATATGACGGAATTGCTGGGTGCCTGCCTCGATTTGCCTTCATTCACCGCAAGGCAGTCCTGGCTTGACCGTTCGCCTTCGGCCTTGAGTATGTTGGAAAAACGCTTAGCCGGGTTTATCCGGGCCTTGCTGTTTCGTCCCGAAATCCTGGTCTTCGATCATGTTTTTGAAGGTCTGGGAAGAATTGAAATCAACCATGTCTTGTCATGGAGGCAGTTTTTTCATTGCTGTTTTCCCTTCCGCACCCTGATTTTTGTCGATCTCGACTCAAATGCGTTACCCGAACTGACTGAGTGCAGTACCATAGCGCCATGAAATTATTTACCGACCATGACCCGGAAACGCTGGCGTTGCGCCGCCGGGTGCGGGTTTTTCTGTTGGCGACGGCGTTTCTGGGAATCGCCGCGCTGCTGGCCGTGGCGGCGCGGCAGGGCGTTTTTACCCAGACCATTCCGCTCTATTTCTTCGCCGAAACCGCCCAGGACATCAACAAAGGCATGGCAGTGAAAGTGATCGGTTTCAAGATCGGCAAGGTCGAGCAAATCTCGATCGAGCCGGACAACCGCGTCAAAGTGAAGGTCGGAGTGAACGACGAATACTCACGCCTGATCCCGCGCGATTCAACGGCGCGGGTGCTCAAGGAGGGGCTGATCGGCGCCAGTATCATCGAAATTCAGCCGGGCAAGGACCGGTCGCGGGCTGCCGCGCCGGGAGATGTGCTGAATTTCGAGCGCGATACAGGCCTCGCGGATCTCGCAAAAAGGCTTACCGACCAGGTTATTCCCATCCTTCAGGACGTCAAGCAGATCACTGCATCGGTCAATGATCCGAAGGGCAATATACGCCAGGCGGTAAGCAACATCAGCGAGGCAACAGTGGCAATCCGCGCTTCCAGCGAGGAACTTCAGCAACTGCTGCGCCAGGGCAACGAGAAAGCTGGCGCCATCGGCGGAAAAGTCTTGCTGCTGCTGGATAAGACTGATAACAGCATGGCCGTGGTGGAAAAAAGCCTGCAGACGCTGGGCCAATCGTTGCCAGGCATTATGCAGAAGGTCGATGGCAGCCTCGAAAACACTCGGCAAGTGAGCGAGAACCTGCGAAAAATCAGCCAGGAGGCAGCCGAACAAGCGCCGGGCCTGCTGCGCGATGGTCGTGCTGTGGCCGGGGATGCGCGGGAAATCGTTGGCGGCGCCAAGAAGGTATGGCCAATTCGTAATCTGGTGACTACGCCGCAGAGCGGCCAGCTTCCTTTAGACAGTTATGTGGCACCCAAAGAAAATGCGCGTTGAAAGACGAGGCATCTTGTTTTCTCTGGCTGCCACGCTGGTATGGCTGTGTGGTTGCGGACATGCGCCGGAGGTGCCCACCAACGTTCGGCTGGATGAAGCCATCCAACTTAGCCAGCAGGGCAGCCTAGCTTACAAACGGGGCGAATTCGCCACAGCTATTGGCTGTTTTGAGTCCGCCTTGCGCCTCGACCTTTCCATTGAAAATCATGAAGGGATCGTAAATGGCCGGCTCAATCTTGCGCAAGCGCTGCAAGCAGCCGGGAAAACCGGGGAAGCTCAACGGCAGTTGGATTTTCTTTTGGAGCAAGGGGCCAAGCCGATAAGCGATGCGCAACGCGCGCGCGCCGCTGCCGCCAAGGCATTACTCCAACTGAAACAGGGACAAACAGCGGATGCCGGACGCTGGGCCGGCCAGGCGCGGCGTGATTGCCATGAGACCTGCCCGGATGCGGCGCCGATTCTCAATATCCAGTCGCGTATCGCGCTCGACCGTGGCGATGTGGCGAACGCTCAATCGCTGGCGCAGGCGGCGCTGGCGCTGCTGGAACCGGCATCCGATGAAAGCGCCACGTCCTTGCGCCTGATTGGCGCTGCCTTGCTCCGCCAAGGCAAGGCCAATGACGCTGCCGGGTTTTTTCAACGGGCGCTGGCCATCGACCGGGAACTCGGTTTGCCTGCGCGCATTGCCGATGACCTGATGCAATTGGGTGACGCGCATGGCGTTTCCGGAAACAAGGGAAAAGCCAAAGATTTCTATCGGCGGGCGTTGGTAGTTGCCGAAGCCGCCAATGAGAAAACCCTGGTCAAACTGGCGCAGGAAAAAATTGCGCAACTAGAACAACAGAAAGAAAGATAGCATGACCAGTTAATGGCAAGAGGGTTCTTTCTTGAGGGGGAAAGACATGATAAACAAAATCAGGCAGGCTCAATCGGCGCCAACGCCGGCAATTCCTTTGAACGAGAGCCTGCAACAGCACAATGTGGGCGTGTCGGTCTACGACAGCGAATTTTTGCTGGTCTCCTGTAACAAGCGCTTCCTGGAAATGTTCGACTTGCCGAAAGATATGGTGCAGCCAGGCGCGCCCCTTGTTTCTATTCTGCGTCTCCTCGCCGAACGAGGCGAGTACGGCGCAGAGGATGTCGATGACTTTGTGCGTAGCGTGATCAAATCGCTGCGCACCATGCATGGGCCGCTTACCTATGAGCGTTGCCGCGCCGACGGTTTCTATTACGAGTCCAATACCACGCGGCTTGAGAGTGGCTGCTATATCACTATCCACACGGACATTACCCAGCGCAAAAAGCATGATGGAGAATTGAATCAAGCGCACGAGGTAATGAGGGCGCGGATGCTTGAAAGTGTCGTTGAACTGCGCCAGCGCAAACGACAGTGGGAAAGGGAGTTGTTGGCGGAGAGGGAACTGCTCGAATCTGTGCTTGACAACATGCGGCATGGCATTATCGTGGTCGACAAGGACATGAGGCTGCGCGTAGGCAACCGGGTGCTGCTTGACTTGCTGGACTACCCGGGGTGGCTTATTGTTCCCGGCACGCCCTACGAGCAAATCGCGCGCTACAACGCGGAACGCGGCGACTACGGCCCAGGCGACGTGGAAGATCTGGTGCGGCAGCGCATGGAGCATGCGCATAACCCAACGCCGCACAAAATTGAACAGGTTAGGCACAACAATCGCGTGGTCGAGGTCTGCGGCGATCCCATGCCCGATGGCGGGTTTGTCACCACTTACACCGATATTACCGAACGCAAGCAGGCAGAGGATCTGTTGCTCGAAAGCAAGCGGGACCTCGATGAAACCCTGGCCGAACTTGAATTGATCCTGAAGAATGCCTCGCTCGGAGTTAGCACAGTCATTCCGGAGCCGGGTGGACGCCGGACGTTACGGCGGGTGAATCTGGCACTGGAGCGCATGCTGGGCTATGCGCATGGGGAGCTCGAAGGCCAGGATACGCGTATCTTGTACGCTGATGAAGGCGGATATGCAACCGTGAGCATGGCTTATCGGAGCGTGGTCAAATCCGGGCAGACATATACCGGCGAGCACGTCTTCCAGTGTAAGGACGGACGCACCATTAATGTCACGATGCGCGGCTCCGCCATTGATCCCTCGGAACCATACAAAGGCGCGATCTGGCTGGTCGAGGACATTACCGAGCGCAAGCGCATCGAGGCTGAGTTGGCTGCAAAGACGGAGCTTCTGAAATCCGGCACCGACAACATGCCAGCTGCCCTGGTGGTCTGGGACAGTGAGCTGAATTACGTGTTATGGACGCCAAATGTCGAGGAGTATTTCAATCTGCCGCCGGGCTTTCTGGTTGGCAAGAATCTGGAACAGATGTGCCGCTATTTCGCCGAGCGCGGCGACTTTGGCACTGGCGACATCGAGACCCAGGTCAGGGAACAAATGCGGCCCTATCTGGCACGGGAAACCATGCATGTTGAAAGACATATGCCTGATGGCAGGATCCTCGAAGTACGGCGTCATCCCTTGCCCAACGGAGGGTACGTCAGCGTCTCGCAGGATATTACCGAGCGCAAGCGCCTGGAGGCCGAACTATTGCGAGCCAAGGAGAGGGCGGAACAGGACGCCCGCGCTATCCGCTTGAAGAGCAAGCAGGTGACCAGCCTGCTCGACAACTCCGGTCAAGGTTTTCTTTCCTTCGGCGGCAATCTGGTGGTGGACCCCGAATACAGCCATGCTTGCCTCGCCTTGCTCGGCCAGGTTCCGGCGGGAAAGGATGCCGCCAAAGTGCTTTTTGCGGAAGAGGAGAGAAAGGCTAATCTGCTTCGAAAGACCATTTCCATGGCTTTGGGCGAGGCCGACCTGCTGAAACGCGACATGATGTTGTCGTTGATGCCCGGCGAATTCCGTTGCCGCAACAAATTCGTTAAAGCCGAATACAAGATTCTGGAAAACGGGCATGTGATGGTGGTATTGACCGATGTTACCGAGGAAAGACGACTGGAAGAGCGTGTCAGGAACGAGCAACGCCGCCTGGAGATGATCGTCGCAGCGGTTACCGAAACGCAGGATTTCTTTGATACGGTCGGCGCTTTCCGGATTTTTGCCGGCGTCGAACTTCCCGCAATGCTTGAGGCACAGGCTTCGCCAAACGTAGTCGTCAAGGAATTGTATCGCCAGGTGCATACCTTCAAGGGGCTGTTGAACCAGTTCAGTTTTAGCCAAACGCCGCAGGCTTTGCACGAACTTGAAGGCCGCCTGGAAGCGTTGCGGCAATCAGATGAGAATTTGTCGCTTCAGGACGTCGGCGCTGTGGTCTTGCCTGTGCCCTACGAAGCCTTGCTCGATACCGACCTGGCGGCGCTGCGCGAGGCGCTTGGGGCAGACTTCCTGGAGAATACCGACCGCATTATGCTGACTTCCGCCCAGGCGGGGCAGTTGGAGGAATTGGCCACACTTTTGCTGCACGATGACCGGGCCAGTTTCATGAACGCTGGAATTCGCCGGCTGCTGCAGGAGATTTCCTGCCTGCGCAAGCTTCCCGTCAAGAATTTTCTGAAGTCTTTCGACCGCCTGATTGAGCAAACGGCCGAACGCTTGGGAAAGGAAGTCGCTCCGGTGGAGGTGCAGGGCGACGATATTTGGGTTGACCCAAAAACATATCGCCCATTTTTGCGTTCGCTCGTTCATGTTTTCCGTAATGCGGCGGTACATGGCATCGAAGACCCTGACACGCGCTTGAAAGCCGGCAAGCAGGAAGCTGGCGCCATTACTTGTAATGTGCGCAGGGATGGAGCGACCTTGAAGCTGGAGATTGCCGACGATGGTGCCGGTATTGATCTCGATACCCTGCGCCGTCGGGCTGCCGCTGCCGGGTTGTTTGACTGCGGCGAGGCGGCGTCTGTTGCGGACGGGGAAATTGCAAACCTGATCTTTTTGGACAACATGAGCACCAACAATGAAGCTTCGATATTTGCGGGACGGGGAGTAGGGCTGTCGGCTGTGTACAACGAAGCGAGAAAACTAGGCGGCGATGTGAGCGTCAGAACCAGCGCCGGCAAGGGAACCTGGTTTCAGTTTTCCCTGCCTTTATAAACGGAGGCGATGATTCGTTGTTGCAATTGCCGATGCACGCTGAGCATCCGGCGACCCTGCCACCGCACTGGAACGTGTAGTTATGACCGATAAATCCAACAAAAAACAATCAAGGCCCGAGACTTTTTTTGCGGACAATTCTTTGCTGCGCCGGGTGACGCTGCTGGATGAAGTGACGCTGCTGCACGAAGGAATACAGCAACTCAATGTGGGCGTCTCGATCTACGATGCCAATCTGAATTTGGTTGCTCGCAACGCGCGGTTCCTGAAGATGTTCGACTTGCCGGAAGAGATGGTGCGCGTGGGTATGCCGCTTGCACCTATCATGCGCTTGCTTGCCGAACGGGGTGAGTTTGGCCCAGGGGATAGCGACGAACTGGCGCACAATGTACTTGAATCGCTTCGTACGCTGAAGGAGCCGGCTACCTATGAACGCCGCCGCGCCAACGGATTCTGTTACGAGGCCCACACCGCCCGCCTCAAGAGCGGCGGCTATATTACCATCCACACCGACATTACCCACCGCAAACAGCGGGAAGAAAAATTGGAAGTACGGGTACGCGAGCGCACGGCAGAGCTTCTTAACAGTAAGATCCGCCTCGATGGAATACTTGCCGAGATGGTCTTGATCCTCAGGAACGCATCGCTCGGAATTTGCACCATCGTTCCTGCAGCCGACGGCGGCCGTATCTTGCGGCGCGTGAATCTGGCGCTGGCGCGCATTCTGGGCTACGAACCAGGCGAAATCGAAGGCCAGGATACGCGGTTCATGTATCCGAGCGATGAAGAATATGTGACCGTAAGTTCGGGCTATAACAAGATAGTCAGCGCTGGACAAACCTATCACGGCGAGCATGTTCTCCAACGCAAGGACGGCACGACCGTTCTCTGCGCCATGAGCGGCTCTGCCATCGATCCGGATGATCTACCCAAAGGCTCGGTCTGGTTGTTCGAAGATATCACCGAAAAGAAGAGAATGGAGGCTGAGCTAGCCAGAAAATCGGAACTGCTGCAAGCCGCGATCGACCACATGCCGGGCGGCATGGTGGTGTTCGATAAGGATTTGCGCTATGCGCTATATACGAAAGGCGTGGATTCCTTTTTTTCCATGCCGCCTGGCATGCTCAAGGTTGGCCTGGCATATGAAGATGTACTGCGTTATTTCGCCGGGCGTGGCGATTTCGGCTCCGGCGATATCGATACGCTGGTCGAAGAGGCGATTCGTCCGGTGCGTGAGAGAAAAACCCTGCATGTGGAGCGCCATTTGCCAGATAGCACTGTTCTTGATGTGCGGCGCAAACCCCTGCCCTCCGGTGGCGTGGTGAGCATTTTCCAGGACATTACCGAGCAAAAGCGCCTGGAGGCCGAGGTGGCCGCGAAGTCGGAACTCCTGCAAGCGTCCATCGATCATATGCCGGGCGGCATGGTGGTGTTCGACAAGGATTTGCGTTATGTACTGTGGACCAAAGGCATCGAGTCTTTCTTCGATTTGCCGCCCGGCATGCTCAAGGCCGGGCTTCCCTTTGAAACCGTGTTGCGTTACTTCGCGGAACGTGGCGATTTCGGTCCCGGCGACATCGATACCCTGATCGAGGATCAGATTCGACCGGTGCGAGAGCGCGAGATTTTATTTGAAGAACGACTCATTCCGGGCGGCATGATCATCGAGGTGAGGCGCAAGCCCCTGCCTTCCGGCGGCGTGGTAAACATTTACCAGAACATCACCGAACGCAAGCGTATGGAGGCAGAAATACTGCATGCCAAAGCAGCGGCGGAACGCGATGCTTATGCTATCCGCTTGAAGAGCGATCAGGTAGCCAACCTGCTCAACAATTCCAATCAAGGTTTTTTTTCCTTCAGCGGCAAGCTGATAATTGACCCTGAATACAGCCGCGCCTGCGTAAGCATGCTCGGCATGGTTCCAGCGGGACTGGACGTAGCGGACGTACTTTTTGCGAATGACCCAAAGAAAGCCGATCTATTGCGAATAACGGTTCCCTCGGCGTTGGCCGAGAAAGATCCGTGGAAGCGCGAAACCATGCTATCCCTGTTGCCGAGCGAGTTCCCGCACAACAATAAATACCTCGAAGCAGAATACAAGATACTGGAAAACCAGCATGTGATGACGGTGCTCACCGATATCACCGAGGAAAAGCAGCTGAAGGAACGAGTCGAAAGGGAACGGCGCAGGCTGGAAATGATCGTCGCAGCCGTTACCGATAATCGCGATTTCTTCGATACCGTGGAGGACTTCCGCGCTTTCTTTACTACAGAGCTTGCATCAATGGTTCAGGCTCCGGTCGCTGTTGGTTTTATCCTCCGGGAAGTTTATCGCCAGGTGCATACCTTCAAGGGATTGCTGAACCAGTTCAGTTTTCAGAAAACTCCCGAAGCTTTGCATGAACTCGAAAACCAACTGGAGGAAATGCGCCAGTTGGGCCATGCCCTTTCTATCAAGGCGATAACCGACGCTGTTCTGTCTGTCTCCTATGAAGCCTTGCTAGAGGCCGACTTGGCGGTGCTGCGCGAAGTGCTCGGCGATGATTTCGTCGATAAGGGCGACCGCGTCGTTCTTACGGCGGCTCAGGCGGAGCGCTTGGAAGAACTGGCGTCACACTTGTTGCGTGGCGATCCGGTCGATACCACTGGCGCCGAAATTCGCAGGCTGCTCCAGGAAATTGGCTGCTTGCGCAAGATGCCAATCAAGGATGCGCTGGTACATTATGATCGACTGGTCAAACAGATAGCCGAACGCCTGGATAAGGAAGTCACTCCTGTCGTCGTGAATGGGGGAGGCGACATCTGGATCGACCCGGATATCTATCGCCCATTCCTGCGCTCGCTGGTTCATGTGTTCCGCAATGCCATGGTGCATGGCATCGAGGATCCGGACAGCCGCATATACGCCGATAAACACGAAGCTGGCACCATCACTTGCTCCGTTTATAAAGAAGGTTCTTTAATGAAACTCTCCATTGCCGATGACGGAGCAGGCGTCAACCTTAGGGCGCTACGCCGAAAAGCCGTCGAAATGGGTTTTTATAGGGATGACGAGGTGGCTGATGTTCCTGAAGAGCGAATTCTGGATTTGATTTTCCGGGATAACTTCAGCACCCAAATGGAAGTCTCAACGTTTACCGGCCGTGGTGTCGGTTTGGCGGCTGTGCTGAAGGAAACGCAAGCGCTGGGAGGTAACGTGTCAGTCAGGACAGCCCCCGGCAAAGGTACCGAGTTCCTGTTTACCTTGCCTCTGCAATAGGACTCGATAATTCGACCGACATCCTTTCTGAGTTTGGCATACACTGCTGAAAAATCAATAAGTTCGAGGTGGCATGATGATTACTAAACTGAGTCGGCCGGCGCCTGCGACAAAATCCCTCGCTGGAAGCCTGGCTCTGTTGCAGGAGGGAATGCACCAGCTCAACGTGGGCGTCTCGATCTACGATGCGGATTTCCTGCTGGTGGCCTGCAACAAGCGTTTCCTGGAGATGTTTAATTTGCCCAAGGAACTGGTGCAGGAAGGCGCGCCGCTCGGCCCCATTTTGCGCTATCTCTCCGAAGAAGGTGAATATGGCCCGATAGACTGCCACGAATTTGAGCGCAATGTACTCGATGCTCTGCGCAACATGACCGAGCCGATGGTATTCGAGCGGCGCCGCGCCGACGGTTTATATTACGAAGCCAAGACAACCAAGCTCGATAGCGGCGGCTACATCACCATACATACTGACATCACCCATCGCAAGCAACGGGAAGCGGAACTCGAAGCCAGGGTAAGCGAACGCACGGCCGAGCTTCTCGAAAACAAGAAACGCCTCGATGCGGTACTCGCCGAGATGGTCTTGATCCTGAAGAACGCGTCGCTGGGGATTTTTACCATCGTTTGCGAGTCGGATGGTCGCCGTGTGATCCGGCGCGCGAATCTTGCGCTGGAGCGCATGCTGGGCTACGAGCACGGCCAGCTGGAGGGGCAGGATACCCGCATACTGTATCCGGATTACCAGGAATATTGCGCCGTGAGCCAGTCTTATACCAGGCAGTTATGCACCGGACAGACCTACCAGGGCGAGCATGTCTTCCAGCACATGGATGGAAGAACCGTTCAGGTTGCCATGAGTGGCTCTCCCATCGATCCCGAGGAACCCTCCAAGGGAGTAGTCTGGCTGGTCGATGACATCACCGAACGCAAGCGCTTGCAGGCAGAACTGGCGGCAAAGGCGCAACTGTTGAAGGACGGCACCGATAACATGCCGGGCATGATGGTGATTTGGGACAGCGAATTACGCTACCTGTTATGGACGCCGAACGCAGAACCATTCTTCAATCTCCCGCCGGGGACGCTGCAGGTCGGACTACCCTTTGAGAATATCATTCGCCTCTTCGCCGAGCGTGGCGACTTCGGACCGGGAGACGTCGATACGCTGGTCGAGGACGTGATGGGTCCATTGCGAAGACGGGAAACCCTGAATTCGGAGCGTCATCTTCCGGATGGCAGAGTCCTCGAAGTGCGGCGCAAGCCCTTGCCTTCCGGGGGATATGTGAGCGTCGCGTTTGACATCACCGAGAACAAGCGCCTTGAGGGGGAAATACTGCGAGCCAAGGAGTTGGCGGAGCGGGCCGCCCGGCAAGTGGCCAGCCTGCTCAACAACTCCGGCCAGGGTTTTCTTTCCTTCGGCAGCGATCTGGTGGTGGATGCCGAGTGCAGCCGCGCCTGCGAAACCATGCTCGGGGTGCCACCGGCTGGGCGGGACGCGGCGGAAGTCATTTACGCCGGGAATGAACCCAAGGCCGATCTGCTGCGGAAGACCATTCCATCGGTGCTGGCCGAAGACGATCCGTGGAAACGGGAATTGATGCTTTCCTTGATGGCTGGAGAATTCCAGCGCGGTGGCGAGTACATCGAGTCAGAATACAAGATGCTCGAAAACGAGCATGTGATGGCTATTCTTACTGACATCACCAAGGAAAGACAACTCAAAGCGCGGGTCGAAAGCGAACGCAGGCATCTGGAAATGATCGTCGCGGCGGTTACCGACAGCCGCGATTTCTTCGACACCGTAAATGATTTTCGGGCCTTCATTTCCCATGAGCTTTCTGACTTGCTCCGAGCGCCAGTAGCTCCCCACATGATCGTCCAGGAAATCTATCGTCAGGTGCATACCTTCAAGGGACTGCTGAATCAATTCAGCTTCGAGCAAGTTCCCAAAGCTTTGCATGAACTCGAGAGCCGGCTGGATAAACTGAAACGCTTGGGCAATACCCTGTCGGTACGCGATATCGCCGATGCTGACCTGTCCGTGTCTTACGAATCATTGCTGGATGCCGACCTGACAGTGCTGCGCGAAGCGCTGGGCGATGATTTTGTCGAGAAAGGCGAACGCATCGTTATGACCTCAGATCAGGCCGAGAAGCTTGAGGAATTGGCGTCGCACCTGTTGCGTGGCGATCCGATTGACACCAAGGGCGCGGAAATCAGGCATTTGCTTCAGGAAATCGGCTACCTGCGTAAAATTCCCATCAAAGATGCGCTAGTAAGCTTTGACCGCCTGATCAAACAGACCGCGGAACGCTTGGAGAAGGAAGTAGAACCTGTACGGGTAGAAGGCGGAGAAAATGCCTGGGTCGACCCGAATACCTACCGCCCTTTCCTGCGCTCGCTGGTACATGTATTTCGTAATGCCGTGGTGCATGGCATCGAGACTCCGGACATCCGTTTATCTGCGGGTAAACACGAATCCGGCTTGATAACCTGCAACGTTAGCAAGGAAAGCGCCGTCATACGGTTGAGAATCGCCGACGACGGGGCTGGCATCAACCTCAAGGCTTTGCGTGAAAAGGCTGTGAAAATGGGGGCCTATCATGCGGATGTGGTGAACGCCGTTTCCGACGATGACATACTGGATTTGATATTTCTTGATAATGTCAGCACTAGGTTTGAGGCAACCATGCTTACCGGTCGTGGCGTTGGGCTGGCGGTGGTGAAGAAGGAAACGAAAGCGCTGGGAGGGGAAGTGATAGTCAGGACATCCCCTGGCAAGGGAACCGAGTTCCTGTTTGTCCTGCCAGTGCAACCTGGCCCGACGACGCAATACAAATAATTCCCAATATGCGGCGATTTCACAAAAAAACCGGTTTGGGCGAGGGCGGGAAGGGTTAAGTTTTTTCACGTACTCCTCTTGTGAGAGAAGCGACAGTAAGAGGTTGCTTCATGGAATAGCCCTGTCCAGCAGTGCCGCAAAATTGGCGCGCTTTCCCCGTCGTGTAAAATGACAAGTTGCGCGCAGTAAAGTCATCGGCCCCACAGCCAATCCCCTTCAGCCAGTTTACGGACAGCCATGAATATGCCAGAAAGATTTTCCAATTCGAGTCTTGCAATCAGAATTTCAGGAATGCTGCTCCTGTTGTTTTTTGCTTGCGCGGGCTTGTTAGCTTACGGAACCGCATTGCTCTTAAGACAGGGGACGACAATTCCGTCTGCCGATTCCGGTTTTTCCGTATGGTTATTCATCGTTATGGCGCTGGGCGTGTCGCTGGCCTTCATTTTTATGACATGGAGATTGGCCGGGAAAATGTTGAGTCCCTTGGCTGCCGCCAGCGAGGAAATCAGGGGAATGACGACCGGGAAGATTGAACTGCGCAAACTGACGGTGCCTGCCCACGACGAGATTGGGCGCCTACTGGACAGCTTCAACCAGCTTGTCAGTGAGCGCAGACAAGCCGAGGCCAGGGAAGCCGGCAACAGGCAGCGTATTAACGGAATACTGGCCGAACTGACGCTGATTTTGAGGAATGCCTCTCTCGGGATTCTCACCGCCGTGCCGGATAAGGATGGCAACCGGGTCATGCGGCGCGTGAATCTGGCATTCGAGCTTATGCTGGGCTATGAGCACGGCGAGCTTGAAGGCAAGGAAACCCGGATTTTGTACTCGGACAACGAGGAATACTCTGCTGTGTGCGTTGCTTATTCCATGGTGCGGCGTTCCGGGCAAACCTATCACGGCGAACATGCCCTAATGCGCAAGGATGGCCGTGTCATTCAAGTTGCCTTAAGTGGCTCTGCGATTGATCCTGACGAGCCTTATAAAGGCGCGGTCTGGCTGGTGGAAGATATCACCGAGCGCAAGCGCATGGAGGCAGAACTGGGCGAAAAAACGGTTTCCCTGCAGACTGCGATCCAGAATATCCCCGGCGGCATGGTTATCTTTGACAAGGATCTGCGTTATGTGCATTGGACGCCGGGCATCGAACCCTATTTCGACTTGCCGTCCGACCTGTTGAAGGTCGGATTGCCTTACGAGGCCGTGCTGCGGTACTTTGCAGAACGCGGCGACTTTGGCCCCGGCGATATCGATACGTTGGTTGAACAGCAAATCCGTCCGGTAAGAGAGCGCAAACCCATCCATGCCGAACGCAGTTTTTCGAACGGCAGGACACTTGAAGTTCTGCGCAACCCCCTACCCAATGGGGGCGTTGTCAGCCTCTTTAACGACATCACCGAGCGCAAGCGGCTGGAAGCTGAGGCAGAACTATCCGCCCAGGCCATCCGGCGGAAGAGCGAACAAATAGCCAGTCTGCTCAACAACTCCGGTCAAGGGTTTTTCTCCTTCGGTGAAGACCTGGTGGTTGACCCAGAATACAGCCGTGCATGCGAGAACATGCTCGGACAATCTCCAGCGGGACGGGATGCGGCGCAGGCGCTTTTCGGTGATTGCCCGCAGAAAGCCGATCTCTTACGGTTGACCGTTCCCATGGCGTTGGCCGAGAAGGACGGGATGCGTCGCGAAATGATGTTGTCGCTGTTGCCGAAGAATTTGCGACACGCTGAGAAATACCTCAAGGCCGAATACCGGATTCTGGAAAACGGGCATGTGATGGTGGTGCTTACCGATGTCACCGAGGAAAAACGCCTTGCGGAACGGATAGAAAACGAACGCCAGCGCCTGGAAATGATCGTCGCCGCAGTGACCGACAGCCGCGATTTCTTCGACACGGTAGAAACTTTTCGTACCTTTGTCCGTGTAGAACTTCCGGCGATGATTCAGTCGTCAGTTGCTCCTGGCCTGATCCTCAAGGAGGTCTATCGCCAAGTGCACACATTCAAGGGACTGATGAACCAGTTCAGCTTCCAGCAAACGCCGCAGTTGCTGCACCAGATTGAAAGCCGCTTGAGCGGCCTGCGCCACTTGGGCGAGGCCTTGTCGCTCCAGGATATCTCCGATGTCGTCATGTCCGTGCCCTATACGGTATTGCTTGACGCCGATCTTGGGATATTGCGCGAGGCGCTAGGCGAAGACTTTCTGGAAAACCATGATCGTATTGCCTTGACCGCTGCGCAAATAAAGCAACTGGAAGAGTTGGCCTGCCATCTTCTGCACGGCGACCCGATCGACACCTCGGTTGCCGAAATCCGTCAGCTGCTCATGGAAATAGGCTACCTGCGTAAGGTGCCGATCAAGGACATCCTTGTAGGCTATGATCGCATGATCAAACAAATTGCTTTCCGCTTGGAAAGGGAAATTGCCCCGCTGGTTGTTCTGGGTGGCGAAGACGTATGGATAGACCCTGAAGAGTACCGCCCGTTTTTGAACGCTCTCGGCCATATTTTTCGCAATGCAGTGGTGCATGGCATCGAGGATCCGGATACCCGTCTTGGCGTCGGCAAGAATGAAGCCGGCACGATAAGCTGCATCGTTCAATTTGATAGAAAAACGATAAGACTAAGGATCGCCGATGACGGTGCTGGCATCGACATTGGCGCATTGCGCCAAAAAGCTGTGGAAATGGGGTGTTACCAGCCCGACGAGGTGGACAATGTCCCCGAAGATAAAATCCTGAACCTTATTTTTCTGGACAACTTCAGTACCCAGACTGAAATTACGGCATTTTCTGGCCGTGGCATCGGACTAGCTGCGGTGCGTAGCGAGGCGAGAAATATCGGGGGGGATGTCACGGTTACTACTATGCGCGGCCAAGGTACCGAGATAGTGCTGACCCTGCCGGCATATCAAGATGCTCATGTCGTCGTCCAGGCTGCCAGCATCCGGCAATCCGCATAATCGGTGAAGTCCAAACGGATGCGAAATAATTCGCCCCGGACAAGAGGCAGGTAGCCCACGAATGGAGAATCGGTTCGCCCGTTTGCTGCGGGCAATCGATGTGACGCCGGTCTTAGACGACCCGCTGAACCGGAATTTTGCAGCGCTGGTTTATGATGCGATTGCGCGCATCGACATAGACAAGATCGGGCTTGTAATTGTCGAGCTCTGCTTCGTCGTAGCTGGCGAAAGTGGCGATGATCAGCAAATCGCCTGGAGCCGATTTGCGCGCCGCTGCGCCGTTCACGGAAATAGTGCCTGAACCACGCTCAGCCTTGATGGCATAAGTGGTGAGACGTTCCCCATTGGAGACATTCCAGATTTCAACTTGTTGAAATTCCTTGATGTCGGCAGCATCGAGCAAATCCTCATCGATCGCGCAGGAACCTTCGTAATTCAGTTCCGACTGCGTCACCGTGACACGGTGCAGTTTCGATTTAAGCATTACACGTTGCATTTGCGATCTCCTTCTCACGCAAGGCCGGCTATTATCAGTGCGCCGTATTCAGTATTCAGAAAGCAAGCAGAGAACAGATGGTTCCAACTCTTCCGCTATAGGTACAGGGTATGGGCTGCATGGCGCAAGATGCATCAAGAAGCCTGTATTTCAAGGTTGTCGATCAGGCGCGTAGTCCCAAGAAGTGCCGCCGCCAAAACAACGCGCTCGGAATCATAAGCGGACGCCAATTGTAGGTCAAGTTTTTTACGCACTGCAACATAGTCCGGAATCCAGCCATAAGAACGGAGTTCTGCCATGGCTTCCTGCTCCAACCGGGCGAAATCGTGTTCCCCTGACAAAACCGACTGGCGTATGCGTGTCAGCACACGATACAGGCGCGGCGCTTCGCTACGTTCCTGCGCCGTAAGATAGCCGTTGCGCGACGATAGCGCCAGGCCATCTTCGGCGCGTACGGTTTCGCCAGCGGCGATCTCGATCGGTAGATTGAGATCGCGCGTCATATTGCGGATGATCATCAATTGCTGAAAATCCTTTTTGCCAAATAGCGCCACCTGCGGCTGGACGATATTGAACAGCTTGAGCACCACGGTGGCAACGCCGCGAAAGTGTCCTGGACGAAATTCGCCATCGAGAATGCTGGCTTGTTCGGAGGGAGGCTCGACGTGGTAGGACTGCGGCACGGGGTACATTTCCATCTCGTTGGGCGCGAACAAATGATCGACGCCTGCGGCGGCCAGTTTTTCGCAGTCGGCCTTAAAGGTGCGCGGGTATTTGTCGAAATCCTCGCCAGGGCGAAATTGCAGGCGATTGACGAATATCGTAGCGACAACCTGATCGCCATGATTTCTTGCCTGGCGCATCAGGGAAACGTGGCCCTCATGCAGGTTGCCCATGGTCGGCACCAAGGCAATACGCGCGCTGCTGCCTGCCGCCTTGAGTGCCTCGCGCAATCCGGAAATGGTTTCGTGAATTTTCATAGGTTAATAACAGTGTTCCGTAGCGGGGAAGCTGCCATCTTTGACGGCGGTAACATAAACCTTGACGGCATCGTCAATGCTGCTTGCTCCTGCCATGAAATTCCTGACGAAGCGGGCGGTCTTGCCGGGATAGATGCCGAGCATGTCGTGCAGCACCAAAATCTGGCCGGAACAAGCCGGGCCAGCGCCGATGCCAATGGTTGGAATCTTGAGGGATTGCGTTATTTCTGCGCCAAGCGCTGCCGGGATCATCTCGATCAGCATCATCGAGGCGCCAGCCTGCTGCAATGCCAGGGCATCGTCCTTCATGCGGCGGGCCGCTGCTTCGTCTTTGCCTTGTACCCGGTAGCCGCCCAGCGCATGCACCGATTGCGGCGTGAGGCCAATATGCGCCCATACCGGGATGCCGCGCTCCACCATGAAATTCACGGTTTCCGCCATGATCGCGCCGCCTTCCAGCTTGACCATCTGCGCTCCGGCCGCCATCAGGCGGGAAGCGTTGCGTAGCGCCTGTTCGCGGTTTTCCTGATAGGAAGCCCAGGGCATGTCGGCTGCGACAAAACAACGGCGACCGCCGCGGCAGACGCATTCGGTGTGGTAAATCATTTGCTCCATGGTCACCGGTAGTGTTGTGCCATGTCCTTGCAAGACGTTGCCGAGGGAATCGCCGATGAGGATAAGGTCAATGCCGCAACGGTCAAGCAGCGCCGCGAAACTGGCGTCGTAGCCGGTCAGGGTTGCGATCTTTTCCCCTGTGCTATGCATGCGCTTGATTTCATGCAGGGTAATTGGTTTGTTGTGTTCCAGATAGCTCATGGTGATGGTTCCTAAATGCTAGCGGAAGATGGAATATACCGCACCGAGTTACTCAAATGTTTTGATTAGGCAGTCTGGCAGGAAATCAGGCGCGTGATGCGTTGACCATGGCAGCGGGCCAATAGTTCGCTTACTGCGCCATGACCGGGAATGCGGCAGTCAGGCGCGATTTCCGCCAGCGGTTCGAGCACGAAGGCGCGCTCGTGCATGCGCGGGTGAGGCAGGATCAGGCATGATGCGCCCCCTTGCGGGTTCGAGATATCAGGCTGGTTTAGCGCGGTTTCCCCGTGCAGCAGCAAGTCGAGATCAAGCGTCCGTGGCGCGTTGGCAATGCCTCGGCGGCGGCCGAATTGCGCTTCGATTTCGAACAGGGCATCCAGCAACGGCAAAGGCGCCAGCGCGGTAGCTAGCATTGCCACGGCGTTGATGAAATCGGGTTGGTGCCTGAGTCCCACGGGTGCGGTCTGGTAAAGCGAGGAGACCTTGATCAGGCGTGATTGCGGGAGGGTAGCAAGCGCGGCTATGGCTGCTTTAACAGTAGCTACCGGACTACCCAGGTTTGCGCCTATGGCGACATAGGCTAGCGTGTCGCATTGGTTCATGCGCTCGGCTCCGGCATGGTCGGAATGGCTTCATCAGCCTTGGCCCCGCGCCGGCGCGAACGGCGTTTCTTTTTAACGCCAGCCGTCGGCAGCAGCATTGCCGCGCGTTCTTCATCGCTGGCCTTCTGAAAATCGGTCCACCAGTCGGCCAAGGCCTGCGGCGCTTCTCCGCTCTGGGCGCGCAGTAGCAGGAAATCGTAGCCAGCGCGGAAACGCGGCTGCGATAACAGGCGCAACGGAAACTTGCCGGACTGCTTTTCAAAACGCGGCTGCAAGGCCCATATGTCCTTGATATCGCCGCTGATGCGGCGCGTGATGGCGAGCTTTTCCGATTGTTGTCCTAGCACTGCGTCCATCGCTTCGAACAGCGCCGGAATCGATGTTTCGCCTTGCGCCATGCGCGCATCCCAGTCGGCCAGTACCTCATGCCACAATAGGGTGGCGAACAGGAACCCAGGCGATGTCCGCTTTCCCTGGCGGATGCGCTCGTCGGTACTGGCTAGCGCCAGCATGACGAATTTCTCGCCTTTCGGCTGTTCCAAAATGACATCGAGCAAGGGCAGCAGTCCGTGATGCAGGCCGTCGTCGCGCAGGCGCTTGATGCACTCGATGGAGTGGCCGGAGAACAGCAGCTTGAGCATTTCGTCGAATACCCGCGCCACTGGCACATATTCCATCAGCGGCGCCATTTCGCGGATCGGCGCGCGCGCCGCCGGGTCGATAGCGATTCCCAGCTTGGCCGAAAGACGCACCGCGCGCAGCATGCGCACCGGATCCTCGCGGTAGCGCGCACGCGGATCGCCGATTACGCGCAAGGTTTTCTGCTTGAGATCGGCGACGCCGTGATGGTAGTCGAATACCTTTTCCGTAACGGGATCGTAATACAGCGCATTGATGGTGAAATCGCGCCGCGCGGCGTCTTCCGCTTGCGATCCCCAGACGTTGTCGCGCAGCACGCGGCCATGCTCGTCCTTTTGCGTTTCGGCGTCGTGGGCGGCGCGGAAGGTGGAGACTTCGATGGTTTCTCCTCCCTGCATCACATGCACAATCTGGAAACGCCGGCCGATCAGACGTGAGCGCCGGAACAGGGCGCGCACACGCTCGGGCGTGGCGTCTGTGGCAACGTCGAAATCTTTGGGTTCGATATGGGCGATCAGGTCGCGCACCGCGCCGCCTACGATGTAAGCCCTGAACCCTCCCTGTTGCAGGGTCTCGCAGGTACGGCGCGCTCCTGAAGAAATCATTTCGCGGCGTATCCCATGCTGACTGAGCGGGAGTACCGCCGCCGCATGGCTGGCGTGTGCGTCCTGAGGCGGATTACCGTGAAATATGCGGCGCAGCAGCTTACGGATCATGCAGGTGAAGGCTGACGACGGTCTGGAAAGGCGGCAATCATACCAGATCAAGGGGTTAACTCGGCAGCGCGCTTTGCCGCATGCAGCGCTATCGCCTAAACAGGGGATTCCGTAAAATCCTTAAACCGAAAGCTTTCCGATGAATATCCGGAGGAAGCAGCATACAATACACCGCCAGGAGCCGCCGTTTTTGAAATGCGGCGGTATCTGGCGTGACTTTTCTTGGAGGCATCAATGACTTGGCGCATACTGGCTATAGACGACGAACTGTTTAATCTTCATATCATCGCAGAGTTTCTCGATAGTCCGCGCTATGAGCTTGATCTCGTTTCCAGCGCAGATAGCGCGTGGGAAAAGTTACGCGAAATTCTGGCCGATCCGGATACGGCGGCGGATCGCATTCCGCACCTGATTATCCTTGATCGCATGATGCCTGGCATGAACGGCATCGAGATGCTGCGCCGCTTGAAAGGCGAGCCTCGCCTGCACAACATCCCCGTCATTCTCCAGACTGCTGCCGATTCTCCGGATCAGGTGCGTGATGGTATCGAAGCCGGCGCCTACTACTATCTGACCAAGCCGTATGAGCCGGAGACGTTGCAGGCTCTCGTGCGTAGCACGCTGGCGCAGATACGGCTCCAACAGGAGGCGGATCAGAGTCTTGCATCCAGGGATAAAGCCGTGCGCCTGCTGCAACTGGGTGAATTTCGCTTCGCCACCCTTGAGGAGGCGCAAGATTTGGCGGCTCTGCTTGCGGTGCTTTCCCCGGCGCCGGATGCAACCGTGACGGGCTTGTATGAATTGATGCTGAATGCCATCGAACATGGCAATCTGGAAATCGGCTACAAAGAAAAAATGCGCTTGCTTTATGAAGACACTTGGGAACAGGAGGTTGAGCGCCGCTTGTCCATGTCTGAATATGCAGGGCGCAAGGCAGTGGTGCGCGTCGAGCGTTCACCGGCAGGACTGTCGTACACCATAACCGATCAAGGTTCCGGGTTTGATTGGAAAACCTTCCTTGGTTTTGATGCGGACCGCGCCTTCGATCCGAACGGACGGGGCATTGCGCTGGCGCAGCAAGTCAGCTTCGACAAGATTGAATACCAAGGGTGCGGCAATATCGTGGTTGCGACCATCGAAAATGAGTCGTAGCAGGCGTGAAGCAAGTATTGCGGGCTATGCCTGACATCGCCGGCCAAGCAGAATAATGCAGACATGCTGCGCCTGGGAGTGGATCTTGGCGGCACTAAAATCGAGATCGTTGCATTGGCTGGCGATGGCACCGAACTGTTGCGCCGACGCGTGCCGACCCCGATTGGGGATTACCAGAGTACATTGATGGCGATTGCCGGGCTGGTGGAGCAGGCCGAAAGCCAGCTTCGCCAGCGCGGCAGCGTCGGTATCGGCATTCCCGGAGCGTTTTCAATACAGACCGGGCTGGTCAAGAATGCCAATTCCACTTGCCTGATCGGCAAACCCCTGCAAAGCGATTTGCAGGCGCTATTGCAGCGCGAGGTACGACTGGCTAACGATGCCAATTGCTTTGCCCTGTCGGAAGCCAGCGATGGGGCGGCGGCAGGCGCGGAAGTGGTGTTCGGCGTGATTCTCGGCACGGGCGTGGGCGGCGGAATTGTTGTGCGCGGTCAAGTGCTGACGGGGGCCAATGCCATTGCCGGCGAATGGGGGCATAACCCATTTCCATTGCGATCTGACGACGGCACTTTGTGTTTGCCTCACAATTGCTACTGCGGGCGACGCAACTGCATCGAAACCTTTCTGTCAGGCCCAGCCCTGATGGCTGATTACGCCAGCCATGCCAGTCCTGGCGAATCCCTCGATCCGCCGCAAATTATTGCCCAGGCTGCGGCAGGCGATGCGGCCAGCGAGGCGGCCATGCAGCGTTACGAGGAATACTTGGCGCGCGCCCTGGCGCAGGCGATCAACATCCTCGATCCGCAGGTGATCGTGCTGGGTGGCGGACTCTCCAATATCGGCCGGCTCTATGAAAATGTGCCCAGGTTGTGGGGCGAGCATGTCTTTTCCGATAGCGTCGCCACGCGCTTGGTGAAAAATCGCCACGGGGATTCCTCCGGCGTGCGTGGCGCCGCATGGTTGTGGAACAAAACTTAATGGAGAACGGGATATGGCAGCTGTGCGCAAAAAACAATTGACCGGCCCCTTGTGGCAACAACCCGATGGCACCCCGCTTTCATGCGTGGAAAAAATCAAGGTTCTCAACGAGAACTACGCCGAACTGCGTCAGTTGGCGCAGGATGCCTTGGAGGACGGCATCCTGATGGGTTGCAGCGAGGAACAAATGCGGCAAGCCTTTCACCAGATGATCGATGAACTGGTCAACCCCTATGTTGAACAACCCTGATCGCTTCTATAATCGATAATCAACGCATCCCAAGCGCACTGCAAAAGGAGCCACTATGCTTTTCCATACCAAATTCTGGTCCGCTTCGACCCAGAACATCTGGGTGATACCCGCCCTGCTGGTGCAGTTTGCATTTTCCCTCGCCTTGGCGCTGCTGTTTATCGATGCGAATATCGACCAGAAGGCGCTGGCGCAGTGGCCGGTGATCGGCGTTATCGGCGCCGACACGGCGATAAGCCTGCTTCAAACAATTGCATCTGCGATGATTACCACGGGCGCCACGGTGTTCTCGATCACCATCGTGGCCCTGACGCTGGCGTCGATGCAGTTCAGTCCACGCGTGCTGGGTAACTTCATACGTGACCGCGCCACGCAAATCGTGCTGGGCGTCTTTCTCGGGGTGTTCACCTATTGCCTGATCGTGCTGCGGGCGGTGCGTAGCGGCGACAACGGCTTTGTCCCCTGCCTGTCGCTGTTCGTTGCTCTGGTTCTGGCGTTGGTCGGCGTCGCTTTTCTGGTCTATTTTATCTATCGCATCGCGGTTTCGATACAGGCCTCAAGCATCGCGGCGAATATCGTCAGGGAAGCGTGTTCTGTCGCCGAAGAATATTTTCCGAAGCATCCCGCCCCCTCAGCCGCCCATGTCCGTGATCAGGAACTGGCGCAGGTCTCCAAGCAGCTTGTGTGGCAGGACATCATCTCGACGAAGACCGGCTACATCCAGCATGCCGAAGAAAAAGAGTTGTTCGGTCTGGCCTGCCAGCGAGACATTGTGATTCGCATCGCTCGCTACAGCGGTGCGTTTATCGTCGAAGGCGAAGTGATTGCCTTCGTCAGCATGGAGGGCAAACCGGATGCCGATTTAAGCCGGACAATCAACGCATGCTTTATGGTCGGCCCATACCGCACCATGGAACAGGATATTGCCTACGGCATCTGGCAATTGGTGGATATGGGGCTCAAGGCGCTCTCGCCTGCGGTCAACGACACTTCAACCGGCATCATGTGCATCAACCATCTGGGGGCGATCATAGGCCGCATCGCGCCGTACCAAGCCATTTCGCGCTTTCATCTGGACAACGGCAAACTGCGCCTGGCTACCGTGATACCGAACTTCGAAAGCTTGTTGGACCAGAGCTTCGACCAGCTCCGTCATAGCGCGGCGGATAACAACGCGGTAATCATCCGCATACTGCATGCGATCAACATGATCGGCAACATGTGCCACGACCCGCAACGGCGCCGCGCGATCATGAAACATATCCAACTTGTTGCCGACGTGGCGGATCGCACCATCAAGTCACCCCATGAACGCGAAGAGACCATGGCGTTCATCATGCGCACCTATGCGAAATGGGGGAACGAATGGATAGAATTTCAGCTCGCTTCCAGCGGCAAAGGCAAGAAGGCGGCAGGAGCCTCCGAAATAAGCAGATTCTAGTTTTCAGGGTGGATGCAAGATGGCTTCAAGCAAATTCAAAGGCGCGCGCGAAAAGGTTGGCGGTTCATGAATGACACGTTGATGGATGAGCAATCGATCATTGGAACAATGATCGCGGAGCGCCTGAACGCTCAAACCAGCACCACCAGCAAGGGTCGCATCGAGCGCATCAAGTACCTCGATGGCCTGCTGGAGAACTCGAAACTGTCGCAGGATGCCATCTGTGAAATCCGCAGGACGCGCGACAGCCTGGAGCAACTCGAAATCAAGGACGCCAAGCAGGCAACCGAGCCGAAAAGCGCCGACGTTCCCGAAGAGCCGGCAGAGCCATCATTGCAACTGGTTTTCCATACCTGCCAGCGGCTTGGCCGGGTTTTTAACAGTTCGCTTGATGCCGGGCAGGCCGGAGGTTTCAAGGATCGGATTGCCGGCATGGCTGCCACGCTTCAGAAAGCCGTGGCGCAAGACCGTAGCGCGGCGCTGGCCGCAGCCTATCTGGACGTGCAGACCACTTACTTTGTGCAGCATCACGTTCAAGCCGCCCTGTTGACGGAGGTGCTCGGCATCAGCGCCGGGCTTCCCGCGGAAGAGCGCCTGCCGCTGATTTGCGGGGCGTTGACACTCGATCTGGGTTTGATCGACGTCCATCAGCAACTCGAGAGCCAGATAAAGATTTCCGAACAGTTGCGCGCCGCGATCCAGCTTCATCCGCAGAAGGGGCATGCAAAGTGCGTAGAGCTTGGCGTCGATGACGATGTGTGGCTGGACGTCATGCTCTGCCACCATGAGCGCCTGGATGGCTCCGGCTATCCGCGCCAGCTCAAGGAGGATCAATTGAGCGTCGGCATGCGCGTGGTCGCGATTGCCGACAGCTATAGCGCGATGATCCGGCACCGCCCCTACCGCAAGGCATTCAATGGCAAGGATGCATTGCGCGAAATGTATCTGATGAAGGGTAAGCTCGACATTGGGCTGATTCAATTGCTGGTGCGCGGTCTCAGCCTGTATCCACCCGGCTCCATCGTGCGCCTGGCGGAAGGCGAAGTGGGGGTGGTGGTGCGCAGCACCAACAATGCCTTGTGTCCTGTGGTGTACTCATTCCTCAACCGCGGCGGCATGCCCATGGCCGATCCGCAGCGGCGCGACGTGGGCCTCCCGAAATACGCCATCAAGAATATCGAGCCGCTGGCCAATTACAAGCTAAACATCACCGGGTTGCTGAAGCTCTGGAAGTAGGCTGGGGGTTGGCTGAAAGCCAGCGGGTTGGGACGTTGTGGCTAATACCCCGTGTCTTGCCGCGGGGGAGCTTTATTAGCCGAGTGTCTTGGTTCAACCTAAGCGGGAGCAGGGGCAGACCTTTAACCGTGGAATTACACGTTGGCAAACGCAACATGGCATTGAACCGTGCCAGACTTGCCTTCGGGGTAGCTTGGCTGTAGCTCTTTAGCCATGAATGCTTCCTCGGGCACCTCATATTCGCACCCAATACCAAACGCATTGAGAGAATAAAACCAAAGCGCAGGTAATACTCGATGTGCCCGAGAACAACGGCGGCACCAACCCCCAATTATTTGTAATGCTCAAGGCCGGCGTGCGCAAGCGCAGAGCTGATACCCATGCGTTGATGTGATTGTGAGACAGCCGTTCCGCTTGGCGCATATGAATTGTTCATTGCTGGGCTGGGCAACAAGAAATCAATTACAAAATACGGGTTCCAGAAAAATGTAGCGGTGCAGTCGGGTTGAATGCTTGGAGCGGAGCGGCGAGACAGCACAGAAAGTCTAGCGAGGAAGGGTGCGCCGCGCAGGCCCGGGATGGCATGCGCGGCAATTTTTCGGGCAGCGCCTAGATAAACAGCGTCGTTCCCGACTCCTGCGCCTCGCCGAGGAAGGCGGCGACGCCGCCGAGTTCGACGCTGTCGATCAGTTCCTCGCGGCGGATGCCCATCACGTCCATCGACATCTGGCAGGCGATCAATTGCGCGCCGCCGTCGACCAGGTTCTGCAACAGCGTGGCGGCGTCATCGACACCCTTGTCGCGCATTACCTTGCGGATCAGCCATGCGCCCATGCCGGTGAAGTTCATTTTCGAGATGGAGTCCAGCTTGCCTGCGCCCGCCGGCATCATCGCGCCGAACATGGCGTCCATGAAGCCTTTTTTGATGGGCGGCGCATCCGCGCGGCGCAGCACGTTGAGACCCCAGAAGGTGAAGAACACGCTCACTGGCTTGCCCATGGCGAGCGCGCCGTTGGCGATGATGAGGCTGGCCATGACTTTATCGAGATCGCAAGAAAACACCACCAGCGTGGTTTTTTCGCGCGCCTGCGACGCGGCGACGGGCTGGACGGAAGCGGTGTTTTCCTTGCGCAACAAGGCCGTGACCAGCCCCTTGGCGGTTTCGACGCCGAGCAGCGTGTTGCCGGTTTTCTTCGCCCAGGCGGAAAGATCGCGGCCAAAGGCCGGGTCGGAGGCGGTGATCTCCAGCAGTTCGCCCGATGCCATGGCTTCCATGGCCTTGTAGGTCTTCATGATCGGGCCGGGGCATTGCAGGCCGACGGCGTTTAGCTTGTGACGGCCAGCTGTTCCATCGATGGTTCCCTTGATGTGCGCGCCCGTGTTTTCCGCCTCGACCTCGGCCGGGTCGCGGCGCTTGATATTCTCATAATCGAAAATATCCGGGTTCGATTGCTTATCGACCGCCCAGGCGTAGGTCTTGTAACCGCCGCTGAGGTTTTTTACGTTGGCGAAGCCGGACTGCTTGAGAATGCGGTAGGCGAGATAGCCGCGCAGTCCGATCTGGCAGTAGATCACCACGGGCTTGTTGCGGTCCAGCTCCTCCAGCCGATTGCGCAACTGGTTGAGATCGATGTGGCGCGCGCCGCGGATGCTGCCGAGATCGAACTCCTGCGCCGTGCGCACGTCGACGAGTTGGGTCGTGGCGGGATCGAGCGCTTGCAATTCGCGCCAGCCGATGACCTCATGCGTGCCGTTGAGCACGTTGCCGGCGACATAGCCGGCGATATTCACCGGGTCCTTGGCCGAGCCGAAAGGCGGCGCGTAGGCAAGTTCGATGTCGGCCAGGTCGGATACCTTCAGCCCAGCATGGATCGCGGTGGCGATCACGTCGATACGCTTGTCCGCTCCGTCTGCGCCCACCGCCTGGGCGCCGTAGATGCGTCCTTCGGGCGAGTATAGGAGCTTCAGGCTGATCTGGAGCGCGCCGGGATAGTAGGAAGCATGCGAGCCGCCGTGGGTGATGGTGGTGTGATAGCCAATGTCGGCGGCCTGCAACTGTTTTTCGTTGAGGCCGGTGCTGGCGGCGGCCAGGTCGAACGCCTTGAGGATGGCGGTGCCGAGCGTGCCGCGATGCTTCTTGGCGTTGCCGAAGGCGATGTTGTCGGCGGCGATGCGTCCCTGCCGGTTGGCCGGGCCCGCCAGCGGGATCAGCACATTCCTGCCGGAAATCGTTTGAGTTACTTCGATGGCATCGCCGACGGCATAAATCGACGGATCGGAGGTTTGCAGATAGTCATTCACGCGGATGCCGCCGCTCGCGCCTAGTTCCAGTCCGGCGCCGCGCGCCAGCGTGGTTTCCGGCTTGACGCCGATGGCTAGCACGACGATGTCGGCCTGCAGCCGCTTGCCGCTGGCGAGATAGACCAGAGTGTGGTCGGGTTTGTCCTCGAAGCGTTCGATCTTGTCCGAAAGATAAAGCTCGACCTTCTTGTCGCGCATGTGGGCATGGACGATGGCTGCCATTTCGACATCAAGCGGCGCGAGGATCTGGTCGGCGCCCTCCACCAGGGTGGTGAACAAGCCGCGCTCGTGCAGGTTTTCCGCAACCTCGATGCCGATGAAACCGCCGCCGATGACTACTGCGCGGCGCGGTTGCGCTTGCTTGAGATGCGCCATGATGCGGTCGAGGTCGGGAATGTTGCGCAGGCCGAATACGCGCTTCGAGTCGATGCCCGGCAACTGCGGCCGTAGCGGTTCTGCGCCGGGGGAAAGCAGCAGGCGGTCGTAGCTTTCGTCGGTTTCCTCGCCTGTGGCGAGATTGCGCAAGCGCACTGTCTTCGCCGCTCGGTCGATGGCGATAGCCTCGGTACTGGCGCGCACATCCACGCGGTAGCGTTCGCGAAACATTTTGGCGGTCGTTACCAGCAAGGCTTCGCGCTCGGCGATGGCTCCAGAAATATGGTAGGGCAGGCCGCAGTTGGCAAAACTGATATAGGGGCCGCGCTCGACCATGACGATTGCGGCGCTTTCGTCGTTGCGGCGCAGGCGCGCAGCAGCGGTGGCGCCACCGGCGACGCCGCCGATGATTACGGTTTTCATTGCTTGTCCCCTTACACAGATATATTAGACAATAATTATATTCTTATCTGTTTGGGGTTGCAAGAGATATGGGGGCGCAACGAGTGGATGGGGTTCATGTGGCAGGATCAAAATTCCTGAGGGTCGACATCCAGATGCCAGCGCAGGTCACGCGGCGCCTTGAGCGCATACAAGTCCTTGATCCAGGCGGTGAGAAATGCTTGCAGTGCCTGACGGCTTGGCGATTCAATCAGCAATTGCGCGCGCTCCAGCGCCATGACGCGATACAGGCGCATCGGCACCGGATCGTAGAGGCAGATGCTCTCCATCATGTCCCGCCGCGCTGCTTCGGCGGCGGCTTTGAGGAATTTCAGTGAATCGTCGATCTGTTTTGCCTCGGCGCGCAGCAGCGCCTGAAAGGTGAACGGCGGGAAACCGGCTTGGCGGCGTTCATCCAGCTGGTTCCTGGCAAAACGCGCATAGTCGTGGTCTATTAGCGCCTGATACAGTGGATGTGTCGGATATTCGGTCTGGATCAGCACTTCGCCGGGCAATGCAGCGCGGCCGCTACGGCCGCCGACCTGCATCAACTGGCTGAAGAGGCGTTCCGGGGCGCGCAGATCGGCAGCGAACAACGACGTGTCCGCTCCCACCACACCCACCAGCGTGAGCCGTGGGAAATCGTGACCTTTGGCGAGCATCTGGGTTCCGACTAGAATGTCTGCCTCGCCTGCGTGGATCGCTGCCAGCATTGCTTGCCATTTAACAGGGGTGCTGGCGGAATCGCGGTCGACGCGCAGGATGCGCGCATCCGGAAAATGTGCCGCCAGGAATTCCTCAATTCTTTGCGTGCCTCGACCGAAGGGGTAGATGTCGAGATTGCCGCAGGATGGGCAATGCTTCGGGATGATTTCTTCCAAGCCGCAGTGATGACAGCGCAGGCGCTTGTCGGCCAGATGCACCACCAGATTGGCTGCGCAGCGAGGGCACTGGCTGACCCAGCCGCAGGCGGGACAGGCCAATACCGGGGCGTAGCCGCGCCGGTTGAGAAAAATAAGGCTCTGCTCGTTGCTTTCCAACCGCATTTGCAGTGCCGCCAGCAATGCCGCGCTCATGCCATCCTGAAGCTTTTCGCGGCGCGTGTCGATGCAGCGCACGATCGGCATTTCCGCCGTGGCGACGGCGCGGCGAGGAAGTTCCAGCAGTTGGTAACGTCTGCCATCGCTGCTCGCGTGGAAAAAACTTTCCAGTGACGGTGTCGCAGATCCGAGCACAATCGGAATGCCGCACTGGCTGGCGCGCCAGACCGCCATGTCTCGCGCCGAGTAGCGCAGCCCTTCCTGCTGTTTGAAAGATGCGTCGTGTTCCTCGTCTACCACGATCATCCCAAGTCTCGGTAGCGGCGTGAATACCGCCAAGCGCGTGCCAAGCACGATATCGGCGCGGCCTTCGAGCGCATCGAGAAAACCGCGCGCGCGAGCCGCTTCGGGCAAGCCGCTATGCGCCGTAACAAGCCGGGCGCGGGGAAAGCGCGCAGCGACACGCGCTTCCAATTGCGGCGTAAGCGCGATTTCCGGCACCAGCATCAATGCTTGCCGACCTTGTGCCAACACTTGCTCGATCAGACGCAGATAAACCTCGGTCTTGCCGCTGCCGGTTACGCCATGCAGCAAAAAAGCGCAGTAGCGTCCGAAGTTGGCTGCGACAGCAGAGATAGCGGTGGCTTGTTCAGAAAGCAGTTCGGGCAATGGCGCTACCGTTTCGAGGGATATGCCCGCCGCAGTGGGTGCGTCCTTGCTGCGGCGCGGCAGCTTGCCGCGCCGCAGATGGGGCGGCAAGGCCAGCGCCATGACTTCACCCAGCGGATGCTGATAGTAACGGCTGCAGAATTCGGCAAGCTGTAGCCAGTCTACGGGAAGTGGCGGCAAGCCACGCAGGATTTCGCCCGCTGGCTTGAGCTTGTCTACTGGCTGCGCGCTGCTTTCGGCGATAGCTACAATAATGCCGATTTTCGTCCCCGTACTGCCAAATGGCACGCGAACGCACCGCCCGATATCTTCCATATCGGCTTCTGCCACGGTGTAGTCGAACAGGCGCGGCAGGGGAATATCAAGCGCAACGCTCAGGATAGGCATGATTTAGTCAAATAACAGTGGCTTGCCATGGAATTCCAGATTCAACATCGCTTTTGGGTTATAACTTGTTATCCCGAAAGGGGAACGTTGGCTTCTGTATGGTTTGTGGATAACTTTGTGAACAATTATTGAAAAATTCGCTAACCCTGTGTCAAACAAGGAAGATTATCAAATTCTTAATTTGTTAAATGTAAATAATCTGTTTATATACAATGTGATGGGTGTGGCTAAAGGGGCGGGGTTTTTAACCGTGAGGATTAGCGGCTGAATGGGGTTCTGTGAATAAGTCAAGCGATTTCTGGTTTTTTGGTGTGCGAGACCGTTGGCTAGGGGCCAGTGGCGAGGGGGGGGGCAAAGCAGTTGGGAATAAAGCCGATCATGTCAGGTGTAGCGCTTTGCCAAATATCCGGGTTAATCAACTTGTTTGCATAGGGTTTGCCTGCAGCGGCTATATTCATGAACGGTATTTACCAGGACTTCTACATTCTCCGGGGGAGTGGATGGCAGGATGCCATGCCCAAGATTGAACACATACCCGTTGCCAGCGTTGGCGGCATAATAATCGTCGATAACCTGCTTTGTTTCAGCAGCCACAACTTCAGGTGTGGCAAGCAGCGCTATCGGATCGAGATTGCCTTGCAGCGCAACCTTGTCGCCTGTGCGTTGCCGCGCTTCCGCCAGGCTTGAAGTCCAGTCGAGGCTGATCGCGTTGCAGCCGGTGGCGGCAATAGCCTCCAGCCACTGGCCTCCGCCTTTGCAGAAGACTATATTCGGCACCAGCTCGCCTGCCTGTTCCTTGATTAGGCCTGCAACAATGCGCTGCAGGTAGGCAAGCGAGAATTCGCGGTAAGCCCGGTGCGAAAGCAATCCGCCCCACGTATCGAAAATCATCACCGCTTGCGCGCCGGATTCAATTTGCGCGTTAAGGTAATCGGTTACGGCGTGGGTCGTTACCTCGAGCACGTGGTGGAGCAGGTCTGGCCGGTCATAGAGCATTGTTTTGACGCGCCGGAAATCGTTCGATGTACCACCTTCGATCATGTAACAGGCTAGTGTGAACGGACTGCCGGAGAAGCCGATCAGTGGCACCGAATTGTCCAGCGCACGGCGTGTTTGCGCCACCGTGTCCATGACATAGCCAAGGTGGTCATAGGGATCCGGGGAGAAAAGCGCGCGAATCTCCCATTCCTCACGCAGTGGACGCTCGAATCTCGGCCCTTCCCCTTCTGCGAAGCACAGTCCCAGGCCCATCGCATCGGGCACGGTAAGGATGTCCGAGAAGAGGATGGCGGCATCCAGATCGTAGCGTGCCAAGGGTTGCAAGGCCACCTCGCAGGCCAGGCCGGGATTCTTGCATAGGTCGAGAAAATTGCCAGCGCGGCGGCGCGTCTCGCGGTATTCGGGAAGATAGCGTCCAGCCTGGCGCATCAGCCAGACGGGGGTGTATTCAACCGGTTGGCGCGAGAGCGCGCGCAGAATAGTATCGTTGCGGGGGCGGGTCATTTGCGTTCTGGATATGCCTGATGCTGCGCTCTTATGCCTCTTCCTCGCCCTTGCGCACGGAGCGCAGCCCGAGATCCTTGAGCTTGCGATAAAGGTGGGTGCGCTCGATCCCGGTTTTTTCCGCCAGCCGGGATATGTTTCCGCCGTTAAGTCGCAGATGATGCTCGAAGTAGGCCCGTTCGAAAGCTTCGCGCGCCTCGCGCAGCGGCAGCGACAACATTTCGGGGGATAGCCTGCCCGCAGTGTCTGAGGCGCCATTCTTGCCGTCGGACAAGGGCGCCAGCAGGTGCGCCACCTCGTCGGCGCCAATCTCTTCCTCCAGCGCGCCCAGCGCCAGGGACTTGACCGCGCCCTTTAATTCTGCGTACCCCCCCGGCCAGCCGTGTTGGCGTAGCGCGTTAAGGGCAGCCGTGGTGAAACGTGGCGGCGGCAGCTTGATCTCCTCCGCTTCTGCGTATTGGGTAAGCAGGTGGCCGGCCATCTCCGGAATTTCGTCGCGTAATTCGGCTAATGCTGGCGTGCCGAGCCAGACATCGAACAAGCGCATCAATTGTGTTTCGTCCCAGCCATGTTCAAGCAGGGCGGTCATGTCATGGGTGTTGCCGAAGACCAGGCGCAGGTTAAATTTATCCAGCCGTTCGGCGGCGAACCACAGATTTTTTTGCTGCAGGCGGCTGAGCAGTCCCAGTTCCTCGGTGTATAGCAAACCGCCTGCAGCGGCTTGCAGCGCTTGCAGTGTTAGCGGCGTGCTGTCATGGGCGAGGTTGACCCAGGCCTTGCCCGGCGTGTGCAAGGTACGCGCAACCAGTTCGACGATGCCGCCGCGCGCGGAACGCAGCATCACCACGCGGCTTTTACCGGCCACTTGCTCGAAGCGTTTTTTCAGATCGCGCAACGCGGCAGAACGTGGGAAAGCCGCCAGCGATAAACTGCGGCCGCTGATAACAGATTCGGGAGTCTTGGTCAGCGCGCGCTTGACGGAGGCCAGCAGTTTTTGCAGGGCAATCGGCTTTTCCAGAAAATCCTGCGCTCCGATGCGGGTTGCTTCTACGGCCGTATCGATGGTGCCATGTCCGGACATCATGATGACCGGCATGCCCAACTGACCGGCGGCGGCCCATTCCTTAAGCAGCGTGATGCCGTCGGTGTCTGGCATCCAGATATCGAGCAGCACCAGATCCGGGCGCCACGCGTCACGCGCTGCGCGAGCGGCGCAGCCATTCTCGGCAAGCGTCACGTTATGCCCTTCGTCGCTCAATATCTCCGAAAGCAACTCGCGGATGCCCACCTCGTCGTCGACAACCAGTATTTGTGCCATATGCGATGTTTCCTCTATTTCTCTAGCGCCGACGGCAAGCGCAAGGTGATCTCGGCGCCGCGTGGGATGCGATTGGCGATGCGGATTTCTCCCTGGTGCTCGTCCATGATCTTCTTGACGATCGCCAGGCCGAGGCCGGTGCCCTTGGACTTGGTGGTAACGTAAGGCTCGAAGGCCCGCGCCAGTATTTGCGGCGTAAAACCGCTGCCGTTATCGCTAACCTGCAGCTCAACCCCCTGTTCGTTGGAACGGGTGGAGACGACAATCTCAGGTTGCATGTCAGCAACTTCCTCGGCCAGCGCATCCTCAGCGTTTGCTAGCAGGTTATGGATCACCTGCCGCAGTTGCGTTGCATCAGCCATAACATGCGGCAGGTTTTCGGCGAGTTTGGCGACGATGCGCGCGCGTGAAGTTTCGTACAAGGACAAAACATCTTTCGTTAATGTGTTGAGATCGAGAGAGCAAAGCTGCGCCGGCGGTGTACGGGCATAGTCGCGGAAATCGTTTACCATGTTTTTCATCGCCTCGACTTGATTGACGATGGTTAGCGTAGCGCGTTCCAGCAACTCGCGGCCAGCCGGGTCAAGCGAATCGGCTAACTTGTGCTGCAAGCGCTCGGCGGAAAGCTGGATCGGCGTGAGCGGATTCTTGATTTCATGCGCCAGTCGCCGCGCAACCTCGGTCCAGGCAGCCGAACGCTGCGCGGCGATGATCTGGGTGATATCGTCGAACACTACCACATAGCCGCCGCCGCCTACCTCGGGCAGGGGCGAGCCACGCAGCAGCAGCACCTGCGGCATGCTGTTCGGATGCCCTGTTTCCACTTGTCTGCGCCATTCGGCTTGGCGCGCGCCATTCCCGTTGATCGTGCCGGTGCCGGCGGCACTGGCGCCGAAACCTTCAGAGATGGCGGCCTTGAAGATTTCATGATTAGGCCATTCCGATATGGTACGGCCAACAATAGCGGCCTCGTCCAGCTTGAGAATGGCGCATGCGCCGCGATTTGCGGCGCGCAGCACGAAATTGCGGTCGAAGGCCAGCACCCCGGTCGAAAGATTGACCAGCACGCTTTCAAGGTAAGCTCGCGCGGCTTCCACTTCGCCCCGGTGACGTTCGGTTTCGCGCCGCGCATCGTCGAGTTGGTGCGTCATGCGGTTGAACGATTGCGTTAGCACACCCAGTTCATCCGATGTTTCCAGCACTGCGCGCGGCGTGAAATCGCCTGCTGCCACTGCTTGCGTGCCTTCGGCCAGGATCAGCAAGGGTTCAGCCAGCCGTTGCGCCTGGAAGAAAGCCAGCGCAATCGCCGCAAACAGTGCCAGCAGCAGGGTCAGGGTCAGCGTCAGGGTGTAGATTCGTTTCAGTCCCTGTCGTCCGAGGGAGAGTTCCTGATAATCGCGATAGGCGGCCTCGACGCTTTCCATGCTTTTGACGATGCTCGGCGCGACCGGCTGGGTCAGTTGCAACACCCGTGTTTCGAGCGAGAGTACGTTGGACAAGCCGCTAGAAACCGGTACCAATACGCGCAAGGTTAAGCCGGCAGTGGCGTCGCCTTCGATCAGCGAAATGCCGCGTCCCTGCCGTGCCTGGCGCAATTGCATCATTGTCGGCAAGGAAGGCAGCAACTGGGCCAAATCGCCCGTGCTGCTTGCCAGCACCTGACCCGAGGTGGAAAATACTGCCGCTGTCTGCATTCCTGCTTGCTCGCGCAGGCGGTTAAGCTGGCTTGGCCGCACCGGATTGCCGTCGGCGAGATCAAGCGCCATATTCCGCGCTTTCTCGGAGACTTCCGCAAGCTGCGCGTCTAGTACGGTTCGCCCGAGGTTAAGGCCGCCTTCCAGGGCGCTGTCGACGCGCACGTTGTACCAGGAATCGATGCTATGCACTGCAAACTGCAGTGATACGCCATAGACTACGACACCTGGCAGGATCGCCATCAGCGCCAGTATTAGCAACAGGCGCGACTTAAGGCGCGAACCGAATACCCCTTGCCGGTATTCACGCCGCAAAAGCTGTAGTTTTACCGCCACCAGCGCCAGCAACGCTAGCACGACTACGCCATTGAGCCCCAGCAGCAGCGGATAATGGTTCGCGAAAAGAGCGGTGTTGGCGCTGGCGGAAGCAAGCAGAAACAACAGAATCGAGCCTACCGCTGCCGCGACGATGACGAAAATCCTCATTTCTTCTCGTCAGCCGTGGCTGAGTTGTCCTGTGTTCCCGGCGTAAACTGCCAGTTCAACACTTTGGCCTCGACCTGCCAATCCCTGTTGGCGATCGCATCGAGCTGGAACGGTTTGGGTAGTTGCTGGCGATCCAACGCCAGGCGCAATGCCGCTTGATAGGTTTCGCCGGTCTTGAGCGCGCTTTTCTCCACTATTGGCGCTGCGGCGACACGTCCCAATATGCGCAGCGCATCTGCCAGCGAAGCGAAATTCTGGTGCAGCGCGCCGCTGGATAGGCGGTACTGGCGCGTCAGCGCATGGTAGGCCAGCCGGTAGCTGACGTTCCTGCCTGCGATGTGCTCATTCGACCAATACCAGCGGCTGCGGGTAAGGTCGAACTCGAGCGTGAAATACAGCGGCACCCCTCGCGATACGACCTCTTCCAGACGGCTACCAAGCTCGATCTTGAATTCGGCGGAAAGGACGTAGGCATCCTCGCTGGCAGTCAGCTTGGCCCTGACCGGCTCGATTACCCCGGCGCTAGCCGGAATGGAGGTTGCGGCCAGGAATAACGCCAGCGTCAGGGGAAGAACGCTGGCGCGTACCCGCAGGAGCAGCCAGACATTGCGCAGCATGCCCGGATGTTCAGGCCGGTTTCTTTTGAAGCAGCGCATAGTAAAAACCGTCATGTTCCGCTTGCGGCGCAAGCTGCCAGTCCAGCGATCCACTGTCAATCCTGGAGCCTGGATTCGTCGGCAGGAGCAAGGCGTCTGTATGGCGCTGCGTGAAGGCGGTTACTTGCATACTATTTTCCTGAGCAAACAGCGAGCAGGTGGAATATAGCATTTTGCCACCGGGGGCGAGTACGCGCCACAAGGCATCGAGGATTTCCGACTGCGTCCGGGCAAAACCGGCGATGTCTTGCTGACGGCGCAGCCATTTGCTGTCGGGATGACGACGCACCACGCCTGAGGCCGAGCAAGGCACGTCGGCGAGGATGCGCTCGAACGGGCGACCGTCCCACCAGGTATCAAGGGCGCGGCAGTCGGCGGTTTTCACCGTTGCGCGGCTGGTTAATCCAAGCCTGTCGAGATTCTCGACGATGCGCGTGGTGCGCGACGCGTCGGCATCGAGCGCCAGCAGCTCGACATCGGCCAGTTCCAAGAGGTGCGCCATTTTGCCCCCCGGCGCGGCGCAAGCGTCGAGTACGCGCATGCCCGCATCGACATCGAGCAGGTGCGCGGCCTGTTGCGCGCCCCAGTCCTGGACGGATAGGCGCCCTTCGGCGAATCCGGGGAGGGTATCGACCGGTAATGGCCGGTCGAGCAGGATGCCCTCGCCTTCCAGAGCGTGGGCATTAATCCCGGCAGTAGTTAGGGCGGCAAGGCAGGCGGCTACCTCGCCCTTGCGGCGGTTGACGCGCAAAGTCATCGGTGGACGGCCATTGCCAGCAGCGAGGATGTGCTGCCAGTCCTGAGGGTAGGCAGTGCACAACGCATCTATCCACCACTGCGGATGCTGGTAACGGGCCACCGGGTCGGCATCGGCATTCATTTCCAGTTCCTCGCGCCGCCGTAAATAGTTGCGCAGGACGCCGTTGGCAAGCGCCTTGAAATTGCCATGCCCGATTTGCGCTGCCGCCGTCACTGCCTGATCGACGGTGGTGTGGGAATCCTTGGGCCGCGCATCGAGCCGGTACAAGGTCGCCAACAACAAAGCACGCAGCTGGGTTTCCTTGAGAGGCTCGCGCAGCAGCTGGCCGAGCAGGAAATCGCCGCGCCCGAACCGCCGCAACGCGCCGTAAGACAAATCCTGCGCCGCGCCGCGCTGCGACGGCGGCAAGGACGGATGGCCGCGCCAGCAGGACAGCAGCGCTTCGTTCAAATTACCGCCTTCGATCACCCTGGTTATCGCCTCGGAAGCAAGTCCGAGGGCGTAGGCAAGCGAAGTCGGCGGGGGAAGGTATATAGTCGATTTTTTCATTTGGCGCATCCTAGCAGACTAGGCAGGCCGTTGCGGGCTGCGCCAAATATTATTCAGTGGCAAGCTATGCCATCGTCCGCAACCGTGCGATGCGTTCCTCCGTCGCCGGGTGGGTGGAAAACAACCCGGCGATGCCGCCGCCGGAGAGCGGGTTCATGATCATCATTTGCGCCGTTTCAGGGTGTGCCTCGGCGGTCGGCATCGGCAAGCGCATGCGGATCGCCGGAGATTTCCGCGCCGCCCTGGTCGGCCTCGAATTCGCGGGCGCGCGAAATCGCCATCTGGATCAGACTGGCGGCCAGCGGTGCCAGCAGCGCAACCAGAATGCCTGCCAAAGGATTGGCAGGACGTCCGTCTTCGCCGCGACCGCCGAAGAACATGGCGAAATTCGCCAGCATGGAAATCGCGCCGGCCATGGTGGCGGCGATGGTCGAGATCAGGATGTCACGGTGCTGCACGTGCGCCATCTCGTGCGCCATGACTCCGCGCAACTCCCTAGCTGAGAGCATTTGCAGGATGCCGCGGGTGGCTGCGACGGCGGCATGTTCCGGGTTGCGTCCGGTGGCGAAGGCGTTCGGCTGATCCTCGTCGATGATATACACGCGTGGCATCGGCAGGCCGGCGCGGCCGGCCAGTTCGCGCACCATGTTGTAGAGATAGGGCGAAGAAGCCTCATCCACTTCCTGCGCGTTGTACATCTTCAGCACCATCGTGTCCGAGAACCAGTAGGCGAAGACGTTCATCGCGCCGCCGAGCAGCAGCGCCAGCAGCATGCCACCAGCACCGCCGATGGCTGCGCCGATGAAGCCGAACAGCGCAACGATGGCCGCCATCAAGACGGTGGTTTTAAGCCAGTTGCCGAGCATGGTTTTCTCCTTTAGGAACAGGGAACGCTTCCTGAAATTTGCACCGAATAGATGAAGGTGAAACCAAAAAGTTCAATCAGGAAGACTGAAACTGTCTCCGACAGCAACCGGGAAGCCGCGCAGAAAATCCGCCGCCGGTAAGCGTTTGCTTCCTGGTTTTTGCAGTTCCAGCAAGCGCAATGCTGTCCCGGCGCCGCTGACGACGACGATCCCTGCTGCATCTGCCGCCAGGACAACGCCAGGAATGGCATTGGGGTTGCCGATTCCTTCGGCCTTGGCAGCGCGCCAGATTTTCAGCGGTGTATCGCTCTGGTTCGTTAGCTTGGCAGTTGCTACCGGGAACGGGTTGAACGCCCTTACCTGGCGTTCCAGTTCGGCGGCAGATCTGCGCCAATCGAGCGCGGCTTCGGTCTTGCCGATCTTGGTTGCGTAGGTAACACCTTCCGCCGGTTGCGGCGTGGGCGCTAATTGTTCAATCTGGCCAAGCGCATTGACGATCATCCTCGCGCCCAAGGCGGCTAGCTTGCCGTGCAGACTAGCCGCTGTGTCATCGGCAGCGATCGGCAGCGCCTCGCGCAGCAGCATCGCGCCAGTGTCGAGGCCGGCATCCACTTGCATGATAGTGATGCCGGTCTCGGCGTCGCCTGCCTCGATGGCCCGCTGGATCGGCGCTGCGCCGCGCCAGCGCGGCAACAGCGAAGCGTGGATGTTGATGCAGCCGAGGCGCGGCAGGTCGAGCAGCGCCTGCGGCAGGATCAGGCCATAGGCGGCCACCACCATCAGCGTTGCGCCCTGTGCCGCGGCGGCGCGAATGGGTTCATGGGTGGCCGGGTTTTTCAGGCGCTCCGGCTGGTGCAGCATCAAACCATGCTGCAAGGCCACCTGTTTGACGGCGCTAGGGTGTAACTGCATCCCCCTACCTGCTGGGCGATCCGGCTGAGTGAGCACTAACGATACGGTATGTCCCTCGGCGAGGATGGCTTTCAGCGCGGCTGAGGCAAATTCGGGCGTTCCGGCGAAAATCAGGTTCATTAGGCGGTCACCCGCCCATGCTTGGTCATTTTTGTCTTGATGCGCGACTGTTTGAGACGCGATAGATATTCGACGAACACCTTGCCCTGTAAATGATCGACCTCGTGCTGGATGCAGACAGCCAACAGATCGCTGGCTTCCATCTCGAACGGCTTGCCATCAAGGCCGAGCGCATGCACTTTGACCCAGGCGCTACGTGTTACCGTTTCGTAAACTCCCGGCACCGACAGGCATCCTTCTTCGCCCTCGCACTCACCCTCGCGGGCAATGATTTCAGGGTTGATGAACACCTGCAACTGCGATTTATCCTCGGAAATATCGATGAGGATTACCTGCAAGTGCGCATCGACCTGCGTTGCCGCCAGTCCGACGCCCGGCGCGTCGTACATAGTCTCGGCCATATCGGCGACAAGCCGGCGAATATTTTCATCCACGCGCGCAACTTTTGCCGCCTTGATATGCAGACGCGGATCGGGGTAACGTAAAATCGAGAGGAGAGCCATAAAACGCTTGCTGTAAAATAATTGCCGAACTGGTTATTTAGATGCAGAATCCCATGCGGGTTTCAGGAATCGATTTCTCATGCTCACTCACCGCAGCACAGTGAGTTTTCAAAATTGCGCGCGACCGGCGAGGTAATTCAATGACTAACATTATATCTGCGCTATTCATCACTTTTTCAAGCCTGGTTTTCTCTTGCATGTTACTGGTCACGCCGGCGCAGGCGCTTGAGCAAGCCGCCAAACCGCTTGGAATGTCTGATATCAAAGACGATGCGCCAGATCGTCACATCGTCGTGCCGGGCGACACACTGTGGGGCATCGCCGCCAAATTTCTCAAGGAGCCTTATCGCTGGCCCGAGATATGGCGCCTTAACCAAGAGCAAATCAAAAGCCCTCACCGCATCTATCCCGGCCAGGTGGTGATTCTCGACAAGAGCGGCGAGCAGCCGCAGCTCAAGCTTGGCAAGCAGGTCAAGGCAGAACCCCGTATCTATGTCGACGAAGACAAACGCGAAATACCCAGCATCCCGCAGCAGGCGATCAAGCCCTTCCTTTCCGAACCGCTGGTAGTGGACGCAGGAGTCCTGGATAGCGCGCCGCGCATCATCGGCTCACAGGAGGAACGCGTCAATATCGGCGCTGGCACCCAAGCCTATGTTACCGGTATCGATGCCTTCAATGCGCTAGCCACGCGCAGTTCGCTTCCCAAGCCCAAGCTGTGGCATATATATCGCCAGGGCCAGGCGCTGATAGATCCGGACAAGGCCTTGCCTGATGATCCGGACAAAAAAGAAATGCTTGGCTACGAAGCCGTCTTCCTCGGCAGCGCGCGCGTCGTTCGCGATGGCGAACCGGCCACTATCGACGTGGTGAGTTCCCGCCTTGAAATAAGCCGGGGAGACCGTCTGCTGCCCGCCGACACTCCTGACATTATCAATTATGCTCCGCATGCGCCAAGCAAGGATTTCCGCGGGCGCGTCATCTCCGTCTATGGCGGGGTCGGGGTTGGTGGCAATTATTCGATCGTGACCTTGTCGCGCGGCAAAAAAAATGGCTTGGAAATAGGCCACGTGCTAGCCATATACCGGGCCGGAGAGCTGCTCAACATTCGCCATGAAGGTGAGAAGGAAAGCTACCAGATTCCCGACGAGCGCTATGGATTTCTGTTCGTGTTCCGCGTCTTCGACCGCGTTTCCTACGCGCTGGTGATGGATGTTACCCGCCCGGTCACGGTTTATGACGTTGTTCGCGCACCCTGACGGGTTATCGGCAGGATCCGTATTCAATGTCTCGCACCGTAACGGCTCGCGATGAACTCGCAGGCTGGCTGAGGCTGTCCCTGACACCCGGAATCGGCGGCGAATCCCGGCGCAAATTACTTAAGGCATTCGGCCTGCCGGATGCCATTTTTGCCGCCAACATGGGTAGCCTGCGCAGCATCCTCAATACGACACAGGCGCAAAACTTGCTGCACCCGGACCGCGAAACTGCAGCCCGAATCGAAGCTCAAATCGGGGCAACCTTGGACTGGGCCGAAATATCGGACAATCGCATCGTTACCCTTGCCGATGCCGACTATCCGCAGGCATTGCTTGCTAGTGCCAATCCTCCACTGCTGCTTTACGTCAGGGGCCGCGTCGAACTGCTCAATCGTTCGGCCTTTGCCATCGTTGGTAGTCGCAACGCCACGCCACAGGGTATGGCCAACGCCGAGGCATTTGCGGCAGCGCTGGCCAATGCCGGGTTGACTATCGTCAGCGGCTTGGCGCTCGGCATTGATGCCGCCGCCCATCGTGGCGCTTTGTCCCAGGGATCCGCAGTGGAGCACGGCTCTACCATCGCCGTCATCGGTACTGGCGCAGACCGGCTTTACCCGGCGCGCAACCGCGAACTGGCGCTGGACATCGCCGTCCGTGGGGTCATTGTCAGCGAGTTCCCGCTCAACACAGCAGCGCTGGCTGCCAACTTCCCGCGCCGCAACCGCATCATCGCGGGTCTGGGCCTGGGTTGTCTGGTTGTCGAAGCAGCGGCGCAGAGCGGTTCTCTGATTACCGCCCGGTTGGCGGCGGAAGGGGGACGTGATGTGTTCGCCATCCCCGGCTCGATCCACTCGCCGCTGTCCAAAGGCTGCCATGCGCTCATCAAACAAGGCGCAAAGCTGGTTGAGTCGGCGCAGGACATTATTGAAGAACTGCGTTGGCAGCCTGCCGCAAATGCGCCAGAAGATTCCGGTGATGCCTCGGTTGCCCCGTCTTTGCCTCAAAACATGGCGTATTTGCTTGATATTCTCGGTCACGACCCATGCGACATCGACACCCTTGCCAGCCGCTCAAGCTTGACGGCGGAGACGCTTCTTGCCATGCTGTTGCAACTTGAGCTCGATGGCTGCGTTGCCAGCCTGCCCGGCAGTCGCTATCAGCGCATAGTAAGCGCCTAGTAATAACAACCGAAACCTATGTTCGATATACTTGTTTACCTGTTCGAAAATTACTATCACCCCGAAGCCTGTCCCGAACCGGCAGCGTTGGCGCGCAAGTTGTCGGCCGTCGGCTTCGAAGAAGAAGACATCTCAGCGGCGTTGGGTTGGTTGTCTGACATGGATTTGGTTTCTTGCGCCGAACATCGTACCGTTGCGCCGCATTCCCTGCGTATTTATTGCGAAGTAGAGCAGGCCAGGCTACCGCTCGACTGTCGTGGTTTCCTGACCTTTCTTGAAAATGTCTACGCCATTGATCCGAGCTTGCGCGAGACGATCATCGAACGCGCGCTGGCGCTGCCTGAGACGGCGGTATCCCTCGGCAAGTTGAAAATCATCGTCCTGATGGTGCTATGGCGCCATAATCAATCGCTCGATACACTGCTGCTAGAAGAACTGCTGTTCGAGGACGGTGACGGATACCGCCTCAGCCATTGATCCCACAGCATTAGTATTGACGGCTGGCGTTGTTACACTCATGATGCCGCGTTTCGTGTGTTAGTGCCAATATCAACAAAATGACCATATGACCATTTGAGCGCATGAGCAAACAACTGATCATTGCCGAAAAACCCTCCGTCGCCCAGGACATTGCCAAGGCGCTGGGCGGTTTCGCCAAGCAGGGAGAGTATTTTGAGAGCGACAATTTTGTCCTCTCATCCGCCATCGGCCACCTGCTGGAACTGACGGTTCCCGAGGAATACGAGGTCAAGCGTGGCAAATGGTCATTTGCGCACCTGCCGGTAATCCCGCCGCGTTTCGCGCTTAACCCGATCGAGAAAACCGAAGACCGTTTGAAACTGCTCACCCGTCTGATCAAGCGCAAGGACGTAAGCGGTCTCATCAATGCCTGCGACGCGGGACGCGAAGGTGAACTGATTTTCCGTTATGTTGCTCAGCATGCCAAGACAGACAAGCCGATCCGTCGCCTGTGGCTGCAATCTATGACACAGGGATCTATCCGCGAAGGCTTCGCCCAATTGCGCAGTAATGAGGAAATGCTGCCACTGGCAGATGCCGCCCGCTGTCGTTCCGAGGCTGACTGGCTGATCGGCATCAACGGCACGCGCGCCATGACTGCCTTCAACTCGAAGAGCGGCGGTTTCCACAAGACGCCGGTCGGTCGGGTGCAGACGCCGACGCTGGCAGTACTGGTTGAGCGCGAGGAAAAAATCCGCAAGTTCGGGTCGCGCGATTACTGGGAAGTAGAAGCCGAATTCGGTGCAGTGGCCGGCAATTACCGTGGCCGCTGGTTCGATGAGAAATTCGCCAAAAGTGACAAGGACGGCGACGAGCATGCCCGCGCCGAACGCCTGTGGGATGTCGCCAAGGCCGAAGCGCTGCGCAAAAAGTGCCTTGGAAAACCCGGCATCGTCGAGGAAGAAAGCAAGCCGACGACGCAATTGTCGCCGTTGTTGTTCGACCTGACTTCATTGCAGCGCGAAGCCAACGCCCGTTTCGGCTTTTCCGCCAGGGGCACGTTGGCGCTAGCGCAAGCCCTTTACGAAAAGCACAAGGCGCTGACCTATCCGCGTACCGACTCGCGCTACCTGCCTGAAGACTACATCGGCACGGTCAAGGACACGTTGCAAGCACTCGTTGAAACAAACTACGTCACGTTCGCCGGACAAATCCTGAAAAGCGGCTGGGTGCATCCCAACAAACGCATATTCAACAACGCCAAGGTTTCCGACCACTTTGCCATTATCCCTACGGCGCAAGCGCCGAAACACCTGTCGGAACCCGAGCAAAAACTCTACGATCTAGTCGCCCGGCGCTTTCTGGCGGTGTTCTATCCGGCTGCGGAATACAACGTGACGACGCGCATCACCCGCGTCGAAAAGGAACCCTTCAAGTCCGAGGGCAAGGTGTTGGTGAACCCCGGCTGGCTGGCAGTGTATGGCAAGGAGGCGCAAGGCGACGACGAGACGCCGCAACTCGCGCCGGTGGACAAGAAAGAACGCATCTGGGCCAACGATGTCGAAGTCAAGCCGAACCAGACCAAGCCGCCACCGCGCTTCAACGAAGCCACGCTGCTTTCCGCCATGGAAGGAGCCGGCAAGCTGATCGAGGACGAAGAGCTGCGCGACGCCATGGCCGGTCGCGGTCTCGGCACTCCTGCGACCCGTGCTGCCATCATCGAAGGGCTGATTCTGGAAGAGTACGTGCATCGCAACGGGCGCGAGTTGCAACCGACAGCAAAAGCCTTTTCGCTGCTGTTCGCTTTGTCCAAGCTCGGCGTCGATGAAATTCGTTCGCCGGAACTGACGGGCAACTGGGAATACAAGCTCAAGCAGATGGAAAAGGGCGAACTGGCGCGCAACGAATTCATGGATCACATCGTCGGCCAGACGCAGGAAATGGTCGACCGCATCAAACACGGCGAAATTCCTGAGGAAGCCTTCAGCACTTTGAATACTTCCTGCCCGAAGTGCGGCGGTGTAATCCAGGAAAACTACAAGAAATTCCAGTGCAAGCAGTGCGATTTCGCCCTCTGGAAAGTCGTCGCCAGCCGCCAGTACGAGCCGGAAGAAGTCGAGGAACTGCTGCAAAAACGCGTGGTCGGTCCGCTGCAAGGCTTCCGCAGCAAGATGGGACGCCCCTTCGCCGCTATCCTCAAGCTAAACGCCGAGCACCAGCCCGAATTCGATTTCGGCAACGGTGAAGGCGCGGGTGAAGGCGAAGAGGTCGATTTCAGTGGACAGGAGTCGCTCGGCGCCTGTCCCAAATGCGGTGGCCAGGTGTTTGAACACGGCATGGCCTATGTCTGCGAAAAAGCAGTCGCTTCAAACGGCTTGCCCAAGAGCTGCGACTTCCGTTCCGGCAAGATCATCCTGCAACAACAGGTAGAACGCAGCCAGATGCAGAAACTGCTTACCACCGGCAAAACCGATCTGCTCAGGAACTTTATCTCCGCCCGCACTAAGCGCAAATTTTCCGCTTACCTGGTGCGCGGCAGCGATGGCAAAGTCGGCTTCGAGTTTGAGCCCAGGCCAGCCAAGGGGTCCAAGGAAGCCAAGGCCGAGGCTCCAGCCAAGGCCACGAAGAAAGCAGGTGGCGAGACCAAGACGAAAAAGGCGGTAGCCAAGGCCAAGCCTGCGGCGAAGAAACGGGCTGCGGTTAAGTAAGTGTAGCGTGGGCAACTTGTTGCCCACATGTTTGCTCTTTTCCTGTTCCCCGTTTTCCTTCAACAGCCGATATTCTGAAACGCAGACTGACAGTTTGCACTCGCTGTTTATGCTGGGATGTAGAATGATATGCATGGGCGACAAACTGCCCCCTACACCCCTTTCTTTCGATGATCACGATAAAAACTGCCGAGCTCAAAGTTGGCATGTATGTGATTCTTCCAGGCTCCTGGCTGAACCACCCGTTTCTGACAAGCGGCTTCATGCTCGAAGCGCGGTCGCAGATTGACAAAATCATCGAGGCGGAAATAACGGAAGTCGAAATAGACCCCGCCAAGGGTTTGCCGGTCGATAATCTGGATTACATCAGCCACGCCGATGAGGCGAAACCCGAGGAACCCACAAAAAAGTGGGAGCCGGACAAACTAATTCCCCCGGAGTTGAAAGAAGCCCTTGGCGACAAGAGCTTGACCAGCAGAATCAAGGCCGAAAAGGTTTACCAGTGTTCCGTGGAGATGATGAAGCGGTTGCTCGATGACCCCAATGCAGGGAACATCAAGGAAGCCAAGGGAGGGATTAGAGGCATTGTCGACATGATTCTGGCAGATGAGTCAACGGCAGATAATATGCTGAGAATCACTTCGCACGATTTCTACACCTACACGCATTCCGTCAATGTGGGTGTGCTTTCCGTCAGATTGTCCAAGGCCATTTTCGGCAATTCCGATGCGCATGACATGCATGAGCTTGGCGCCGGCTTTTTCCTGCACGACCTTGGCAAGGTGCGTGTCGATCCGGCAATTATCAATAAACAGGGCAAACTCACCGAGCAGGAAATGATGAGGATGCGCACCCACCCCTATCAGAGCTACAAGATTCTTGAAGAAACCGGCCAGTTGTCGGAAGAATGCAAGATCATCGCCATGCAGCATCATGAAAGAGAAGATGGCACAGGCTATCCGCGCCATCTCAAGGGGGATGAGATTCATCGTTATGGCAGGATCTGCTGTATCACCGACGTTTACGACGCGTTGACTGCCGTGCGCTCCTACAAGCCTGGCTACACGCCTTTTGGGGCGCTCAAAATCATGAAGGAAGAAATGCTCAATCACTTCCACAAGGATATCTTCGCAAAATTCGTGCAGCTTCTGAGCTGAAAATCGAGAAACCGCGACGAGTTTTCCTGAACTATCTATCCCGGTATGCAATAGAACGGATAACTTTGTTGGCTGCGCCAGGCGCGCAGCTACAGTGACGCTATTGCGAGTTAGTCTCTATCCGGGTTATCAAGCCGGGTTCAACGCCGTCATGCGGATCAATATTGGTAAATATTGCCCAGACCCCGCGTATTTGCTCGTGTTGGTCAAATTCCGCAATGAAATTGACTCTCACCCAACGCTGACTACCATCCGGCATCGTGATCGTGCGCTCATAGCTAATGGGTTCTCCTTGCAACGCGCGTTCGATATAGGGCTTGATCAGATTGAATTCGACTTCGGAGATTACCGTTTCCAGTTTAAGGTCGAAAATTTCGTTGAACGATTTGCCCAGCCACTGCAAATAGGCGCGGTTGGCAAACTGGAAGCGTTGATGCCGGTCAAGATAGGCGAGTGGCGCAGGCAGTCCGTCGCTTACGAGTTTAAGCTGTTTCCGCTTTTCCTTGAGAGCGATATCAGCAGCAGTTTTGCGGTACTGGATATCGTTGACTATCAGGCAGAGCCCGACAATTTCATTGTTTGCCGTAACACAGGGGGAAAATGTTAATTCGGTCCAGCGACGACCTCTTTGTGTGCGTATCAGATAATCAGCGGTGATGATTTCAGCATTTTTTATGGCGCTATAAAAATTTGTCTCAAAGCTTCTGAAGCTCGGCTCTACGTGGAGGAAAGAAGCCTCTTTCTGGAGCATCTCCTCGCGCGGCAATCTTATCCAGTTCTCGAACCCCGAACTGACAAAAAGACATTGCATGGTCGGGGACAGGTATGCGTAGATGGCCGGGAGCGGCAATAAAGCGTCGGCCTGCGCCAAGTGATCCACAACCAAGTTGAGAGGAGATGCCGATTTTCCGTCTGGCATAAGTCAATCGTCCTGTAGAGCCGGGGCAATGCATCCCATGCGTTTGTTTTATGGAGAGAATAACAGGAGTTGCCGCGCTTGCCTGTCTTGAGCTACATATTATTACTCAAGTATGCTCATTTGTTGAGGATGCCGAAGCGATTTTGCATCAAGGCACGGACCATGCGACGCATACTTGACATCAGCCAGCAGGGTTTGTTGAGAAGGATAGGCTGCGTTTTTCTGGCCTACCGGCTCTGATGAAATCGGCTGACCTAATCTCTCACAACCACGCCGGCATTTGCGCCGCAAGCGCCTGTTTTTCCCTGATGGCATCGCCAATCAAGGCGAAGCCGATTGGTTTGCCTGCCGCATTTTCAAATACTGCGCGGACGCCAGTGCCATTGACCGTTTCGCGCCAGATACCTTCGACACCCAATGGCGGCAGACAGACCACTGCGGGGCAGGCGGGCGTTTTCACCACTACCGGCATTGCCGGGTAGGTGACTTCGGCAGTGCCGTTGGAGGCTGAAGCAAGAATCTTCGCCAGCGGCGCTGCCGCCTGCATTATGGGCATGACATAGGGGAGCACCAAGCCGCTTACTTCGGCGCAATCGCCGAGGGCAAAAATGTCGGGGTCAGAGGTGCAAAGCCGCTTATCCACGACAATGCCGCGTTGGATTTTCAGTCCTGCGCCTTGGGCCAGTTCGGTAGCCGGATTGAGACCAACCGCTGACAGCACAATGTCTGCGCAATATTCTGCGCCGTGGTTATCCGAGAGGCGGTAGCCCTGCTTTTCCCGCGTGATCCGAACGATGCAGGTATCGCAGAAGAATACTATCCCGTTGGCTTCCAGTTTTACCCGGTAATAGGCGGCTGCCTGAGGCGGCAACAATCGGCCAAGTGGCTGCGGCGCCAGGTCGAACAGGGAAGTCTCAATGCCGATGGATCGCAGGTCGTTGGCAAACTCGCAACCGATTAGCCCTGCGCCAAGAATCGCAACTTTGCCACCCGCTGTGTTTAAACGCTCACGGAAGCGCGCATAGCCGGCGAGGTTGTTCACCGACAGCACATCGGTAACGCCATCGCCTTGCAGTGGCAAGCGAATTGGATGCGCGCCAACAGCCAGCACTAGCTTGCGATAGCCAAGTCGGCCGGCGCTTGTTTCCAGAGCGTGCTCGTCCGGCAGAATACGTCCGACCAGGGTATGAGCAAGGATTTCCGCGCCCAACTGCGCCGCCAGATATTCCCTCGGCGCGATTACTAGCTGAGCTGTGCCCTTGCCGTAGCATAGGGCATTGGTCAGCGTGGGCTTGGAGTAGTAGGCGCCGTCGTCCGACGTAATCAGTGCCAGCGGTGCTTGCTTGTCGAGCTTGCGAAACTCGCGGGCGAGCGTGATGCCCGCGAGTCCGCTGCCGACGATCAGTAGTGGCGCCATTTCGTCGCCCGGTTATTTTTCCAGCAGGCTGCGCAGCATCCACGCGGTCTTTTCATGAACTTGCAAGCGCTGGGTCAAAAGATCGATGGTCGGCTGGTCGCAAGCTTTGTCGGCGATTGGGAAAATGCTACGTGCCGTCTTGGCAACCGCTTCCTGAGCATTCACCAGTTGCTGGATCATCTCGATGGCGCTGGGTACGCCTTCACTTTCCTTGATCGTAGACAGCTTGCCGTACTCCCGATAAGTACCCGGGGCGGGGAAACCAAGGGCGCGGATGCGTTCGGCGATCAGGTCAAGCGCGTTCCATTGCTCAGTGTATTGATCCATGAACATCAGGTGCAGCGTGTTGAACATCGGCCCTGTGACGTTCCAGTGGAAATTGTGTGTCTTCAGGTAGAGGGCGAAACTGTCGGCGAGCAGGCGCGACAAACCATCTGTGATGTTGCTACGGTCTTTTTTGCTGATGCCAATATCCATAATTTTCTCCTGGTAAAAATGGTTGTTGCAGATTCACGCTTCGATCATCTCGAAATCGGTCTTGCTCACGCCGCAGTCAGGGCAATTCCAATTGGCCGGTACGTCCTCCCAGCGCGTGCCGGGGGCGACGCCATGTTCTGGGTCTCCAGCGGCTTCATCGTAAATATAGCCGCAAACGACGCATTGATACTTTTTCATTTTCGCTCCTTGTTCTGAAAAGTGTTTCAATCGGATATTTTCGCAAGTTGAGCACGGTACTGATTGGCATGCCGTTCTTCAACGCTTGCCAGTGCGGCGAAGCGCTTGGCCGCTTTGGCCAGGGTTTCTGCGAAGCGGGCGGCATGCTCCTTCGATTCGGCGATCTGCTCGTCCAATTCCTTGGCTGCTGCGGTATTGCCTTCTGCCTCGGCATCCTCCCTGAACGATGGATACATCTTGGTATATTCGTAAGTCTCGCCTTCGATAGCCATTTCCAGGCATCTGGTCGGGTTGAGGGTGTCTGCCGGATGGAGTAGTTCGAAATGACCAAAGGCGTGCATGACTTCCTGGTCCGCCGTTTCCTCGAAAATCCTGGCTGTTTCCTCATCGCCAGCTTCACGACAAAGTTTAGCGAAATAACGGTACTTGATGTGCGCCATCGACTCTCCGGCAAAGGCCGATTCGAGATTCTTGATGGTGGGTGATTGGTTTACCATGGGGATTCTCCTTGCTTCAGATTTAAAAACAAACGGATTGTGTACGGTTTTGATTCTAGGCACACCCTATTGATTGAACAAGTGAATTGTTTAAAACAAATCAATAGTTATTGGCTATTGATCGGCTCATCCGAGTGCTAACAAATCGTTTCCTCCGTCCCCGGCAAACGGCAATCGATCATGGCTTGCCGTACTATATCCACTACTGGCTGGCGCGGATAACTGCTGCGCCAGACGAGACCGACGCATCGCGTCGGCGTGGGCTCGACAAAGGGGCGCACACATAGCAGGGGATCGCCTGCGGGAATAAGATCAGCAGCGGTCGCGGGCATAACAGTGATGCCGATGCCGCTTGCCACCATGTAGCGGATCGTCTCCAGCGAACTGCCTTCAAGGATGTGCGGCGAGTTGGGGTTGGAGAATGAAACGCCGGAAACACCTGAATTGCCGGTACGCGCGCAAAGATCGAGCACCTGATCGCGGAAACAGTTTCCTGCGCCCAGCAATAATAGCGGTTCATCGAGCAGCCAGGCTGGTTTGATCCTGGTCTGTTGCACCCAGGGGTGCGCTGCTGGTATCAACACGCGAAACGCCTCATCGTACACCTCGCGTTCCATCAGGCTCGGCAGGTTAAGCGGAAGAGCGACAATGATCAGATCCAGATCGCCCGCCCTGACTTGTTCAACCAGCCGCCCAGTGAAATTCTCCTGAACGATCAGCGGCATCTGCGGCGCGGCTGAGCGCAATAGTGGCACCAGTTTGGGCAAGAGGTAGGGTGCGATGGTGTATATAACGCCAAGCCGTAGCGGACCGGCTAGCGGGTCTTTGCCCTGAGTGGCAATCTCGTTGATGCGTGCCGCTTCTGCCAACACGCGTTCCGCCTGGGCGACTATTTGCTCGCCTATCGGCGTTATGCTCACAGCGCGAACGCTGCCGCTCTTCGTCTCAGTCCCTCTACGTTCGAACAGGGTAACGCCAAGCTGCTCCTCCAGTTTTTTTACCGCTACCGACAGCGTAGGCTGGGAAACATAACAAGCCTCGGCGGCGCGGCCAAAATGGCGCTCACGAGCGAGGGCGACAATGTAGCGGAGTTCGACCAGGGTCATGATGGTTCAACCGGTTGGAACAGGACATCCAGATCTTCGGCAGTAATCAGATGTTGCCCTGCTCCTGCGCCCTTCAGCAGGTTGTCGGCAAGGCCGCGTTTTCTATCCTGCAAGGCGAGGATTTTTTCTTCCACGGTACCTTGCGTCAATAGCTTATAGACGAAAACCGGCTTGTCCTGACCGATGCGATAGGCACGCGCGGTCGCCTGCTCTTCCACGGCAGGATTCCACCACGGATCGTAATGGATAACGGCGTCGGCGGCGGTGAGATTGAGGCCAGTGCCGCCCGCCTTCAGGCTGATCAGGAACAGATTCACCTCGCCGTTCTGGAAACGGTTGATCGGTGTTTCTCTATCCCTGGTCTGGCCGGTCAGCTTGGCATAGGCGATGCCCCGGCGATCCAACTCCTGCTCGATCAGCGCCAGCATGCTGGTGAACTGCGAGAACAGCAGCACATGACGGCCCTCTTCGAGCAGTTCGTCAAGCATTTCCATGAGCAGTTCCAGTTTGGCCGAGTCCTGAAGCTGGAATGGGGTTCCGCCATTGGCTGCTTGCGTTCCGGTCAGTTTTACTAGGCGCGGATCGCAACAAGTCTGGCGCAGCTTCAGGAGGGCGTCGAGGATCATGATCTGGCTCTGTGCCACGCCCCGTTCGGCCAGGATCAGGCGCAACTTCTTGTCAAAGGCAAGCCGCAACGATTCGTACAAGTCGCGTTGGCTATCCGCCAGTTCCACCCAGCGCTCCATCTCCGTCTTTGGGGGTAGCTCAGTGAGCACTTGCTCTTTGGTTCGTCGCAGCAGGAAAGGCCGTACCCGTTCCGCTAGGTCTTGCTGGCGGCGGATGTCGCCTTGTTTCTCTATCGGTGTGCGGAAGGCCACGGCAAAACGGCGGATATCGCCGAGCAGCCCCGGCAGCAAAAAATTGAACTGCGCCCAGAGTTCTCCCAGATGATTTTCCAGCGGCGTGCCGGTCAGAGAAAGGCGATGACGCGCCTTGAGCTTGCGCGCCACCTGATGCGATTGCGCCTTGGGGTTCTTCACGAACTGCGCTTCGTCCAGCACTAGCACATGATATTGCTGCGCCAGCAGTGCCTCCTGATCGCGCACCAGCAAGGGGTAGGTGGTGAGAATTACATCGGCGTCCGCCATTTCAGAGAAACGCAAGGAACGATCCGGCCCGTGCAGCGTCAGCACCTTCAAATCCGGCGCGAATTGAAGCGCCTCGCTGCGCCAGTTTGGAATCAGGCTGGTTGGTGCGACCACCAGGCTCGGCCGATCGGCGCGGCGGGTGATGTGTTCCAGTTGCAAGTGCGCCAGCGTCTGCACCGTCTTGCCCAAGCCCATGTCGTCGGCGAGGATGCCGCCAAGCTCGTATTCGCGCAGGAATTGCAGCCAGTTGAGGCCGGATTGCTGGTAGGGACGCAATGTCGTCTTGAACCCGGGATTGGGCAACACCTCGGCGATGCCGGAAAAGTCGCGCAGACGCCGTCCCAGTTCGCGCAGGCGTTCTCCTCCCAGCCAATGCCCCGGCAGCGCTTCGAGTTCGGCCAAGGTTACGGCATGCAGGCGCGACAGGCGCGGTTTTTCGTCGCCATTGGCGAATTCGAGCAATGGCCCCAGCCATGCTCGCATGCGCCGCGCCGGTACCGGCAGGATGCGTCGCTCGTCCAGTTGCAAAGGCACACGTTGCTCGTCCTGCAAGCCGCGCAATTCTTCCAGCAATTTCGGCCTTTCCCCAATCAGCCGGGCGATTGGCTCGACTAGGCTGATGCGTGAGCCGTCGATGACGACCCCAAGATCGAGATCGAACCAGTCGCCGCCGCCAGCCTCGGCGTCGTCAAAAATTTCGACGAACCAATCGTCCGCTTCCGTCATATGGTAAGGGAAGTCGTCGTTTATCTCGACTGTCAGGCCGGCTGCAACCAGCGCTGGAATGCCCTCGTTCAAGAAATGCAGCCAACTGGCGGCATCCTGGCGCGCCGGTAGCAGGCAGTCTGCCGCACTGCTGACGCGTTCATAATTCGGCAGCCGCCGTCGGTAGCTTTCCAGCCCATGCTCTTGCAACAAATGCCAGATGTCGCCTTCGGCTTGGCTGTCGCGCAACAGGGTAATCGCCTGACCGTCGCGTGAACAACGCAGCAATGGCGAAGCCGACTCCTCGCCGACAATCTGCGACAGGCCGGGATATTCGAGCCAGAGTGTCGCTATGGCGAACTCGTCTACCATGCTGATGGATGCCGCATGGCGGAAGCGCCCCGCGCCAAGACGGAGAAATGCTGTCGGTGGGCTTGCTGGTTTTTCCGGTGCCGCTGCCTCCGGCAAGGGAAGCTGCAAGCCATGCAGCCTGCCGATTTGCTGCAATTGTTCGCGCGTTAGCAAGGCATCGAGTTCATCTAGCGGTGGCGCCGCAAGCAAGCGGGTGGCGATTTCTTCGGGCAGGTCGAGACGGACTTCTCCCATCACATTGCGCGTGGAATCCACATACCATAACGGCGAGGTCGGTAGCAGCGACAGCGTTTGGCCGCTGTCGAGCGACAGTTGCTGCAAGCCGGAGGCGTCGCGCCGCCAGCTTAGGCGGCTTTCCAGCCTGTCACCGTGGCTTAGCGGCGAAGCGGACAGATTTTCGAGATACAGCCTGCCGGTGCGCAGCATCATGCGCAACAGTACTGCGCCTTCTTCGCCGCTCAGCTTGAGCGCAGTTTCATAGCTATACAGCACGTTGTCCTGCAGCGACAAGAATAGCCGCAGGATAGGCAAATCGGACGGCTGGTAATAGGTCGGCACATTGCCCCAGGCCAAGCGGTGCAGTTCCGGATGGAATATCTCGGGCTTGCTGTAGCCGCCGCTTTTCAAACGCCTGGTTCGGAAAAGCCGTACGCTCGCATCGGCAAGCATCAGCACATAGACAATGCACTGTCCGTTGGCTGCGGTTGCTTTGTCTGCAGCCGGCTGGAGCGCATCCAGCCATGCGACTGCCGCTGGCGAAGGCGTTTGACGCAGCATTGAATCATTGGCTTGAGCGTATTGCTGGCATAACTGCGCATTCCAGGTAAGCAGCAGGGCTACGACATGCTTGCAGTTATGGCCAACCGGACAGGAGCAATGCCCTTCCACGCGCAACACGGATTTGCCATTGCGATCCATGACCAAGCGTACTTCCTGGCGATAAGGCTTGGGTTCGCTACCTTGGCAAGTGCCTAAGATTTGATGGAATTTGCCGTTTGACTGTGTGCCGCCCAGAGTGGCGCGGCCCGCTTCGGCATAAGCCTGGCCGCGTTCTAGCGTGAGGCGGCTAAAGAATTCGTCGGCCTGAAAATCGATCGGCTGTGTCGTTAAGGATTTCGTGTTCATTAAGGTGTTTATGCGTCTGGCGAGTGCTGCGTTATCAAGGTCGCGAATACCCCGCGGTACGAGGTAAGCCAACCGGCTAGTCTATCATCAGGCATTTATGCCAGGTAGTAAGATTTCATGTGGCAATGCGTAATCGGGGGTATAGTAATCGCGCTTGGTTTTTTGCTCGCAGTAGGCGCCTAGCGACGCAAAAAAGAACGTCAAACCCAAGGAATACGGCCAAACCTCATGTCTCAACACAATGAAGCAGGCGCTGGCGCAACAGACGAAACGGAAGTCAGCGTCAACCTGGATGAAGCCAAGCTCCAGATAGGTGATCCGATTCAATTGCAATCCCAGGATGATGAGGAGCAGGATCGCTACTACGTCAAGCTGATCGGTTTTGCGGCAAAGCGCAGCGTCCTGGTCTCTGCGCCGAAGGTAAACGGGCAATACCTGTTGTTGCGCCAAGGGAAAACATTCGTCGTAAGGGCTTTTAGCGGAAAAAGCGTGTTCGCCTTCCAGGCTTCCGTAATCAAGGTAACGAATACGCCGTTTCCGTATCTCCATCTCCCCTATCCTGCCGACGTAAAGACGCTTGTGGTGAGGCGTGGCGCCCGGGCCACGGTTGATATCATTGCCGCCATTTCATCTGGGGATTGCGCCAGCGAGGGCACTCTTGCAGGAAGACTGCGCAATATCAGCATCAGTGGCGCGCTATTGGTTAGCAACTACCAGCTGGGCTTGCTCGGAGATCGAATTGCCATCAAGTTCAAGGTGGCGCTCAATGATGTTGAAGGTTTGCTGGTGATCGATAGCGCCATTCGCTCCATCCAGAAGGACGAACAAAATGAAGAGGCGTCGCTGACCAATTACGGGTTGGAGTTTGTTAACATCGAGCCTCAGGCCAAGATTCTATTGTTGGCGTTCGTATACCAGAAACTGATTGAGCAGGCCTGAACTTGATTAATGAGAATGTTGCGATGACAAAATCAACCATAGATGCTGTTGTTGATCACCTGGCGCAAGCCGATGCGTTGCTGCCGATGCCTTCCCTTTTGGCTTATCTTTCGCCCTCCATGCAGTGCCTTTTTGCCAGCACTGGATTTGTGAAGTGGATCGGGTTGCCGCGCGATGTGCTGGTCGGTCAGAAACTTGCGTTCATCCTGGATGAAATCAACTATAAGCGCTTCGAAGCGCGCTTTAATCGCGTGTTTTTCAACGGCGAAACCATCACCGACGACTATCAGGTCAATACTATCGCCAGCCGGCGCTGGGCTGAGATAAGACTTTCCGCGTGCTTGAGTCCAAGCAAGGAAATTATTGGTGTCAGCATGGCGGTAAGCGATATCCATGATCGAAAAAGAAGCGCTGACAAGACGCTCAAGGACTGTCAGAAACAATTGAAGCTCTTGAGCGACGGCATTCCTGCGCCCATCGCCTTCCTCGATACGTTGCAGCGCTATCGTTTCGCCAATCGCGCCTATCTGAAGTGGCTGGGAAAATCCTTCGAGGAAATGCGTGAATCGTCCCTGAAAGATGCGTTAACCGAACCCGAATACAAGACGATCCAACCCCATGTTGAGCGCGCGTTGAAGGGGGAAGCCGTCAGCTACGAACGAGAAATTGAGCTGAAAGACGGCAGCAAACGCTGGATGAACATCCACTATGTTGCCGAATTGGACCGGCATGAGCAGGTACGCGGCGTCTGGGCGATCTTCACGGACATCGATCGCCAAAAACGCGCCGAGAACGAACTGCGCAAGGGACATCTGAGCACTTGAAACGAGATCGTCAAGCCCATATATTTGGCGTAGCGGACATATCTCAGCTAGTTCGCGCAAATCAGGCCACGTTTTAACCGGAACAATGGAGTAAGCGCCATGAGGATGACTCGTTATAAAGCCGCCGCAACACATTTGGCGATCAGCGCGGCAATCGCCGCCACTGTTATTTTCCTGATCTCGGTTATCTGGTATCCCGCTCCGTTATTCAATGCTGCTGGGGGACAGTTACTGCTGATCCTGATCATAGGTGTCGATGTCTGCATTGGTCCCCTGTTGACGCTAGTTGTCTTCAACCCGGCCAAGACGCGCAGACATCTCGCCATGGATTTGTCGGTCATTGTCGTGTTACAACTGGCGGCCTTGATCTACGGCGTGTGCTCTTCGTTTGAAGGCCGCCCCGTTTATCTGACGTTTGGCAAGGGCAGTTTCGTCATGGTTACCGCCAACAATGTGGACGACAAGATGTTGCAAGATGCCCGCGATCCTCAATACCGGAGTTTGCCGCTCATGGGGCCGCGCTGGGTTGGGGCGCAAATGCCGAAAGACCCGCGGGAAATAAGCGATCTCAATTTCGCCGAGGCAGCGACGGGCATGGGTATTCATTACCTGCCGAAATATTTTATCGAACTGCCCGCCTTGCGCAACGAGATTGTTGGCAATGCCAAGCCGCTTGGCGACCTGCGCAAACGCCATCCGGAGTTCTCCCCGCAACTGGACATGGCGCTGACCAAAGCAAAGAAAAAAGCCCCCGAAGTTGGCTACATTCCGTTACGCGCCAAGCGGAGTTTTCTGACGGTGCTGGTAGATAGAAGCACCGGGGAAGTGCTCGATACGCTGGATGTTAATCCCCTTTGACAGGAAGCGGCGTTAGCGTAAGCTGAGTATTTGCCACCCCATCTTAAGGGCATGGGCGTTGAGGGTGCTGTCCGGGTCGACCGCGACGGGATGCGTCACTTTGTTAAGCAACGGCAGGTCATTGTGCGAGTCGCTGTAAAAATAGCTGCGCTCGAAGCTGCCCCACCATAGTCCCAGCGATTCGAGCCAAGACTCGACGCGGGCGATCTTGCCTTCGCGGAACGACGGCAGGCCGCGCGGCTTGCCGGTAAAGCGGCCGCTATCGGAGTCCTGTTCCGGAATAGTGGCGATCAGGTGTGGAATGCCGAACTCGCGCGCTATCGCGCCGGTGACAAAGCTGTTGGTAGCCGTGACGATGGCCGTCAAGCTGTCCACATCGCGATGGCAGAGCACCAATGCCCGCGCGTTCGCGCCGACCAGCGGACGAATATGTTTGTCCATGAATTCCCGATGCCAGATATCCAGCTCGCTGCGGCTGTGGCGCGACAGGGGCTTGAGTTGGAAGTCGAGAAAGGCGTTGATGTCGAGCGTGCCGGCTTTGTATTGCTCGTAAAATTCCTCGTTTTTGGCTTCCTGCACTTCGCGGTCGAGCACCCCCTTGCCAATCAGGAACTGCGCCCACTCAAAATCGCTGTCGCCCGAAAGGAGCGTGTTGTCGAGGTCAAACAGAACCAAGTCCATCGTCTATTTCCAGTTGCATGATTTTACGTAAAAGCGGCAATGTTACCTGTCGTTGCTGTTCCAGCGAAACGCGATCGAGCGCCTCCAGCACTGCCATCAGTGAATTGAAATCGCGCCGGCCATGACGCAGCAGGTAACGCACCACTTCGTCATCGATGCGAATGCCACGTTGCAAGGCATGGTTGTGGATCGCGGCGGCCTTCTCTTCATCGGAAAGCGGCTTGACTTCATAGATCAGGGTGCTGCCGATGCGGGTACGCAGGTCTTCACGCAAGGCCAGATGCAGCGGCGGCAGTTGGCCGGAGAGGAGCAGGGCCAAGCCGGACAGGCGCGCGCTGTTGAAAGCGCGGAAAAGAGTGATCTGTCCAGATTCGTCGAGCGTATCGACATCGTCGACGATTACCAGGCTGCCCGGCGTCAATGGCAGGTCGTCGCCAAGTTCGTTTCCGCGCACCAGATGTACTGGCCGGCACTTGTCCTCGGCGGCGGCGCAGGTGGCGAGCAACAGATGACTGCGGCCGCTGCCAGGTGGTCCCCAGATATAGATTTGATCGAACATCCCTGGGTCGGTCAGGGTACGCAATCTGGCAATCAGTTCGGCGTTGTTGCCGATGATGAAGTTATCCAGCCTGGGGCGTAGTTCGGGTCGGATGTCGAGCAAGAGTTGGCGAGAGTTCAAAAAAACACCTTAATCTTGGCCGCCAAGATAAAAACGGCTATCGAGGTATAGCGAGCGCATTTCGCGCAGTCCTACCAGCAGCGCCGCCGAGGCCGGTAATGCCAGCAGCACGCCAAAAAAGCCGAACAACTGGCCGAAGGCGAGCAGGGCGAAAATCACCGCCAGCGGGTGCAGGCCGATGCGTTCGCCGACAAGGAAGGGCGTCAGCACGAAACCTTCCAGTACTTGGCCGACGCTGTACACCACTAGCACGCCGATAATCGGCCCCCATCCTTGGAATTGCAGCAGCGCCACCAACAGCGCTAAGACAAAGCCAGTGGCGAAACCAAGATAGGGCACGAAAATCAGGAGCCCTGTGATGATTCCCACCGGCAACGCGAAATTGACGCCGGCCAGCCACAGACCGATGCTGTAGTAGACAACCAGCAGCATCATCACGGAAATCTGTCCGCGCAGGAATTCGGCCAGCACCGCGTCGACGTCGCGCGCTATTTGCATCGTCTTCTCATGCCACGGGCGCGGGATGGCGTTTTCGAGCCGAGTCAGAATGCTGTTCCAGTCGCATAGCAGATAGAACATCGCCACCGGTGCCAGGACCAGCGTGACAATTACGCCGATCAGCGCGGCGCCGCCGATTTTTAGCGATTGCAGCAGCGTCTGCGCGATGGCTCTGGCGCTATCCCAATTATCGGTGACAAGCCTTTTCATCGAATCCGGGTCAAGCCTCAACTTTAACTGAACACCGACATGCTGCTTGATCCAAGGCGCGGCTTGTTCGTTCCAGAGTGCCAGCGCATCGGGCAGACGCGCCATCAGTTGCTGCGACTCCTCGCGCACCAGCGGCAGCAGGATCAGCGCCAGCAGTACCAGTACCGCCGCCAGCAAAAGCATGATCAGCAGCACCCCGGCAATACGCGGCAAACCGCGCTGTTCAAGCTTCTCCACCAGCGGATCGCAAATATAGGCGAGGATGCCAGCCAGCAAAAACGGCGACAAGATCGGGCCGAGGCGGTACAAAAGCCACAGCAGCGCAAATCCGCATCCAATCCAGAGCAAGGTTTGCAGGCGATCAGCGTGATTGGAGTTCATTTCCGGTAAAATTCTGTGCGTTCGTGACAAACAACAACCGACACTTTAGCCGCCAGCCGGCAGGAACTCAACTTGTGACTTCATCCCCTTCGCTTACTTATCGTGATGCCGGCGTCGATATCGATGCCGGCGATGCTCTTGTCGATCGCATCAAGCCCTTCGCCAAACGCACCATGCGGCCCGAAGTGCTGGCTGGCATAGGCGGCTTTGGCGCGCTGTTCGAGATATCCAAAAAATATCGCGAACCGGTGCTCGTTTCCGGCACGGATGGTGTCGGCACCAAGCTCAAGCTGGCCTTCCAGCTTGGTCGCCACGACACGGTCGGTCAGGATCTGGTGGCGATGAGCGTCAACGACATTTTGGTGCAGGGCGCGGAACCACTGTTTTTCCTGGATTATTTTGCTTGCGGCAAGCTCGACGTAGACACTGCCGCCACGGTTATCCAGGGCATCGCCAAAGGGTGCGAGCTGGCCGGTTGCGCCCTGATCGGCGGCGAAACGGCGGAAATGCCGAGCATGTACCCAGACGGCGAGTATGACTTGGCCGGGTTTGCCGTCGGCGTCGTCGAAAAATCGCAAATCATCGACGGCAGCACTATCGGGCCGGGCGACGCGGTGCTTGGCTTGGCCTCCAGCGGTGCGCATTCCAACGGCTATTCGCTGGTGCGCAAGATTCTCGAACTTAGCAAGCTTGATGCTGCTAGCCTTGACGCCAATTTCGATGGTCGTTCGCTGGCGGAGGCGATCATGGCACCGACGCGCATCTACGTGAAGCCGTTGCTGGCGCTGATGCAAGCCTTGCCGGTTAAGGGCATGGCTCACATCACCGGCGGTGGCTTGGTCGAAAATTTGCCGCGCGCCCTGCCGCAACACCTCGCTGCCGTTCTCAATCGCCAGCAATGGCCGCTACCGCCTCTGTTCCAGTGGCTGCGACGCGAAGGCAGGGTGGCCGACGCCGAAATGCACCGCGTCTTTAACTGCGGCATTGGCATGGCGGTGATTGTTGCGGCTGTTGATGCACAGCGCGCCATCGAGTTGTTACAGGCGGCGGGCGAGACCGTCTTTACCATCGGCCGCATTGAGGTGCGGCAACCTGAGCAGGCGCAAACCGTGGTTCTTTGACCGGATTACGAATCTATTTCCATTGCGCGCCGGTCGCGTTCCACCTTGACCATGAAGCGCTGAATGCGTGCTTCCATGCTGCGATGCAGGTTAACGAATGCACAGCCCATGCGCCAGACAGTCTTGCCCGAGCGCAGTACCTCTTGTTTGATGATGCAGAGCTTTAGCGCGCATTCGACGACGCCAAATTCCCTGCCGAGATCGATCTGGCAGCGCGGCAGGAGCGTTTGCCGTTCAAGCGGTATCGCAGTGGGCGAGTCTATGCCGACGCCGCCAATGCTGAGGTCATGCAGCATGCCCTGCAGCTTTTCGTCCTTCTCGGTATAGAGCGTGCACCTGACGGGCAGCGAGAGCGGCAATGTGACGCGGAAAAATTCGCGCCGTTGCACGCGCAGCAGTTTCTCCGGCAATCGGGTGGCAAGCGCTTTCCTGCCATCATAGCTAATCTCCCAGGCAGGGCCAAGCGAAAACTGGATGCGAACGCCTCCCTGAAAGGTGATAAGCGTGCTGCGCTGGCTGGCGAGCAGTTTCCGGTTGCTCTCTTCGTTACCGCCCCAATCGAAGATGATCGTGTCGTCCTCTTCATCCACGGCTACCAGCATGGTCAGTATGTTGTCGCTGCCCTGATTGAAGAGCAGGGTAATGCGCTCGTGGCGGTCGACCAAGCCGTTCAGGATGTAAAGAATCTCCTTACGCGATTCGACCGTGTAACGTTCGAGATCTTCGTCGGCTTGAGAGGTTTGTGGTGAAGAATCCATAATCTGTCGGATTATATAACCGGATCAGCTAAATGTTGGCTGACGTAAGCAGCAATTTTCCGATTCAAATCGGGTGTTAACGGATCGAATTCGTTGATTTCCGACATACTGCGTAACCAGGTTAGTTGGCGCTTGGCGAACTGGCGTGTGGCGAATATGCCGCGATCCAGCAGTTCGGCGCGGGGCAGCCTTCCCTCCAGCAATTCCCATGCCTGGCGATAACCGACGCAACGCATTGACGGCAAATTACTATGCAGCATGTATTTCGCGCGCAACTCTTCGACTTCCTCGACCAGCCCCTGCTTGAGCATTGCGGCAAAGCGTGCCGCAATGCTCTCATGCAATATGGCACGATCTGCCGGCACCAGCGCTAGCGCTTGGATACGGTAAGGCAGTGTTGCCTGGCGTTGTGCGGCAAAAAAGTCGTCAAGAGGCTTGTCGGTAAGGCGCACCACCTCCAGCGCACGCTGTATGCGCTGGGCATCGGTGGGTTTCAAGCGTTCCGCCGTAACGGGATCGAGCAGGGCCAGTTCGGCATGCAAGGCCGGCCAGCCTTTCTCAGCGGCGGCGGCATCGATCTCGGCGCGTAGCGCGGGATCGGCTGAGGGCAAGTCGGCAAGGCCGTCGCGTAGCGCCTTGAAATAGAGCATGGTGCCGCCGACCAGCAATGGAATCCGGCCATGTGCCGTGATTTCCGCCATTTCGCGCAGGGCATCGCTACGAAATTGAGCCGCAGAATAGCGTTCCTCAGGCGAAATCAGGTCGATCAGGCGATGCGGAAACCGCGCTTGCATCGCTACGTCCGGCTTGGCGGTGCCGATGTTCATGTCGCGGAACACCTGCGCAGAGTCGACGCTGATGATGTCTATCGGAAAACGCTCGGCCAGCGCCAGCGCCAGCGCTGTCTTGCCGCTGGCAGTTGGGCCCATGAGGAATATGGCCGGCGGTAGCTGGCCATATTCCTCATGGGTACGATGATCCTCAGTTACTCGTTCCAAAAGCGGGGTGGATTCGCCCTGCGGGCGAACTGGATTGCGAGATCCCACTATTTCCCCCGCATGAACAAGCGGTCAAGCTCGGCCAACGACAGCCTTACCCAGGTTGGCCTGCCGTGGTTGCACTGGTCGGCGCGCTCGGTTGCCTCCATCTCGCGCAACAAGGCGTTCATTTCCGGCAAGCTCAGGATGCGCCGCGCACGCACCGCGCCGTGGCAAGCGACGGTCGCCAGCAATTCGTTGCAGCGGGCCTCGATCGCCTGGCTCGCAGGAAAATCGCGCAATTCGGCCAGCAGCGCATGCAACATGTCGGCTAGCGGCGCATTCGCCAACAGCGCCGGAGCAGAGCGCACGGCAAGCTGTCGCGGGCCGGCAGGAGCAACCTCGAACCCGAGTTGCGATAGCGTGGCGGCATGTTCTTCGGCGGTGGCCATTTCCGCCTCGCTTGCCGCCAACAGCGCCGGAATCAACAGCGATTGTGTCGCGGGTTGCCCATCCATCAAAGCCCATTTCAGCTTTTCGTAAAGAATGCGCTCATGGGCTGCATGCATGTCGACCAGGATCAGGCTGTCTGCGGCCTGCGCCAGGATATAGATGCCGTGCAATTGCGCCAGCGCGTAGCCAAGCAAGGGAATGCCTGAATCGGTAGCGGAACTTTCCGTGGCTCCTTGCTGTGTCTCGCCTAACGATTCCGGCTTTCTGACTCCTACCGCCTCTCTGGGTGGTTCCGCCCTATGGGTTCCCATGAAATCGAGATAGCTGCTTACCTGCCGCTCTGCAACGCCGAGTTGCACCTGATACTGTAGTGGTTTCCAGGCCGGATAAGATGTTTCCTGGCGAGGCGAAGCATCACTAGTTGCTGCCATTGGCACTGTGGCAAGCGGCGACGCCAACGCCCGCTGCAGCGCGTGATAAACAAACTGATGCACGCCGCGCGCGTCGCGGAAGCGCACTTCAGTCTTGGCCGGGTGTACGTTTACGTCCACCCCGGTGGGATCAAGTTCGAGAAATATCAGGTAAGCCGGGTGACGACTGCCATGCAGAATATCGGCGTAAGCCTCGCGTGTGGCGTGGGAGAGCAGCTTGTCGCGCACGAAACGGCCATTCACGAAGAAATACTGGGCATCGCGGCTGGATCGCGAATAGGCAGGGAGCGCCGCGAACCCGCAGAGGCGCAAATCCCCGGCGGAGGCTTCGAGCGTCCGCGACTGGCTGAAGAACTCCTCGCCAAGTATGTCCTGCACGCGGCGCGAGAAATCGGCTGCCGCCAAATGTTGCTTGACGCTGCCGTTGTGGGACAGCGTAAACGCGACATCTGGCTGGGCCAGCGCCATGCGCCGCAGCACCTCGTCGCAGTGGGCGTATTCGGTAGCGGCGGATTTCAGGAACTTGCGCCGCGCCGGTGTGTTGTAATAGAGATCGTTCATTTCGACGACCGTGCCGTCATTCAGCGCGGCTGGCGCGATAACGCCACTTGCGCCATCGATGCGCCAAGCATGCGCTGTGTTCGCCAAGCGGCTGGTCAGCGCCAGGCGCGAAACCGAGGCGACCGAAGCCCGCGCCTCGCC
>Ga0074195_1000479_pt1 | contig 78351 bp, 70 predicted proteins | sample EPASupsiteHSE623_FD_64525 | JGI IMG/M metagenome (GOLD analysis project Ga0074195, IMG submission 64525) | Bioremediated contaminated groundwater from EPA Superfund site, New Mexico - Sample HSE6-23 | ecosystem: Environmental > Aquatic > Deep subsurface > Groundwater > Contaminated ...
GTCGAGGATCTTTTCGAGCAGATTCTCGTCCTCGGCTTGCGCGATATCCCCGGTTCCATCCTCCAGAGCTACGCCCTGGAAACCAAGGTCCCCATCTATCTCGACCGCGACAAGGTCCGGGCCATGGGCTTTGCCCCCATCGAGTCCCGGCTCTATGCCCAGGCCGATATCGAGCAGCGCGGGGTGATCCAGCATGATCCCGCCTCCCTGGCCGCAGCGGTGCGGGTCATGTGGGCGATCCGCGATTCCCTGGGCAAGGGAGGGAGCCCCAAGCTCTGCGGGCCGGGCGGCGGGGCGGAGGTTTTGCTTGATCCCTTGGGGCAGACGGCAAACCAGCGTTTTGCCGCGATCCGCGAACGATTGCATGCCCTGGCCATTGCCGAAGATTTGCACCCTGTGCTGGCCGAGATCTTCTGGCGTCACGGGGATATTCCCCTTGCGCATCTGGACGGAGTTGCCGGGGTTGTCCTGCTGGATCGGGAGGAATGGAGCAGGGCCCAGGAATGGGACACCATCCTCTCGTTCTACGATCCCGCGGACCGGCTGATCAAGATCCGCGAGGATATCTTCCCTGAGCCGGCCCAGTTCGAGGTGGGGTTTCTGGTCGCCCTGGGCCAATCCCTGCTGGGCAATTACGCAGAGGAGAAGCGCAGGCTGCCCGTGGTACGCGATGGCGAATCCCTGGGCTATGAGTTCCGGCTGATTCTGCGGCCGGAGGCGGAGTTGTGTTGTTTTTTCAACTCGGCGGAGCTTGCCCGGTTTTTGGGGCTGGTCCGGATGCGGCAGGCAACCGGGAACCCCCGCCTCTATACCCGGCTGGTGAATGACGATGAAGGCTTTACCCCGCCCGGCCTGTTGTTCGGTCTGACCTATGCCTGGTACCTGGACAACCGCCATGTCTGCCATATCGAATACAAGATGTCCATCGACCGCATGATGTCCTGCGGCTTGATCCCGGAACAAAAAAAGGTGGCAGGCCGCAGACAGGCGATGATCGATTTTTTCCGCACCGTGGTGTTTCGCTACACTGCCGGGCAGTTGCAGCCTTCAGCCGATTATGGTCTGGGCTGAATCAAGGGAAAGGGATCGATAAGCCGGATTCCGGGGCTGGTCCACAGGGTAGGCCATCCCAGCTCCGTTGTTCTCCAACCCGGAGCCAGCCAGCCAAGGGAAAGATGAAGATGATCCGGCGGGGCCGATGGTCCCCGCGCCTTTCCACCCGCCACCGCAGCCAGGGGGGCTCCCGCCGAAACCTGCGCTCCGCACCCCACCAGGGGCCGGACATGTCCATAGAGGGAGATAAGCCGCCAGCCCTGCCTATCCATTATGGGATGGCGCACCGCCACGGTGCTGCCCAGAAAATCCTCGAACACCGCAACCACCTCCCCATCCCAGAGCGGCGGAACCAGGGCCTGCTGCGGCAGCTCCCGCCGCTGCCCTGATTGATCCCTGAAAAAGAGCAGATCAATGCCTTCGTGCGGGCTTTGCCGGGAGCCGTCCTTCCACCACGCCTGCGTCTCCTCAAAGCACATGCCGGGGAGAAAGAACCAGCCGGTGCCTTCATCGGCAAGGTGGTTCAGATTGAGAAAGGTGCGGAAAAATGAGGAGGTTGGAATCATTGATTTTAGAGGTAGAAGGGAAGAGAGTGAGAGTTGGGCGGGTGTGTTTCCTGTCTGGATTTGTAACCTTCCCCCGATTTAGTGGACACCGGGTTAGGCTGCAAGTTTAAAATAGGCCGCCTCGTACAGGGCCGGGCTTTGAAAGCCCAAGGTCGAGTGGAGACGCCGGCGGTTATAGAATCGCTCAATATACTCGAAAATGCTTTGCCGGGCATGAAAGCGGGTTGAATATTTCTGATGAAATACCAGTTCCTGCTTCAGGCTGCCAAAGAAACTTTCGGTGGGGGCGTTGTCCCAGCAATCGCCCTTGCGACTCATGCTGCAAAGCATGCGGTGCTTGGCCAGCAAAGATTGAAAATCCGCGCTGGCGTATTGTGAACCACGGTCCGAATGGAAGATCAGCCCTGGCGAAGGCCTGCGCCTTTGTTTCGCCATGGTCAGGGCATCCATGACCAGGTGCCGGGTCATCCGTTTATCCATGGCCCAGCCGACAACCGACCTGGAAAACAGGTCGAGGACCACCGCCAGGTAAAGCCATCCTGCGGCGGTCCAGATATACGTTATGTCGCCGGCCCAAACCTGATCGGGCTTCTCAGGAGAAAAGTCCCTTTGCAAAAGATTGGGGGCGACGGGCAGATCGTGCTTTGAGTTGGTTGTTGCCTTAAAGCGGCGCTTCGATTTTGCTCGCAGGCCATCTTCTTGCATCAGGCGGGCAATGCGGTTCTCGCTGCAGGGGATATCCTTCTGCTTGAGCGCCTGATAAACCCGGGGACTGCCGTAAGTCTCCCGGCTTTCGTGATGTGCGATGCGGATTTCCTTCAGCAACTTGTCGTTGGCTTGTTTCCGCTTGGAAACGGGCTTTTTCCGCCAAGCGTAATAGCCGCTCCGGGAAACCGCAAACACATCACACATGACCCCGATGGGAAATTCCGTCTCATGCTGCTGCATAAAGCGGCTGAGTTCTTCGGCCTCAGAGGTCTGCCTCCCTTTGCCGGGAAAAGCCTCTTCTGGATTCTCGCCATATTGGCGAATCCATTTATAAAGTGTGTTGGGGTGGATCTCCAGATCTTCCGCCACCCCTGCAACGGATTGATCGCTGGCGGTCAGTAACCGAGCCGTCTCGATCTTGAATTCACGGGTAAAACGTCTTCTTTTTGAAACCATGACAGTCCTCCTGGTGCTGTTGTAGCAGTTTTTCGGACTGTCCACAATTCCGGGGGAAGGTCACAATTTGAGGCAACGATACCGTTTTTTCCCCTTTCAGAGGGGGGCTTCGGTTACTTTTATTATGAGGCAATTCGAAGATTAGTGGTAATCAGAAAATAAATGTGATTTCGCAACGGGCTATGCTACACTACGGTGCTGATCTGATAACTGTTCAGCCGCACCGCATCTACGGCAGCAGTGAAGCGGCCGCCTCACTCCGAGCTGGATAGTTACCTGATCTGAAAGTAAGAAATGGAGGAGTGGTCATGATCTTTTTTTCCGGACAAGCCGCACGATTATTCCTTCTGCTGTTCTTCCTCTGTATCCTGCCATCTTCCCCGAGCCGGGCCGCGGAGCCCCCCCTTGAGCTGTGGATTCACCCCTATCTCCCCGCGCCGGAACTGGTGCGGCGGTTTACCCCCCTGGCCCGTTATCTGGAGGCAAAAACAGGGAGGAAGATCGAGATCAGAATTTCTTCTACCTACGAGAATCACAAGAGACGGGTGGGTGAGGACCGGGCGGATCTTGCCTTTGTCGGGCCGGTTGCCTACGTCCAGATGAGCGAGCACCAGCGCGGCAGGACCATTCTCGCCGCGCTGGAGGGCAACGGCAAAACTTTGTTCCACGGGGTCATCGCGGTGCGGCGGGACGGGCCGATCAAAACCGTCCAGGATCTGGACGGCAAAAGCTTCGCCTTCGGCGACAAGGACTCCACCATGGGCACCCTGGTGCCCCGCTTCATGCTGCGAGAAGCGGGGCTTGGAGTCGACCGGCTCGGCCGCTACAGTTTTCTCCATTCCCACCACGATGTGGCCCTGGCGGTGCTGGGTGGTTTTTACGATGCGGGCGGGTTGAAGGAGGAGGTCTTCCACGAATACGCCCCCCGCGGTTTAAGGATTCTGGTCAGAAGCCCGCCCATCCCCGAACATCTCTTTCTGGCCGGAAAGAAGCTGCCCGCACCCCTGGTGGCGACCTTGCGCAACGCCCTGCTGCAGCTCAAGGATCCGGCAGTGCTCACCCCGATCCAGAAAACCGCCACCGGCATGGCGATGGCCACCGATCGGGATTACGACGGTCTCCGCCACATCGCCCGCAATCTCGGCCCCATGCCAGGAGAGTGATCCATGCCGCTTTCCCCCAGGAACTACGGACAAACTCTTCTGGCCTTCATGCTGGTCCTGGCCTTGGTCCTGGTCGGGCTGGACAGTTTCTTTTTTCTGCGGGAACAGCACAAACACGATCTGGAACAGGACGAAAAGGCCCGGCACGAGCTGGAGCTGATCGGCGCCTTCGTGGTTGAGCCCATGCTGCAGCAGGAGTTCAGCAAGGTGGAGCAGTTCCTCCTCCAATGGGGACGGAGTACCCAGGATGTGATGGGCATCCATGCTTTTTTCCCGCAAGGCCTGACTCTGGCCGAATTCACGCGAGACCTGCCCACCGACAATGTCCTCCGCGTCAGTACGCCGATCTATTTCGAGGGGCAGCATCTCCTGACCCTGGAGATCGTCAAGGATCGGAGTCTGTCCTCCGCGCCTCTCCAACGCTTCAAGCGGGATCTGCTTATTTTTTCCCTGACCGTCACGGTTTTTATCGGCACGGTGCTGTGGTTTCTCCTCCGATTCATGGCCATCCGTCCCCTGGAGCGGGAAATCATCAGGCGTCAACAGGTGGAGGAAGAGCTGCACCAGGCCCAAGTCCTGCTGGAAGACCGGGTGGAAGAGCGGACCCGGGAGCTGACCGGGGCGGTGGAAGATCTCCATCGGGAGGTGGTGGAGCGCACCCGGGTCGAACATGAGCTTGCCGCGGAAAAGGAGCGGCTGATGGTGACCCTGCGCAGTATCGGCGACGGAGTGATCAGCACCGATATCGAGGGCAGGGTGACCCTGCTCAACAAGGCGGCGGAGCGACTTACCGGCTGGGAACAGCACGAGGCGATGGGGCGCCCCGTGGAGGAGGTTTTTCGGCTGATTGACGGCGAGACCCGTTGTCCAATGGAAACCCCTGTGACAAGGGTGCTGGGAACCGGGCATATCACCATGCTGGCCAGCCAGGCACTGCTGATCGCGAGAAACGGGATGGAGCGGGATGTCGCCGACAGCGCCGCCCCCATCCGCAACGAACAGAGCGAGATGGTGGGCGCGGTCCTGGTTTTTCGCGATGAAACGGAAAAAAACCGGATGACGGAGGATATCCTCAAGGTCAAGAAGCTGGAGTCGGTGGGGGTCATGGCCGGCGGGATCGCTCATGATTTCAACAACATCCTGGCTGCCATCCTGGGCAATATCGACCTTGCCATCCGTCAGACCAGCGACGAGGAAGGAGCCCGGCCCTTGCTGGAATCCGCTAAAAAGGCCTCCCTCCGGGCCAAGAAGCTGACCGGCCAGCTCCTCACCTTTGCCAAGGGCGGCGAACCGGTCAAGCATCTGGCCGCCATCGGTGAGGTGATCCGGGATTCCGCCGAATTCGTCCTGCGGGGCAGCAATGTGCGCGGCGATTTCCATCTGGCCGATGATCTCTGGCCTGTTTCGATGGATTCTGGCCAGATCAGCCAGGTTGTTCAGAACATCATTCTCAATGCGGCCCAGGCCATGCCCGACGGCGGAGTGGTGGACATCTCCTGCCGCAATGTTCATCAGGAAAACCTCGCGGAAGATTCCGTAAACTATGTGCGTATCGTCATCCGTGACAACGGGGGCGGCATTCCCGCCAATCTGCTGGACAGCATCTTTGATCCTTATTTCACCACCAAGGAAGAGGGTCACGGACTGGGCCTCGCCGTCACCCATTCCATCGTTGCCAAGCACGGCGGCCGGATCAGCGTGGAGTCCAAGGAAGGACTGGGCACCACCTTCACCATCCACCTGCCCGCCTCTCCCGGGGAGAGGTTAGCCGAAGAGCCGGTGGTCAAGCCCGAAAAGGTGGAGGGCCAAGCCAGGATTCTGGTGATGGACGACGATGAGATGATCAGATCCATTACCCAGAACGTTCTCGACCACCTCGGTTACACGGTGGTTCTTGCCGCAGACGGCCAGGAAGCACTCCGGCTCTATCGGGAGAACAGGGAGGCCGGCACCCCCATTGATCTGGCCATCATGGACCTTACCATTCCCGGCGGCATGGGCGGCAAGGAGACGATCAGGGAGCTGCTCGTCCTTGATCCCGAGGCCAAGGTCATCGTGTCCAGCGGTTACTCCAACGACCCGGTGATGGCCAACTACAGGGAGTACGGCTTTGCGGCCATGCTCAGCAAACCCTTTGATGTCAGGGAGCTGTCCACCGAGATCGACAGGGTGCTGGCAGGTTGATTCCCGTCAGACCTCCGGCGGTTGAGGGTTGCGGCCGGAAGCCCGAGGGGGTTGGGTTCGGCAGGCTCCAGTCAAGGATATTGTCGATATTGAGTCTCCGGTAACTGTCCTGCAATGCGCGTTGTCGTCATTCCGGCGAAGGCCGGAATCCAGTAGTTTTGGGCGGGCAAAAAACAATTAACTAATTGAAGTAGTTGTGTAAATCACCATTTTTCTCCGTCAGTTTCTCAATCCAGGAAAACACAGAGTTGCTCGGCAAAATCGTGAGGGAATATAGGCCGTCCCTCAGGCCGTCCGGGGGGGGAGGGCTGTTTTTTGACATCAACTCCCTAATGCCATTAGGACGGCTCCTTTGAGTTCCGGCAACTTCTTTTCCACAACGGCCCAGACGGTCTCAATGTCGATACCAAGGTAATCATGAACCAGGATATTGCGCAGACCGGCGATTTTGTACCATTCAACCTCATGATGTTGCAATTTGAAATCGTCGGAGAGACGCTGGGTTGACTCGGCAAGCACCTGGAGGTTGCGAAGCACGGCATCCTGCACAATCGCCTGTGTCATAAAAGTCGATAAATCAATCCCTGCTATAGTATGATTATATCTTTGCGATGCATTCCGCGATATGTATGAGATACAACTTGTCATCTTTCACAGCGGCCGGGCCTCGTTCATTATCTTGTCGCGCAAATACCAGTGCAGGCCACGTTCGGTCACGATGTCCACCTTTCGGCCCAAAAGCCCCTGGAGTTTGATGAGCGGCCCGCCCAGATCGAGCAAGGAGCGTCCTGCTTCCAAATCAACAAGAAAGTCGATGTCGCTTTCCGGGGTCTCCTCGCCACGGGACACAGAACCAAAGAGCCGCACATTCACCATGCCGTGTTCACTGGCAACAGAAAGAATTTTCTCGCGCTGTTGCTGAATCAACTGTAGTTCTCCCATGGTTTACCTCACGAAAATGGGGACGGTGTCTCCGGGGACACCCAGGGGGGGGCACCGATACAGATATCTTTTCCTCTAAATTTACACAAGTCTGACGTATAAGTCTATTTTCGGCCTTAAGTCGGCTGGGGAACCCCTCCTATCCACTCCCCCAATTTCCATTTCACCTTTGCGGTCTAAAGCTCCGAGGTGCATTCCGGGCAACGCAGCGCCTTGACCGGAATGCTGGAGCAGCAGCGCGGGCATTCCTTGGTTGCGGGTTCAGGGGCAGGTGCTTCCTCTTTCTTCTTCAGGCGATTCACCTGCTTGATCAGCATGAAGATCGCAAAGGCCACGATGGTGAAATCCAGGATGGTGTTGATGAACACGCCATACTTCAGGGTGATCGCCTCGGCGGTTTCGGTTTTCGCCTTGAGGGTGAGGGCCAGATCGGAAAAATCGACATTGCCCATGATCAGGCCGATGGGCGGCATGATGACGTCCTGAACCAGGGAGCTGACAATCTTGCCGAAGGCGCTGCCGATGATGATGCCGACCGCCATGTCAACGACGTTGCCGCGCATGGCAAACTCTTTGAATTCCTTCAGTATTTGCATGTTTTTCTCCTCGGTTATGGATGCGCTTTAGGCTGCGGGTAAGCAATCAATGGATTTCCTCTCTTCCCTTCTCTGTATTGGGTCAAACAGCATCAAGCAGCATCGCCTTTTTTTGAGACTGGGTGTCAAGGCCTACACCATGTCGCGTTGCGCAGCATGGTGGGTTTGGCAGGGAATATCCAGGGGCGGCCTCAGGGAAGGGGTGTTTCGATGTTGCGGGGGCAACGGAAGCGGAAGGTGGTGCCTTGTTCCGACGAGGAGGTGAAGCTGACTCGTCCCTTCAGGTAGCGCTCGCCCAGCAGTTTGATGCTGTAGGTGCCCAAACCCCGGCCCGCCCCCTTGGTGGAAAAGGAACGCTGGAAGATCTGCAATTGTACTTTCTCGGGCATGCAGCTCTGGTTGTGGACCCAGAACTCCAGGTCATTTTCGGCCTGCTCGCAGCCGAGGCGGACCACACCCTCAGGGGGGGAGGCCTCGACACCATTCTTGGTCATGTTGATCAGGATGCGGTGCAGGAGTCGCGGGTCGGTGAAAAACGCCGTTGCCACGGCATCGGCGGCAATTTCCACCCTGCAGGTTTGGTTGTTCCCGCCATTATTGTAAAAGGCCGCCACCTCGTCAAGCAGGGCAAGGCTTTCGCAGGGCGCGGCCTGCACGTGCAGGTCGTTGTTCTCCGCTGCAGCCAGGGCGGATTGCGCCTCGACCTCATCGGCCAGCCGATGCGTATAGCGGTGGAGAACGGTCTTGAACTGTTTCTCTTTTTCCGCATCCAGCTCTTTTTCGCAGAGGGTCCGGCTCATGCCCACCATGCCGGTGGCAATATTGGCCACATCGTGAAAGAAGATGCGCTCCAGAGCCCGCCGTCTTTTTTCATGGGAAATATCGGTGAGAAAGAAGAGGTGGAGGCTCTCGTCTCCGCCGGGGAAGGGCGCGGTCTGTACCCGGAAATCAAAGGATTTGCCGCTGCCCTCCTGCCTGATCCGGCATTCCTGGGCATCACCGTTTTCCGGCTGGTGCAGGAGGGGAGTGGCTTTGGCCGCGCCGCAGGTGGAACAGAAGACGGTGGTGCCGCAGCCCAGAACGCTGTGCACTGCATGCTCGCAGGCCAGGGCGTCCCCGGGTTTTTTCCCCAGCACCTCGGAAAGAGATGTTGCGCCAAGGAAACCCAGAAAGGATTGATTGGCGAAAACGATCTGCCGGGTATGGTTGAGAACCAGGACAAAGCCGGGGAAAGCGTCCAGAACGTCCAGCAACTGACGGTTGCTGCTGATGGCTTTGCTCTGGCTTTCGATTTTAGCCCGAGAACAGCGCAATTGCTGGGATGCTTCGGAAGGGCAGAGGTGGTCGTTCATAGTCGGAGGCAAGGTCTTTCGCCGGAGTGGGTTAGGAGTGGGTTATTGGATGCAGGTAATCTTATCCCTGCAATGTGTTTTTGCAAAGGAAAAACATTCTGTAATCCACTGGACACGGGGAAAACAGCAGGAAAGCACGCATTCCGCGAAGCTTCTGTTTGTCAGGGGCGCGTGGCTGTTTTTTTTGACTTTCCGTCTCCTATTGCATAGACTTTTACCATGTGGGAATCACCCATGGAAAAAGCAAGAGGCGAATGGGAAAGGGGGCGGTGCATGCATCTTGGGATAAAGCGCCTCGCGCCCTATCTGGGCGTATTCGAGCGCAAGGTGGCGCACCGGGAGTTGGATGGTTCGGCCGGGGATGACCGGAACATGTGGATGTTCTCCTCTTCGGTCTGGGGCGTTACGGCGCCGCGGTGGCGAGCAATCTGCGCGAACCGGGCTGCCGGTTGTTGGCGGTGGACTTTGATCCCGAGATGATGCGACGCCACATCCGCGATGGCTACGCGGTCCATTATGGCGATGTCGAAGATCCGGAATTTATTGCCTCGTTGCCCTTGGAACAGGTTCAATGGGTCGTGAGCACCATGCGCGACCGCACCATCAACCGGATTCTGCTCCACGGGCTTCGGCAGCAGGGGTACCCTGGCAAGGTGGCGCTCTCCGCCCCCAGCCGCCACGAGGCCCAACAATTTGAGAGGGAGGGAGTCGACCTGATCTTTGTCCCCCATGCCGAATCGAGATTGCAAACCAACCAGGGAGTCGCCGTATGAAACGATTCAAGAATATTCTGTATGTCTCCGAGGGGGGAGTGGATCAAACCTCCACCATGTCGCGGGCGGTGTCGCTGGCGGAAAACAATCAGGCCGAACTGACGGTCGTTGAGGTGATTCCCCGGTTTCCGGCGGGGAAGGCAAGGACTGATGGCATGCCGGATTTCAGCGAGTTGCAGGCGGCAATGGTGAGTGAACATCGGCAAAGTCTGGAGTCGTTTGTCAAGCCCCACTGCCAGCGGCTGAAAATTCAGCGCGAGGTGTTAATCGGCACGTCTTTTCTCGAAATTATCCGCGCCGTGCTGCGCCGTGGGTACGATCTGGTCGTCAAGCCCGCTGAAAATCCAGATTTTTTGAAGAGGCTCTTCGGCAGCGACGACATGCATCTGTTGCGCAAATGTCCTTGTCCGGTGTGGCTGATGAAGCCTCAGGAAAAATCTAATTACAGCAACATCCTCGCGGCGGTCGATTTTGACCCGCTGATGCCTGGAACCGAGGAGTTGGACCTCAACCAGCGGATTCTCGGCCTGGCCGCCTCGCTCGCGCTGTCCGATTTCGCCACCTTGCATCTGGGGCATGCCTGGGAGGCTTTTGCCGAAGGCAAAATCAGCGTATGGGGGCAAAACCCAGCCGCTGCGGCCACCTATGTCGAAAATGAACGTTTGCAGCACGAGGCCGGGTTGTACCAGTTGGGCGAGTGGCTGCGGAATCGGATCGGCCCGGAGGCTTATGACTACCTTGCTCCGCGCTTCCACCTCCGCAAAGGACAGGCGCGCAGGGTGGTTACTGCTCTGGCAGGGGAGTTGAAGGCGGATCTGGTTGTCATGGGGACGGTTGCGCGAACAGGCATTTCCGGTTTGATCATCGGCAACACCGCCGAGGCTATTCTGGAAGAGATACAGTGTTCCGTGCTTGCGCTCAAGCCCGCAGGGTTTGTCTCTCCGGTGAAGCTCGCCGAATAACGGCTGTCGGATTTGAGGATAATCGGCCTCCCATCTGTTCTCAAAAACAGAAGATGTTCCTTCGCAGGTTGGCCTGAATACAGAGGCAATGACAAGCAATGCTCGGAAAAAGGCAGCATATCCTCACGATTTTCGCACTGACCGTGCTGATCACCTACCTGCATTTTGGCACAATGCGGCAGTTCTCACCGCGTATTGTTCTTGAAGAACTTTACTATATTCCGCTGCTTCTGGGGGTGTTTCGTTTCGGCTTGAAAGGTTCGCTCTTGACCTGGCTGTTCGTGTCGGCAGCGTATCTGCCGTTCTTTTTCGGCAATTGGACAACGACCTTTCCTGAATTTATGGACAGGGTTCTGCACTTGGTGTTCACCGGAGTTTTTGCTGGGGTTGCCTACTTTCTTGCCGACCGTGAGCGCAAAAAAAGCAATCAGGCGGAGCGTGAGCGGTATCTCGTCGGAATTGGTCAGGTTGCCACTGTTATTGTGCATGACCTGAAAAATCCCCTTATCTCTGTTCTCGGTTTCGCCCGAAGGATTCAGGAAGGAAAGGGCGATATTGCTCTGGGAGCCAGGACAATTGAGGAATCGGCGCAGAACATGCAGAAAATAGTCAATTCCGTGCTGGATTTTGCCAAGCCGCTGCAACTTGATTGCAAAGACGTCGAGATGAGAGAACTCATCCAGCGGGCCGGTGAATCGTGCCGGACAAAAGCAGAGGAGAAAGGTGTCGCCCTGGCGATGCATCTGCCGCCCACCCCGATGATCACTATAATTGACGGTTTTCACCTTGAGCGGGCCCTGGTCAATCTGATCGATAATGCCGTTGATGCTTCACCGCGTGGTGCGCCGGTAAGCATAACGGCAACCGTCGAAAGGAATAAAATAACAATCACCATCAAAGACCAGGGCGCCGGAATGGATCGCGAAACGCTGTCGAATCTTTTCATGCCATTTTACACGACTAAAAATAAAGGCACAGGTCTTGGCCTGCCTATCTCAAGAAAAATTATTGAGGCGCATGCCGGCACCCTTGAGATCAAAAGCGGGCAAGGAACCGGAACGGAAGTGAAGATATGGCTGCCGGAGAAGGCGCGAATTTCACAGGAGTGAAACAATATGAACGAACATGGAATCGCTTATTTTTCGATGGAGATCGGTCTTAATGCGGAAATCCGGACCTATAGCGGCGGCCTGGGCGTTCTGGCCGGAGATACGATCCGCTCCGCTGCCGACCTCAAGGTGCCGATGGTTGCGGTCACTCTCCTCTACCGTAAGGGATATTTCCATCAACGGCTCGGCGCGGATGGCTGGCAGAGTGAGGAACCCGCGGAATGGGCCGTTGAAGATTTTCTGCAAGAGATGGTCGAGAGAGTCCCGGTCACAGTGGAAGGGCGGGTTGTGCAACTTCGCTGTTGGAAATACGAGGTCGTCGGAGTGGAGGGCTTCTCTGTGCCGGTCTATTTTCTTGATGCGGATTTGCCAGAGAACCGAGACTGGGACCGGACCTTGACCCATTTTCTCTATGGCGGGGACGACCATTACCGCATTTCACAGGAGGTGATTCTGGGGATTGGAGGCGTCGGGATGCTCCGCGCTTTGGGTTATAAAGACATCAACACCTTTCATCTCAACGAAGGCCATGCGGCCCTGCTGACCCTGGCGCTTTTGGATGAGGCTGCCAGACAGGCCGGCAGGGAATCGGTCAATCAGCAAGATGTGGAATCGGTCCGCAACCGATGTGTTTTTACCACCCATACTCCTGTCCCTGCCGGTCACGATAAGTTTTCCCTGGAGCTGGCGAGAAAAGTGATTGGAAAGCGTGATGACTTTTTCAATCTTGAGGGCGTGCTGTACGAGGGTAATACTCTGAACATGACGTACCTGGCTCTCAACCTGAGCCGTTACATCAACGGCGTCGCCAAAAAGCACGGGGAGGTTTCGCGGCTCATGTTCGCCGGTTATTCCATCGAAGCCATAACCAACGGAGTCCATGCAGCTACCTGGGTGTCACAGCCATTCCGGGACATCTTCAACCGCTACATTCCTGGCTGGCAGAAGGACAACTTCAGCCTCCGTTATGCCATCAATCTACCGCGAAAAGAACTGTGGGAAGCTCATCTTGAGGCCAAACGTCGGCTGCTCGAACGGGTCAACCGGGAAACCGGCACCGGGTTGGAAGAAAACGTCCTGACCATCGGATTTGCCCGGCGCGCCTCAACCTACAAGCGGGCCGATCTATTGTTTCATGACCTGGAGCGTCTCAGAAGGATCGCTTCGGAAGCTGGTTCACTACAGGTGATCTATGCCGGCAAAGCCCATCCCCGCGACTTGGGGGGGAAGGAGCTCATAAAACGGATTTTTCAGGCCGGGGAGTCCCTCGGCAAAGATGTAAAAATCGCATATCTCGAAAACTATGACATGGAACTGGGGAGGATGATCACCTCCGGCGTCGACATCTGGCTGAACACCCCCGAGCCGCCTCTGGAGGCTTCAGGGACCAGCGGCATGAAGGCGTCACTGAACGGTGTCCCCAACCTGAGTGTGCTGGACGGTTGGTGGATTGAGGGACATATCGAAGGATTGACCGGCTGGGCCATCGGCGAAAAGAACCGGGGCGAGGGAGAAGCTCACAGCAGCTCACGAGATGCCGCATCATTGTATAACAAATTGGAGCAGGTCATTGTCCCCCTTTACTATCACGACCGGGAGCGGTTCATGGACATGATGGTCTATTCCATTGCCATTAACGGCTCGTTCTTCAATACCCATCGAATGGTGCATGAGTATGTGCTGAACGCCTATTTCTGAGCCGGGGGAGAAAAGCATGCGGTATCGTTATTATGGCATATTGCAGATTGGCGTTTATCTGTTCCTGGCAATGACCCCCCTGCTTGTCTTGCTGACAGGTCATGATGTCCACGGGCGTGGGTTCTGGCGGGAACTGGCGGTGGGGCTCGGCTTCGGGGGGGTGTCGATGATGGGGCTGCAGTTCTTTTTGACCGGACGCTTTCAGGGGATTACCTCTCCGTACGGCATTGACGTGGTCTATTACTTTCACCGGGCGATCTCGCTGGTGGCCTTCGTTTTCCTGCTCTTCCATCCGTCCATTCTCCTCTTGTCGGCCCCCGCCACTTTCGGTCTGCTGAACCCTTTGTCGGCGCCGGGGTGGATGACCGCCGGCACCATTGCCCTTTTCGTTTTCGCCCTCATCGTCGGTTCCTCCCTGTTTCGCCTGAAGCTGGGGTTGGGTTATGAGCAGTGGCGCCTGCTTCACGGCTTTGCCGCGGTAACCGCCGTCGCCCTGGCCCTGTGGCATATGATCGGCGTCAACTACTACCTGCAAGGGTATGTGAAACGCGGGCTCTGGATTGCCCTTGCCATCACCTGGGTCATGGCCCTGCTGTATGTCCGGTTGGTCAAGCCGCTGCTGATGCGCAGCAAGCCATACACGGTCGAGTCGGTCACCAAGGAGCGCGGCAAGAGCTGGACATTGGTGCTCCGGCCCGAGGGGCACGGGGGGATGGAGTTCAAGCCCGGCCAGTTTGCCTGGCTCACCATCGACAGATCGCCGTTTTCCATTCGGGAGCATCCCTTTTCCTTTTCCTCGAGTGCCATGCATCCGGAGCGGCTGGCCTTCACCATCAAGGAACTGGGTGATTTCACGGCTACGATCGGCAGCGTGACTCCAGGGACGCGCACCTATGTAGATGGACCATATGGCAGCTTTATTCCTGACCGGCATACCTTTTCAGGGTACGTGTTTATCGCTGGCGGGGTTGGCATTACGCCGATCATGAGCATCCTGCGCACCTTTGCCGACCGGCATGACCTGCGGCCGCTTATTCTCTTCTATGCAGGCAGGCAGATGGAAGAACTGACTTTTCGTGAAGAGCTTGATCGGTTGCAAGAGCGGTTGAAGCTGAGGGTCGTTCATGTAATAAACTGCCCGCCGGCTGGCTGGACCGGAGAGCAGGGCTATATCGATGCAGAAATGATGGGGCGCTATCTCCCGGAGGGGAGAATGGCATATGAGTATTTTGTTTGTGGGCCGATTCCCATGCAACAAGGAGCAAGGGAGGCATTGGAGAAACTGGGGGTCCCTCCCGAGCAAGTACAGTCGGAAAGCTTCAATTTCGTATAGGGAGCGGTCATGAGAGAAAAATATTCCGTGCACCTGGCACTTGCAACAGGGTGTCTTGTCTTTTTGTTTACGCTTTTATTCGCGCTCCTGCAGTCGCCCGAGATTCTCTCTACTTCTGTGCAAGGGGGAGTTGCGATACCGCACCCCATCGCAGGGCGCCATAAATGCGATCACTGTCACGGGCGAGCCGGAATCAGGCCCTATCCGGTCCGCCATGTGGGGTGGAACAATGCCAGTTGCACCAAATGCCACCTCTCCCCGGACAGTGTTATGGCCTTGCCCCACGCAAATTTTTCTGGGAACCAGGCGAAATCAGTTCCTGAAAAGGGGGCCGGACGTTTTTCCGCCTCTCTTGCGAAAGGGGGCGGACCGGCAGCGGGGAAGAAAGCACCTCTCATATCCCATCCGGTCAAGGGACAGGAAGACTGCCTTGCCTGTCACGATACCAAGAATGAGATCAAGCCGGCTCCCCCCGATCACGAAGGGCGGCAAAATGAAACCTGCGAGGGATGTCATTCCCGCGGTGGAATGTAACTGATCACAGGGGAAGCCCCGGAAGGGAGTCAAACCCCAGAAACAAGCGGTCTCAGGGTGCTGCAGATGCGCGAAAGAGGCCTGTCCGCTATCCCAGCGAAGCTGGATAAGAGCTCCTATGCCCGATTCTCGGGCAGGGGCTCTAAACATGCGGTATGCGGGCAGGTCGATGACAAAGCAGATGCGGTGCCCTGTGATCGCTTACGGTGGAATGAGTATAGGGTGTCTGCTGGAGACAAATTTAACAGGGTGAGATAAGGAGGCTGCATGAAATTCGCACTTTTTTTTGCTGTTGCTTTTTCCGCGCTGGTGGTTGCCTTTTCACTGCAGAATTCCCAGGCGGTCCAGGTACAGTTCCTGTTCTGGCGTTTCGAGGGAGCGCTGGTTTTTGTGCTGCTGCTGACTTTTGCCATTGGTCTGCTGACCATGTTTCTGGCCGCTCTCCCCGGTCACTTCAGGAGCCGCGCTTTGACGATAACACTCAGAAAGGAGCTCGAAAAAGCGCATAAGGAAGCTGAGTTGTTCAAGGGAGAAGAGAATGAGAGCACTTCCGTTGAGTAGGACGATGACCGCGGCCATCTTCCGGATTCCCGGGTGCTCTGGCAGCGGTCTTCTATCACTGCATTCACTGCAGGATAATCCGGGTTGATCATCGGCAACACCGCCGGGGCTATTCTGGAAGAGATACAGTGTTCCGTGCTTGTGCTCAAGCCCGCAGTGGTTAGCTCTCCTGTAAAGCTCGCCGAATAACGGGTTTCTTGTCTGAAGGGAGTTGGTGGCGCCCATATCTCTCAAGAAACAGGGAAGCGTCTTTTTGTTTTCGGTCTCCAGCGAGTCAGGGCGCTGAAAAAAATAAAGGGTCATGAACGAACTGATTGAAGAGCATATTTTCAGCAGGGCTACAACCAAGGCCGTGGTCGATGGTTTGGCCGGGAAATAGTCCGCGCCGCTCTCTGTTCAGCCCCGGCGGGTGGCGCTCGCCTTGACGGCCCGCGCCACGATTTTTTCGGCAAGATTTTTGAATACCAGTCCGTGGAAAGGCAGGACCGCATACCAGTACAGTCTGCCCAGCAGTCCGCGCGGATGAAAATGGGCGGTCTGCACCAGTCGGTCGTTCTGGATGTCGAACTCAAGCCAGGCCTTGCCCGGCACCTTCATCTGGGCCACAAGCAGGACCCGTTTGTTTTCCTTGAGGTCGGCCACCTTCCAGAAATCAAGGGCATCTCCCAGGCGCAGCGCCTTCTGCTGCCTCCTCCCCCGGTTCAGGCCATAGCCGCCGCTCAGTTTGTCTAAGAACCCGCGAATCTGCCAAAGCAGATTGTAGGCGAGCCAGCCGTCGGCGCCGCCGATCCCCTGGATTGCCGCATAGACCAGGGCCGGGTCCATGCCGTGCAGGGGAATCTCGCGCCGGTCCCGCAGGATGGGGACGCCGGGGTCATCCTGGTGCAGGATATCGCAGGAGATTTCCGTGGAGCTGTCGCACCAGCGGCTGAGGACCAGGTCCTGTTCCAGCTCCGCAATGGCTGCGGTCACCGCGCTTTCGTAGCTGCGGGGGGTTATCTCCGGAAAATGGCGTTGGGCATGGTCGTTCTGGATAACGGTTTCCGAGCGGAGCCCTTCCACCAGGGCGGCGGCCATCCGGTAGGGGATGGGGGTGAAGAGGATCAGCCAGAAGGAGGAGAGGCGCGGGCTCAGCACCGGCACCGGCAGCAGCAACCTCCGCAGCCCCATGACTTTTGCGGCCCGGAGCATCATCTCCCGAAAGCTCATGGCCTCGCCGCCGATGTCCGCCACCAGATTGCCCTGGACCTCTACGGTGATGGCCGCCTCCAGATAGGCGAGCACGTCGTCCACCGCCACCGGCTGGGTGCGGGTTGCGACCCATTTCGGGGTCACCATGACCGGCAGTTTCTGGAGCAGGTTGTAGATGATCTCGAAACTGGCGCTGCCGGCGCCGATGATGATCCCTGCCCTGAACCAGATGGTTTGCAACCTTTCGGGATGGGCACTGAGGATTTCCCCTGTCTCGATCCTGCTCAGGAGATGGCGGCTGGCGCTTTCCTTTACCCCCAAGCCTCCCAGATAGACGAGCCGTTTCACCCCGGCTTTGATGCAGGCGTCGCGGAAATTGACGGCGCTTTGCCGGTCGCGCTCTGCAAAATCCTTGCCCGAGCCCATGGAATGGATGAGGTAGAAGGCGACCTCGATGCCGGAAAGAGCTGCAGCCAATGCCTCGGGGCTGAAGGTGTCGCCTTCCACCACCTCAACCCTGGCGAGAACCTCCGGCCGGACCTTGTGCCGGTTGCGCACCAGAAGCCGGAGCGCCAGTTCCGGTTGTTTCAGCAACCTGTCCTTCAGCCGCCGGCCGATGTAGCCGGTGGCGCCGGTAATCAAGACCTTGCACTTTTCGGCCATGCTGTATTCCTCAGGTTGAAGGCATCACGACAAGAGGCGGTGGATTTTTGGCTCAGCAAAAAGGAATCTTGGCCGGATCTTCACCGACCAGGGGCAGGACCTTCTCCACGGCGAAGGAGACCAGGAAGGTCGGACCCCGGGCTTGATCTTCCTCCGGGGTGAGGTGTCTCCGCATCAGGCTCTTGATCGTGGCGGGGTCGGTTTCTTCCTTGATTTTCTTGAGAAAAAGGCGCACTCCGCGGGAGCCTGGCCCGTCTTCCATGAAGAGAAAGCTGGCGTGCGGGTTTTCCTGGATATTGCGGTGGGAGAGCCTGTCGCGCATGATAAAGGCCACGGCGCCATCTTCCAGGACATGCGGGACGCTGTAGATTGCGGCGTCAACCCGGCCGTCGCTGGCGGCTGTAGCCAGAACCCCTCGACCGGCGGTGCTCTCAAGATACTCTTTCATGTCCATGCGGTCATTCTCCTGTTGGTTGCTGGTTGTCTGCGATGGGGGGAATCATACCCCCCGTTTCATTCCCGGCCAGAGCAGGGTATGGAGCTGGAGCTGAAGGCGGGCCGGGAGCGCGTCGGCCATGAGCCACTGGGCCAGCAGGGCTGGCGCAAGGCGGCCGAGCACCGGGGAAAGGATCACCTTGGCTTTTTCGGCCAACCGGTGCTTCCTCATCATTGCCCTGGCCCAGTCGTAATCACCTCGGGAATTCACCACAAACTTGACTTCGTCGTGGGGTGCAAGCAGGTCGAGGTTGGCAAGGTTCATCTTTTCGGCCATGGTGCTGTCCGGGCATTTGAGGTCAACGATCTTCACCACCTCTTTCGGTACCCGCGCAATGCAGAGGCTGCCGTTGGTTTCCAGCAGCACGGTGCGACCCGCGGCAAGCAGAGCATCCATGAGCGGATAGACCTCTTCTTGGAGCAGGGGCTCGCCGCCGGTGATCTCGATCAGGGCGTTGGGATATCGCGCTGCCTCGGTCAGCAGGGTGCCGAGTGGGGTTGGAGTGGCCGGTTCCTCGTAGGTGTACTTGGCGTCGCAGTAGGAGCAGCGCAGGTTGCAGCCGGAGAGGCGGAAAAAAAGACAGGGGTAGCCCGCAAGGGAAGACTCCCCCTGGATGCTGTAGAAAATCTCGGAAAGCTGAAGGGTTGTCTCATCCCTCACGGTAGGTCACGCAGCAGTTCTCCGTTTCGCAGACCGTGACGCTGTAAGGCCGGTAGCGCTCGCTGGTGAGCGTTTCCCTGAGGCGGTCGAAGATGTAGGCGGCGATGTTTTCGGAAGAAGGATTCTTCTTTTGAAAGGCCGGGAGTTCGTTGAGATTCTGGTGGTCCAGCTCCTCCATGATCACGTTCACCGCCTTTTTCAGGTTCTTGAAGTCGATGCCCATGCCCAGTTCGTCAAGCTCGGTGGCGCGCACCGTCACCTCCACCTTCCAGTTGTGGCCGTGGGGACGCTCGCAGTTGCCGGGATAGTCGCGCAGATGGTGGCCCGAGGAAAAATGGGTGCGGGTAAAGATATCGTACATTGGGAAACCTCTTGAGGTATGGGAAAAGTTCGTTTGTAAAAGTTTGCGGTCCGGGTACAATGTCCACTTGAAATGTGGATGTTTTTTTACTATGTAGAGGCACGGTTTTTGTGACTACTCAGCATATACTAATTTTGTGGTAAATTCCCCCTCTCCTCGGAGTCTACGCTTGCCTGACGGGAGGGGAGGCAAAGGCTAAAAAAAAAGACCACTGTTAAAATCGCGCTTATCGACGATTTCGACAAAACATATATATTCCCCCAAGGGAAGTCAACCGGTTCATGATTGCCGGGAGAATTTAGGAGCCGTTGCGAAATAACTTGTATTTCCCTGGCATTTTCGTTACGGCTCCTTATGCCGATTACGACGTGCTAAGGTACAAGTAATTTTACTACAACGGCTTGCCGGCAGGTTTGGGTGCAAGCCCTGCCTGGACGGGCAAGGAGACAAAACAATGGCTTTGATCGCGCCTTTCCGCGCCCTTCGATATAATCCGGCCAAGATCCAGCACCTGGAAGAGGTGGTCACCCCCCCCTATGACGTGATCGACCTTCATGCCCAGGCCGCCTTTGCCTCCAAGAATCCCTACAACATGATCCACCTGGATTTGAGCAAGAATTTCAGCGCCGATCAGTTGACCGAGGCGAGGTATCGCCAGGCCAAGGAAACCTTTGCCAAGTGGCAGCAGGAAGGGGTGCTGGTCCGGGACAACGAACCTACCATCTATCTCTACCATACCGAGTATTCCCTGCCTTCCGGCAAGCGCTTGACCCGCAAGGGTCTGCTCTGCCTGGTACAGTTGGCCGAATTTGCCGAGGGGGTCGTCAAGCCCCACGAGAAGACCTTTTCCGGCGTGACCTCCGACCGGCTCAGCCTGCTGGACACCTGCCATGCCCAGTTCAGCCCGATATTTTCCCTGTACTCCGATGCTCAGGGGCAGATCATGGCCCTGCTGGAATCCGGCCGCTCTGCCGAGCCCCTGGCCAGCGCCACGGATCACGATGGCTGCATCCACACCATCTGGGGCGTAACCGATCCGGCGATCCTTGCCCGGGTCCGCGCGCTGTTTGCGGAAAAATCCCTCTACATTGCCGACGGCCACCACCGCTACACCACCGCCCTCCAGTTCCGCGCCCTGATGCGGGAGCGCTTGGGCGCGGTGGCCAGCGACAGCCTTTACAACCATACGATGATGTATCTCTGCGGCATGGAAGACCCGGGGTTGTCCGTGCTCCCCACCCACCGTCTGGTGCGGATGCCCGAGCCCGTTGCCCTGGATGGACTGATGGCCAAGCTGGAGCAGAGCTTTATCGTGGAGGAAGTCACCGGTGGTACCCGCGAAACATTGGTGACTGAGGTTCTGGCCCGGATGGCGGAAAACTCCGGCGCGGCCACGATGTTTGGCCTGTACCATTCTCAGGAGGATCGCTGCCTGCTCCTGACCCTGCGGGACGGGGTGATCGACGAGGCCCTCGGCGCCAAACAGCCCGCATCCCTGCGCGAGCTGGACGTGGTAATCCTCTCCGACCTCATCATCGAGCGGCTGCTGCAGCTTAGTCATGACCGGTGCGTACAGGAGAGCCTGGTGGACTATTACAGCGACCCGGATACCGCCCTCGATGTTGCGATCAAGGAGGGCGAGAGCAGCACCGGCCGCAGCCCGCTGCTCTTTCTGATGAATCCGACTCTGGTGTCCCAGGTAAAGCGGGTGGCGGACGAGGGGCTGGTCATGCCGCACAAGTCCACCTACTTTTACCCCAAGCTGCTCACCGGCTTGCTGCTCAACAAGATCGTGCCCGAAGAGAAAGTCCCCTCCTGACCCCAAAACGAATGGCCATTGCCGAGGAACTCAGCGAAGAGAGTCTGTTTGGGGGCAAGTTGCGCTGCCTGCAGCCTCGGCAGGGCTACCGGTTTTCCGTGGATGCCGTTCTTCTGGCCCATTTTTTCACCCCGCAACCGGAGGCGCGGATTTTAGATCTTGGCGCCGGGTGCGGAGTTGTCTCCCTGATCCTCTCCCACCGCTGGCCCACCGCCAATCTTGTCGCCCTTGAGCTGCAGCCGCGCCTGGCCGAGGTCGTGCGCCGGAACGTGGCCATCAACTCCCTTGCAAGCCGGGTTACGGTTCTCGAAGGCGACTGTCGCCGGATTACTGACCTGCTGCCTCAGAACAGCTTTGACTGGGTGGCGGCAAATCCTCCCTATTACCCGACCGGCAGCGGCCGCCATAACCCGGAAACCGAACGGGCAAAAGCCCGGCACGAGATCCTTGGCGGGATTGGGGAGATGGCCAAGGCGGCAGCCTTCGCCCTGAGGTCCGGAGGGAGGGCGGCCTTTGTTTATCCGGCGGCGCGGGTCGAAACCCTGCTTGGCGTTTTGCTGGAAAACGGTCTTGCGCCTAAACGGTTGCGGATGGTGCATCCCTATTCCGAAGCGGAAGCCGGGCTGGTGCTGGTGGAAGCGGAGAAGGATGGAGGGGAGGGGTTGGAAGTGCTATCGCCGTTTTGTATCTGCCAGGAGAAGGGCGGGGTGTATACGGTGGAGATGGCGGCGATGTATGGTGGGTGAGCCAGGTTTTTCTTCTTTTGCGTGCCCAAAAGAAGAAACAAGAAAAAGGCACCCCAGTCAGTCCTGGCCCTGCGGGCTACCCTTACTTCTCGACGAGGGCGGGACGCTAAAAAACTCGGGCTTCGCCCTCAAACAGTCGGAGTCTCCACCACTACGTGGCTCCGCTTACCTTTAGCGTCTTTTTCCGCCCCTGTCTGCGAGGCGCGGCAGGACAAATGGGGGGGAAATCCCATTGGCACGCCGCCGAGCACCGGAGAGCTGGACCCCGGCCTTCGCCGGGGTGACGACTTGTGAGAATCCATCTTTTGTCGGTGATTCGTAACAACTGCCCTTCGACAGGTACAGGGCGAGCAGCGCTAGCGGCGACGGACATCGTCTTAATCTATTGATATTCCGTTCGTGCTGAGCCTGTCGAAGCACCTGCTTGAAGAAAATCTCGAGTTGTTGAGAGACCCGCTTGTATCGGAGTGATCTTTCTAATCAGTCGCCTGCTGCCAACTCCGCCAGATGGGTGCGGGCAAATTCAATGCCAGGGTCCAGATCAAGGGCCAGCTCGAAGTAGCGGGCCGCCTCCGCGCTGTTGCCGAGCCTGCGGTGGTTGACGCCGAGGTTGGCGTAGTCGATGGCCGAGGCCGGGTTCAGCTCCACGGCCCGGTGGAAATGGGCGATGGCCACCTCGTACTCATCCCGCTTGAAATGGCAGAACCCCAGCAGGTTGTGGATGTCCGGCCGTTCCTCGTCGTGCTCCATCCCTTTTCGCAGGGCGTCAATGGCCCGATCGTGCTCGCCCATATCCTTCAGGCAATCGCCCAGGTGGGAATAGATGTAGGGGATGTCCTCCCCTTCCGGCTGCAGGGTCAGAGCCCGTTCCAGGTGGGTCACTGCCGAGGCAAGGTCGCCTTGTCCCTGCATATTCTTGCCCAGATAATACTCCAGAAAATAGGCGTCCGGCAGGTGTTGCTGCATCTTGAGGAGCTGGACGAGCTGCTCGTCCGCATCGCAAATCCGTTCGGTCACCAGCTTTGCCGCGAACAGCCCCACGTTGTTGATCCGGGAGCGCTCCCGGAAATGGCAGCCGGGGATGATGGTGTAGATCGCCGGGACCTGGAGCTTTTCGTGCATGGTGTTGACCACCAGCACCTCAAGGCCTAAGCGGGACAGGGCCGCCAGGCAGCGGTCGATCTCCACCCGCATGTTGTTGTCACTGAGCTGCGGCATCTCATGGATGGAGATGGTGGTTTCCGTCTCGGTGAGATAGCGCACCTCGTCCATGGACAGGGGCTTGGGCAACCCGCTGGCCACATAGTTGGCCTGGGAGTTGAAGTCGCCTGCCAGTTGGGCCACCTCGGTGATCGCCCGGATCAGGGCCTTTTCCGGGTCCGGGGTGGTGCCTGCCGTATAGACGATCTCGCTGGTGGCCGGGAAGGTGGAGCGGTCGATGGCCAGCGCCCCTACGGTGGGGATGCCGGTGTCCAGGGTGAAGTCGTTGAGGTAGAGCTCGATGTTGTTTGTGCGGAACTTGTCCAGCAGCTCGCGGGCCACCGGGTCGGTGACGCTTGTGGGGTCAATGGCCGGGGTGGCGAGGTGGTGGTGGTTGACCAGCGAGCAGACATGCCGCTCCACCAGTTCGCTGATCCCCTGGAGGATCGCCTCCTCAAAGGTGTTGCCCGCCGACGGCCCGTTGAACTCGTTGATCGCGTAAAACCAACTGAAGGGCACCAGCAGCACCTCGCCGCTGTTGAGGTTGGTGGCCCAGGTCCACTGGATGGGGATGTCCTCGATGAGCCGCTCCAGGGTGGCGATGTCGGTGTGCTCGTCGTGCACCGAGAGCAGGAGGCGCACCAGGGGCAGAAGCGGCTGGCCGGATTTTTTCAGATTGGCGTAGGTGTCGGTGATGAAATTTTCCTCGTTCTGCTTGAAGGAAAAAAAACTGAACCGCTCTGCCAGTTCCATGCAGGCGCTGGCCTGGGACTGCTCCGGGGAGCTGCCCTTGCCCATCTGCTTCTTGTTGCCGATCACCGCCTGGGCATCCTTGCCGCAGAGGCTGAAATAGACCGGGATGTCGAGGCGGCCGTTGTCGATGCGGCGCACCTCCTGAAGGATGTCCAGGTTCACTTCCTTGAGCCGCGCTTTGAAGCGGTTCACCGTCTCCATGGGGCTGCAGACCTTGTCCTGGTCGAGGGTATAGTGTTTGAGGCAGTCGGCGGGGCGGATGGGGGTGTTGTTCATGGGTCTACCTGTGTCTAAGTTCGTAAAAACAAGGCAATATGCTGAATCGACAGATGGAGATTATTCCCGACACTGAAGCGGTTGTCAAGGGAAGGATGTGCCACAATGTGGGATATTTTTTCGCGGCTAGAAAACGAGAACCAGGAGCCAGACCAGCGCCACATTGGCCAGGGCGAGGAACACGGCGGCGGAGCCCATGTCCTTGGCCCGTCCGGACAGGGGATGGTGCTCGCCGCCGAAACGGTCCACCACCGCCTCGATGGCGCTGTTGAGAATCTCGACGATCAGCACCAGAAAGAGCGAGCCCAGGAGCAACGCTTTTGCAACACCGGTTTCACCCAGCCAGAGTCCGAGGGGCGCCATGATGAGGCAGAGGCCAAGCTCCTGCTGAAAGGCCTTTTCGTGCTTCAGGGTGGCGGCGAGTCCTGCCATGGACCAGCCGAAGGCGTTGCGAATCCGGGCGAACCCCGCGCCGCTATTTTTGTCCATGGTGCTCTCCTCGGAGATTGCAGGCAAAGGCAAGGGTTGGCGGCTCGAAGAGAGGTTCTCTTGCAGCCTGCCGCAAAAACTGTCACAATATAGCAGGGATATTGAAAAAGTCCATCCCCGGCTTTTCCGTTTCCGTATAGCCCGGATAAAGATCATTAAGGAGCAAGGCCATGGCTGATTTCGAGATTTTCAAGGAAGTGCGGGATTTTTACCGGATCATCCCTTTGCAGTTGCTGCGCCGCACCCCGGGGGTGGTTTTCGATAACGTGCCCATGGGGTGTTTGCCCCGTATCGACGCCATCGACCGGGTGCTGCACGAAAAGAGCGCGGTTTCCCCCGGGCCGGTGGCCGAGGTGGCCCGCCCCTGGTACATGCATCCCCATCAGGACGACAATCTTATCGTCCTCTACGGCACGCGACAGGTGGACATCTACCTGGAGGCGTACGGCATGGAGAGCTTCACCGTCACCCCCAGCCAGATCCTGCAGGGAGGCAAGGTGCTGCTCGATCAGCCCGCCATGCTGGTCTGGCCGAGGTATGTGTTCCACCGCATCGTCAGCGGCCCGGAAGGCTCGGCCTCGCTCAATTTCGCCGTGCACTACGAGGGGCTCGACATGCGGACCAATTTCAATATTTATGATCTGGATACGGCAAGCGGCACGTATCGGATGGTCCGGGAAGGGTTCCGGGATCAGGGGAAATAGTTCGGCTCGCACCAGAACAAGGAGGAAATCATGGCAACGCCAACAGTGGATCAGGATCTGTGCATCGGGTGCGGGGTGTGCGTGGAATTGTGCCCGGCGGTGTTTGAGCTGCGGGATGACAAATCATGGGTGATCGGGCCGGACCAATGTCATACCTGCGATTGCGAAGAGGCCGCGTCCTCGTGCCCGGTCAGCGCCATCGAAATTCGATAATTGACCAGCAGCACCACATCTGCCTCGCCGTCTCGCAGCGCTCGCTTAGCTGTCCTCGGCCTGCTTGTGTGCAATAGCACACTTCGCTGGCCTCTTCCGCGCATCTGCGGCAGCAGCGAAGCGGCGCTGCTGGACCGTTACCTCGCTTGGTTTTCTTTTAATTCCGGCATCAGGGAGTCCTGCTTTCCAGCATCGGTTTTCTGATCCAGGATTTCCCGTACCTTCTGTAAAAGCTCCGTGGGCGAGAGGGGCTTGGCCAGCAGGGGCACGGTCTCTCCCAGCCCGGCTTTTTCGCGGATCGTGTCCGGCGCGTAGCCGCTCATGAAGATCGTTTTTACCCCGGGCCAAATCTTGTTGATCGCTTCATAGGCCTCCCGGCCGTTCATCTTCGGCATGATGATGTCGAACAGGAGCAGTTGGATGCTGGTCTGGTTTTCCTTGAATTTTCGCACTGCCTCCTCGCCGTCAACCGCCTCGATTACCGTATAGCCGAACCTGGTAAGCGCCTCTCTGGCAAGGATCCGCAGGGATGCATCGTCCTCGGCCACCAGGATTGTCTCCGTGCCACGGACCGGGGCTTCTTCCTCTTTTGCGATGGGCTCTTCCGGCGCTTCCGAAACAATCAACGGCAGGTAAATCCGGAAGGTGGCGCCTGTGCCGGGTTCACTGTACACATTGATGTATCCCTCGTGTTGCTTGATGATCCCGTAGACCACGGCCAGTCCTAGTCCGGTGCCCTTGCCCACGCCCTTGGTGGTGAAAAATGGCTCGAAGATCCGGTTGCGGGTCTGTTCATCTATGCCGGAGCCGCTGTCGGCGACGGTGAGCAGCGCAAAGGGGCCTGGCTTGCCAAAGCCATGGGCCGCGATGAAATCCCGGTTCAGGATCGTCTGCTCCGCCGTGATGCAGAAGGTGCCGCCCCTGGCCATGGCGTCTCGGGCGTTGGTGGCGAAGTTCATCAGCACCTGTTCGATTTGATGGCTGTCGGCAAGAACGGTGAGCGGTTCATTCGGGAGCCTGGTTTCACAGACGATGTCTTCGCCGATCACCCGCACGATGAATTTCTCCACCGCTTTGACAATCTCGATCAGGTCCACGGGCTTGCGTTCGCAGATCTGTTTCCGGCTGAACAGGAGAAGATCCTTGGTGAGACGGGCGGCCCGGTCGGCCCCCTCCAGCATGTGTCGGATGTTTGACCGTTGCGGGTCGTCCTGGGGCATGCCCATGAGAGCCAACTGGCCGTAACCGATGATGGCCATGAGGATGTTGTTGAAGTCGTGGGCCACGCCCCCGGCCAGGGTACCGATGGATTCCATCTTCACCGCATGGCGCATCTGTTTTTCAAGATTCCGGTGTTCGCTGATATCGAGGCAGGAACCGATATAACCCGCAAAGGCGCCGGAGGCATCATAACGGGGATGTCCCTGATCGAGGAGCCAACGGTATTCGCCGTCGTGCCGTCGCAGGCGGTATTCCATGGCAAAGGGCTGCCGGGCCTCGAAGGCCTTGGTGTAGATGTGCAGGCAATGGGCCAGATCATCGGAATGCACCCCGGCGGCCCAGCCGTCGCCCAGTTCCAAGGTCATGGCGCGGCCGGTGAAGGCCAGCCAGGGCTTGTTGAACCAGGTGCAGCCCTTGTCGAGGCCGGACATCCAGATCAGGGAGGGGGAGGTATTGACAACGCTGGCGAAGAGCTGTTGTGACTCCCGCAGGGCTGCCTCGGCCTGTTGGCGGCCCTGTTCCTGTTCGGCGAACTCCAGGGCAAAGGAGATGTCGCGCGCCAGTTCATCAAGCAAGATGATTTCTTCCGGATTGAAGAACTGAGGCTCTTCGGCATAGAGATTGACAATTCCTCTGACTGTACCGAAGACGACCAGAGGGAAGGCTGCGGAGGAACGGTAGCCGCGCTCGATTGCCTCGGCCCGCCAGAGAGCCATGCGGGGGTCGTGCTCGATGTCGTTTGCGATGCTGTACTGGCCTTCTCGGATAGTGGTGGCCGTCGGCCCCTGGTTGTGGGGTTCGGTGTAGATGCTGAGGCAGAGTTGTTCGACATAGCCGTTGTTCAGCCCGGCCTTTGCCGCGGCGGTGACCTCCCCGGTGGCGCTGTCCAGCAGGCCGATCCAGGCAAGACGGAAGTCGCCGTCCTCCACGGCAATGCGGCAGGCCTCCTGGAGCATCGTCTGCGGGTCGCGGATGCGGATGATGGCCTGGTTGATGTTGCTCAATACCGTATAGACCCGGTTCAGTCTTTTAAGCGCGGCAGCGGTTTCAGACCGCTCCCGGTAAAAACCAACGCGTTGGCGTTGCCAGACAAAGGCCATGACTGCGCCGATTCCGAAGAGCAGGAGCCCGACAAACCCGCCCATGATCCACAAATGATCCCGCAACGGCGCGTAGGCTTCCGAGGTGTCCATCTTGCTCACCAGAAACCAGGGCGAATCCGGAATGGGGCGCAGATCGGCGATCACCGGTTTGCCTCGATAGTCATGGCTTTTGGTGATCCCGGTTTGGCCCAGCGCCGCCCGGACGGCGGGAAGATCCTTTTGGCTCAAGGGAAAGCGCAGGGTTAGGGCGGTATTTTTTTGGAATCGGAGCTCGTTTAAAAAGACGACTTCCTGGCCCTCCCGGCGGACCAGGAGGGTTTCCGCTGTCCGGCTGGGGATGGGCCAGCGCTGGAGAAAAGGATAGAGATATCGCTCCGAATCGATGCGCAGGGAGAGCAGGCCCAGCGGCCGGTTGCCGTCCTGGGGGTCGAGGATGGGGACCAAGACCGCAAGGTAAATCTTGCCATTATGGTCGTTTCGGTAAAAATCCTGGATGGTCACCTGGCCTGATTTGAGAAGCTCTGGGAGGCGTTGTGCGATAACAGCCGAAACAGGCTGTAAATTGGCAGGAACGGACAGGCGGGTTACCCCGTGGGTGTCGAGGAGGCGGACCTGGTCATACTGATAGTGCGTCTGGAGTTTGCCCAGTCTTTCTGTAAGTCTTTGGCCATTGGCAGTGTCTTCTGGGTTTTCCAATTGGCGGCGGACAAGGGCGGCAAAGGAGGCGTTGCCAAGCAGGACGGCGCCATCCCCCATCCGTTCATGACGATACTGCACCAGTTGGCTTGCCTTCAGCTCGGCGATGGCAGAAAGCTGGAGTTCTGCCTCAGCGCGGTGGTTGCGTTCGTAGCTCCGGTAAGCGAAAAAACCGGCAACAACAATGGTCGTTGCCAGGAGGGAAAAGATCAGGACAAGGGCATGCGGGAGTCGGGGTTTTTCTTTGTTGCTGGGGTCAGCGGCTATGTCGTGTTTTCCGACCTCTTTTTTTGCTGCGTCTATGCTCTTCTGGTCGGTTTGGTCCGTCATCATGAGGGGATGCAGGGCCAGACGATATTTTCCCACCAGTTTTCTTTTCCCTTCCAGTACTCCAGGGTCTGGATTGCCCCGTTGATCACCGAGTGCATCGGGTCCGGAGCGATCAGCACCTCAAGGCCGGTGTGCGCCCCGATCAGGCTGTCCATCCCCAGGATGCAACTGCCGCCCCCGGTGAGGCAGATGCCGGACTCCACGACTTCGCAGGAGATGTTTTCCGGAAGCTTCTTGAGCCCTGTTTCGATCATCTTGAGGATTTTCGCCAGCACCGGCGCCATGGCGTCGAGGATCTCCCGGTTATGCACCGCGATGCTCACCTCCCGGCGGCGGATGATGTCCATCCCCAGTACCGGGATATCGCGGCCGGTCAATTCATTGCCTTGCTGCAAGGCGGCAATCTCGTGGGTCAACCGTTCCGTCTCCGCGTGGGCGGGGCAGACCTTGTGCCGGGAGATGATCGCGGAACGCACTGCTTTCTGCAGGTCGCTGCAGGCCGTGCGTATCGCGGTGGCGAAAACCAGCCGTCCGTCGCGGATCACGGCCATGTCGGTGACGCCTTCGCCGATGTCGATGAGCATCTGGGCGGAGGGGAGAGTCACGTCGATGCCCGCGCCGATGGCGGCGGCCCAGACCTCCGGAATAATGGCCACCTGGGCGGCGCCTGCTTCCAGGATCGCCTTCGAGAGCAGTTTCCGTTCAAGCTCCGTGGTGTCGGTGGGGGCGCAGGTCAGGGAGACCGGGTGCCGCAGGCCGGTGCGCGTGCGTTTCAGCAGGGGTTTCAGCAGGGAAACGGCATTGTGGATATCGACAATCACCCCGCCGCGCAATGGGGAGGAGGTGAACTGGGTGTTGAGGTAGGAGAAGTAGTCGTCCGGAGCTTGAACTTCCTGGTCCTGACGGATGTGCTGGACCAGGGAGGGTTCTTCGCGGAAGTCTTCTCCCTGGCCGGCGTATACTCTGGTGTTGGCTGTGCCGAGATCAATGGCGATGCTGGGTTGGGTAAGTATTTGCCGAAAGCATGAGAGCATGGCGTCAGGTCCTGGAATGGTTGGGGTACGCAAACTGTGCCGTCAGCATACAGACTCTTTTTTAAAAAGGCAAGTTGTTGTTTTTGCATTGGAATCAATCTGTGGATGGGGGGTGGTCCTCAAGCTCCTCTTCCAGGCCCGGCAGCTCGATGGTTATATCCCGCAGGGCATGGCTTTGGCAGGAAAGCCGCCAGCCCGCAGCGATCAGCGCGTCCCCGAGGCGGGCTTTCTCGGCGGGATGCACCGGGCTGAGGTGGGATGCGCCCGCAAGCACCCGGAACCGGCAGCGGCCGCAGGCAGCCTTGCCGCCGCAGAGGGTCTGGATGGGGATGTTCTGCATCAGGTAGTTGTTGAGCAGGCTGAAGGCGGGGTTGACCGTTATGGTGAGCGAGCGGTTGGCGATGCACACCGTGGGCTGGTTCGGCATGGCTGGTCTCCGCAAAAAAAGTCTTAGAAGGTGTCTGTTGCCGGTTGCATTGCAGCGGTGCGCAGGGTGAGGACGGCGATCTCGCCGGGGCAGTTGAAACGCAGCGGCGCGCCGGAGGCGCCGACTCCCCGGCTGGTGAAACCCTGCATTCCCTGGTATTGCCAGCGTCCGCTGGCGGTGAAGCGTGGAGCGCTGCTGTTGGTGTAGATGGGCGTGCCCGAGCACAGGCAGATTTGGCCGCCGTGGGTATGGCCGCAGAGATAGAGGGCTGCCTGATGCCGGACCGCTTCCTGATAGGCTTCGGGCGAGTGAGCGAGCAGGATGCTGATGGCGTTGGGCGGCACCGCGCTGAACGCCTTGGCCGGATCATGGGTCTTGTAGTAATTGGGGTCGTCGATGCCGACCAGCCAGAGGTTTTCGCCGTTTTTTTCGATCAGGGTCGCGTCGTTGACCAGCATCAGCATCCCCGCTTCTTCGAAATCAGGAACCATCTCGATGCAGTCGTGGTTGCCCAGCACCCCGAAGGTCCCGTGCTTCGTTGTGATATGGGGCAGCAGGCGGCGCAGCTCCCTGAGGCTCGGGGCGATGGGGCCGTAGGTTTCCATCCGGATGTCGCCGCCGATGAGGCAGAGGTCGAAGCTCCGCTCTCCGATTGTGGCGAGGGCTTGATCGACCAATCCCGGCAGGCCGTCGAGATGCAGGTCGGTGAGCAGCAGGATGGTAAAGCCGTCAAAGGGTTGTGGCAGGCGGGGGCAGGGGATTTCGTGTTCGGTCAGCTCCAGTTGCAGGGCGTTGGCAAGCCCCTGCCTGTAGAGCCCCAGAAGGCGGAAAACGGTGGACACGACGACCCGGTTGTAGATCAGGGAAGAAAGATTGAACAAGACATGCCAGCGCGCCAGGGGTTGGTGGCAGGAGCGCCATTCGCGCAGCCGCACCGTGGAGCGGACAAAACGCGGATAGTTTTCCGTGGGGGGCTTGAAGAGGACATACTTCCAGAACCGGGCTCCGGCATGGGCCACCGGCACGAAGATGACCAGGGCCAGGAGCGGCGACCAGAGGGGGGCCTGCATCCGGCTGGCCAGATAGAGGGCGGGCAGCAGCCCCTCGAAAATCTGGTCCAGCCCGAAGACCGATTCGCCGCTGGCCATGTGCAACCTCCGCTTGATAAAGCTGGAAAGCAGATCTCCTGCCATGAGCAGGGCTCCGGCCGCCATGGCCGTCTGCCAGGAAACCCCCAGCAGCGGGAAGGCCAGGGTGGAGCCGATCAGGCTGGTCAGGATGCCCCGGATGGTTTTGTGGGGGCCGAAGAGCGGACGGCCGTCGAACCAGGTGGTTCCGTGATCCAAGGGCTTGGCCAGCCGGTCGCCCAGGGCCAGGCTGGCCAGGGGCGGCAGCAGGTTGCCCCAGAAGAGAAAGCAGAGGATCTTGAGGGCGGCGGTCATTGTGGTTCAGCGCAGGGGCGGGTTGAAGTAGCCGAAGCGCAGCCTGGGAAAGCGTTGTTTCAGTTGTTTGAGCCAGGCGCGGATGCCCATGGGCGGGCCGCCTTCTTTAAATTGCAGGGCTTCAAAATACCAGTCCGGGTCCATGTTGAGGTTGCGGAGCTGGAGGAAATCCGGCTGGTATTCAGCGATCAGTTTGCAGAGGGCGGCAAACTCTGCCGGGTCGTCGGTGAAGCCGGGCAGGATGAAATAGTTGAGCGAAACAAAGCGGCCATGCCGCTTCATGACCCGGATCGACTGCCTGACCGAATCCAGGCTGAACCCCTTGGGCCGGTAATAGCGCTGGTGGTAAACGTCTTGCGCGCTGTTCATGCTGACCCGCAGGCTGTCGAGGCCCGCATGGGCCAGACGGTCCACGGCCTGGGGCAGGGAGGCGTTGCTGTTGAGGTTGATGGTGCCCTGGCCGGTTTGCTTGCGGATCAGGAGGATGGCCTGTTCGATGGTGTCGGCCTGGAGCAGGGGTTCGCCCTCGCAGCCCTGGCCGAAGCTCGCCACCCCGCCTGTGACCGCTTTGAGATGGGGCACGGCGATCTCGGCAATCTCCTTGGCTGTGGGGACAAAGTTGATTCGATCCTGGGTGGAGGGGCAGCAGCCCGAGGGCTGGAGCGAGATGCAGCCCAGGCATTGGGCGTTACAGACCGGCGAGGTGGGCAGGGGCGCCTCGAACTGGCGGAGGAAGTAGTTGATCGCTGCCGGACAGCGGTAGGTGAGGCAACACTTGCCCAGGTGCTGGATGAGCCGGTTGTGCTCATATTGCCGGAGCCACTGTTCGGTGCGGCGGGCAAGTTTTTCCGGCTGGAAGCGGTTCATCTCCTGGCGCTTGTCCGGATCGCTGCGAAAGGCGCTGACCCAGAACTGGCCATCGTGCCAGCCCACGGCGGTGTAAGCAAAAAGCGGTAGCGGGGCCAGGTCGGCTTTGGGTTTTTCAAATCCGGCCCAATGGATGGCGGTATGGGCTGGAGACATGAAGGCCGCCACCGCCTGAAGCCCTGCGTCCGGGTCCAGAGGGTTTTCCTCCACCAGCAGCGGCTCGCCGGTTTCCGGATCGATGCCCACCGGCAGGCGGCCTGGGAGCACGAAGATGTCGCTGCCCTCGGGCAGGGGGATGAGGTCTTCGATGCTAGGCTTTAAAAAATGGCTGCCGCTGCGGCCTGCCATGGAGAGCTCGGGGTAATCCGTGATTTCGCCTGCGGCGTTGGCAAAGACCAGGCTGGGGGGTTTGTTTGGATGTTTGCTTGGCATCATGGTGTGTCGGGCTGGAATTATTATGGTTGGCTGTTAGCCATATCCTAGAACAGTTTTAAGCGATGAACAACCAGAGTTCTTGCCTTCGCGCTCTTTTCCGATGGACAGCAGGGGTGCCGCCGGAGGATAATCAGGCAAAAACCTGTTGAGTTTCTGCGATAATTGTGTATTTTGTCCCTCTTGATTTCGGCAACAAGCCGTTGCCTGGAAAGTGAAACAATTTGGGATGCAATGATCGGCAGCAGCGAAGTGGCGTAAGGAGCCGTAGCAGTGTTAACGGCGACGAAGAGGGACAGCAAGTACAGATTTTTCGTCGCCGTTAACACTGCTACGGCCCTAATTCCCCGAGGAGGATATCAGATGCAGCAGACAGCGGAAGCAAAGGCCTGGAGTATCGACAAGGCCCGGGAGCTGTACGGTATTGCCCGCTGGGGATTGCGTTATTTTGATATCAACGGCCGCGGGCAGGTGACTGTTGCGCCGCTCAAGGAGCAGGGCGGCTCCGTGGCCATCGTGGACGTGATCAAGGAGGCGGTGGAGCAGGGCCTCCATTTTCCCATGCTTATCCGGTTTCACGATCTGCTGCGCAACCGGGTGGAGCGGATCAACAAGGCCTTCAACGACGCCATCGTCGAGCTGGAATACAAGTCCGTCTACCGCGGCGTTTATCCCATCAAGGTCAACCAGTTGCGCGAGGTGGTCGAGGAGATCATCGACGCGGGCAAGCCCTTCCATCATGGGCTTGAGGTCGGCTCCAAGCCGGAGCTCTACGCGGCCCTGGCCTTCCATGAAGACCGGGAAAGCCTGATCATCTGCAACGGCTACAAGGACGCCCTCTATATCAAGACCGCGCTTCTGGGCCGCAAGCTGGGCAAGAAGATCATCCTGGTGGTGGAAAAGGTCGAGGAAGTCACCAATATCATCCGCTATGCCAAGGAATTGAAAGTGACGCCGATGATCGGCCTCAGGGTCAGGTTGATGAGCGGCGGCAAGGGCAAGTGGGAAAAATCCACCGGCGAGGATGCCAAGTTCGGCCTCTCTACCCAGGAGATTCTCCAGGTTTCCGATCTGCTCAAGGAAGACGGCCTGGCCGACTGCCTCAAGCTCGTGCATTTTCACAGCGGCTCCCAGATTCCGGACATCCTGACGATCAAGAAGGCGGTGCGGGAAGGGGCTATGTTCTATGCCAAGCTCCGGCAGATCGGCCATGCCCTGGAGTATATCGACGTGGGCGGCGGTTTAGGGGTGGACTACGACGGCAGCCGCACCACCTTCCATTCCTCCATCAACTATTCCCTGAACGAATACGCCCGGGACATCGTCTACAATATCATGGATGTCTGCGATTCCCAGGGGGTCGAACATCCGGTGATCATCAGCGAGTCTGGCCGGGCCGTGGTGGCGCACCATTCGGTGCTGGTGGTGGAAACCTTCGGCGACATCAAGAAGATGGAGCATGCCAAGGAGCCCGCCAAGCCGGAGATCAGCCACAAACTGGTGGGCGATGCCTGGTACAACTACACCCACGTCAACCCCAGCAACCCGCTGGAGGCGTACCACGACGCCCTGCACAACAAGGAGGAGACCCAGGTCCATTTCGAACTGGGCCTCATCGGCCTTGCGGTCAAGGCGGAGGTGGAGAAGCTCTTTTGGCTCACCGGCGCAAGGGTGCTGGCGCATTTCAAGGATGCCGAGTACAAGCCCGACGATATCGTCGAGCTGGAAAGCAAGTTTTCCGACCAGTATCTTTGCAACTTCAGCGTGTTCCAGTCCCTGCTCGACCATTGGGGCTACGGGCAGCTTTTCCCGATCATGCCCCTGCACCGGCTGAACGAGGAGCCCCAGCGGCGTGGGACTCTGGCCGATATCACCTGCGATTCCGACGGCAAGGTCTCCAAATTCATCAATCTGTACGAGGAAGGGGTGGACACTCTGCCGCTCCATGACCTCAACGGCAAGCCCTATTATCTGGGGGTATTCTTGACCGGCGCCTACCAGGATATCATGGGCGATCTGCACAATCTCTTCGGCCGGGTGAACGAGGCCCATGTGTTTCTGGATGAGGATGAAGAATCCGGATACTACATCGAGGAGACCATCGAGGGCACCACCATGGAAAAGGTGCTGGCCCTGGTCCAGTACACCGGCACCGATCTGAAGCGGAAGATGAAGAGTCAGGTGGACAGCGCCATCAAGGAAGACAGGCTGCGGCCCAATGAGGCCATGCGGCTCTTGGGCGAGTATGAGAAAGGGCTGAAGGGGTATACTTACCTGGACCTCAAGAAGGTCAGGAAGAAGGGGTAAGGAAAGGAAAAAGGTTAAAGGTGAAAGGATAAAGGGCAGGGCGCGGGGATGGGGAGCAAGGGCGGTTTTTTGGTCTTGTGTCTGTATACCTTTTGCCTTTCACCTTGAGCCTTTCTCCTGTCTTTTTAATCTTTGGGGCGGAGAACCTTGAACACGGATTCAACGACCTGGTAAATCTCAAGGTCATCGCCATAGACGTCCTGCACCTTGTCGTTTTCCACCAGATCCTCGCAGATGTACTGGGTCACATAGAGGCTGAGGAAGTTGGGGTCCACCACCAACTGCCGCAGCGGGGCGATCTTGTACAGCATGTCAAACTCTTCCATGTTGGAGAGCTTTTCAAACAGCTCGTTGAAGAGTTTCCGGATCGCGGTCTCGTCGGTGATCTCGAGAATCTTTTTATCCAGCAGCCGCTGCACCATCTTGGTTGCAAGCTCGTCGGCGTTCTTGTAGAGCATCTGCATCATGTAGCGCCGCTCGCGTTCGCGCTTGCGGTCGATCGCTCCACCTGCCGTGTCGTTGTGAGGTCTGCTGTGGCTGCCCATTTCTCTATTCTCCCGCGCCTGTCCCGATTATAGTATTGAATGAATTGTAGTTAAATAACGGAAAATTCCATAAAGGGAAAGGGGAAAGATAAGAGAATTCTTGCATTCGGGCAAAAATGTTTTATGAAACAGCGGGGATATGATTGTTCTTTTACAGCGCCGGGCGCTGATTTCTACCGAAACATTGAGGAGAGAGATGACACAGACCATTGCGGCAACCCGTGTGACCATTGTGCTGCCCGCGGGACGTTTGCCCCTGGCGCTCATGGCCAAGGCCCATGAGCTGGCCGAAAAATACCAGTTGGAAATCTATCTGAGCACCCTGCAAAATCTTCGGCTCATGGGCATTCGGGAAGAGGATCTCCCGGTGATCCGCGGGGAGCTGGCCGCGCTGGGCGCCCAGTTCAAGGGGCCGGGCAGGTTCCCGGTTCCCCGGGTCTGCATCGGGGTCCGCGATTGCTCCATGGGCGTCGGCGACCCGGAGCGCATCTCCGCCCTGATCCTTGCGAAATTCAAGGATCGGGAGAAAACCAAGCAAAAGTTCAAGATCGCCATCTCCGGATGCACCCTTGGGTGTCCGGGGGTGCTGACCACGGACATCGGCATCATGGCAACGCGCAAGGGGTTTGATCTCTATGTCGGCGGCAAGGGCGGCCCCAACCCCAAGGTCGGGCGCCGGGTTCTTCGGGACCTGGACGAACAGGGGGTGGTGGCTGCGGTGGCAGAGCTGGTGGAGTTTCATGATGCTCATACCGAGACCAAGCAGCGCATGGTGAAGCTGCTGGATCATCCGGATTTTCCGTATACAGAGGCGGTGTAGGTCCGCCTCGGAAGTTTATGGGAAGGCGAAAGTGGCATGGTCTTTGTGCTGTTCTTTTTCTTCTTTTGGGCACGCAAAAGAAGAAAGGAAAACAGCCCGATATCTCTTTTGTTACCTTTTTCGGAATTTCCGGACGAACTATTTTTACGCGGCCACAAAAGGGGTGTTGATCCGGCATGATTGATATTTCCATGGCCCATCCTGAGATTCTCTTTGCCGCAGGCGTGCTGTTTTTCGCCTATTTCATCCGCGGCATCGCCGGGTTCGGCTCGGCGCTGATTTCCGTGCCCCTGCTGGCCCTCTTTTTTCCTGTTTCGCAGGTGGTGCCCCTCATTGGTCTGCTGGACTGGCTGGCCTCGGTCAGTCAGGGGCTGCCCAACCGGCGGCTCATCCGCTGGCCCGATCTGCTGCCGCTTTTGCCCTTCACCGTGCTGGGCGTTGCCACCGGCCTCTACCTGCACACCGTTTTGGCGCCGGCCAGTCTGCTGCTCGCGCTCTCCATTTTCATCATGCTCTATGCGGTCTATGCCCTGCTGCCGTTTCCTCCCCTGCACGGAGACCGTTGGCTGGCCGGGCCCGCCGGTTTGCTGGGAGGCACGGTGGGGGCGCTTTTCGGCACCGGGGGGCCGTTTTATGTGATCTATCTGACCCTGCGGCAGCTCGATAAAACGGAATTTCGCACCACCATCGCCACGGTATTCGTGATCGACGGGCTGTGCCGCATCGTGGGGTTTTCCTTGAGCGGTTTTTATACCCTGCGGATTATGGCGCTTTGCGCGGGGATTGTGCCCATTGCCGCCCTGGCTCTTTGGCTGGGCGGCAAGGTGCACGTGCGGATCAGCCATGTGGTCTTTGTCCGGCTGGTAAGCATGATTTTGCTGGGCAGCGGGATTGCCCTGTTGCTGAAGGCGTTGAAGGGGTAGCCGGGAGTCCGGCGGCAAACACAGAGAGGGAGTTGCTTCATGAACACGCTCGCACCGTTGAAAAAATATTCCGCCGAACTGGTCGATCTGCACCATACCCTGGCCCTCATGCAGTGGGACCAGGAGGTGCGCATGCCCCGCCGGGCAGCGGAAGGGCGGGCCGGGCAGTTTGCCACCCTGAGCGCTTTGGTGCATCGCCGGGAGGTATCCCCGGAACTTGGCGTTCTGTTGGCGGAGGCCGAGGCGCGCAAAACAGAGCTGTCCGTGGAGGAGTGCGCTCTGCTGCGGGTCATGCGGCGGAGCTATAATCAGAACACCAAGCTGCCCGAGGAGTTTGTCGCCGGGTTTTCCCGCCTTACCTCCCAGGCTCAGATGGCCTGGCTTGAAGCGCGGGAGCAATCCGATTTCGCCATTTTTCAACCCCTGCTGGAACGGTTGGTGGCCATGGTCCGGCAACAGGCCGAATACCTGGGCTATGCGGCCCATCCCTATGACGCGCTGCTCGATCTGTACGAGGAAGGGCTCACCACCGCCCGGGTGGAAGGGATGTTCGGTGAGCTGCAAGCGCCCCTGGTTTCCATGGTCAAAAGATTCGCCGGCCGCCTGGCCCCCTTGGTCTTTAAGGAGCCTTTTTCCCTCTCCGGGCAGGAGCATTTTGCCGAGCACCTCCTGGTGGCCATGGGCTTTGATTTTTCCCGGGGCTGCCTGGCCCGTTCACCCCATCCCTTCACCACCACCCTGGGGCACCACGACCGGCGCATCACCAACCGTTACGCCCCCAAGAGCCTGGACTTCATCTTCGGCGCCTTGCACGAGGGGGGGCACGCCCTGTACGAGCAGGGCATTGACGAGCGTCTGGCCCACAGCCAGCTTGATGACGGGGTTTCCTTAGGCATCCACGAGTCGCAGTCGCGTTTCTGGGAAAATGTCGTGGGCCGCGGGCTGCCGTTCTGGCAGCGATTTTTTCCGGAGTTGCAACAGGCGTTTCCGCCCCAGTTTGCCCACCTTGGGCTCGATGATTTTGTCCGGGGCATAAACGCGGTGATTCCCGGGATGATCCGGGTGGATGCCGACGAGTTGACCTACAACCTCCATGTCCTGATCCGGTTCGAGATTGAAAAGGAGCTGATCGAGGGGAGCCTGGAGGTTGCCTCGTTGCCCCGGGTCTGGCGGGACAAATACCGGCAATACCTCGGAGTGGAGGTTGAATCCGACGCCGCCGGGGTATTGCAGGACATCCACTGGGCCCACGGCAGCTTCGGCTATTTCCCCACCTACACCATCGGCAACCTGGCCGCAGCTCAGATCTGGGAGGCCTATAAGCGGTATGACCCCGGTTTCAGCCGGACCCTGGCCGAGGGGGACCTGGCACAGGTCAGGGAGTGGCTGGTCCGGGAGATTCACAGCCACGGCAGCGTGTACCTGCCCGAGGAGCTGCTGGTGCGGGTAACGGGCGCGCCGCTCTCCGCCCGCCCTTTTCTTGCCTATCTTGAGGAGAAGTTCAGCGCTCTGGCCGGTTGACCCGGGCCGAGGCCTGCCTTTGCTCCGTTCGCCTGCCTGGGACGGTGATTTTAGCGGCGAATCCCGGCGGGAGCGGGTATACTGACTTCCTCATCCGTTGTGAATACCGAGTAATAAAGAAATTCGTGAGAGCCGTTATGGTATATCTTCGTGTATTGCTGGCGTCGGCGCTGTTTTTTTGCGCACTCGGCGGGAATGTTGCGCCGGCCCGGGCCGCTCAGGATCCCTTTCCCCTCTATGACTGCATCACGCCCAATGTCGCGTTCTGGCGCGATATCTACAGCAAGTATCCCGCCTCGCAGGGGGTGCTCCACGACAAGCGGGACTTGCGCATCATCTACGAGGTGCTGGATGTCGAGGGAACCTGGGAAAACATGGCCCGGGAACGGGACCGGCAGAGGATAGAGCGGGCCAAGGAGAGGTATCTGGAAATTTTCAAATCCCTCGCCGCGGGCGCGCCTCCCCAGACCAGGGAGGAAAAACGGGTGGCCGCGCTGTTCGGCGCAAAGGCCACGGCCGAGGATTTCCGGCTGGCCCAGGAGAATATCCGTTTCCAATCCGGCCAGAAGGATAACTTCCGGAAAGGTCTGATCCGCTCCGGCGCCTATCTGGAGGAGATCAAGCAGATTCTGGCGAGCTACGGGGTGCCCGAGGATCTCGCCTATCTGCCCCATGTGGAATCATCCTTCAACTACAAGGCGTACAGCAAGTTCGGTGCGGCCGGGATCTGGCAGTTCACCGAATCCTCGGGCAAGCAGTTCAAGCTGGATGTGGACTATGCCATTGACGAGCGGCGCGATCCGATCAAGGCCACGCATGCCGCGGCACGAATGCTGCGGCATAATTACGAAAAGCTCGGCACCTGGCCTTTGGCGGTAACCGCCTATAATCACGGGATCAACGGCATGATGCGGGCCAAGGCGGCCAAGGGGGATTATGAACGGATCTTTCAGGAGCATGAAAGCGAGTTGTTCAAGTTTGCCTCGCGCAATTTCTACTCGGAGTTTCTCGCAGCCAGGGAGGTAGCCAAGAACTACCCGTCTTTTTTCGGCCCGCTTCCCATTGAGCCGCCGGTCAACAGCAAGGGAGTGGTTCTGCCCAACTATGCCCTGGTGGACGATCTGGTCAAGCATCTCAAGGTTGACCTGGAAACCTTCAAGGCCTTGAATCCCGCCCTGCGCGAGCCGGTATACAAGGGCCAGAAACTGATTCCCAAGGGCTACGAGGTGCGGGTGCCGCAACAGGGCAAGATCGTGCGGCTGGCGGACAATATTCCTCCGCAGATTCTCAAGGAGGATCAGGTGCAAACCACCATGTATCAGGTGCGCCAGGGAGATACCGCCTTTTCCATCGCCCGGCAGCATGGCGTGACGGTGACCGATCTCCTGCGGGGCAATGGGCTTGACGACCAGGCGGTGATCTGTCCCGGCCAGAACCTGCGGATTCCGGGGCCGGATGAACGTGGCGGCGTGCGGCTGGTTGCCACGGAAAGGAAAAAAGGGGATACCCAGTCCCTGGCCGGCCTGACTCCGAAGACGGCTGTGCAATCCGGCGCCGGGCCGGTGCCCGTGGCCAAGGCGGAGGGCGTGCCGGTTGCGGTGCCTCCGGCTCTGCCGCCCAAGGCGGTTTCGGAGCCGGAGGCTGTTGCGGACCAAGCCCCGGCCAGGGGCGCGCAATGCCCGCCCCTCAATCCGGCCAAGGTTCTGGACAATCTCGGGGTGGAGGTGGTCAAGAAGCAGGGCAAGACCCATGGCGTCATCCGGGTGGAGGCCGAGGAAACCCTGGGGCATTATGCGCGCTGGCTCGGCATCCGGGCCTGGGATCTGCGCCGGCTGAACAACTTGCGCTACGAACAGTCCCTCGCTGTGAACCAGAAGATCAAGATCCCCCTTGCCAAGGGAAGCAAGGCGCGGTTTGAGGCCCAGCGCTTTGAGTTTCACAAGGAGATTGTCGAGGATTTCTTCGCCGCCTACCGGCTGCTGGAAGGTACCCGCACCTATCGGGTGAAACAAGGGGATACCATCTGGTCGCTGTGTGAGAACGAATTTGAGCTGCCTTTCTGGTTGATAAAAAAATATAATGAATCCGTCAACTTATCCCAGTTGAAGCCGGGGATGCGGCTGGTGGTGCCCCGCGTTGAACCGATTCGCTGACCTTCTTGTGGACTGATTCATGGTTGCCCAACCCAAAACCATTCTGCTCAAGGATTACCGTCCGCCCGCCTACACGATCGAAGAAGTGGCGCTGACCGTGGACCTGTTCGAGGAACGGGCCCGGGTCTGTTCCCGTCTGGTCTGCCGCCGGAATATCCTGGCCGCATCGGACTCCCCCCCTGTGCTTCAGGGGAGGAAGCTGGTGCTCAAGGGGATCGTTTTGGATGGCGTTGCCCTCACCCCGGACCAGTACCTGCTCGACGATGAAACCCTCACTCTTCCAGCGGTGCCGGAGCGGTTCGTGCTTGAGGTCGAAACCGAGCTCTATCCCCAGAACAACACCTCCCTCGACGGGCTGTACCGCTCCAGCTCCAATTTCTGCACCCAGTGCGAGGCAGAGGGGTTCCGCAAGATCACCTATTTTCTCGACCGGCCCGATGTGCTGGCCCGTTACGAGGTCACCATCAGCGCGGAGCAAAAGCGCTATCCGGTGCTTCTCGCCAATGGCAATCTGCTTGAGGCCGGTCCGTTACCTGAAGGCCGCCATTACGCGCGCTGGCAGGACCCTTTCCCCAAGCCTTCGTACCTTTTCGCCATGGTGGCAGGCAACCTGGTCAAGATCGCGGACACCTTTGTCACCCGCTCCGGCCGACAGGTTGCCCTGGAGATCTATGTGCAAGCGCACAACCGGGATAAATGCGGCCATGCCATGGATTCGCTCAAAAAGGCCATGCGCTGGGACGAGGAAACCTTTGGCCTGGAGTACGATCTCGACCAGTACATGATCGTGGCGGTGGACGATTTCAACATGGGCGCCATGGAAAACAAGGGGCTCAACGTCTTCAACTCCAAATATGTGCTGGCCAGGCCCGATACCGCCACGGATGCGGATTACGAGGGGATCGAGGCGGTCATCGCCCACGAATATTTCCACAACTGGACCGGCAACCGGGTCACCTGCAGGGACTGGTTCCAGTTGAGCCTCAAGGAAGGGCTCACCGTGTTCCGCGACCAGCAGTTCACCGCAGACCAGGTGTCGGCCGCGGTCAAGCGCATCCATGATGTCCGGCTTTTGCGCAACGTGCAGTTTCCCGAGGACAACGGGCCCATGGCCCATCCGGTGCGGCCCGATTCCTTCATGGAAATCAATAACTTCTACACCGTCACCATCTACGAGAAAGGGGCCGAGATCATCCGGATGCTGCACACCCTGCTGGGGGAAGAGCTTTTCCGGCAGGGACTGGCCTTGTACCTCACCCGGCATGACGGACAGGCCGCCACCACCGATGACTTCGTCCAGGCCATGGCCGAGGTTTCGGCCCGCGACCTGGTCCAGTTCAAGCGGTGGTACACCCAGGCCGGCACCCCGCAGCTCACAGTGCAGGGCGAATATGACTCCCGGGCCCGCACCTATACCCTGCGTTTGGAGCAAAGCACTCCACCCACTGCCGGCCAGCCGGAAAAGGAGCCGCTCCATATTCCGGTTTCCCTTGGCCTGCTGGATAGCCAGGGCAGGGAGATGGAACTGGCCTGCCCGGAGCGGCAGGGGGAAGCGGCGCGCGGGCTGTTCGAGCTGCGCGGAGCCCAGGAGACCATCCGGTTTACGGCAGTGGCGGAGAAGCCGCGCCTCTCGATTGTGCGCAATTTTTCCGCGCCGCTCAAGGTTGCCTACGATTGTGACGAGGAAGAGCTGCTCTTTCTCTTCCGTCATGACCGGGACCTCTTCAACCGTTGGGAGGCGGGGCAGTGTTTGGCCAGCCGGTTGCTCCTGGGGATGGTGGAGGATTTCCGGCACAACCGCCCCCTGGTTTTGGACCAACGGTTTGTCGAGGCCTGCGGCCGGTTGCTTGGGGAAGAAGCCGTGGGGGATAAGGCGTTCCTCGCCCTCTTGCTCACCCTGCCTTCGGAGGAGTACCTGGCCGAGCAGATGGAGGTGGTGGCTGTCGAGGCAATCCACGCCTCCCGCCTCTTTGCCCGGCAGACTCTGGCCCGTTCGCTGCGTCCGCTGTGGGAGCAGGCCTATCAGGTCAACCGGGCCATCGGCCCATACCGTTACGAGCCCGGGCTGGCAGGGCAAAGGGCGCTCCGCAATCTCTGCCTCTCCTATCTCGTGACTCTGGAGGACGAGGCGGCTGTCCACCTCGCCCTTGCCCAGTTCGCCAAGTCGGACAACATGACCGACCAGATGGCCGCCTTTGCCGCCCTGGCTCATTCCGGTCGCCCGGAACGGCAGCAGGTCATCGCAGATTTTTACCACCAATGGCAGGGCGACCCCTTGGTGCTGGACAAGTGGCTTGCCGTCCAGGCCACGGCCCCGTTGCCGGAAACCCTGGCAGAGGTCCAGGCGCTCATGGACCATCCTGCCTTTCAGTTGAAAAACCCCAACAAGGTTCGCGCCCTGATTGGTTCCTTTGCCGCAGGCAATCCCGTTTGTTTTCACGAATTGTCCGGCAAGGGGTATCGCTTTTTGGCCGAGCAGATCCTCACCCTCGATCCGCTCAACCCGCAGATCGCCGCCCGGCTGGCGGCCCGGCTCGGACGGGGAGCGCGCTATGATGCAACCCGGAGAGGCCTGATGCGGGATCAGCTTGAGCGGATTGTTGGCAACAAGTCGTTGTCCAGGGATGTCTACGAGGTGGTGAGCAAGAGCCTGGGATGAGTTTGATTTCTTAGACCAACACACAAAGAGGTGACCAGATGGATATTTCAAAAACGATTGCCGAAATGAAGAAGAACCCCGCCTTTGCCGAGAACGTGGGGATGGTGCTGGTGCACAACGGCGTGGTCCGGGCCTGGTCGCGCAAGACCAGGGAAGGGGTTACGGCCCTCGAGGTTACTCCGGATCAGGCAAAGGTCGAGGCGATCCGCCAGGAATTCTTGAAAAAGCCCGGCATTTTCGACATCGTGATCGAGGCCAAGAGCGGCTCCTTCCAGCCCGGCGACGATCTGTTGTTCATCATTGTGGCCGGCGACATCCGGGAGAATGTGAAACCGGTGCTGGGCGAGCTTTTGGACCGCATCAAGGCTGAGGCCATCAGTAAAAAGGAAGTGATGCTGGCCTGAACTTCACCCTTGCAAAAATGCGGGAATCCGGTTAGTAAGGTGCCGCACACTGTTTTTTTGACTTTGATTTCCTTAAGGTAACCCCCCGGCTTTGCCGGGGGACTCATAAAGTTTGACTTATACGGCGGTCGCGCTTCAAGTTGTTACTATGAGCACAGCACTTTTTATCCCCCCCTTTACAAAAGGGGGGGCGAGGGGGGATTTTAGGACGGGACTGTGCGATCCCGGCTTTTTAAAATCCCCCTCAGTCCCCCTTTTGTAAAGGGGGAGGCGAAAAGTATGGCCGCCTTGGGCGGCTCTCGGTTTTATCGGCGCCTTCGCCGTTAGCACTGCTGAGGCGCTCACCCAATAAGCCACCGGCTTTGCCGGTGGCTTATGTAACTGTGATTGCCACAGGGAGATAGCACGTATGTATTCCGCTTCTGATTTTCGCAAAGGCTTGAAGGTTCAGATCGACGGCGAACCGTATGTCATGACGGATTTTTCCTTTTCCAAGCCCGGCAAGGGCCAGGCCCTGTACCGCGCCCGTTTGCGGAACATGATCACCGGCAATTCCTTTGAAAAGACCTTCCGCTCCAACGACAAATTGGAAAAGGCCGCCCTTGAGGAGCGGACCATGCAGTATCTTTACTGCCAGGGGGAAGAGTACATCTTCATGGACAACGTCTCCTTTGAGCAACTGGAGATCTCCAAGGAACAGTTGGGCGATGCCATCAACTTTCTCGTCGACAACATGGATGTGGAGGTGCTGCAGTACAATGGCCGCCCCATCGGCGTCACCCTGCCCAACTTCGTCAACCTCAAGGTCACCCAGTCCGACCCGTGGGTCAAGGGCGATACCAGCGGCAGCGACTCCAAGCCCGTGACCCTGGAAACCGGGTATGTGGTCCAGGTGCCGCCTTTTATCGAAGAGGGGGACAAGCTGCAGATCGACACCCGCACCGGGGTGTACGTGACCAGAGTAAAAGAGTAAGCTGTAACCACTCAGCAGGAACGAAACCTCGTGAATTTATCACTGAAAGGGAAACGTCCAGCAGTGTCGCAGATGCGCGGAAGAGACCGGCGAAGTGTGCTGTTGCACATGAGCTGGCCGATGACAAAGCAGATGCGGTGCTGCTGAACGTTTCCCTATGATTCCCATCCACGGCCTGCGATTGCGGGCCGTTCTCATTCAAGCCCTGCGCACCTTCTTCATCGACCGAGGCTATCTCGAGGTCGAAACCCCCATCCGTATCCCTGCCCCAGCGCCGGAAGCCCATATCGTGCCCATTACCAGCGAGGGTTGGTTTTTGCAAACCTCGCCGGAGCTGTGCATGAAGCGGCTGCTGGCCGCAGGCATTCCCAAGATTTTCCAAATCTGCAAATGTTTCCGCAAAGGGGAGCGCGGCGACCGTCACCTGCCCGAGTTTACCATGTTGGAGTGGTACGCGGCCAAAAGCGATTACCGCGACTTGATGGCGGATTGCGAGGCGTTGCTGCGCCATCTGGCCGTGGCCATGGGCAAGGATGGGGTGCTGGAATGGCAGGGGCGCAGGGTTGATCTTGGACCGGCATGGGAGCGAATCACCGTGGCCGAGGCTTTCCAGCGCTATGCGCCTTGCCCGGTAGAGGAGGCGTTGGCCCAGGACCGATTCGATGAGATATTGGTGGAGTATGTGGAGCCGCATCTGGGCATGATAACCCCCACCTTTCTCTGCGATTACCCTGCGGCGCTGGGTGCCTTGGCCCGACTCTCACCGAGCGATTCAACGGTGGCCGAGCGCTTCGAACTGTATGTGGCTGGGCTGGAGTTGGCCAATGGATTTTCCGAGCTGGTTGATCCCGTGGAGCAGCGGACCAGGTTTGTGGCGGAGCAGGAGAGTATCCGGATGCAGGGCCGCGACCCTGGCCCCATGCCGGAGCCGTTTCTTGATGGTCTTGAAACCATGCCTTCTGCCGCTGGCATCGCTTTGGGAGTGGAGCGGCTGGTTATGCTCTTTGGTGGTGCGGACAATATTGATCAGGTGGTGACCTTTACGCCGGAGGGGTTGTAGGGCGTTTGAGTTCACCGACAGTGCGGTTTTTAACGCAGGTGAAGCAGGATAACTTATTTGGCTTTTTCGTATTTATCAATTCTCACCAAGGCCAGATTGTCCACTTTTTCGGTTGAGACTTGTATCGCATAAATAATGGTGTCATCGCCTTTCTTGATCTTAAGGTGAGTCGATACCGCATCGAAAGCGTTTCCCGTTGTAAACGTCTCTACTATAGCGGTTTTGATCTTACAGCTCTCGCAATTTGTGTCTTTCCCGCAGCCAGCTTCTGTAAAGGAATGGATGCAGTCAAAAACTTGTCCTCCCCTGTGTCCTTCGATGTTCACGAGGTCTTTGTCGAATAAATCAAGGGCCCTTTTGTTTGCTGCGGACACTTGTCGCGGAGTCTCTTGCATAAGGAGAACAGGCGCATCAATAGCGTCGAGAATCTCTGTGTTTTTCGAATCACCCAATCTGAGCAAGCACAGACGGCAAATTCCCCTGGTGATGTTGTGTCGTGTCCAATTTGTTTGGGTGGGATTTAAGGCGGTCTTGCACGTCCTGCATACTTGAGCCATGTGTGTTCCTCCCAATAGTCTGATGTCTAACCGGCCTGAATCTTTTTCTGAATCATCTGCAAATCCAACCAAGTCGCCTTTTTCATCTCCGGATTTTTCAAAAGAAACTCCGGCGAAAAGGTGGGGATGAGCGGGATGCCCTGAAAATCATGGAACCTGCCGCGCAACTGGCTGAGGGGTTTGCTGGTGCGGAGCAGTTTTTGGGCGGCGAGCACTCCCATGGCACAGATCACCGTGGGGGCGACGAGCATGATTTCCTTGAGCAGGAAGGGCAGGCAGGCGTCCACCGCTTCCTTGTCCGGCGGTTCCGGCGCATGGCATCGGGTGAGCAGGCTCAGGTGGACTTCTGCCCGGCTCAGGCCGATGGCCCCGAGCATCTTATCGAGGAGCTGGCCTGGCTCCCCGCTCATGGGCAGGCCGGAGAGATCGTCCTCAACAGAGGGCGCATCGGTGATGATCAACAGCTTGACCCCGGTCGTGCCCACACCGGTGATTGCTTTGCTTCGGCTCTGGTGGAGCTGGCAGCGCTGGCAACCTTGTATCTCTGCATACAGCTCGGTCAGGGTGGTGTCCGGCATGGCGGCTACGGTCTGTTGTTTTGGGGGGGGTGCCGGTTGCTGCGGCCCGGCAACAAAGCGCGCAAGTTCCGGGGTGCGGGGGTAGCCCTCGATGCCGATTGCCTGGTGGAAGGCGACAAGCTGCCGGACATCGTGGAGAAATTCCAGGGCGGCCTGGGCTGGGATGGGTGGGGTGGTGGTGTAGTTTTCGTCGGGTATGGTCATGGCCGGTCCTTGATTTTTGCCCATTATAGCCCGGCGCAGGGGGAAGGCCAAAAGAAAAGATGGTGGGAGGAGGGAATTGCATCAGTCCGTTCGCGGTGAGCCTGTCGAACCGCAATTACCTTGCAACTACTGGTCTTCGACAGGCTCAGCCCGAACGGTATGGTCTTGGTCGATTTGCTGGCGAGCCTTTCTACAACACCACCGGAATGGAAAGAACCGATTCCCCTTTGAACAGGAAACCGGTTTCCCGCTTGACCTTTACCGTCACCTGATTGCCGATTTCCTTGTCAAGCAGGATGATCTTCAGGTCGTCGATGGTGGCCATCGGTTCCTCATCCAGTGCCAGGATGACATCGTGTTTCCTGATCCCCGCGGCTCCTGCCTTGCTCTTTTCTGACAATCCTTCTACCCGTGGGCCAGCGGCGGTGTTGGCTAGCATCACTCCGAGAAGCGCGGCCGGAGGCAGCTCGTCGGGCTTGGAAAAAATCAGGTAGTCCGTCTCGGTCTGATCAAGCTCCCGGCCCATGCTGTTCAGGATGACGGCCTGGCTGATGGCCGGCAACCGGCGGGCAACCCGGGGCGGGATGGCCGTAGCCTTGTCGGTGTGCCCCTGGCCGGCCAGGATCACCATCCTTCTTTCCGGGTTGGTGGCAAGGAAGCTGGTCACGGATTCGGCCATGGTTTCGTCCCACAGGGCCTGGGCCTGGAAAAACCCGTTGACCTGTTCCGGCTTGCCGCCGTGCGGGCCGTGCATGGTAAAGACCTCGGTGATCCGCTCACGATAGCCGGGAATGGTCAGGTCGCGGTCCGCCGGGATCTTGGCCAGTTCTTCGGCGGTCAGGGCGGCGGTCCCTTCCTTGAAGACCTTGTTGACAATCGCTTTTTCCTGGTTGAGGGCCACGATGGGCAGCCGGTGGCGCCGGGCAAAGTTGATGATCTCCCGGTAGAAGCGATAGTCGTAGCCCCATTTGGAAAAATATTCCGATTGTTTCAAGAATTCCCGTTCGTTCAGCTCGCCAGCCACATACCGGTCAAGGACGGGTTGCGCCTCCCGGCTGAACATCTCCATGCCGATGGCAAGTTTGGGGTTTTGGGCGAAGAGCGCCCGGATCACGCGCAGTTGCAGGAGATGGTCTTCGTTGCGGGTGTGGTTCTCCCCCACATACACCACCTGTTTGTCACCAAGCTGCTCCATGATGGCGGCAAAGGAAAGGGCCTTGGGCAGGGAGAGACCCATGGGCGGGGCATCAATGACCAGGCGCAGCCCCTGCTCCGTCTCCAGGACGGATTTGTGCGCCACCCGGCCCAGGTTGAGATGGAGCGTGCCGTATTTGCCGTAATGGGCGAGCTTCGGAGCGGCTGCCGCTGTTTCCGCTGCACTGGCCGAAGCGATGAGCACCGCCACCTGGCCGGGGGCCAGGGGATTCTCCCGCGTCTCCAGGGTAAAGCCGGTGGCGGGCTGGGGCTGGCCGACAAAGATGGAGCGGGCCAAGGGGCTGTTCGTACCGAGGAAAAGCACGGCTTTGCCGGCCAGATCCTTGTCCGTGGCCTCGTTGGCGGGTTTGACCGGGCACTCCATGGCGGCAAGGAGTTCGATGAGCGGGGCATAGATCCGGAGGTCCTCTCCCTCCGGGGCGATGGCCAGCCTCTCGCGGGCGCCGAGAAAGCGCGACCAGGTAGGCGGCAGTTCCTCGGAGGCCAAGGTCCGCATCAGGTCGTAGTCCGGATCACCGATTACCAGCGAGGGATAATCGGTCAGGCGGATGCGCAGTTTGGTTTCGTTTTCGGTCAGGGTCACTTCCCGCCGCTCCTTGCCCTTGGCGGTGACGATATCCAGGGGCAATCGCAGCCGGTAGGGTTTTTCCTGGAGTTGCTTGATGGTGAGCCCGAGTTCCAGGTGGTCCTCTTTCTCCGTAATGGCTCCGGAGCTGATTTCCAGGCGGGGGAGATCGGACCGGTTGAGCCATTGACTGAAAAAGGGCGCAAGGTTTTGGCTGGAACTTTTGGAAAAACTTGCGGCCAGATCCTGCCAGCTCGCCTGTTGATGACGGAAACGCGCATACACATCGCGAAGCCCGGCATAGAATGGAACATCTCCGATCTCCCGGAACAGCATGTGGAAGAGCATGCTCCCCTTCTCATAGCCCACCGCCCGCGCCGTTTTGTTGCCGGAAGCAAGATGGCTGCCGGCCCCGCTGAAATCCGCGAGGATCATGGTGTTGTCCGGCCCCACATAGCTCTGGTAGGTGATGAGCTGCTGCTTTCGGAATGCGGCATCGGCCCCTTTATCCGCGGCAAAGGCCTGATCCGCGAGATAGGTGGTCAGCCCCTCGCACCAGTTGCCTTGGCCGGCATCCACCTCAACACTGTTGCCGAACCAACTGTGCAGCACCTCATGGCCCAGCGAGGTTTCGGTGATAAAGGGCAGCCGGACCACGGCTTGGCCGAGCAGGGTAAAAGTGGGCATGGCGTAGCCGGTGGGCAGTCGGTTTTCCACGATGCTGAATCGTTTGTAGGGATAGGGGCCGACCAGCTCCTGATAGCGTTTGAGGTACTCGATTGTTTTCTTTCTGTATCCCGCCGCCAGTTCGCGGTCTTCGGCAAAGAAATAAGAGTACAGGGTCTGGCCCGGGCCGATGGGCTCCTCTTCCACCACATAGGGGCCGGCCACGAAGTTGAGGCTGGGCAGGGGATGCTCGAACAGGAAGCGGACGGTGCGGATGTTCCCGGCCACCGTGTCGCTGATCTCCTCGGCCTCGGAGATGGCTGCAAATTCTTTGGGGATGGCGGCGGTCAGGGCATACCGGCAGGGGGTGTCCAGGCGCGGATGCCACAGGCCGGTGAGGGCGATGCCGCTGGGGTCGATGAGTCCGTTCAGGGTGTCGGCCTGGTTGCCGGCGTATGTTGTGTGAAAGCGGATGGCAACGTGCTGGTCTTGCAACGCAGGCGGGAGGACTACTTGCTCCGCGGTCTGGAGGGTGACGCCGTCCAGGTCGAACTGCATGATTTCCAGATTTGCCAGGGAGATGGTGACCGGGGTTTGCGCTGGGATGATGATGCGCGATGTGCCGATGAGCCGGTGGCTGTGCAGGTCAAAGGCGATGTCGAGCTGGTGCCGGGGCGGGGCCGGGCGTGGGGTTGCGGCGGATGCGGGCACGGAGAGAATCAGCAGGCCGAAAAACAGGAGAAGGCACAGGGGAAGCCGCGCATGCTTACGCCGGTTCCAGCTTTTCCGCGTCGCAGAATTGTTTGAGGGATGCCAGGGCTGTTTGCGCACGGTGTTGTCCTCGCAGTTTTTTCGGAAGTTTCGTCTCCCAGACCGGGAACAGGCCGAAGTTGATGTTGGATGGCTGGAAATGCTTGGGGTCGGTCTGGGTAAGGTGGCCGACCAGGGCGCCCAGGGCGGTGTCGCTGGGCAGCTCAAGGCCCGATTGTCCCGTGGTCAGCCGCACCGCGTTGATCCCGGCCAGCAAGCCCATGGCCGTGGACTCCACATACCCTTCCACTCCGGTGATCTGCCCGGCCAGAAGAAGATCGGGCCGGTTTTTCACCTGCAGGCTGGGGAGCAGGACCTTGGGCCCGCAGACAAAGGTGTTGCGGTGGATGCTGCCGAGCCGGGCGAACTCCGCCCGGGCCATGCCCGGAATCAGGCGGAACACTTCCTGCTGGGCTTTATAGGTCAGCTTGGTTTGGAAACCCACCATATTGTAGAGCAGACCGTCTTTTTTTTCCATGCGGAGCTGGACCACCCCGTACGGGTCGCGGCCGGTCCGCGGGTCGGGCAAGCCCACCGGTTTCATGGGCCCGAAGCGCAGGGTGTTCTCGCCCCGTTCCATCATGACCTCGATGGGAAGACACCCCTCGAAGTATTTTTGTTCCTCGAATTCCTTGAGCGGCACCTTGTCGGCGATGCGCAGCGCCTCGATAAAGGCGGCGTATTCGTCGCGGTTCAGGGGGCAGTTGAGGTAATCGCCCGGGCCGTCGTCATAGCGGGAGGCCCGGTAGACTTTTGTCATGTCCAGGGAGTCGGCGGTAACGATGGGGGCAATGGCGTCGTAAAAGGCCAGGTGTTCTTCCCCGGTGAGCTGGGCCAGGGACGCGGCCAGCGGGCTTGAGGTGAGCGGGCCGGAGGCCATGATCACCGGCCATTGTCCAGGGGGCGGGAGTTCGGTGACTTCCTCCCGGACCACGGTGACGGCCGGGTGCGATTCGATTTTTTCGGTGATGCATTGGGCAAAGAGGGAGCGATCCACGGCCAGGGCCCGCCCGGCCGGAACCTGGGTCTGGTCGGCCGCCGCCATGATCAGGGAGCCCAACTGCCGCATCTCTTCCTTGAGAAGGCCCACGGCGGAAGAGACATCGGCGGCGCGCAGGGAGTTGCTGCAGACCAGTTCGGCCAGGAGCGGCGACTCGTGCGCCGGGCTGAAGCGGATCGGTTTCATCTCGTGCAGCGTCACCCGGCAACCGCGCTGGGCGGCTTGCCAGGCGGCCTCGCATCCCGCGAGGCCGCCGCCAATGATAGTGATCTCCGGAATTTTAGAGGCCAAGTTGTTTCTTGATGGCATCAACCACCACATCGCTGGAGGTGCCAACGATGGATTTGAGCAACCCTGACTTCTCGTAGAAACCGGCTAGAGGTGCGGTTTTCTCGTTGTAGGTGTCCAGGCGGTGGGCGATGGCTTCCTGGGTTTCGTCCTCGCGCTGGATCGCCGGGCTGCCGCATTTGTCGCAGATGCCTTCCACCTTGGTCGGGTTGCTCTTGGTGTTGTAGATCGCCTGGCAGGAGGGATTGGTGCAGGTTCTTCTCGTGCAGAGCCGGTCGAAGATCACGTCCCGGGGCACGTCGATGGAGGCGACCATATCCAATTTGATGTTGAGTTTCTGCAAGAGTGCGGTCAAGGCTTCGGCCTGGGGAATGGTGCGCGGGAAGCCGTCCAGCAAAAAGCCCTTGGCGCAATCGGGCTCCTGGAGGCGGTTTTCCATGATCCCCATGATCAGTGAGTCGGGAACCAGGTCGCCCCGTTTCATATAGCCTTCCGCTTCCTTGCCGAGATCGGTGCCGGCCTGGACCGCGCCGCGGAGAATGTCGCCGGTGGAAATCTGTACCGAACCGTCGATGGCGGTGAGCAGTTTTGCCACCGTGCCTTTTCCGGCGCCGGGTGCGCCCAAAAGAATGAGTTTCATGCGTGTTTCTCCTGTGTTTCGATGAATGTATGCCCGCAACAGACGGCAGGGGGCCGCAATGGGGTGGGGGTTTGCCGGAACGCCAGCAGCGCCGCTTGCACTGCTATTAACGGCGTCGGTCCCGGCAAGTAGAATCCGGGTCGCAACTATACCCGATTTTTGTCGCGGATGGTAGCGTTATCATCGCTGTTTCGCAAGGATGATTTCCTCCGTGATATGATGAACCGCATGAGCGTGGTTTACTGAAAAATATTGTCCGGTCTTGACAAGCGAATAACAATACTTATTGTGTGTGTGAGGCTGATAAACTCTGTAAAATCGAGTTGTTACACATAATTCTCACAGGAGGTGCGTATGGCGATAGTACGATTTGCCGATCAGAAATTGTTCAGAAATCCCTGGGCTGATTTTGAAAGGATGCGCCGCGAGCTGGACGCGCTTTTTCAAGGGCCCGGGCACGAAGCTGGCGGACGGGGTACGGTCTTCCCCGCTTTGAACATTTCGGAAGACAGCGGGAGCATCTATGTGCGGGCCGAGATACCCGGGGTGCCGGCTGGCGAGGTGGAGATCTCCATAGAGGGAGACACCCTGACCATCCGGGGCGAACGGAAAACCTGCACGGCCGAAGAAAAATATTCCTATCACCGCCGGGAACTTGAGTGCGGCAGGTTCAGCCGGGCCATCACCCTGCCTGCCAAGGTTCAGGTTGACAGGATCGAGGCACAGGCAGCGAACGGGATCGTCACCATCACCCTGCCCAAGGCGGAAGCGGCAAAGCCGCGGCAGATCAAGGTGAATGTCGGTTGAGGCAGCTTTGACGCAGTGTGTTCATGCTTTCTTGAAGGAGTGCACCTATGACGGAAAAAGAAATGCAGATCCAGCAGAAACAGGAAGTGCAGCGGGCAGGGGAGCCCACCAAGCCGGAAAAGCAGTATGTGCCCGCGGTGGATATCTTTGAAACCGCCGAGGCGGTCAATGTGCTGGCGGAGATGCCGGGGGTTGCCAAGGATGGGGTTGAAATCGAGCTGGAGAATGAAACCCTGACCATTCGCGGCACCGTGGTCCCGCAAGAGCACGGAGGGGAAACCGTCCTGCTGCGTGAATTCGAGCCCGGGAGTTACCTGCGCAAGTTCACGGTGGCCGAAACCATTGATCAGGAAAAGATCCAGGCCACCATGGCCGACGGGGTGCTTACCCTGGTGCTGCCCAAGATCGCGCCTGCCAAGCCCCGCCGGATCGAGGTGCGGGGCATCTGATCCGATCCAGACATTGCGTGCTTATGGAAAAAAGGCCATCCGGGATAGGGTGGCCTTTTTTGTTTGGATACTCTGTGGGAATGCCTGAGGGGTGAGAAGCAAGGTGGGGTCGGGATCATATCCGTTCAAGCTCAATGCATTTTTCCGGGCACATGGCAACGGCCCGTTCCAGCGATTCGCTGCACGTGGCGGTGTCGGAGACGGGTTCCGCCTTTTCCAGCGCCGGGTTCATCCGGAAGACCTCGGGGCAGATGACCACGCAGGTTTCGCAACTGTTGCAACGGTAAGTGTCGATATTTACCCGGCAGATCATGGATACCCTTGGGATGGATGCAAAGATGGCGGGGAGAGGCCGGGGGAGCGGAACTGGCTGCTCCCCCGGCCCTGGGGAGGGGAACGCTCTTAGCTGACGCCCTTGCTGTTCAGGTAGGGGCCGTATTTTTTGTCCGTTTCCATGATGTGCTTGTCCAGCCAGTTCTTCAGAAAGTTCATCACCTCAATGCTGACCGTGCTTTTGCCGCTTTGCACCTCGCCGATGAGCGCCTTGACCTTGGCGGTCATTTTGTTGTGCTTATCCTTGTGGTCGGCTGTTTCCGGGTAGCCATGGGTGTCGAACAGTTTTTCCTCGACCGCGAAATGGCTCACGCAGTAGTTGGCCAGCTTGGTCAGCACCGGCATCAGGGCATCCTTGCCCTTGCCCGCCAGCATGGCATCGTTGAGTTCGTTGATCATGGTGATCAACTGTTTGTGCTGGTCGTCGATTTGTTTGATGCCGACGGAATACTTGTCCTGCCACGTCAATAAGGCCATGCTTTTTCTCCTGTGTGTGATTGCTGGAAATTTTAAAACTCATCGTCGTCAAAGGGGATGACATCCTGCGCCTTGGCCGCCTTGGGCTGTGCGGCCGCAGGGGCGGCAAGTTTTTTTATCGGCTTTGCCTGGCTCGCCAGGGATGCGCGTTTCTGCATTTGTCCCGGTGCTTTTCTGCCGGTGTTTTTTTGCGGTGGTGGAGTGCTGGTCTCCCGGGCGCCCACGATCTCGGCCAGGGAGTGGACCAGTTCGCTCAGTTCCCTGGCCTGGCCGGAAAGCTCCTCGCTTGCCGAGGCAGCCTCTTCGGAAATGGCTGCGTTGCCCTGGGTTACCTTGTCCACATCGGCAACGGCGCTGTTGATCTGATTGACGCCCAAGGCCTGCTCGTCGCTGGCCACGGTGATCTCCCTGGCCAGTTGGCTGACCTTTTTGACCCCGTCGACGATCTTGGTCAGGATTTCTTTTACCTCCGCCGCGGACTGTACGCCGTTGTCCGCGTTTTTCTGGGATTCTTCGATGAGTTGCGCCGTATTCTTGGCGGCTTCCGCGCTGCGCAGGGCCAGCGAGCGAACCTCTTCCGCCACCACGGCAAAGCCCGCGCCCGCCTCGCCGGCCCGCGCTGCCTCAACGGCGGCGTTCAAGGCCAGCAGGTTGGTCTGGAAGGCGATCTCGTCAATGGTTTTCATGATCACCGCGGTTTGGTCCGCGGATTTTTTGATGGAGCCGATGGCCTCGGTCATCTTTTCCATGCTCTGCTGGGCGACCTCGGCCGAGCTTCTGGCGTTTTCCGCCATCAGGCTGGTTTGGCTCACGTTTTCGGCGTTTTGCTTGGTCATGGAGGACATCTCTTCCAGCGAGGCTGAGGTCTCCTCAAGGCTCGCGGCTTGACGGGTGGCGCCGTCGGCCAGTTCGTGGCTGGCCGAGGAAACCTGGTTGGCTGCGTCAAGCAGGTTGTCCGCGCCCCGGGTCAGGTCGGCGATGATCCGGGTGACCGGCTTGATCACCGAATTGGAAACGATGCGGATCACCAGGGTGGCGAAGAGCACCGCCATGATGGCGAGGCCGATTACCACCAGGTATGTGGCTTTGGTGATCGAGGCGCTCAACTGTTTGTCCGCCTGCTCCAGGGACTGGATCACCTCGAAGGCTCCGTGCATCTCGCCGGTCTTCCAATTTTCCATGGGGCCGCCGGTGGGGTCGATGCCGTTGTCGTTGCCCCAGAGCGCTTGGGAGTTTTTTGGATCGCCGTGGCAGAGCAGGCAGGTTTCCGAGAGACGAACCGCCCGGAAATACCGGACTGCGTTGAGTGCGGGGTCGATCTCGTAATATTCGTCAAGATTCTGCTCGTCCATCAGCTTGAGCGCCTTTGCCTCAAGCTGGTCCGGTTCGTTTTTGGGATTTCGCGGGGAATGTTTCGGCACCTTGAAGGTGTAGCCGCCTTCCTGCGCTTTGCGCATGGCCGCATTCCAGGCGGAAAACACCGGAACCATGGCCAGAACCTTTTGTTTTTCCCCGGCATCGGCCAACTCCCGGAGGCGTTCGGCGGTGAACAGTCCCATCTGCCAATTCTTTTCCATCTCGTCCCGGGTGGACTCGGCGGTCAGGCAGATGGCTCTGGCCTTGTCCGCGTAGGCTGTGAGGGTCTTTTCCCTTGATTCTCCGGAGTAAAGACGGAACAGTCCCACGATGAGCAGGGTGGGCAGCACAACGCCCACCAGGACTATTTTCCCCCGCAACGACCACTGCTTGAGATCCATCGTGCTCTCCTTGGAAATTCGGGAAAAACTCCCCCTGCTTGTTATGCGGCGAACGGGCCAGGCGACAGGCGTTTCACTTCTTAGAATAGGACGAAGTGAGAAAGATTATCAAGAGAAAAAAGATGTGCGCAAAAAAAACAGAGGCCATTTCCGCAAGGATGGAAATGGCCTCTGAGTGCCGCTTGTGGCGGCGAGGGGAGAGGGAGGGGGAAACAAGGTGAAAAAAGAAACCAAAGGAGGAGATTTCTGCTCTTTCACAGTGTTTATAATTGTATGACCGTTCCCTTACGGTGAAAGTTCCAATTTTTTTTGAAAGAATCAAAAATCCTCAAAGTCGTCGCCCATGGGGATGATATCCTCGGGTTTTGTTCCCTTGGCCGGGGTGCTTTTTTGCGCCGGGGGCAGAGCCTTTCTTGTCGGAGGAGCGATCTTTTTTGCGCCGGCCTGCGATCGAGCGTGGGGGCGTCTCAATCTTTTGCTTGCCGGCGGCTCCATTGCCGGACTCTCACCACCGCCCACCATTTCCAGCAAGTGCCCAACCGAGCCCTTCATCATTTCCGCCTGGGCGTTGAGCTCTTCGGAGGCGGAGGCCGATTCTTCCGCTGCCGCGGCGTTTGCCTGGGTCACGGTGTCGATTTCGTGGATGGCCTTGGTGACCTGGACTACGGCGCTGGCCTGTTGGCTCGCCGCTCCGGCAATTTCGGAGATGATCGTGCCGATGCGGGTGGTGGATTGGGCGGCGGTGTTGAAGGATTCGCTGGTTTCCTTAACCAGGGCGCTGCCGGTGTTGACCTTCTGCACCGTGCCTTCGATGAGATTGGAGGTGTTTTTGGCCGCCTCCGCCGCCCGCATGGCCAGGTTGCGGACCTCGTCGGCAACCACCGCGAATCCGGCCCCGGCCTCACCGGCCCTGGCTGCCTCTACCGCGGCATTCAGGGCCAGCAGATTGGTCTGGAAGGCGATTTCGTCGATGGTTTTGACGATCTTCTGGGTTTGGGCGCTGGCAGCGGAGATTTCCTCCATGGAGACGGTGAGTTTTTTCATGGATTCGTCCGCGCTCAAGATTACCGTATTGGCCTCCTTCATCAGCTCGTCGGCTTGGCGGGCATTGTCCGCATCCTGCTTGATCATGGCTCCTACCTCTTCCAGGGAGGCGGAGGTTTCTTCCACCGCCGCCGCCTGTTGGGAAGCTCCTTCCGCCAAAGTCTGGCTGGAGGAGGAAACCTCGCCCGCCGCGGCAGCCACCTGATCTGCGCCCTCGTTCAAGGTCCGGCTGACCTGCTTGAGGGTGGTGGAGATTCCCCGGCCCAGGAAAAAGGCCAGGGTCGCGCCGCCGGCTAAGGCGATGATGCCCAAAACCATGGCCAGCAGACCCAGAAATTTGGCTTGTTCCTCGGCTTCAACCGTGTGCTGGTTCGCCTCGTTCTGAACGGTTTTATAAAAATCGTCCAGAGCCGGTTCCGCCGCCTTGGCGGCCTCCCGGAGCTTTGGTTCGAGGCTCATCCGCTCATATTCCGGAGCGGCGACAATGAGCTCGAAATTTTTCTGGTAGGCCTCTACGAGAGGGCGAATTTTCGCGATCTCCTCAATCCTTTTAGTATTGCCCGTTTTCTTGGCCATGGCTTCGATGGTGTCCAGCTCGTCCTCAAGATCGGCGAAGCTGTCCTGCTGCCGCTTGACAATGCCTTCGTTGCCGGTGATCAGGAAATCCTTCTCGAAGCGGCGGCATTTGTTGAGGTGATTCAGGGCGGCATTGGTCCGCACGGCGATGGCCATGTCGACCTTGATGAGTTCGGTGAAGGCGGAGGTGGAGGAGGTGAGGGCGAACTGGTAAACGCCGATAGTTGCGGCGGTCAGGAGAAGTATCACCCCGAATCCGCCGCCGATTTTTTTGCCTAGTGTTGCCTGTTTTTTGGCCATCTGTTTCCTCCGCATAGCGGGTTAATCAGGAGGAATATCCTGAACATTGATTGAATACCCTATACCATATAGAAAAAAAGGATGGAGCGTCAAGGGTTGTTTGTGAAAAATTGTCGCACCTCATGTGCCGGAATCAGTCGCGGCTGAGCACCCGGCCCAGGGTGGCGTCCACGGCCAGGGCCTGTTGCATGCGATCCTTGAGGAACCCTTCGCCCAGATACCTCCGGTTTTCCTCGATCACCGCGCAAAGCGCTTCGATATCGCCGGATTCGGCCATTGTGGTGATCTTTTCGAGGTTTTTGGCGAAGCTGAGAACGATGCGGGATCCTTGGCCGCTGGTGGACATGATCTCTCCATAGGTGCGGGGGTTCTGGCTGTGCACCCTGGCCATGGAAAGGATGGAATAGAGCGAGGTGAGAGTGGCGTGGCTGCCGATATCCTCCGGAGGGATGGAGTTGTCCTTGAGGGCCATGGCCAGGGCCACCGAGATGGAGGTGGGCAATTTCTGGCTTACCCCCATCATCAGATCGTGCTGGCCCGGAGCATCGTGGGAGATCTTGGCCCCGTGCTTGTAAAGAAATGCCTCGAATTCGCTGCTCAGAACCCCGCTGCGCGCGGTGCGGACCACCGAGGCGTTTTTGTCCTTCATCGTTGCCGCCTGCGGTCCCCACAGGTTATGGACCAGCAGCACCTCCACCCCTTCCTTGGTGTGGGTCAGGGCGGTGTGCAGCACGTTTTCCGCTTCGCCGGCCAGCAGGATCAGGGCCTGGTTTTCCGCCAGCAGCGGGCCGTATTCCGTGATTGCCGCAGGTGTCGCGCTGATGGGTACGCAGACCACCACCACGTCCACTTGCGGAATCATCTCCGCGGGCCGCAGGGTGCTGCTGCGGCCGGTGATCATGGTTTCGTAGCCTTCGCTCTTCAAGCGCTCGGCAAACCAGAGGCTCATGTCGCCGCTGCCGATGAAACCGAAGGTCTTGATGCGTTTGACCCGCATGTCCACCCTGGGGAAGCTGCCCAGCACCCGCACGGAGCCGGGTTCTTGGATGACTTGGTGCTCGATGCGGTCGATGGCCACGCGGACCCGCTCGTCGGAAAGATGCCCTTCAAACTCGATGAAGAACTGGAGCTTTTGGGTCTGGGGATCTGTTTCCGTCTGCATGTCGATCAGGTTGATGCTGCGTTTGGTGAACTCGTTGAGCAGGTCCACCAGGATACCGACCCGGTCCTTGATCGGAGTGGTGATCAGAACCGTGGCATCGTATCCGGTGCGGGGCGCCGGGTTCGGACCCAGCACCGCGTAGCGGGTACGATTATGGGGCACGATCTCCCTGGCGCGGATGGCCAGGCCGTAGGCGCGAAGCGCCTCCTCGGATTCGATGACCCCGTGGGAGGTAAGCCCCTGTTCCTTGATCTCCCGCACCGCCGCATCCAGGTCATGCACCGTTGTAAGGGTTGCCTCGGGGTAGGTATTGGTGATGTAGTCTTCGCACTGCCGCAGCACCCCGCTTTTACCCAGAAGCATGGTGATCGGCTCCGTGGCGGAAAGGCTGCCCAGGGAAAGATGAATGGGCAGAACGATGTTGTCCTGCCAAAACCCCGTGTTCATCCCTTTGATCAGTCGGCTGTATTCCTTGACCTGCCCTTCGCGGGTGTTGAAGACCGGCACCAGGGCCAGGTCGGCTTTCTGCTCGGAAAAGGCCTTGAATACCGTGGGCAGATTCGGGAAAAGCCTGATTGTTGCGCCCTGGTTATACTGGCGCGCCGCCTGCCAGGCGTTGGAGCCTTCCGGACCGATGGTAGCTATGGAAACCATATGGAAAACCTGCTGGATGCGTGGTTGATCTGTGTGAGCCGCTGCCGCGGCGGCAGAGCTTTTCTTCTTTTAGTGTGTTCGCAAAGGCTGGTCAATAGCTTTTCTCGGAGATGCGCGGGTGAGAATCGGAGCTGGCGGGGGAGCAGGAAGGACAAGGCGAGGGACATGACGGGAGGTTTATGCGCGGAAAGTATTCAGGCCACGGCCTCGGTGCGTGGCAGAACACCGGCGATCCGGGTCAGGACTTCCGCGGGAATGAAAGGTTTGTCGATATAAGAGGCGCAGCCGCGTTTGTGCAGTTGCCGGAGGAGTTCCTTGTCGCCGTAACCGGTAATGACCATGATCGGAATACGGATGTTTGCCTCCTGGAGTTTGTCGATCAGGCCAAGGCCGTCCAGTTCTGGCATCTTGAAGTCGGTGATGATCAGGCTGATGGGGTGGTTGGCCGGCTGCTGCCGGATTTTTTCGTAGGCATCCCGGCCATTGGCCGTCAGGATCACGCCGAATCCTGCCTGGCGCAAAACGAGATGCAGGGCCAGCCGGGTATGTTTTTCATCTTCTGCGATCAGTATCTGCGGGCTGGTCATGGGCGGGGCCGGAAACGGTTGGGGGTCAATGGGCGAAGTGTGCCTTCATGATTCGGGCAAAGCCTTTCGCAAGGTTGGGGGCGATGCGCCGCACGAAAACCTCGCCGGTGGCGGTGTTGAAAAATATCTTGTAGCCCTCTGTTCCCCCGGTTTTTTGCACGCCCGGGACAAGGCCGAACCGGGCCAGGGCCGCAAGAGCCGCGGCAATGTTCTGCTGGCCGATGGCAAAGCCTTCGGCGCCGAGGAAGCTGGTCTGGAGAACGCTTGCCCCGCCGAACAGCTTTGCCTGAAGCTCCGATGGGGCGATGCCGTAGCGGTTGCGCATGGTTTCAAGCATATGGGGCACCGCCGTGTCCAGATACGGAAAATAGTGGGGCATGGGTATTTTGGTCTGGTGGGGCAACATGCCGTGGCAGATGGCGCCGACCCCGAATCTTTCGTGATGGAGACACAGGGAAACGCATGAGCCGAGGATGGTGGAAACAATGGAGGGCTGGTCGGTGATCAACAGCTTGCCGGGGGTAAGATTGATGATCGGCAGGTCGGGGTAGGACACGAAAAGAGAGGTTTGCAGCATGGCCGGGGTCAACCTTATGGCGGGTGTTCCGGGAATGGTTGCAACCGCGGGTGTTGCGCCGTGCTCCATGGTCTGCTCCCGTTGCATTGTGTGCCCTGCTAAAAGCCAACTTCCTGCCAAGCCCCCGAAGAGACTTGGCAGGAAGTCTTGGACCGGCGAGGGGGGGGACCGATCCAAATGGCTACTTGTGTAAGGCCCGGGCGGGCCTGTTATCTGTACTGTTAGTGGGTCTTCCCTGCAATCATCTCGTAGGCGTCGGCTTCCGAATCCACCAAGGCGCCGAAGATAAGAGGCGTCTGGTGGGCGCGCTCCGCCGACAGGATGCAGATCTGTTCGGAAAAGCCGTTGAGGCCGCCGATGGGGTTCATCCGCAGATCAATGACCGGCACGGTTCTACCCCGGAAATTGATGATGCCCATGACCGTGTCGTTGGCAATGGGGAGGGCGGTTGCCGACATCATGCCGAGAATCCCGGTGATCCGCAGCGAACCGTGGACGTATGCGCCCGGGTCGGACATGAGCGTTGCCAGCGTGGTTTTCCCTGCTGATGTTTCCATGGACTGCCCTCCTGGTCAGGTGGAGTGTGGTCCCGTTTTTTTTACGGGGGTTGTCCTGTGCTAATGGAAGAAATGTGCCAGGGTGGGAATAATGTTTGTAACAAATTGATATCGCAGAAAATGTTTTTTTTGCGATGGAGGGAAGGTGGAAGGAAGAATCAAGGTATGTTGACGGACGGACTGGGGATGGGTGGTGCAGCTCGTGGTGTGGCGGAAATGAATAAAAGTTGATGTGGTCAATAAAGGTTGATGTGGTGGCGGGGTTATTTCCCTTGTGGCGGGGGCACGGGAAAGACCGCCCGGGCGATGGTGCCCTTGCCGGGTTGGGAGTTGAATTCAAGCCGCCCTCCATGTTCTTCCATGATCCCCGCGGAAATGGAAAGACCGAGGCCGCTGCCGCCGCCATCGCGCTTGGTGGTGAAAAACGGGTCCAGGATGCGTTTGAGATTTTTTGGGGCAATGCCGCAGCCCTGGTCGGCTATTTCCACAAAAACCGTGGAGGTCTTTGGGTCCTGCCCGGTGGAAACAGTCAGATGCTGGTCCGGGGAAGCGAGGGATTGGTAGGCGTTTTGCAGCAGGTTGATGATGACCTGTTCGGTCCGCTGGAAATTGCCCCGCACCGGCGGCAGCCCCTCGCCGTAATGGATGGCGAGGTGGTCGGTCGCCTTTTTCAACGGATTGGCGAGCAGGACCAGGGCGGCGCGCAGCGCGGTGTTGAGATCAACATCCTGGTCCATGTCTGAGATGCCCTGCCGCGCGTAATCCCGCAGGTTGAAAACAATCTTGCGGATGCGTTCCGAGCCGTCGAGAATGCCGGAAAAAAGCTCGGGAATATGCTCGCGCATCTCGGAAAAGGGAATGCCCGCCACGGGGAAATCGCCCTGCGCCTGATAATGTTCTTCCAGGATGGGCAGGAAATCCTCCCAGGCGCGGTGAAGGATGGGGGCGTTCATGGTGATGAAGTTGTTGGGGTTGTTGATTTCATGGGCCACTCCGGCCACCAGGATGCCGAGGGAGACCATTTTGTCGGCCTCGATGAGCTGTCGCCGTCGTTGTTCCGCCTCTTTTTCCGCCTTTTTTCTGGCCTTGATATCCGCCTCAAGCTGTTTGTTGATGCGGGCGAGTTCCGCGGTCCGTTTGGCGACCAGTTGCTCCAGATGGTCGCGGTGCCGGCGCAGTTCCTGCTGGCTTTTCTTGAGGGTTTTCAGCAGGGTCAGCCGTTCCATGCCCTTGGCCAGGGAGACTTCCAGTTCCATCATGGAGATCGGTTTCTGGATATAGTTGATCGCCCCCATCTTCATGGCCTCTACGGCGATGGCCAGATCCGCCTGCCCGGAAACCACAATGCATTCGAGATCGGGCCGGATGGCCACGGCCTGTTGCATGAGCGTAAGGCCATCCATCTGGGGCATCATGATGTCGGTGACCATGAGATGGAAGCTTTTTTGGGCAAGAAGAGCCAGGGCGGCCGGTCCGTTGGGCGTGGGGGTTGCCGTATAGCCGAGACGCTCTATCTGCAGGATGAGCAGCTTGAGGACCATGGGCTCATCGTCGACGACAAGTATTTTTCCTTTGCTCGCCATGGTCTGAGGAGGATCTCCTTTGGAGGTCGTTAGGGCTGGCGCTTGAGCCGCTGATTCAAGGCCTGGGGCGTTATGCCCAGGATGAGGGCGGCGGCGCGCTGGTTGTTGTTGCTTCGCCGGAGGGCTTCGGCGATGAGTTCCTGGTCCGCGCCTTTCAGAGTCGGCAGGTGCTCAAAGCATGCGGCCCAGGATTTTTGCGGAAGAATCCGGGCGGGGGAGGTGGAGGGATTTTCCGGCAGGCTGGCAGCGCCGAGTTCCTTGTGGAAAAAAGTCATGGCGAGGGTGGCGCCCCGGTGATGGCTCATGGCGTCAAAGGCCAGAGCCCGCAGTTCCCGGACATTGCCGGGGAAATCATAGCCGGCCAGCAGGGTGATGAGGTCATCCGGGCAGCGTGGTTTTTCCTTCTTGAACTCCGTTGCGGCCTGGGCAAGAAAGAAATCCAGCAGGGCAGGGATGTCATCCTTGCGCTCCCGCAGCGGGGGAACCTGGATGCGATGGGTGCGCAGCCGGTAAAACAGGTCGGTCCGGAACAATCCTTTCCGGTGCTGCTGTTCCAGATCGCGATGGGTGGCGACGATGACCCGGGCGTCCGAATGATGGACTTGGTCGGAACCCAGGGGATAGTATTCGCGTTCCTCAAGAAAACGGAGGAGCTTGACCTGCGAGGGTTCGCTGAGATCGCCGATTTCGTCGAGAAACAGGGAGCCTCCGGCTGCTTTTTCCACCAGGCCTGGACGGTTGCGGTCCGCGCCGGTGAAGGCGCCCCTGGCGTGACCAAAGAGGGTGTCGGCAAAGATCTGATCGTCAAGGCCGGCCACATTCACCGTGACGTATTCTCCCTGCCTGCCGCTCAGATCATGGACGGCCTTGGCGATGCTCTCCTTGCCCACCCCGGTTTCCCCGGTGATCAGCACCGGCTGCCGCCCTTCGGCGATGGCTTCGCAATAGCGGAACAGGGACTTCATCGTGTTGTTGCCGGTGATGATGCGGGAGAACACCTCCGGATGGGCTGGGTCCTTGTCAAAGAAACTGCTGGCGAGCCTGGAATTCTCCCTCCGGAGCTGCCTGACCTCAAGGGCCCTCCTGATGCTCGGCAGGAGGCGCTCGATTTCCACCGGCTTGAGCACGTAGTCAAAGGCTCCCTGTTGGATGCAGTGCACCGCGGTCTCCACCTCATTGACCCCGGTGACAATGAGGACCGGCAGTTCCGGGAAGCGCTGGCGGACATGGGTGAGGATGTCATGCCCGGAAACATGGGGCATCATCAGATCGAGGAGGATGATTTCCACGGGCTGATTTTCGAGAATGTCCCCGACGTTGCGGCTGTCCTGGCACCGGATGGTGTTATTGATGCCGTGAGAGCGGAGGGCGATATCAAAGCTGGCCAGGGTATGGAGTTCGTCGTCAACCAGAAGAACGGGATGGGGCGGATATGGAGGGGGAGCTTTTTTTCCCATGGTGTCCGGCGTTGGGGCTCAGTTGGGCCAGAGCAATTTGCCCAATATCCAGCCGGTTGTGCCGTCCGCGTGCTTGACCTTGATCCAGTCGCCTTCGGTGGTCAGGGGCTTGAAGACCACGCCGCGTTTGGCCGCGGCCACGATTTCGTAGTCTTTTCCCGCCCCGACCCGCAGATTGGCGGTCTCTGATTTGACAATGACGGTTTTTTCCTTTGCGACCAGGGAGGTGGCGATCCAGCCTGTGTCTCCTTCAAAGTCCACGACCTTGGCCCAGCTTCCCTGGGTGGAGGTGACCTGCAGCGGAAAGTCCTTGAAAACCGTCCAGAGGATTTCTTTTGTCGTCTCGGGGCCGGAGCGGATGTTGACCCCGTCCTTGATGACACTGACGTATTCCGCGGCAGTGGCTGTGGAGGCAAGCAACAGCAAAGCTGCGCCGGCGAGAGCGGAGCACAGGGATGATCGGAAAAGGGGACGGATTTTTGTCATGACGGGTAAGCTCCTGAAAAAAACTTAGGGTATGGCCTGGTTTGCGCAGTGCATGGGAATGCCGAACAGGTATGGGAATTGCACCGCACCCAAGGTAGCATTTTCGCTTGGGCAAGTCAACCGTCTCCGGGGTTTTTTGCCTTCCGTGCATAATGCGGCAGGTCCTGCATTGTTCGCTCCTTTAATGTGGAATTGCTTGTCATCCTGTTCTGCCGTATACTGTGTCTGTTCGGTGCAGTATTGCGTATCCCGGGCCCGTCACCTCGGATCGGGCAGGAAGCTGTTAACGATGAGGACTGCCGTTTCTGGCAAGGGGAATGGTCATGGATGCTTTTCCGGATAAGGCTCAGCCTCGCAGGCAGCCGGCAGTGGATATCCTCATGCAGAAGGTTGTGCAGGGAATCGAAAGCTACGTTGGGCAGGCAATGGCCGGAGTTCCGCCGGAGGTTGTGGCCGGACTGGCAGACCTGGTTGTCCGTGAGGTTCGGGAGTTCAGCGAAGGCCAGGGAAATCATCTCTATGAGCTGGTGAAGATCGGCTTGGGACTCTCTTCGGAAAAGAACATTGACCGGCTTCTGGAGAGGATTGTGCGCGAGGCCCGGCATTTCACCAACGCCGACGGCGGAACCCTGTACATCATGGAGGACGGGCGGCAGGCCCTTGATTTTGCCATTGTTCAGAATGATTCGCTCGGAGTCTGCATGGGAGGGAGCGGGGAAGTCATTTCCTGGCCGCCAGTGCCGCTGCGCCAGGAAAACAAAGGGGAGAATCACCGGAATGTTTCCGCCCACTGCGCCCTTACCGGCGAGCCGGTCAATATCTCCGACGTCTATGACGCCGAAGGCTACGATTTTCAGGGAACCCGCGATTTTGACGCCTCCACCGGGTACCGCTCCCGCTCGATGCTGGTGATCCCGCTGCGGGACCACGAGGATGAGGTTATCGGGGTTTTGCAGCTCCTGAATGCCAAGGATCGGGAAACCGGCGCGGTTGTCCCTTTTCCCGAACATGAGGTGGGAATGGTCATGAGCTTGGCCTCGCAGGCGGCCATCGCCCTCACCAAGATGCGTTTGGTCCGGGGGCTTGAAAATCTGCTGGACGCTTTCGTGCGGACAATCGGCGATGCCATCGACGAAAAATCCCCCTATACGGCAGGGCATGTCTACCGGGTCGCCAATCTCACCGAGGAAATTGCCCTGGAGGTGAACAGGAGCACCACCGGCAGATTCGCCTCGGTCAGCTTCAGCGCCGACGAGATGGCCGAGATCAGGATGGCGGCCTGGCTCCATGACGTGGGGAAGATCACCACGCCTGAGCATCTGATGGACAAGGCAACCAAGCTGGAGACCATTTTCGACCGGATCGAACTGATCCGGCACCGGGTGGAAATCTCGCGGTTGCATGATGCGTTCTCCCGGCTGGAAAACGAACCCTGTCCAAGGAGGGAAGGGCTTGCCGTTCCTGTGCCCCCGGCAAAAGAGAAAGAATGGCAGGAGATCATCAATTTTCTCGATATGATCAATCTGGGCGGCGAAGGGTTGCCGGCCGAGAGCATCGAGAAGGTGCTGCGTCTGGCCGGGATAACCTATGCCATGAACGGCATCGAGTTCCCCCTGCTTGCGCCCGATGAGGTGGAAAATCTTTGCGTGCCCAAAGGCACCTTGACCGCGGCGGAACGCAAGGTGATGAACTATCATGTGGAAATGAGCATCCGGATGCTTGAAGGGCTGCCTTTTCCCAAAAAACTCCGGAATGTCCCGGTCTATGCCGGCATGCACCATGAAAAGCTGAACGGCACCGGCTATCCCCGGGGGCTTGGGAATGGCGCCATTCCCCTGCCGGCACGGATGCTGGCCCTGGCCGATGTGCTGGAAGCGTTGACCGCGGCGGACCGGCCTTACAAACCAGGGAAGATGCTTTCCGAGGCCATGCGCATTCTGGAAGGAATGGTTGCCCGGGCGGATCTGGATGGGGAGCTCTGCGATCTGGTTGTTGAGTCGGGTTTGGTCGTCCGCTTTGCCCAGGGTCTCCCGGCGCGCCAGCGGGATGATTTTTTCTGGCGGGGCAGGCGTTATTGCGTCTCGGACACAAGGTAGATCAAAAATTCCCGGTTGCCCTTTGGGCCAAGGATCGGGGAGGGACTGACGCCAACCGGGACAAGGCCAAGCCCGCCTGCAAATTCCCGGATTTCCTCCACCACCTTTTCGTGGAGGTCGCTGTCGCGGACGACTCCGCCCGTGCCGAGCTGGCCCCGGCCGACCTCGAACTGCGGTTTGATCAGGGCCAGCACCCGGATGGTTTTCGCGAAAAAGACGAGCAGCGGCGGCAGCAGCGTTTTCAGAGAGATAAACGATGCGTCGATCACCGCCAGGTCAAGGGGCTCCGCAAGATCGCCGGGGTGCAGGTTCCGGGCGTTGGTTCTCTCCATGACCACCACCCGGGAATCCTGCCGCAGTTTCCAGGCAAGTTGGCCATAGCCGACATCAATGGCGTACACCTTGGCGGCCCCGCGTTGCAAGAGGCAGTCGGTGAAGCCTCCGGTGGAGGCGCCGATATCGGCGCAGATGAAGCCGGCGGGGTTGAGCCGGAAATGGTCCAGGCCGGACGCGATCTTGATTCCGCCCCGGCTCACATAGGGGCAGGTTTTTTCCCTCAGCCGTATCCGGCTGTCCTTGGCAAAAAGCGAGCCGATCTTGTCCGCCGGCTGGTCGTTCACCAGCACCTGGCCTGCGGCAATGAGGGCCTGGGCCTTTTGCAGGGTGGGGGCCAGCCCGTGCAGCAGCACAAGCTGGTCGAGTCGAGTCTTCATGGTTGCTCGGATCAGGCTTCGGCGGTGTCAGCCTTGCGGATCATTTCGCAGAGTTCGTCGGCCATGGCGTTGATCTGTGCGGCGTCCTGGCCCTCCACCATGACCCGGATAACCGGCTCGGTTCCGGAGGGGCGGACGAGGATGCGGCCGTTCGTGTCCAGTTTCTTTTCCATTTCCGTGAGTTTTTTGTTGAAGCCGGGAATGTTGTTGGTGTTGATTTTTTCAGCGGTGCGGACATTCTTGAGCACCTGGGGAAAGCTTTCCATGATGGCGGCCAGTTCCGACAGGGGTTTGCGCTTTTTGATCATCACCGCCAGCAACTGGAGCGCGGCGAGGATGCCGTCGCCGGTGGTGTTGTGTTCCATGAACACCAGATGCCCCGATTGTTCGCCGCCGAAATTATAGCCGGACCTGCGCATCTCCTCCACCACATAGCGGTCTCCGACCTGGGTGCGGACCATGGCCCCGCCCATGCGCTGCATGGCGACCTCCAGGCCGAGGTTGCTCATCACCGTGGCGACCAGGGTTTTCTTTTTCAGCTTCTTGCGGCTCATCAGGTCCGCGGCGCAGATGGCCATGATATGGTCGCCATCCACGATGTTGCCGTGTTCGTCCGCCACGATGATCCGGTCGCCGTCGCCGTCCAGGGCGATGCCGATGTCCGCTCCCAGTTCCCGGACCTTGGCGGCCATGTGTTCCGGGTGCAGAGCGCCGCAATCGCGGTTGATGTTGGTGCCGTCCGGCTCCGCCGCCAGGGTGGTGACGGTGGCGCCCAGCTCCTCGAACACATGGGGAGCAACCCCGTAGGTGGCGCCGTTGGCGCAGTCGAGTACGATGTGGAAGGCGTCCAGGGTGTATTCCCGGGGAAAGGTGTTCTTCAAAAAGACGATGTAGCGGCCCTTGGCGTCGTCGATGCGGGTGGCGCGGCCCACCTCCTCGGCCACCGGCCTGAGCACCTCCATTTTCTGGGAGAAAATCAGATCTTCGATCTCCAGTTCCAGATCGTCATGGAGCTTGAAGCCGTTTCTGGCGAAGATCTTGATGCCGTTGTCCTGGAAGGGGTTATGGGAGGCGGAGATGACCACCCCGGCGTCGGCCCGCATGCTGGTGGTGATGAAGGCGATGCCCGGTGTTGGCAGGGGCCCGACCAGAAGGACATCCACCCCCATGGAGCAGATGCCGGCGGCCAGGGCGTTTTCGATCATGTAGCAGGAGAGGCGGGTGTCCTTGCCGATGACGATCCGGTGGCCGTGCCGCATGTCCTTGACCAGAAAGGCGAGGGCCCGGCCTATTTGCATGGCGATTTCGGTGGTCATGGGATAGGTGTTCGCCACCCCCCGCACCCCATCGGTGCCGAATAACTTTCTCATGCTTCACTCCTGGGGGAAGGAAAAACACCACCGGAAGCCCCCGGTTTTTTCGTGGGGGCCTGGGCCAACCCGGAGCCGGCAGGAGAGGGCACACTGGTGGTTCGGCTCATTTGCCAAGGCTCCGGCCGATCTTTACGGTGACGGTGGACGGGACTGCTTCGATAATGTGGATCTCTTCCGGCGCCGTGATTTTCACCGGCATCCGGTGTGTCCCGACCGAAAGCCCTTCTGTTGAGATACTGGCCTCGACAAGCCCGGCCTGGTTTCCTCTGCTGCTCAAGGGAAGCAGGGCGCGGACGCTGATGGTGTCGGGTTCGAGGGTCACCTTTCTGTCGGACTCCGGTCCCGTGAGGTGGACAGGGATGTCGGCGATGGTTTTTTTCGTGGTTCTTTCGCGGATCACCACATTGGCGGTGACCACGGTCTCGCCCATGAGTTCCAGCAGTGCTGAACGCAATTCCAGGGGGACCTGGAAGGTTTTTGAGCTCTTCAGGCCGCTGATGTCGATGGGTTTGGCGGTGAAGATTTTTTCCCGGCCGACAACGGCCTTGGGGCCGGAAATCTTGATGAGCGGAGGCTCGAAAACAACTCCGCCCAGTTCGTAGCCGCTGGCCGGAGAGCCCGTTGTTCTGGCCTGCACCGGCAGTTCCTTCTCCACCAGCTCGTCGATGAGCAGGGTAATGTGGGTGGGCTGGATGCGGGAGACGGTCACGCCTCGCGGAAATTGGATCGTCTCTGGTTCGTTGCGGATGACAATGGTGCCGGGGGTGGTTTTGGCAAGATTGATGGTTCGCGTGATCCGCTGGCGGTTGATGCCGCTGATCAGACCGCGGGGACCGCTGACCGTGACCTCCAGTTGTTTCTTGAACTGGTTGGCGATAACCAGCTCCCGGGGAAGATTGACAATCTCCACCGGAATATAGACTGTGGTGTCAACCTTGTCTTCGCCCACCACGAAATACCAGAGGAGGACGGCGAAGATCAGGGAAATGAGCTTCAATCCCCAATTGTTCGGCCAATTGAGGAAGTTGGGGGTGGGAACTCGCCGGATTATTTGTTTAACCAGTTTTTCCATAAGAGAGGAGTCGTGTTTTCCTTGGGAACAAAGATTGCGTCAAGTCGGCTTCTGAGTGCGTTTTCGTCGAGATCGGAGGTCATGGCCCCGTGCTGGACCAGGGATATCTTCTGCGTTTCTTCCGAGACCACGATGATCACCGCGTCGGTTTCCTCGGAAAGACCGATGGCCGCCCGGTGGCGGGTGCCAAGCTGCTTGCTGATGTATGGATTTCTGGTGAGGGGGAGCAATGCCCCGGCCGAACGGATGCGGCCGTTGTGGATGATCACCGCTCCGTCATGGAGGGGGGCGGTGGTTTGAAAAATGGTGACCAGAAGTTGCCTGCTGACGATGGCGTCAAGGCTGTGGGCGGATTCGATGTATTCATTGAGCCCTGTTTCCCGTTCGATGACGATGAGACCGCCGATTTTGCGCTGGGCCATTTGCTGCGCCGCCCTGACAATTTCGAGCAGAATGTGCACCGTGTCTTCCTGGGGTTTGGAAAAGGTGGTTTGGCCGACCTGGGCAAGGGCCCGCCGGATATCCCGCTGGAAGATGATAATGATGATCAGGAAGATCGAGCTGAGGAATGTTCCCAGCAGCCAGTACAGGGTGAGAAATTCGAGCTCCCGCGCGGCGAAGTAGAGCACGACGAGGACCACGATGCCGGACAGTATCTGGACGGCACGGGTTCCGCGGATCAGCAGCATGACACGATAGATGATGAACGAAACGATCATGATATCGAAGATGTCTTGCCAGCGGAGTGATTGTGCGAATTCCAGCATCGGGATACGGGTTCCGTCAAAAAGAGAAATATGGGGTGGAAAAGAGAAAAAAATGGTGTTGTTTTTAAGGTAAACGAAAAGCGGTCCAGCAAGCAAGGGGCATGAGTGAATTTTTTTAAAAAAATTGGGGGGATCTGTTGGGGTGTTGTAAAAAAGCAAGGGTGTTTTTTGGCGAAAAACTTCTCGCGCGCGCCAAAAAAACATTCTGACAACCGGGCCGCCCGGCTGTCGTTCCAATGGGTGATTAATCCGGCCCGGTGTTGTTTAGGGTCAGGGAAGGGTGCACGATGAGGCGGAGAGAAGAGCGAAGGGAGGTCTGGAAGATATGCCGGTGTGGTGTTTTTTTTAGCGGGAAAAAGGGCGCCAGCGTAAAATGGACCACTGTCTGTGGCGTTTTCCGGCAAGGAATAGTGGCAGGGCAAGAGCAGTATTGCGGAGGACAAGCACGAGGGCCGGCCAACTCTCTGATGTGCCGAAGCAGCCGCAGTCAATGGGGAGCAAGAGATGACCGCCTGAGGCCGCCAGTATGGCGGCGGTAAAAAGGAGGTAAAGCACCCCCATGACGGTGGCGGATATTTCAAGATGAATACCGCTTACCGCCCACAGGCCCAGAAGAATCTCCAGCCATGGTAGCCAGCGGACCAGGAGGATGACCATGTCAAGGTTGAGCATGCCCTGCTCGTGCAAGGCCTCTAGTAATTCTCCGATCCCTGGTTCTCGAAGCTTGAAAACCGCGGCAGTAAGGAGCAGCAGGGCGGCGAGGTGATAGTCGGCCAGTACAAGCAGGTCCAGCGGGGAAGCCTCCGGACCTGCTTGTTTATTGATGGTCGGAGTATCCCGCACGGCCTTCCCAGAAGATCATGAGTTCGTTAATCAACGTGTTCAGTCTCTGCACCTGCTCGGAGACCTCTTGGACTGTCGCGGCACTCTCCTCCGACATGGCGGCAAGGGACTGAACTGACGAATCAACGGCGGAAATGGTTTGGTTGACCTTGTCCTGATTGTCTGCTTGGTTGTGTGAGTTTTCCGTAATCTTTCCAATCTGCTGGACAACATTGAGCGTTGCCTTGCTCACCTCGGGGAAGGTGATTTGTAGGGTGGAAATCACGGTCTCGCCTTCGTGGATCTTTTGGTCGAGGCGACCAATAACTTCGGCCGCTTTTTGGGATGCTTCCGAAGCCCTTGTTGCCAAGCGGCGGACTTCTTCCGCCACCACCGCGAAGCCGGTGCCCGCCTCGCCGGCTCGCGCTGCCTCGACGGCGGCATTGAGGGCGAGCAGATTTGTTTGGAAGGCAATGTCTTCGATTACCCTGACCAGGGAGGATATCTCCCGGTCCGCGTCTGCCATGCCGGACATGGCTTCCACCACCTCGCGGATTACCTCCTCGGACTGGTTGGCGGTGGTCAATACCTGTTGGGTAGATTTTCCAGCAGATTTGGCGATTTGCATGTTCTCCCCTGCCTGGGCGGCAACGTCTTTTGTGGAGAGGGTTATTTGTTCGAGGTTGGCAGCCGATTCGGAGGTTTCGACGCTGAGTTGGGTGGACATGTCGGTGATATAAGCCATGGAGGAAAGCAGGGTGCCGACCGCCTCGGATGAGTCCGTAGCCATTGCGGCCAATTTTTTGGACATGTTTGAGATCAGAAGGAAGGTGGCGGCACCGACTCCGGTACATAGAAGAAAGGCAATCAGCAGTGCCTTGGTCATTAGGGAGCTGATGGCGAGAATGTGAAGGGTGTTTCGGTTGTATGTCTCCGTGCTTTCCGTCACCATTCGTTCCAGGGTAGAGAAGATGAAGGTGGTGTGAGCCATAAATGTCGGCGTCAGCTCGCCTTCGAGGGCGAATTCCTGATCAATGGCGGCGCGCACCATTTTGGTCCCGACATCGTTGGCTTCAGTATAGGTGGTTAGCAGTTTCTGTATCAGGGCGGCATTCGCGTTATCCTGGTTGGCTTCATAGAGTTCTTGCAGTGCGTTAAGCAGGGTGCGCAAGCGTATGTCCAGCGGCTCAATCTCCTTGAGCCGCTGGGTGCTTGCCGCCGCCTTGGCGGTGTTGAGCTTTTCAATTACCTGGCCCATGAGTCCCTCCATCTCGATGGCCATTTTGGTGCTCGGGTATTCCTTTTGGGCGATCCCGGCCACCTCTTGGGCAAGAGAGCGCAAGGAGAACAGGGCGGCGGCAATGATTACAGAGGATAAGGCGCCCAGGAGCAGAAAGGCGACATAGAGGCGCAGTTTGTTGCCGATTCTGCGGGCAGGCTTGAGATTCATGAGGGTATGCCTTACTTGTTGACCGGCAATCCGGCGGCGATCCAAGCCATCATTCCACCGTCAAGGGCGGCAAGATCCTTGTATCCATTCATGCTGAGGAACTTGGCAGCCGTCAAAGCCTGCTTGGCGGCATGATCTATCACTACCACCTTTTTATTCTTGGGGATGGTGGTGTACTTCTCTTCCAGATCGTCCATGTCAATTTCGATGGCCCCGGCCAGTCGGCCGGTTTCCGCGTGTTTCGCGTCGCGGATGTCCAGAATGGTGACGGATTTGGCCATGTCGTTGAGCTGTTGCGGGGTGAGACGTGCGAGATCGACGTTCGGGTAGTTGGTTGTCTTGGACACGGGATATTGTTTCTGTATCCAATCCGGCAGACCGTCGTCATAGACCATAACATTGTTGTAGCCGAGTTTAATGGCTGCCTTGGCCCCCATCCAGCTTTTGCCGCACTTGGGTCCGAGGCAGTAGAAGATCAGCAACGTCTTCTTGTCGGCGGGGAGATTCGGGTTGCCCTTCACCTTGCTTGACGGGATATTGACCGAGCCTGGGATGGATTTTTCCTTAAACTCAATGGAGCTTAATGCGTCTGCAAGCACCAGGGTTTCCTTGGCGTCCAGTTTTTTCTTGAGTTCCGCAGTGGAGATGACGGGGATATCCGCAGCCATCGATGTTGTGACAAAAAGGGAAAATAGTGAAAACAGGGTGCAGAGAAAAGCTGTTGCAAGACAATGGCGGTATCGCATGGTGTGTCCCTCCGTTTGGTGGTGATGTGAATAACGTTTTCTCTTGAAAAAATGGAGTTGTGGCCGAAACGATGCAGAGCTATTCGGATTATGCAAAAACTGCACCAGAAAGCCTGGTGAGTAAGAATTAGAAGGCGACATGTGGCAGAAATGTTTCCATATGCATAAAAGGCACGCTAAAGAGGTTGTTTTGTTTTTTATGGCACTCAAGAAAAGAAGATATCATCTGCTGAGCAGATACTGGAAGAGGCCAGTTTTTGTTTAAGTTTGTAGCCAGAAATTGACCGGCTCTAAAAAAATCTGCCCCGTCAGGGAGGGGGATCCAATAACTCATAACAGATGTTTTTTCCCGGAAAGTCGCTGGGGAAATAGTCAACCGCCTGGGCATGTTTTTGGTGTTCGAGCGGAAACTTTCAGGTATTTTTTGACATGCCTCTTTTTTGCTATCGCTGCGGAATTAAAATGCCCACTTGTTGCTTGACAAGGCGGGGGAATTGATTTATCTTTACAAAATTTTCCAGCATATTTCTGTCGGTGTTGTCCGGGAACGGCGGCCGGGCAGAAAACCTGCCAGCCGTCAAATGACGTGGGCAGAGTGTTTTAAATCAATCAACAATACAGTAAACAGGAGTTGAGAATTGGCTAATCATAAATCCGCCGAGAAAAGAAATCGTCAGAACCAGTTGCAACGGCTTCGCAATCGCTCCAACAAGAGCAAGATGAAGGGTGTTGTAAAGAAGGTCCTTGAGGCCATTGAGCTGAAATCCGGAGATCAGGCCCAGGAAGCGCTGAAGGCGGCGATCCCGGTTATCGAGAAAACAGCGGTAAAAGGCTCCATCCATAAAAAGAATGCCTCCCGCAAGGTGTCCCGTTTGACCAAGCGGGTGAATGCGTTGTTGAGCGCCGCGCAGTAACGAGAGAGCCGGTTGCGGCGGCAGTCCCGTTCGGCTTCCCCCGCGGGAAAAAGCCGTGCGCAAGACCTTCCGCTCTGGCTTGTTGTGCCTCTTCCACGTGCGCAGGGATCTGCCTGTTTCTTACTGAAGAGTGATGTGCCGTGAAAAAAAAACCAAAAAGCCATGGGACGCCAATGTTCCATGGCTTTTTTTTATGAGTTGAGGATCCATCATGTTCCGACCTTCCTTGCAGGAGTTTGCACACCTGGCCGCCGATGCCGGACTGGTGCCGATCTATCGGGAAATCGTTGCCGACCTCGACACGCCGCTGACCATCTTTGCCAAGGTGGCGGGCGGGGAGTCGCACGCCTTTCTCTTTGAAAGCCTTGAGGGCGGCGAGAAATGGGGGCGCTATTCCTTTATCGGGATTGATCCCATCGTCACCTTTGCCAGCCGCGGGAACCAGGTCACCATCACCCGGGAGGGCGCGGTGGAGGAGCAGGAGGGCGATCCGCTCGAGGCCCTGCAAACGTTGCTCAAATCCTTCAACGCTTGCAACTCCGAGATGGCCTGCGACCCCGAGCTGCTGCCGCGGTTTTTCGGCGGGGCCGTCGGCTTTCTGGGCTACGACATGGTGCGGTTCATGGAGCGGCTGCCCGATTGCAACCCGCCCCTTGCCCAGTTTCCGGACAGTTCTTTCATGGTGCCGCGCACCGTTTTGATCTACGACAACCTCAGGCAACTGCTCACCGTGGTCAATCTGGTGCAGACCGCTGGAGCGGGCGATATCCCGGCCTTGTATGCAAAGGCGCAGAGTGAGATCGAGGAGATCATCGTCCGTTTGCAGGCGCCCATGCCCACGGAGTATCTCGGCGGCAGCGGCAAGAAGGATACTGCGCCCCACGCCTTTACTTCCAACATGAGCGAAGAGGCTTTCGAGAAGATGGTGGAGGCGGCCAAGGAGTATGTTCAGGCCGGCGATGTCATTCAGGTTGTTGTGTCGCAACGCTTTCATGCCAAAACAGAACTCGCCCCCTTCAAGCTCTACCGCGCTCTGCGCCATATCAATCCCAGCCCCTATCTCTTTTATCTCAAGCTCGGGGATCTGGTCCAGATCGGTTCGTCTCCTGAGATTCTGGTCCGCCTTGAGCAGGACGATATCGAGCTCAGGCCCATTGCCGGGACGAGAAAGCGCGGCAAAACCCGGGAAGAGGATACGGCCCTTGAGCAGGAGCTGCTGGCCGACCCCAAGGAGCGGGCCGAGCATCTGATGCTGGTCGATCTGGGCCGCAACGATGTGGGCCGGGTCGCCAAATATGGCTCGGTGGAGGTCCGCGATCTGCTGGTGGTCGAGCGCTACAGCCATGTCATGCATCTGGTTTCCGGGGTGCATGGGACTTTGGCGCCGGGCAAGGATCAGTTCGATGTCTTGCGCGCCTGCTTTCCCGCGGGCACGGTGAGCGGCGCCCCGAAGATCCGGGCCATGGAGATCATCGAAGAGCTTGAGCCCGAGCGGCGCGGGCCCTATGCCGGTTCCGTCGGGTATTTCGGTTTTTCCGGGAATATGGATTTTTGCATCACCATCCGGACCTTTGTCATGCAGGGCGACGATCTCTGGGTGCAGGCCGGGGCAGGAATTGTCGCCGATTCGGTGCCCGCTCTGGAGTATCAGGAAACCATCAATAAATCCATGGGGCTGCGGCGGGCGGTGGAGCTGGCGGAAAAAGAATTTTAGGAGCCGTTAGGAAACAGGAGCTCTCTTGTTCGTTTCGTTACGGCTCCTTATGCCGATCACTGCATTTCAATGGTACAGTTTTTCTGAACAACGGCTTAGCCCCGGCAACACGCGAGAAAGAATATGATCGTTATCATCGACAACTACGACTCCTTTACCTACAACATCGTCCAGACCCTCGGGGGGATGGGCGCCGAGATGAAGATTTTCCGCAACGACGAAGTGGATATCTCCTTCATCGCCTCGCTTGCCCCCGACCGCTTGCTGATCTCGCCCGGCCCCTGTTCTCCGGCCCAGGCTGGCATCTCCATCGAGGCGATCCGCTTTTTCAGCGAAAAGATTCCGGTGCTGGGGGTTTGTCTGGGGCATCAGTCGCTGGGCGAGGCGTTTGGCGGGCAAACCGTGCGGGCCGGGCGGCTCATGCACGGCAAGACCAGCCCCATCAGCCACGACGGACTGGGGGTGTTCACCGGGTTGCCCAATCCCTTTGAGGCCATGCGCTACCATTCCCTGGTGGTTCGGGAATCGGATCTTCCTGCGTGTTTGATGGTAACGGCGCGTTCCGACCAGGGCGAGCTCATGGGACTCAGGCACCGGAGTCTGCCGGTGGAAGGGGTGCAATTCCATCCCGAATCCATCATGACCCCGGACGGGGTGCGGTTGCTGAAAAATTTCCTTGATCCGGCCTATGCGGAAATCCTCGAAAAACAGCGCAAGGAGATGGTCGCATGATGAAAGAGGCCATTGCCAAAGTGGTGGAGGGGACCGACCTGAGCGAAACGGAGATGGTCGGAGTGATGGAGGAAATCATGGGCGGCGAGGCCACCCCGGCCCAGATCGGCGCCTTTATCACCGCCCTGCGGATCAAGGGCGAAAC
>Ga0074195_1000480_pt1 | contig 78094 bp, 64 predicted proteins | sample EPASupsiteHSE623_FD_64525 | JGI IMG/M metagenome (GOLD analysis project Ga0074195, IMG submission 64525) | Bioremediated contaminated groundwater from EPA Superfund site, New Mexico - Sample HSE6-23 | ecosystem: Environmental > Aquatic > Deep subsurface > Groundwater > Contaminated ...
GGTTGCTGAAAAACTTTATTGATCCGGCCTATGCGGAAATCCTCGAAAAACAACGCAAGGAGATGGTCGCATGATGAAAGAGGCCATTGCCAAAGTGGTGGCGGGCACCGACCTGAGCGAAGCGGAGATGGTCGGAGTGATGGAGGAAATCATGGGCGGCGAGGCCACCCCGGCCCAGATCGGCGCCTTTATCACCGCCCTGCGGATCAAGGGCGAAACCGTGGATGAGATCACCGGCGCGGCCAGGGTGATGCGGGCCAAGGCCACCAAGGTGCAAGCGGTTGGTGAGGGCGAGATTCTCGTGGATACCTGCGGCACCGGGGGCGACGCCTCCGGCACCTTCAATGTTTCCACCACCGCCGCCTTTGTCGTGGCCGCAGCCGGGGTTCCGGTGGCCAAGCATGGCAACCGCTCCGTTTCCAGTCATTGCGGCAGCGCCGATGTTTTGGAGGCCCTGGGCGTGGACCTGGCTCTGAATGCCGAGCAGATCGGTCAATGCATCCGGGAGATCGGCATCGGGTTCATGTTTGCTCCGGCCCTGCATGGGGCGATGAAGCATGCCATCGGCCCGCGCCGCGAGATCGGGATCCGAACGATTTTTAACATCCTCGGCCCCCTGACCAACCCTGCCGGGGCCAATGTGCAGGTCATGGGGGTGTATGCCCCCTCCCTCACCGAAACCCTGGCCCAGGTGCTGGGCAGACTTGGCACCCGCCGCGCCCTGGTGGTGTGCGGCGAGGGCAATCTTGATGAGATCACGATTACCGGCGCGACCAGGGTCTCCGACTGGGCCAACGGTGCATTGACAACCTACAGCATCCATCCCTCGGAGCTGGGCATGGCCACGGCCAGTCTGACGGAAATCAAGGGTGGCAGAACCGCGCCAGAGGCGGCGGCGCAGTTGCGCGTGGTGCTGAGCGGCAAGGGTGGCCCGTGTCTGGACATGGTCCTGCTCAATGCCGGCGCCGTCTTGATGGCAGCCGGGCGCGGCAGCGATCTTGCCGCCGGCGTGGCCCTGGCCCGCGAGGTGGTGGCCAGCGGCGCGGCACTCAACAAGGTTGAAGAGCTGGTGGCCTTTTCCCGTTCGGTGAAAAAAACATGATTGTTGAAATCGCAACAAGCCGCGATTACAGCAGAAAGCGAAACGACCGGCGACAGGTATTGCCTGGTCGTTTTTAAATCACTGTCACGGCCCTGTGCCGTTTTTTCAGTTTTTGCGAGTTTATCATGATTCTCGATACCATCGTAGCCAGAAAAAAAGAAGAGGTCGCCGCCCTCAAGATCAAAGGCCTTGCCGCGCCTGATCTGGAGATTCCGCCTCCGCGCGGCTTTATCCGGGCGCTCACCGGTTGTGTCGGCGTGGCCGTCATCGCCGAAGCCAAGAAGGCATCCCCTTCCAAGGGGGTGATCCGGCCCGACTTCGATCCGGTGGCCATCGCCCGGAGCTATCTGTCCGGCGGCGCCCAGGCCCTGTCTGTGCTCACCGACGTGGATTTCTTCCAGGGCTCCCTCGCCTATATCCCCGCGGTGCGGGCTGCGGTGATTCTTCCGGTGCTGCGCAAGGATTTTATCATCGATCCGCTGCAGATCAAGGAGGCGCGGATGTATGGCGCCGACGCGATTCTTCTGATCGCCGCCATTCTTGAGACCTCCCAGCTTCAAGAGTATCAGGGCCTGGCCCTGGAGCTTGGCATGGATGTTTTGGTGGAGGTCCATGACGAGGCGGAGGTCGAAAAGGCCGTGGCCGCGGGCAGCCGTCTGATCGGGGTCAACAACCGCGATCTTCGCGATTTTTCCATGGATCTGAACACCACCTTCCGCTTGCAGAAGATGATTCCGGCACAGATCCCCCTGGTGAGCGAATCCGGGATCCGCGACCATGACGACATGGTGCGGCTCGCGGCGCATGGGATCAGGGCGGCGCTGGTGGGGGAGACCCTGATGCGGGCCGCGGACCCGGCCGAGGCGCTGCGTGCGTTGGTCGGCGGGGAGCAGCAAGGGAAAAGGACATGAACCTCCGGACGCGGATCAAGATATGCGGGATGCGGGAGATGGCGGAGGTTGCCGGAGTGGTGGCCGCCGGGGTGGATGCAATCGGCCTGATCTTTGTCGAGAAAAGTCCCCGTTGTGTTGACCGGGAACGGGCGCGGGAAATTATTGCAAGCCTGCCGCCCTTTGTGGATGCGGTGGGGGTTTTCGTCGATCAGGACGCGGCACAGGTGAACGAGATTGTCCGGTACTGCGGCTTGACCAAGGTTCAGTTGCACGGGGCGGAGTCCCCTGCCTGTTGCACGGAGATCAATTGCCGGGTGATAAAGGCCTTTCAGGTGAAGGAGTCTCTCTCCACCGCAGACCTGGCACCTTATGCCGGAGTGGTCTCCGGTTTTTTATTCGACACCTTTCATGAGAAAATCGCCGGCGGCACCGGGCAGACCTTTGATTGGCGGCTGCTGAAAAAAATGTCTCCCCTCCGTCCGGTTGTCCTGGCCGGCGGCCTCACCCCCGAGAATGTGGGCGAGGCGATCCGGCAGGCGCGGCCTTTTGCCGTGGATCTCAACTCCGGGGTGGAGTTCGCCCCCGGCCGCAAGAACCTCGAAAAGGTGCGCGCTGCCGTTGCCCAAGTCGCGGCGGCGGACGGTGCCGCGCTTCGTTTGTCAGCCGGACTTACTTGACCGCGGGAAAGAGCACGACCACCTGCGGGGTGTTGCCGATGGTCAGGGAGAGGCGCAGCTCCTTCACCCCGTCCGCTTCCTCGCCCGGCATCCCAGGAAAGAAAAGAACGCCGTAGGCGATTTGATGCGGCAGGATGGCCTCGTTGCGCAGCCTTTTTGCGGCAAGGTCTTCCCTGATTTTTTCCCCGCTGTCGCTGTAGCTTTTAGCCCCTCCGACAATAGCTCCACCCGCCGCGCCGATCACGGCGCCGGTTCCCATTGCCTCGCCGATATTCTGGCCGGTGACTACCCCAACGGCCAGCCCGGCCAGCGCTCCGGCCGCGCCCATGAGCAGAGCCGGTTTGCCGGCGCCCTTGGCTGTTTCCCCCAGATCGACATGTCCTGACGTCCGCTGATAGGTCTTCTCCAGCGAGAGGATCGGCCAGGCCCGGTTGTTGTTATCGATGAGAAAGGTTTGCTCGGCATTGAGCCGCACTTTCTCCGGGCTGTCGTTTTGCAGGGTCAGTTGAATGGGCAGCAGGCCCGCCTTGCGTGCGCCAAACCCGAAGGCTTGCTTGGCCGCCTCATCGCTGCTGAAAGCCAGGGCGGAAATCTTGAGGCCATCGCCGACCACGATGCCGCCATTTTTGGCATCCGGCAGGTTGAGGGGGGCGACCCGATCCTGGTAGGTGCAACCGCCGATCAGGCTGAGCAGGCTCAGCAGGGTGGCCAGCCAGCCCAGACGTTTTCCGAAGCCATGCAGGTTTTTCATCTTCTTTCCTTGTCTCTTAAATGGATTTTATTTGAGTTTCAGGCCAAAAAATCTGGTGCGGCCGTCACGCTTGATGAAAAAGGAAACCGTTGATTTGGCCTTTACCCCCTTGATCTCGTTGAGGAACCCCTTTACGTCCCGGACAGGCCTTTGGTTGACTTCAAGGATCAGGTCTCCCCTGCGCAGGCCGGCAAGGGCCGCCGGCGAGGAAGGCTCAACCCCGGTAACCAGCACCCCGTGCTTGTCGGTGATGCCCAGGGCCGCGGCAATCTCCGGGGTGAGATCCTGCACTCCCAGGCCAAGGCTTTTGCTGAGCGTCTCCGCCGGTTCGCTTACGACAGCCTGTTCTTCGCTGAGCTTGGCAATGGTCACCGGGAGCTTTTTCACCGCGCCTTTCCGGTACAGGGTGACTTCCGCCCTGCTGCCCACCGTGGTTTCCGCCACCAGATTGGGCAGCATGCTCATCTGGGAGATTTCCTTGCCGTTGAATTCAACAATGACATCACCGGGTTTGATGCCGGCCTTGTCCGCCGGGCCGTTGGGGGAGACCTCGCCCACCAGGGCGCCGATGGGCCGGTCGAGTTTGAACTGGGCGGCAAGCTCCGGGGTTACCGGTTGGATCATCACCCCGAGCCAGCCGCGCACCACCTTGCCGTGTTCCTTGAGCTGGTCGATGACGTTTTTAGCCATGTTGGCCGGAATAGCGAAGCCGATACCGATGTTGCCGCCGGTGCGGCTGTAGATGGCGGTGTTGATCCCGACCATCTCGCCCTTGAGATTGTACAGGGGCCCCCCGGAGTTGCCGGGGTTGATGGAGGCGTCTGTCTGGATGAAGTTTTCATAGGGGCCGCTGCCCAGGGAACGGCCTTTGCCGCTGACTATCCCGGCGGTAACGGTCTGCTCGAAACCGAAGGGGTTGCCGATGGCCATGACCCAGTCGCCAACCCGCAACTTATCAGAATCTCCGAAGGCTATTGCCGGCAGCCCGTTTTTGGGCGTGATCTTGAGCAGGGCAAGGTCTGTTTTCGGGTCGCGGCCGATGATCTTTGCGTCGTATTCCTCGAAGTTGGTCAGCCGCACATTGATGGTGTCGGCGTTTTCCACGACATGGTTGTTGGTGACAATATAACCATCCTTGGAGATGATCACCCCGGAGCCGAGGCTGGTTCGTTTCTGCTCACGCTGGGGCTGATCCTGGTCAAAGGGCGAGGGCAGGCCGAAAAAGCGGCGGAATGGTTCGGGAACATCCTGATGGTTGAACAGGTCATGGGGAGAGCGGGAAGGCTTGACCGTTTGGGTGGTGTAAATATTGACCACGGTGGGGCTGAGTTTGTCCGCCAGATCGGCAAAGGTTTCCGGAGGACTGCCTGCCGCCCGGCTTATTCCGGGCAGGGTAGCGAAAAAAAGGCCCATGAGCAGCAGGGCCAGGAAAACAGAAGCGGGGCGGCGGCGGGAGAAGGCTGGCAAGGGCTGCATTATTATGGACTCCTTGGTGTGTTGAACAAGACAAAAGTGTCGTGCGGGTATGTTGCCTATGTTTCTTATTGTGTATATCTCTTTTGGCGGAAGTCAAGTCCGGTGTGCGCATCCTTATTCCCCAAAAAAGGCGGGACCGCAGGAGCGAGGCTGCTCCGCGGTCCCAGGAAAGAGCCCTTCTGGGGAAGAAGGAAGAAAGAAGAGATGCTTGGAGGATGCGCATCCTGAAAAAAAAGACATGGCGTGACGGGTAAAAGTTCCTGAAAAAATTCAAGGCATGGTGTTATTCAAAGCGGATGGCGGCGGTCAATACCGTCTTGCCGTTGCCGAACCGTGCTTCTGCGGCGGCGGCAGGCGCCAGGGCGTAGTGGTGACGGTGGAGAAGTTCATGGAAAGTTCCCAGCTCCGCCTGGGGGAGATGCACAAGGAACAGGTTGGCGGTGATGCGGTGGAGCTGCCAGTTGTGGTGCACTATTTCCCGGCAGAGCGCAACCTGGCTTTCGTGGTCGGCTTTTTCAATGAGGACATGGATATCCGGGGACAACAGGCGAGGGGTGCGGTCAGTCGGCGGCAGCCGGGTTGCCGGGGTTGTCTGGGCGAGGGGTGCCAAGTGTTCGCTCCGGCGGCCTCCTTCATGGGAGACGGCAAACATGGTGTTCGGGGCAATGGGGAGCCGCCGGGGGGTGAGAAGTTCTCCGTGCGACGTGGCGCTTATCCTGGCCGGGCGGGAGGAAAGAGTGCCGGGTTGATCCAGGTGCGAGGTTTTCAGCAGGAAACCGGCCAGCATGGCAAGGGTGAATATGGCGGCGGCGGCCGGGATTGACAGGGAAAAATTCAGGGATTCGACAAGCGCCCAGGCACGGTCGAAAATCCCCCGTTGTGCCAGTTTTGCGTGGATGCCGGGGAGCAGATCCGCCGGAGGAGTCTGTGTCTCGAGATTGTGCATCAGGCTGAGGATCTGCTGGAATTCCCGCCATTCCTTGGCGCAGGTCCGGCAGTCGAGAAGATGGCCGGTGAGGGCGTGCAGTTCTTCGCGGTCAAGGGCGTTGTCCGCGAAATCGGTGAACAGCGTTTGGGCTTCAGTGCATTGCATAGGCGGGCCGTTTCGTTTACAAAAAATGTTTTAGACGATTTTTCAGGGCCAGGCGGGCCCGGTTCAACTTTGACTTGACCGTGCCCATGGGCAGGCCGAGGATTTCACTGATCTCTTCGTAGGACAGCTCTTGCAGGTCGCGGAGAAGAATAACTTCCTTTTCCGCCGGCGCCAGGGAGGCGATGGCTTCTCTCACCAGGCGCGAGGTGTTTTGCCGTTCATACTCTTTTTCCGGAGTAGCGCCGGAGCTGAGGTTCAGTCCTGTTTCCGTGTCGTCCAGGGACTGGTTGCTGAAAAATCCCCTGCGGCGCAGTTTCTGGTAACGGTTCCGGCAGTGGTTCATGGCAAGCTGATAGAGCCAGGCCCCGAACTTGCTTTCGTCTTTGAGCTTGTCTATTTGCCGGAACACGGTGACGAAGATGTCCTGGGTGAGATCCTTGGCCTCGTCCTCCTGCTTCACATAACCAAGCGCCAGATTGTAGATCTTCCTCTGGTAGAGCGCCACCAGCCGGTTAAACGCCTGCTGGTCCCCATGGCGAAAGGCGCGGACAAGTTGGGCTGCTTCTTGGTATGGCATTGTTATCCGCTTGCCCTTCAAGGCCGGGGCCAATTTTTGCTGTTAATGTATGAGACAACCACCCGGATAAAAAGTTCCGGGTAAAACGGGAATGCGTTTTCGGCGATTTCATCAAAGAGGGGCGCTGGGAAAGAGAGCCTCTTGCTCGATTAAACAAAAAAGGAATCAAAAGAACAACAGGAAAGCGTGGGGATTCCTGATTCGCGCGTTTTGCGCGGATGCTTGAAAGATTTCCCGTGATTGGGTATCTTGTTTTTTCGAGGTGTTCCTGTGCGGTTGCTCCCCTTTTTATGAGACTATTCCATGATAGAAAAAATCGTCGCTGACTTGAGAAATATATTTGTTTTCAAGGAGAGCACTCAGGTCGGGGATATCGTCCTGATCGTGGCCGAAAAAATTATGTACGCCCTGGTTACCGGGATCGAGCGGGATTATGCCAAGAAAGAAGAGTGGTGGCAGGTGAGCCTGCAATTGCTGACCATTCCTCCGCAGAAGACGGTCTGGACCTTGCGGACCCCGCAGTTCACCGGTCAGGAAATATTCACCCTGGGGGGCGAGGAGCGCTTTATCAAGGCCATTGACTTTGGCAGGGGCGAGGCTGCGGAGAAGAAAAACATCGAACCGGCCGGTCCCGGGAAAAAGAAAGGGTCTTTTCTCAAGGTGATCAAGTAGGAAGGGCTGCGTGGAAAGGGGAGTGCGTCAGGCGCTCTTGCGGCAGCCGTTCAGGACAAAGAAATTATCAACCATCTCCATCATCTGCCTGTAACACCGGGGACAATAGCCGTGTGAGAGCCGCACCCCGGATCTGGCAGCCTGTTTTGCCCAGCCCTTGTGATTTTTTGTTTTGTGACAAACGCAGCAGATTACTTGCATGGTCGGGCTCCTCGTTGTTCTGTGCTCTACGGATCGGGATAGTTCCCAAAAAACTTGATGAAAAAAATAGAGGGAAGCATGACGCAGTCCGGAGGAGAAAGGGGGATTATCGCCCGTATCCGTCAGGCGGCCGGGAGTTCGGACGACCTTGTGATCGGGATCGGCGATGATTGCGCGGTTTACCGGACGGCCCAGGGGAGGGTCAGCTTGGTGACCACCGATACCATGGTGGCGGGGGTGCATTTTGATTCCGCCTGGCATCCTCCCCGCGAGCTGGGCAGGAAAGCAGCCTCGGTTAATATCAGCGATATCGCCGCCATGGGCGGGCTGCCCCGTTTTGCCCTGCTTTCCCTGGCCTTGACCCCGGCCTGTGCGAGCCAGTGGCTGGATGCATTCATGTCCGGTTTTTTGGCCGTGCTTGCCGAATATGGGGTTGTGCTGATCGGCGGGGACACGGTGCAGAGCGAGCAGGAGAGCGTGCTTTCCGTTACGGTGCTCGGGGAGATGGCCGAGGCAGAAGTGCTTGCCAGAAAGGGCGCCCGGCCCGGCGATGTGGTTTTGGTCAGTGGTTTCCTGGGCGAGGCGGCGGCAGGTCTCGCCCTGTGCCGGATGGGATTGGCTCATGATCCCGGCTGGCAGCCCCTGGTCGGAGCGCATCTGGACCCGGTGCCCCAGGTGACCGTGGGCAGGGTCTTGGCCGCGAGCGGTTTCGTCCATGCCATGCAGGATCTCTCCGACGGCCTGGCCACCGATCTGGCCCATATCTGCGCGGAAAGCGGGGTTGGGGCGGTGGTGGCGGCTGACAAGATTCCCCTTTCCCCATTGCTGCGCAAGGCGGCGGCAACCTGCGGCCGGTCTCCCCTTGACTGGGCGCTTGCCGGCGGGGAGGATTATCAATTGCTCTTCACCGCAGGCGAGCAGCAGGCGGCGTCGCTTCGCACTCTGGTCAGGGAAAAAACCGGCAAGGAGCTTTTTGCCGTGGGACGTATTGTCGAGGGCCAGGGTGTTTTTCTTGAAGAAGCGGGACAGTGCCGGGAGATCAGCTACCGTGGCTATGAGCATTTCAGATAACCGGCCGGAGGCATCCCCTCCGGCTGCGGCTGCGTTTACCCTGCGGATTACCGTTGCGCCTGAGGATGCCGGCTCGGCCTGCGATCTCCTCGCCTCCCGGGCCGGGCTTGCCAAGAGCCGGGTGAAGGACGCCATGTGCAAGGGGGCGGTTTGGCTGACCGGCAAAAGGGGCGGGCGGAAACGGTTGCGCAAGGCAACCGCGCAGCCGGTGCCGGGCGAGGTGCTGGATCTGTATTACGATGCGCGGCTTCTCGCGGTGAAACCGCCGGCACCCCGATGTCTCCTCGATGCCAGGCAGTACAGCGTTTGGCTGAAACCCGCCGGCCTGCTCGCCCAGGGAACGGACTACGGCGATCACTGCTCGCTGGTGCGCCAGGTCGAGGTCCATTTCCGCCTGAAGCGGCCGGTCCTGCCCGTGCATCGCTTGGACCGGGAAGCGGCCGGCCTGATGATCCTCGCCCACACCAAGGCGGCGGCAGCCAAACTTTCCCGATTGTTGCAGGATAAGGCCATTGACAAGCAGTACCGGGTGACGGTGCTCGGCCGTCTCCCCTCGGAGTCCGGGACGATTGAGCTGCCTTTGGATAACAAGCCCGCCCTCACCCGATACACCCTTACCGCCTATGATCCGGCCAGTGGCACCTCCGTGGTCGAGGTCACCCTCGGAACCGGACGTCTGCATCAGATCCGACGGCACTTTGCCATGCTCGGCCATCCCGTCCTCGGCGACCCGAAGTACGGGGTCGGGAACAAGAACAGCACCGGCATGGAGCTTGTCGCCCATCGGCTTGCCTTTCGCTGCCCCTTCACCAGGAAGGAGGTGTGTGTCAGTCTGGAATCCCGGGAGGAGACGATTATTTTTTAGGCGGGGTGCCGAGGTGTTTGCGCAGGGAAGCGGGGCCGCCCATGAGCCGCATCTGCCGCTGGATATGCCAGGCCCGTTCGCTGATGTAGCCGGAGGGCCGGGCGGCATTCGACCGCAGGGGACTGGGCAGGATTGCCGCCAGAATGGCGGCTTCCGCGCTGTTGAGCTTGGCGGCCGGTTTGTGGAAATACGCCCGGCTGGCCGCTTCCACCCCGAAGATGCCTGGACCGAACTCCGCCACGTTGAGGTAGACCTCGAGAATGCGGCGTTTGGGCCAGAGCCCCTCGATCAGCAGGGTGAAATACACCTCCAATCCCTTGCGGATAAAGCTTCGCCCCGGCCAGAGGAAGAGATTCTTGGCAACCTGCTGGGAAATGGTGCTGGCCCCATGCACCCGTTTCCTGCGTTGGTTGTGTTCCCAGGCCTTTTCGATGGCGTCAAAGTCAAACCCCATGTGGCTGAAAAATTTTTGGTCTTCGGAGGCGATTGCCGCCAGCGGGGCATAGGGAGAAATGCGCCCCATGTTGACCCACTGGTAACGGAAACGGTACTCCTTGTTTTTTTGCCACAGGGAGGCGATCTGGCGCTGGACCATCAGGGAACTGCCCGGCAGCGGCACCCAGCGAAAGAGAAGGGTGATCGCCATGGTAGCCGCGAGGAAGCAGGCGAACCACCTGAAGGCCAGCCGGAAAAACGAGCGGAGCCGATGGCTGAATCGTTTCCTCCTGGGCGGCAGGTCCGGGGGGGCGTTTCCGGCGCTGTGGTGAGGGGAGATATGCATAGTGGGGAGAAGGCCGGAGAATACGGCTGCTCGGCGCAAGGCAGGGGCAATGGTGGTAGCTGGTTATTTCCCCGCGCCCCATGGCGCGTAAATTTTTGTATCCGTCATGCTGCGAAAAAAAGAGAATGATCGGCTGTATAGCCGATTTTTTCGCCGGAGGCAAGGGGAATGGATTTTCAGGCGATTTCCCCTGGCTCGGCCGGGGGGGGCGGGCTTTCTTCCCGCACACCCGGGGGAATCTCCGGCAAGATTATGGATCGCCGCCGGGGTCAGGCGGCACTTTCCGGTGCAGATGTCGCAGGAGGCGGCGCGGTGATAGTGCTGATGAATGTTTCCTCGGTCTTGGAGAAACCGCTTATCATCGACATGACAACCGCCGCCAGATAGGGGATCGACTGGACCAGCAGGACCATGATCCAGACCATGAGATCCGCGGTCTCCGAACCTTGCGAGATCACGACGCAGACCGCTGCGAGCCAGAGGGCGATCATGATCAATCCTTCTTCCCTGGCGGCCTGCAGGGCCTGCAGCAGGGCATGGCGCTTGGCTCGTTTCGGGGTCCGGAAAAAAGGGATATCCTTGGTGACAAACCCAAGGAGGATCGCACGGGAAATGGTGTGGGACAGGGAAAGGCCCGCCAGGGCCGAGGCCAGGGTCTGTCCGGCTGTGGCGCCGACCCGGGTCCGGTAGAGGTAGATCATCTTGCCCACCTTGAAAACAAAGAGGGTCAACGGCAAGATCGAGAGAATGACCAGGGGCGGGTCAACCTGGAGGGGAAAATAGACCATGCCCGTGGACCAGCCCAGGGCGGCCATGGTGAAGAACATGTTCAGGCTGTCCGCCATCCAGGGTATCCAGCCGGCGACAAAATGATAGCGCTGCCCCCTGGTGAGGGAGGTCTTTCTCCCGAAGAGCAGGGCCTTGGCATGCCGCCGCAGGATCTGCACCGCCCCGTAGGCCCAGCGGAAGCGCTGTTTCTTGAAATCGATGAAGGTGTCCGGCATCAATCCCCGGCCGTAGGTCTTTGGGATATAGGTGGCTTCGTAGCCGCGTTCAAAGATCTTCAACCCCAGTTCCGCATCCTCGGTGATGCACCATTCCGCCCAGCCTCCGACCTCCTGCAGCACGGATTTGCGCACCATGGTCATGGTGCCGTGCTGGATGATGGCGTTGCGTTCATTACGGGTCAGCATGCCGATATAGAAAAAACCCTTGTATTCCGCGTAACACATGGCCTTGAAGAGGTTTTCTCCGTCGTCCCGGTAATCCTGGGGCGCCTGGGCAATGGCCAGGGAAGGTTTGGCAAACTGGGGCGCCATGTCCCGCAGCCAGTCCGGAGTGACAATGTAATCGCTGTCGATGACCGCCAGAATCTCGGCCTCGGGAGCGGTTTTTTCCAGGGCGAAGTTCAGCGCCCCGGCCTTGAATCCGGCAAGCGGGGCCACATGGAAGAAACGGAACCTGGGCCCGAGTTTTTGGCAGTGGGCTTCCACCGGTTGCCAGATCGCCGGGTCCTTGGTGTTGTTGTCGATGACCAGGACCTCGTAACGGGGGTAGTCCAACTGGGCCAGGGCGTTGAGGGTCTCGATCAGCATTTCCGGCGGTTCGTTGTAGGCCGGCACCTGGACGGAAACCATGGGCAACTGGTCATCCGCCAGATGCTGCGGGATAAACGGGCGCCGCCACTGGGAGAGCCAGGTTGCCTCCGCCCATTCATGGGCCTCGGCAAGAAGGACCACCACGACCCCGATCATGCCGATGACCATGAGGATGCCGATGAGGATGGTGGTGGGGTTCAGGTATTGCCTGGTGTAGGTGTACACGATCCATACCGCCCCGGTGGAGGCGCTGAAGGCAATGGTGGCGAGAAAGCTGCGCCCGCGGGTGCGCAGGGTTGTGCTGTCGATCAGGAGGAAGGCGAAGGTGATGATGGCGATTATCGCGGAGATTCCGGCCAGCATCCGCCATTCCGGAATCTTGACGATGGGTTCGGTGAAGGGGAACTTGGGCTGGCGGTTGACGTCGTACACGCCCCAGTATGCGCCCACCGCGCCCTCGCTGCCCTGTTTCCAGGGCTGGTCAAAGGCCTCCATGACATAGTAGGTGTATTTTTCCTGTTCGGCCTTGGCCAGAAAGCGGCGGAGAAAGATGGCTTCGTTGGCCGGGGAGGCCACGGCCAACTGACGGGTTCTCCCGTTGCTGGGCCAGCCTACCTCGCCGATGATCACCTGTTTGCCCGGGAATTTTTGCTTGAGCATGTTCATGTGCTTGACGATGTAGTCAATGGACTGGGCCATCTCCACCCCTTCCCAGTAGGGCAGCATGTGGGTGGCGACGTAGTCCACGTGTTCGCCGAGTTCCGGATATTTCATCCAGATGTGCCACGGTTCGGCCGTGCTCACCGGAACCCCGACGGATTCCCGCATCCGGTCGAGATAGGCGATGAGCTGTTCCGGAGTCAGGTCGCCCCGGAGCAGCGATTCGTTGCCGACGATGATCCGGATCACATTTTTTGGGTTTTCATGGGTAACCCTGATGACGGTCTCGATTTCCGTCTCGTTTCTTTCGAGATCGTCGCTCAACCAGGCGCCGAGGGTCACATTGAGCCCGTATTTGCGGGCCAGCCTGGGAATCTCCGCCAGGGTGCCTTCCTGGGTATAGGTTCTTATCGCGTGGGTTTTGTTGGCCAGCAGGGCCAGATCCGCGTCGATCTCCTCCTCGGTGGGCAGGACATGGTCGATGGCGCTCTGCCAGGCGCGGAACGGGGAAAAGGAAAAACCCTGGATACGGGTGGGCCAGCGGGGCTCCTGTTCCGGCTTATTGACAAAGGCCCAGATGCTGCTGGAAATAACCGCGATCGCGATGGCAATGAGGATGTTTGCCCTGGTCATATGGCTCTCTTGTTGTGGAAACGTTTCTGTCGGCGCATGGGGCGCAAGCCGGGACAAAACAGCGGCGAAGCCGGGCTGTTCGGTTCCCTGGCGTTTTGTCTGCTCTGTGAGATGATGTGCGGGGCCAAACCCATTTTCCGCATGCACGCATGGGGGGGAAAGTGCTGGAATTTACACCATGAACAGTACCAGTATATACGTCTCAAGGGCGCTGCTTGTCAATCCCGTTCATGGGCGGGATTATTTTTTTGTGTCCTGTTCCGGATCTCTCCGGATCATCAACGAAAAAGGCGAAAATCCGTTGGGGCGGATTGTGTGGTAACACCTCGCCAATATGGTATGATGCCATCTCGTCCCTGACTGTGTCCGCCTTGGAGATGCACCCCATGTCCTTTCAGCTCGAAACCACCTTTATTCCCGCCGGAGACCAGCCGGCAGCCATTGATCTGTTGTGCCGGGGACTTACGGAAGGACTGCCGCATCAGGTGCTCCTCGGCGTTACCGGTTCGGGCAAAACCTTCACCGTGGCGCAGGTCATCGCCAAAACCGGCCGTCCGGCCCTGGTCATGGCTCCCAACAAGACCCTGGCCGCCCAGCTCTATTCGGAGTTCAAGGAGCTGTTCCCCGCAAATGCGGTGGAATATTTCGTCAGCTACTACGACTATTACCAGCCCGAGGCGTACATCCCCTCGTCGGACACCTATATCGAAAAGGACTCCGCCATCAACGAGGCCATCGACAAGATGCGCCACTCCGCCACCCGGGCGCTGCTCACCCGGCGGGACGTGATCATCGTCGCCTCGGTTTCCTGCATCTACGGCCTGGGCTCCCCGGAGGAGTACCAGAACATGCATCTGTTCCTCAAGCAAGGGGAGGAGTATCCCCTGGAGGAGATGCGGCGCAGGCTGGTCCACATGCTCTACGAGCGCAACGATCTTTCCTTCCACCGCGGCACCTTCCGGGTGCGGGGGGATGTGCTGGAGATCTTCCCCGCCTACGAGGAGGACCGCGCCGTGCGGGTGGAGTTTTTCGGCGACACCATCGAGGCGGTCAGCATCATCGATCCCCTGCGGGGCAAGGTGCTGGAGCGTTTCTCCGAACTGACTGTTTTTCCGGGCAGCCATTTCGTCACCTCCAAGGATCGGTTGCAGCGGGCCACGGCCACCATCAAGGAGGAGCTGCAGGAGCGGCTCGCCTTTTTTTATGCCCACAACAGGCTGGTCGAGGCCCAGCGCCTTGAGCAGCGCACCATGTTCGACCTGGAGATGCTCCAGGAGCTGGGCTACTGCCATGGCATCGAAAATTACAGCCGCCATTTCACCGGTCTGAAACCCGGGGAGCCGCCGCCCACCCTGTTGGACTATTTCCCCCCTGATTTCATCCTCTTTGCCGACGAATCCCATGTGACCATCCCCCAGGTGCGGGGCATGTACCGGGGGGACCGCTCCCGCAAGGAAACCCTGACCGAGTTCGGCTTCCGTCTGCCCTCCGCCCTTGACAACCGGCCCTTGATGTTTGACGAGTTTGCCGCCCGGATACCCCAGGCGGTCTATGTTTCCGCGACCCCCGGGGATTTCGAGCTGGAAAAGGCCGCCGGCAGGGTGGTGGAGCAGTTGATCCGGCCCACCGGGCTTCTCGACCCGCAAATCCTGGTCCGGCCCGCAACCAATCAGGTGGATGACCTGCTGGAAGAGGTGCGGCTGCGGGAGGAGCTTGGCGAGCGGGTGCTGATCACCACTCTGACCAAGCGGATGGCCGAGGATCTTACCGACTATTACGAAAAACTCGGGGTGCGGGTGCGTTATCTCCATTCCGACATCAAAACCATGGAGCGCATGGAATTGATCCGCGACCTGCGCCTTGGGGAGTATCAAGTGTTGGTGGGGATAAACCTTCTCCGCGAAGGGCTGGATATCCCCGAGGTCTCATTGGTGGCGGTTCTGGACGCCGACAAGGAGGGATTCCTGCGCAGCGCTCGCTCGCTGATCCAGACCTGCGGCCGGGCGGCCCGCAACATCAACGGCCTGGTGATCCTCTACGGAGACCGGATCACCGACTCCATGCGCCAGACCATGGATGAGACCGAGCGGCGGCGAGCCATCCAGGCGGAATACAATGCAGCCCACGGTATCACCCCGGAGAGCGTGCAGTCGCGGATCAAGGACCTCATGGAGACGGTGTATGAAAAGGATTATGTCACCGTGCCGGTGGAAACCGGCGAGACAGGGGCGCAGTACGCAACCCTGGCGGAACTGCGCCGGGAGATGAAGACGCTGGAAAAGGAGATGCTTGCCGCTGCCAAGGAGCTTGCCTTTGAGGATGCGGCTGCTCTGCGCGATCAACTCAAGAAATTGAAGGAAGTGGAACTTGCATGGCTGTGAAAACCGGTTTTGTCTATAAAATATTGTTGGCCATCGCCCCGCACCTCTATGCCGGGTTGAGCCGAATGCTTTTCGCCACCTGCCGGGTCCGGGAGCATGGGCGTGAAAACCGCGAGCGTTGCGAGGCGGGCGGTAAACCCTTTGTCGGGGTGTTCTGGCATTACAGCGTGTTTGCCGCGGTTGAATTGATCCGCGGCCGGGGCCAAGGGTGGGGCGCCATGGTCAGCGCCAGCGAGGATGGTGAGTTTGTCGCCCGGATTCTTGCCCGCCAGGGGGTGGTGGCGGTGCGTGGTTCCCGCAACCGGGGCGGACTTTCCGCGCTCAAGGGTTTGATCGGTTTGTTGCGCCGGGGCTATAATGCCGCCATCGTTGGTGATGGTTCCCAGGGTCCGGCCAGGGTAATGCAGGCCGGCGCCATCCTGCTTGCCGGCACAAGCGGGGCGCCCATCCTGCCTCTGGTGGTGGCGGCGGACCGTTACTGGGCCTTCCGCAGTTGGGATCGCACCCTGCTACCCAAGCCTTTTGCCCGGCTCGACCTCTGGTATGGCGAACCCCTGATGGTTCCGGAAAAATCAGGGGCGGACGAGATCGAGCGGTGCCGCCAGGAGATGGAACATCGGCTCAATGCTTTGTATGCTCAGGCCTGGGGGGAGTTTGGCAAAAAGAGACATGACGGGGCGTAGCTTTGCCGCCCAGGCAGGAGCACATGCAGGTGTGCAGGAAGAATAAAAAAAAGGAAAGGGTGAGGGCCGCATGCGGCCCTCACCCTTTCCTTTTTAACGATACAGCTTTGAGCGGAGTCGGCTGCTGTTTAGGCCAACTGGTTCATGATCGACTCGGTGACGGTCTTGATGGAGGTTGAACCGTCCACGGAGATCATCTTGGCGCCGCCGGCTTTCTTGAAGTAATTGACCGCGGCCATGGTGCCGGTTTTTTCGTCGTAGTAGATGTCGTGACGCTTGTTGATGGCATCCTCGTCCTGGTCGTCGGCCCGGGCGCTCAAATCGCCGCCGCATACCCGGCAGACCAGCTTGCCGTCTTTTTCCACCGGCTTGATGGCCTCGAAGGCGATGTGGTTGGGGTGGTTGTTGTCGTTGGCGCAGAGACGGCGGCCCATGATCCGCTCCTTGGCGATCTGGCGGTCAAGCGTGATCTCCACCACGTAGCTCAGCGGCATGTCCGCCTCTGTCAGCGCCTTGTCAAGCGCCTCGGCCTGGGCCAGGGAACGGGGAAAGCCGTCCAGGAGCCAGCCCTTGGCCTTGGATTTTTTCAGGGTTTCGAGAACCATGGGGATGGTGATCTCGTCGGGAACCAGGTCGCCGCGCTCGATGAACGCCTTGGCCTTCATGCCCAGCTCGGTGCCGCCCTTGATGTGCTCGCGGAAGATGGCGCCTGACTCAATATGGTCGATATTGTACTTGTCCTTGACAATGGCGCCCTGGGTGCCCTTGCCGCTTCCATTTGGCCCGAAAGCCAGGATGTTTACCGCCATGACGATTCTCCTTTATCAATACAGTGTATGTTGGCGGGAACGCCTGATGCCCCCCGCTCCATGGACATGAATGAGCATTCACTCAAGGAAGAAATAGGTGATGACTATATACCAAAAAAAAGATTGAAGCCAGAAAAAATATTTTTTTGCGGGAAAGGGGATGGGGGCGGGAACGGCGGGGTTATCGCCGCTTTCCTGAGGCTGGCGCGGGCCAATGTCCGGCGAGATTCTGCAAAAGCGTTGCTGGAAAAAAAATCGGTGGCAAGCGGATCAACTGGCGTTATGTAATGCGCAGAATTCTTTAATCAGGAGTTTTCTGGCGGAGAGCTCCAGCTTGAAGTAAAAAGGGCTTTGCATGAGGATTCGTATGGCTTTTTGAGGGGTCATGGCATTCACCTTCCGTGGGAATGTTTTTCTGGGGCATCCGCTTTCTCTTGTGATTAGCTCATCGGAGAATGTGCGGTTAAACTTGATTGAGAAAAAAAGACGGGACGTTCCACAGAGGGGGAAAATGCGACTTTTCCCGGGTGTTGTTTCTTACTCGTTGATACCATTGAAAAAATGCAGCATACTGTGCTTGCAGTAATTACTGTGCCCGGGCGGAGCAAGCCGTGGGCGGCAAGTAAGTCAAGCACCGCCAAGGCCGGACAATCTTCGAGGGGGCATGCAAAAAATATTTTTTGCCGTTTTCATGTTGATCGTGATCCTGTGCATCGGCACCTCCGGGTACATGCTGATTGAACACGGCTCTTTTATCGACAGCCTGTACATGTCGGTGATCACCATCACCACTGTGGGCTACGGGGAGATTATCCCTTTAAGCCCGGCGGGGCGGTATTTCACCATCTGTCTCATCCTCGCCGGAGTCGGGTTTGTCCTCTATCTGGTGGGCGAGGTGACCGAGTCCATGGTTGAAGGGGGCTTGCGGAAAATCATGGGGAGGAACAACATGGAAAAGCGGGTGGCGGCTTTGAAGGATCATTATATTGTCTGCGGTTTCGGCCGGATCGGCAAGGTGATCTGCAAAAATTTCAAAGAAAACAACCTCCCCTTTGTCATCGTGGAAAGCGACCCCCAGGAGGTGCAGAAGATCGATGAGCTCGGCTACCTGGCCCTGCCCGGCAACGCCTCCAGCGACGAGATGCTGCTCAAGGCCGGGATCAAACAGGCCAGGGGATTGATCGCCGTGGTCTCCTCCGATGCGGAAAACGTTTACATCATTCTTTCGGCCCGGGGGCTCAATGCCAATCTGTTCATCATGGCCCGTTCCAGCGGAGCGGAAGGTTCGGAAACCAAGCTGTTGCGGGCTGGGGCCGACAAGGTGATTTCCCCCTATTTCATCGGGGCCTGCCGTATGGCTCAACTGGTCGTGCGGCCAACGGTGGTGGATTTTCTCGATCTCACCGTGCATGGCGGGGAGCTGGGCTTGCGTCTCGAAGAGCTGCGTGTTTCCGAGCATTCCCCCCTTGCCGGCAAGAGGTTGATGGATTCCGGGCTTCGCAAGGAGTATGACCTCATTGTCGTCGCCATCAAGAGGGAGCAGGGGGAGATGCAGTTCAATCCCAAGCCGCAAACCCTTATCCTGCCGGGAGACATTCTGGTGATGCTTGGCGAGCATGAGCATATCACGGCGCTTGAAAAGCAACTGTGATCCGACGCGGTTGTGATATATTGTACCCATTAGGGAGATAGCGGCCGGGTTTGAAGATTTTTTTCTCCTGGCCGATAGGACAAGGAAAAGGGAATTTCAACCCGTTTTTTCATTCTTCCGTAGGTGGCAGGCGCAATGGCAAGTGAGAAACTATTCAAAGGCGGGGTAGAGATCCAGAATGGCGCGTTTATTCTGAGGGTCACCAAGGATCGTCTTCAGGCCGTTGTCACCATGAAAGACACCAAGGCCGGGGTGCAGCTCGATAACAATCTGCTCCAGAAGGAGCTTGCCGAGAACGGGATTGTCGGCGGTTTGCTTCCGGCCCCCGAGCCGACGGGAGGAGGATCGTTTATCGTGGCCAAGGGGATCCCGCCGGCCATCGGCGACAACGCCAGGGTGAAAATGCATGTCAAGCCGGCCATCCCGGGCCCGCAGCGAACAGATCCGGATAAGGATCAGGTGGACTTCCGTGAGCTCGGAACCATCGTCAATGTCGCCAAGGACAGGCTGCTGCTGGAGAAAATCGCGCCCACCCAGGGCAAGGCAGGCCAGGATGTTTTTGGGATAGGCATCCCGGCCAAGCCGGGAAAAGACAGCAAGCTCAAATATGGCAAAGGGGTTACGCTCTCGCCCGACGAGATGAAGATTTTTGCCGCGCTTGACGGCAAGTTTGTCATGGACGACGGCAGGCCCACGGTTTTCGGCGAACATTCCGTTACCGGCGATGTGGACATGAAGGTGGGAAACATCGTCTTTGGCGGCTCCAAACTGACCATCAGCGGCGAGGTTCTTCCCGGCTTCAGCGTCAAATGCCGGGGGGATATCTGGATCGGCCAGGGGGTGAATAATTCTTCCGTCATGGCCGGCGGCGCCCTGACCGTTATCGGCGGGGTTGTCGGCGAGGAAGCGAAACTGCGGGCCAAGGGCGACATCACCGTTGATTTCGTGGAAAATGGCCCGAAGCTTGAAACGGCGAGTTATCTCCGGGTCAATGACGTGCTTTTGCAGGCGCACGCCAGTGTCGGCAAGAATGTGATCGCCACTCAGGGGAACGGCACGATCATCGGCGGCAAGATCATTGCCGCCGGTTCCGTGCACGTCAAGGAGCTGGGGTGTGAAGCCGAGGTGGTCACCGAGGTCTGCGTCGGGCTCGTTCCTTCCTTGCAGATGAAGAAACAGAAGATCGACGAGGATCTCGGCCGGTGGTCGGACCGGTTGAATGAGGTCATCAAGAACATCAGCGCCCTGGAGAAGATCAAGAAGGAGCTGGCGGCGAAATTTCCCGCGGACAAAAGCACCCTGCTGGCCAAGTGCAAATCCTTCATGCCCAAGGCCATGGACAAGGTCAACCTCCTTACCGAAGAAAACAAGGCGCTTGAGCTGGAGCTTGAGCAGATGGTGAACGAGGTGGTCTATGTCTATGGGCGCCTCTTCCCCGGGGTGGTGGTGAAGATAGGCAGCCTGGTCCGGACCATCACCCTTGAGGAAGAGCAGTCGGTGGTGTATTTCGATCCAATAAGCCACCAGATCCTGGTGCGCAAGATGAGCCGCGATGAGCGGGAGGCCATGCCTGCCTGATTGGCGTCTTCCGCCGCGGCAGGTTCAATGTGCGGTGCTGATTGCCTGGCCGCGGGAGGTAAAGGAAATTCCCTGCTGCGATTCCGCGCCGATCATGATGGTCTCCACGAGCACCGGGTTGACATCTTTTTCGGCATTCCACTCCACCACGAAATTGGCGCCGGAGCCGCCGCTCTTGTCTTTCTGCGGAACAATGTACCGGATCGATTCCCAAGGGCCGAGGGAAACGGGTTGCTCCAGGTATTTGCGGATCCGTTTTCCCGTGGTGTCGTAATAGTCCGCGGCAGTTATGGTGACGGGGTTTTTGGCGTCGATATTCCTGATGCTCAGGGTAATGGTCAGCAAAAAAGGCCGCTCTCTGTTGCCGACATAGATATGGGAATAGGCGGGCACATAGACGGTTTGTCCCTTCGAGAGATCCAGGGCTCCGCCGGCATGACCCTCCGCAGGCGGGAGAAGCAGGAGCGCAAAGAGAATCAAGCCGGGCAGGCAGCGAATCGTTTTCATAGGAGTTTCTCCATGGCGGTCTCCGGCGGCAGTTCTTTTCCGGTGGTTTCCGCCATTTTTTTGAATGCAAGCCGTTCCTGCTTATTCCCCACCACCGCGATCAGGTCTCCCTCTGCAAAACAATACTCCGCTTTTGGGTTGGAGTGAAATTCTTTTTCGTGCATCACCCCAACCAGCGAAGCGCCCGTCTTGGTGCGGACCGCGGCTCCCTTGATGCTTGCGCCGATCAGGGGGCTTTTCGGGCCGATTTCCACCCAGGAGATTTCCAGCAGGTTCTTGATCGTGCTCAGCCTGGTGAGGAGCTGATAGTTCTCCTGGGAATACATCGGCGCGTACAATTGCTGTCGGATCTCGTCGGTATATTGCTGGATGACCGGCACGGGGATCTCCAGATGCAGCAGTGCCTGCCGTGCGATCTCAAGTCCTGCTTCCATCTCCGGAAGCACAACCATATACACCCCGTTTTCGTACAGTTGCCGCGTTTGCGCCACCCCTTCGGCCCTGGCGACGATATGCAGGTCGGGGTTCAACCGGTGGGCCTGGCGGACGATGGCCTGGCTGACCACCACCGAGGGGGTGGTGATGAGCAGCAGTCTGGCTGAAACCACATGCGAGGCTTCGATTGCCGTGGGCTGGCTCATGTCGCCGAATATCACCGGGAAATTGGCCTCCTTGCACTCCAGCATCCGTTGATGGTTCAATTCGACGAGGACACAGGGGACGGAGAGTTCCTTCAGTATCCGGGCGATATGCTGTCCGACCCTGCCGCCGCCGGCGATGACCACATGGTCGGTGAGCCCGTGGCTTGGGAGGTTTTCCGTCTGCAGCGGCTCCGGACGGGAAAACCGCATTTTCAAGGTGTACAGGGGAGTTGTCAGGGACGAGGCAAGGGGGGTGGCCACCATGCTGAGTACCGACACGGCCAGAACCAGGGAGTAGAGGTCCTGGTCGATGGCCTGTGTTTCAAGGCCGACCCTGGCCAGGACAAAGGAGAACTCGCCCACCTGGAAGAGCCCGAACCCCACCGCCAGGGGCACGATGTTGCCGTAGCCGAAGAGCCGGGCCAGGAGGAAGAAGATTGCTCCCTTGGCAAGCCCGATCGCCAGCAGCAGAAAAAGGATCCGGTCCCAGTGGCCAAAGAGGAAGGCCGGGTCAAGGAGCATGCCCACCGAGGTGAAAAACAGCAACCCGAAGATGTCCCGCAGCGGGATGATGTCGCTCAATGCCTGGTGGCCGTAATCGGATTCGCTGAGCACCATGCCGGCGACAAAGGCGCCGAAGGCGAAGGAGAGGCCGAAGAGATGGGTGGCGTAGCCGATGCCTAAACCGATTGCCGTGGTGGAGAGGATGAAGAGTTCCCTGGAGTTCCACTGGGCAACCGTGCCCAGGAGCCACGGGAGAATCTTCGTGCCCAGATAGAGCATCACCACGAGGAAGATGATCGATTTCCCCACCGCCATGGCCAGCAGGGGCAACCCTGCCTCGGGATTGCCCAATTGCGGCAGGATGATCATCATCGGGATCACGGCCAGATCCTGAACGATGAGGATGCCGATCATCACCCGGCTGGAAAGGGTGCCCATGAGCCCTTTTCCGGTAAGGGTCTTGAGGGTGACCATGGTGCTGGACAGGGAGATCAGGGCGCCGAACCAGAGGGCCTGGACCGGGGGATAGCCGAAATATCTGGCAAGGGTAAAACCAAAGGCGATGCTGAGCAGGATCTGGACCGGGGTGCCGAACAGGGCGATTTTGCGGACGGGTTTGAGTTCGCTTAAGGAAAATTCCAGGCCGAGGGCAAAGAGCAGCAGGGCCACGCCGATCTCGGCCAGCAGCTCGATTTGATGGATGTCGCCGACGGTGATCCCCCCGGTGTACGGCCCCACCACGACGCCGGCGAGGATGTAGCCCAGGATGAGCGGCTGTTTGAGCCGTTGCGCGATGAGCGCCCCGATCAGGGCGGCAACCACGATGATGACGATGTCGGCAACTACCCCCATGCTGGTTCCTTATATTCTCAACTATCGCGCAGGCAGCAGGGCCAGCATTTCCCGCACCGCCTGATTGAGGCCGACGAAGATAGCCCGCGCCATCACCGCGTGGCCGATGCTCAGTTCCTCGATGGTGCCCAGGGCTGCCACCCGCCGGGTGTTGAGATAGTTGAGCCCGTGCCCGGCATTGACCCGCAGGCCCATTTCATACGCTTCTTCCGCCGCCGTGGCGATGAGGCCGAACTCTTGATCCCGCAGCTCTTCCGCGGCAGCATCGCAGTAGCGGCCGGTATGGATCTCGACAAAAGTCGCCCCCACTTCGCGGGCCGCGCTGATCTGCCGGGTGTCGGGATCGACGAACAGGCTTACCGGGATGCCTGCCTTGCCCATCCGTCCGATGACCTCCTGCAGCTTCTTCTTCTGCCCGGCCACGTTGAGCCCGCCTTCAGTGGTCAGCTCCTTGCGTTTTTCCGGAACCAGGGTGATCATGTCCGGCTTGATTTCCAGGGCGATGTCGATGATCTCTTCGGCGGCCCCCATTTCCAGGTTGAGCTTGGTTTTCACGGTCTGCCGGAGCAGCCGCACGTCCCGGTCCTGGATGTGCCGGCGGTCTTCCCGGAGATGGACGACAATACCCTGGGCTCCGGCCAGTTCGCAGATACCCGCGGCCAGAACCGGGTCAGGTTCGGTGATACCCCGGGCCTGGCGCAGGGTGGCGACGTGATCGACATTGATGGCAAGAGTGACCATTTTTCCTCTCCTTTCTTCGGTTAGCAATTGGCTCAAAAGCTGTTTTTCCCGTTGGGCCATGGCCTCAGCCTCACTGCGGGAGCGTTCGTGGTCAAGCCCCAGCAGGTGGAGCAGGCCGTGGATCAGAAGGATCGTCACCCGCTGGTGCAGGGTCACCCCGTCGGCGGCGGCTTCCCGGGATGCGGTGTCCAGGGAGATGATCACGTCGCCGAGAAGCTCCTCGGGCAGATACTCCCCGCCCCCCTCCTGCATGGCAAAGGCCAGAACGTTGGTCGGCCCTTTCTTGTTGCGGTACTGCTCGTTGAGCTGCGCCATGTCCGGGTCGTCAAGGAGCAGGATGCTCAATTCGCTCCGCGCGCGATCGCAGAGGGCGAGCAATCTTTCTGCCCGCTGCCGGAGCTGATGCAGGCTGATGGACGGGGGCGTGGCCGTCTGGCTGGTGATGAGTACGGGCATATGGCCTTCAGTGTTTCCTGGCGGTTGTCCGGCGGGGCGGCGGCAGGGTTTCCTTGGCGGCGTAAGCGCGGATGATCTCCTGCACCAGCCGGTGGCGGACCACGTCCGCCTCGGAGAACTGGTTGAAGGCAATTCCCTTGATATCCTTCAATATCCTGGCAGCCTCGATGAGGCCGGACTGCCTGCGGTCCGGCAGATCGATCTGGGTGATGTCCCCGGTTATCACCGCCTGGGAGTTGAAGCCCAATCGGGTGAGAAACATCTTCATCTGCTCGTGCGTGGTGTTCTGGGCCTCGTCCAGGATAACAAAGGCGTTGCTGAGCGTCCGGCCGCGCATGAAGGCCAGGGGCGCGATCTCGATGAATCCTTCTTCGATGAGATCCGCAACCTTGCCCCTCCCCAGCATGGCATTCAAGGCATCGTGCAGCGGGCGCAGGTAGGGGTTGACCTTCTGGGCCAGATCGCCGGGGAGAAAGCCCAGCCGCTCCCCGGCTTCCACTGCGGGGCGGGCCAGGATGATGGAGCGGACCTGCTTGGAGGCAAAGGCCGAAACCGCCATGGCCACGGCAAGATAGGTTTTGCCGGTGCCCGCCGGGCCGATGCCGAAGACAATGTCATTGGTCCGGATGTTGTCGATGTAGAGCTTCTGGTTGATGCTCTTGGGCGAGATCACCTTCTGTTCGGCGGTGATGTACACCTTGTCGAGGAAGATCTCCTTGAGGTTCGCTTTGGGCGAGGACTGGAGGATCCGCAGGGCATAGGCGACATCCGAGGGATACACCGGATAGCCCGCCCGCACCAATCCCTGGAGTTTGTCGATGGCCGAGAGCGTCAGCTCCACCTCGTGTTTCGGCCCGCTGACGGTGAGCTGGCTGCCCCGCACCTGGATAGTGACTCCGGTGCCCTCCTCAAGAACGGCGAGGTTCTTGTTCAGGTCGCCGTAAAGCAGCAGGGCGGTGGTGTTGTCGGCCAGGGCGAGGTCGCGCTTGATCAACGCTGGGCTCCGCCCTTGGTGCGTTTTGCCAGCTCCTGGTTGATCATCTGCTGCAGATCCTTGAAGTTGCGCTCCTTCAGGCGGCGGCCATTGACGAAAATGGTCGGGGTGCCTCGAACTCCGACTTGTTGGGCCTCGGCCATGTCGCGTTCAAGGATCTGCCGGTTGACCGCCCCCTTGGAATCCTTGTTGAACCGTTCCATGTCGAGGCCAAGCTTCTTGGCAAGCTCCGTGTATTTTGCCTCGGAAAGGGATTTCTGGTTTTCAAAAAGCAGGTCATGGTACTGCCAGAATTTGCCCTGGCGATGGGCGGCCAGGGAGGCAAGGGCGGCGGGCTGGGCCTGTTTGTGCATGGCCAGGGGAAACTGCTTGAAAACGACCTTGACCTCCTTGGGATATTTGGCCAGCGCCTCTTCAAACAGACCGGCCACCGTGCCGCAATAGGGGCATTCAAAATCGCTGAATGCGACAATGACCACCGGTCCGTTTTCCGGGCCGAGAAACGGCGCGCCCTGGATGTTGATGGGTACGGAAAAATCCAGGCTAACGGTCTGGACGGTTTTGTTTTTGGTGCTGGACAGGTAGATCCGGTCGGGAATGTTGGCTGCCTGCAGGCCGGAAGCGGCGATGCGGTCCATGGCCGGATCAACGGAAATGGTTTCCTCCAGAGCACCCTTTTCGGAATAGACCAGGAGCCTGCCGCCTTCGGCCAGAACAAAGGTCCATTTGCCGTCCAGAGAGGCGGCAATATCCAAGGGGGCGGCCGGGGTTTTCAGGGTGCTGCTTACCTCCCAGTCAACTCCGGCCTGGCAGGGTGCCGTCAGAAGCAGGGCCGCGAAAATCATGGGGAAACAGCCGAAAAAACGTCGTGCTGTCAGAATCATTGTGGTCTCTCCTTTTTTTGTGCTCACAATTACGCGCCGCAGAACCATCCGGCCGGGAATCTCACGGAACGGGAAACCTGTCCGGGGGGATACATTATAATGCCCGGAAAAATTACGCAAGGATCAGCAGGAGGCGGGCGAAAATTTTCAGCCTTTTTTTTACAGGAGTTCCGCCAGGAGAACGGACAGATGGCGAACCTCCGGCCGTGACGGGGCATGGCCCAACCCCTCCTGGATATGGATGAGGCAGCCCGAGCAGGTGGTGGTGACCAGAGCGGGCGCCGCCTGTTCCAGTTGGGTGAGCAAACGGCCTCTGATTTTTTCGGCCAGCTCCGGCTGGGCCAGATGAAACAGGCCGCCTTGGCCGCAGCATTGCGGGCCGTTGGGGAGTTCGGCCAGATTCAGACCGGGTATGGCTCGGAGGATTTCCCGGGGCGGATCGGTGATTTTAGCGTGGAACCGCAGGTGGCAGGGGTCGTGGTAGACCACGGTGCGGGGTTCTGCCGAACCGGCAAAGCGGAACGCCGGATCAGTAAGCATACCCTGCACCACAAAGGTTGAGAACTCTAGGAGCCGATCGGCAAAGCCCTGGGCTTTTTTTTGCCACACAGGATCATCGGCAAGAAGCTCGGGATAACGGTGCAACTGGCTGTAACAGGAAGCGCAGGAGGTCAGGATGGGCAGGGAGTTTCCGGCAAAGGCAAGGATGTTCTGTTTGGCGAGACGCTTGGCTGTGGCGATGTCTCCGGCGCTTTCCGCGGCAAGCCCGCAGCAGCACTGGTGCTTTGGCCTGAGCGTTGGCTTGCCGGTGAATCTCATTGTTATGCGTTCCGTTGCCTCGCCGATTTCCCGGTGCAGATGGGTGGCGTAACAGCCGGGGAAAAAGGCCAGGGCGGGCCGCCCGGAGTGTTCCTGCGGCGTTTTTTCTGAAGAGGAGCAGGAGGTGTCTGGCCTCTCCTGCGGCAGGCCGAGGCGCAGCCGCAGGCCGCTGTCGGCGGGCAGGAATTCAAGCAGGGGGCGGCCCAGGCTGGTAATTGTCGCCAATAGGGCCGGATTGCTCAGAGCCTTCCGGGTGATGGCCCTGAGCAAGACCTGGCGCCCCGCGGTTTTCTCCAACTGTTTCCGGGCGGCGATGAAGCGGGCGGGCGGGTCCAGCCCCCGAGAACACACGGAACGGCAGGCCCCGCAGAGCAGGCATTGCGAAAGGATCTCCGCATAGGCCGACGAGGCCTGGGCCGGATCAAGCTTTTCCAGCAGATGCAGCCTGCCTCGGGCCGAAAGCGACTCCCGGCCATCCGAGGCTTGAAAAACCGGGCAGGCCACGGTGCAGGCCCCGCATTTCGCGCAGTGGCTGGGGTCTATCGCTGCCACAAGAGATAGGCCTTGATGAACGGATCGAGGTTGCCGTCCAAGGTGCTGTCCACGTTGCCTACCTCAAAATTGGTGCGGTGGTCCTTGATCAAGCGGTAGGGCTGCATCACATAGGAGCGGATCTGGCTGCCCCAGGCGATCTCCTTTTTTTCGCCGGCGATATCCTGGTGCTGCTCCTTCTGCGCCTCGCGCTCTTTCTCGTACAGCCGGGCCTTGAGCATCTTCATGGCCGTGTCCTTGTTGCGGTGCTGGCTGCGTTCGTTCTGGCACTGGACCACGATGCCGGTGGGCAGATGGGTGATGCGGATGGCCGAGCTGGTCTTGTTGACGTGCTGGCCGCCTGCCCCGCTGGCCCGGTAGGTGTCGATGCGCAGGTCCTTGTCGTTGATGTCCACCTGGATATTGTCGTCCAGCTCGGGGAACACGAACACCGAGGCAAAGGAGGTGTGCCGCCTCCCGCTGGCGTCAAAGGGGGAGATTCGCACCAGCCGGTGGATGCCCATCTCCGAGCGCAGCAACCCGTAGGCGTTATGACCGGTAATCATGATGGTCGCGCTCTTGACCCCGGCCTCGTCCCCGGGTTGCAGGTCGAGCATCTCGGTGGGGAATTTCTTTGCCTCACACCAGCGCAGATACATGCGCAACAGGATGCTCACCCAGTCCTGGGCCTCGGTGCCGCCCGCGCCCGCGTGGATGGTGAGCATGGCGTTGCTGGCGTCGTGCTCGCCGGTGAACATGCACTCAAGCTCCACGATCCCGACCCGTTCAAGCAGCGCGTCCAGGGAGAGGTCAACCTCCTGAATGGTCTCCTCGTCTCCTTCGCCCATGCCCATTTCGAGCAGGAGTTCCGCTTCGTCAAGCTCATTCTGGCAACTGTCCCATTCTTCAACGATATTCTGGATTGCACCCTGTTCCCGCTGCACCTTCTGGGCGTTTTCCTGGTTGTCCCAAAAAACCGGGGCCAGGGTGAGCTGTTCCAGTTCCTGCAACCGTTCTCTCTTGTGATCTACCTCAAAGATGCTCCTTCAGGGAGATGAGACGCCCCTTGAGATCTTGGATCTTCTGTTTGAGCTCGGCAGACATGGTGTGTTCTCCTGAAAAAAAGGTTAAAGGGTAAAGGTTAAAGGCCAAAGGCTAAAGGTGAAAGGCTAAAGGTGAAAGGCTAAAGGTGAAAGGCCAAAGGCTAAAGGTTGAAAAATCATACCTTGCTCCTTTTACCTTTAGCCTTGCGCCTGCTTCCTCCTGCACCCGCCAGGGTCAGGAGTAAGCAAAACCACGGGAAAAGATACCCCCAGCGGACATAGCAAGTCAAGTCATTGACCAGGGCCACCGGCTGGCTGCGGGCGTACTCGGTAAACAGGGGGGAAGCTTCCTGCATCCGGCCCATGGGGTCGATGAAGGCGCTGATTCCGGTGTTTGCGGCCCGCACCAGGGTTTTTCTGGTCTCCACCGCCCGGAACACCCCCATGGCCAGATGCTGCATCGGGGCGCTCGACCTGCCGAACCAGGCATCGTTGGTGAGGGTGACCAGCAGGTTTGCCCCAGCCTGTGCCTGCTTCCGGGAAATATCCGGGAAGATGCTCTCAAAGCAGATCAATATCCCGATCCTGCTGTTGCGGCAAGCAAGCGGCGTGTTGCTCCGTCCGGGCGAGAACTCGCCCAGGGTTTCCACCAGCGGCGAGGCAAAACGCAAGATCCGGCGGAAGGGGATATATTCGCCGAAAGGCACCAGATGCTGCTTGTCGTAGCGGCCAGCGACCTGCCCGTCCGGCGAGAGCAGGAAGGCGCTGTTGGCATAGCTGAGCGGCCCTGTGGCCGAGGTCTTTTCCCGGTGGGGCGCGCCGGTGAGCAGATATGTCTGGTGCGGCCGGGTCAGTTCGCTGTGCAGCCTGAGAAAGAGCGGGTGCTCGTAGGGATAAAACGGCAGGGCTGTTTCCGGCCAGACAATGAGCTGCGGTTGTCTGGTGGTGAAAAATTCTTGGCTCAGCCGAAGGTAGGTGTCAATGGTTTCCCGCTGAAAGGCGGGCTGCCATTTTTGATCCTGGGGGATATTGCCCTGGGCCACCGCCACTTCCATCTGTTCCGCCTGGGCAAGGGTTGCGGGCAGGGTCTGCATCCGCCAGAGACTGTAGCCCGAGGCGAGCAGCAGCAGGGCCGACGCCGCAAGGGTAATTGCAACGGGGCTCGTCCGCTTGCCTCGGACGAGCGAGGCGGCAAGGGTGAAGATCAGCGCGTTCGCCAGCACCAGGAGAAAGGTGAGGCCATGGTGGCCTGCCAGATCGGCAACCTGGATGAGCTGGGGCAGATGGTACTGGGTGTAGGCCAGATCCATCCAGGGAAAGCCGGTGAACAGCCGGCTGCGGATCAGGTCGAGCGCCACCCAGCAGGCCGGGGCGAAAACGAGCAGGGGAAGGCGCGGCCCGGTTTTGGCGCAGAGAAAGGCGAAGAGCGCCAGGTAGCAGCTCATGTACAGAGCCAGAAACACCAGGGCCAGCACCGCGATGGGCAGGGATACCTGGCCGTAGGTGGCCAGGACAATGACGATCCAGTACAAAAGGGGCAGGTAATAGGCCAGGCCGCAGATGAGGCCGAGCAGCGCGGCCCGGCGCGGGGGCTGGTTGTCGAGGCTCCAGAAAAGAGGGACCAGCGCCAGCCAGGCAAGTTGCGGCAGGGCAAGGTTTCCCGGAGAGGCGAAAAATAACAGGGTGCTGGACAGCAATGCCAGCAGGGCAGCCCTGCCGAAAGGGGTTTGGCTTCCGGAATGCGGGAACAAGGAAGGCATCAGTCGAGCTTGGTCTGGATTTTTACGGTGTGGATGCGCCGCCGGTCGGCGGAGACCACCTCAAAGACCAGGGAGTTGATGAGCATGGTGGCGCCCACCGGCGGCACCCGGTCCAGTTGGTGGATGATCAGGCCGCCCACCGATTCGTAGGGGCCTTCCGGCAAGGTGACGCCGAAGAAATCCTCCACCTCCTCAAGATTGACCTTGGCGTCGGTGAGGAGCATGTGCTCGTTCACCACCTTCCACCGTTTTTCCGCCTTGTCGTATTCGTCGCGAATCTCGCCGACGATTTCTTCCAGCACGTCTTCCAGGGTCACCAGGCCGCGCACGCTGCCGAATTCGTCGGTGACTACGGCCATATGGCCTTTCTGGCTCTGGAAATCCTTGAGCAGGTTGACGATCTTGCGGGTGTCGAGCACGAAAAAAGCCGGTTTGACCAGCTCCGAGGCCGCGGGCATGGTGGAGGCGTTGAGGCAGAAGGGCAACAGATCCTTGGCATGGAGGATGCCGATGATATTGTCCGGGGAATCCTGGTAGATGGGGATTCTGGTGTATCCCTCATCGGTGATCAACTGGATTAGAACGGCTGCCGACACCTGTGCCTCGGCGCTGACCATGTCGCTTCGCGGGGTCATGATCTCGCGGACCAGGGTGTCCCTGAATTCCAGGATGGAGCTGATCATCTCCCCTTCCTCGCGGGTGATCAACCCCTGTTCTTCTCCGTCATCGAGGAGTTCCTGTATTTCCTGCTCAATGTCTTCGGTGGTGTCTGGGGCGCGGTTGATGCCAAAAAAATTGAGAATGCGCTTGAAGGGGGAGTCGCCGGTGTCCGGGGCGGATGTGTCCATGTGGGGGCAAGAGTCCTCTGGGGTAAGACAACGGAGCAGGCCCACCGTCAACGGTGAGACCGGCGCTGTCGTCCGGTGGAAAAAAGTTTATGCAATCGGCTGCAACACGCTCTGGCTAAAGGAGATAGCCCGGGGTGTCAAGAAAAAAAATTGACGTTTATCTTTAAAATCGGTATAAGGGCCACACTTTGACCATGGAATGCATGCCTTCCATGGTGCAGAATTCAAAAACAGGTTCACTATACCACAGAACACCATGCTGTTTCAACAGATTGCGCTTCATCGAAATGGAGGGCTTTTGCTCCGGGGGGAGAATTGAGGCAGTCGCAGCAAGGCCCAACAGCCTTGCCGGTGCCTTTCCTTGTTATGAGATCATCTGAATTCATCTTTTCATTTGCCCTGAAAATTAGTAAGAACTAGAAAACGGAAACGGCGGAGTGATCGTTCTCTTTTTTCCTTTTTGTTTATGGGGATATGGTGAACGGTGCAGCCTGCCCCGCAACCGATATCGAGGGTTCGCTTGAAAGACAAGGTTTTGATTGCAAATCGGGGCGAGATTGCCCTGCGGATCATGGAGGCCTGCAAAGACCTGGGCCTGGATTATACCGTGATCTACACCGCGGCGGATGAGGAATCCGAACATGTGCGCCGCTGCCTGGACAGCCAGAGCAATGTCCGCCGGGCCTGGCGGGTATCGGCCTATACCGATCCCAACGATATCCTTTCCGTGGCGGATCACACCAATTGCACCGCCATCCATCCCGGCTACGGCTTTTTCTCCGAAGACTTCCGTTTTGCCCGGCGGGTCACGATCCGCAACCGGCCCTTGACCTTCATCGGCCCGAAATGGGAGGTGGTCAAGGATCTCGGCGACAAGATCAACACCAAGCGGGTTGCCAACCGGTTGGGCATCCCCACCATTCCCGGCACCGACGGCCCCATCTATAATGAGATGGAGGCCGAGGACATCGCCCTCCACCTGCTTGAAATCCAGGACAGCCGGACGATCAAGACTCCCTCCATTCTGGTCAAGGCCGCCGCAGGCGGCGGCGGCATGGGCATCGAAGAGGTCTACCAGATCGAGCATTTCCGGCGCATCTACCGTCAGGTTCAGAACTATGCCAAGCGGCAGTTCGGGGACGGCGGGGTGCTCATCGAGCAGCGGATCCGCGACTTCAACCATCTCGAGGTGCAGTTGGTCTGCAGCCGGCACGGCGAGCGGGTGCATTTCGGCACCAGAAACTGCACCATCCAGAGCACCGGCCGCCAGAAGCGGCTGGAGGCCGCGCCCGGATTCGACAACTCCTGTTTCACCTACGATTTTAACGGTCAAGAGGTTTTGGACAAGGTCGTTGAGTATTCGCTTAAGCTTGCCGCCCATGTGCGCTACGATAATGTCGGCACCTGGGAGTGGATTGTCACCCGGGACGGCCAGCCCTATCTCCTTGAGGTCAACACCCGCATCCAGGTGGAAAACGATGTCTCCGCCCGGGTCAGTTACATAAACAACAAACATCCCAACCTCATCCGCGAGCAGATTCGGCTGGCCTTGGGCGACAAGATGGGATACAGCCAGAAGGATATCGTCTCCCGGGGCGCGAGCATCGAGTTCAGAATCGTTGCGGAAGACACCGCCCGCGGCTTTGCTCCCTGGATTGGGACGATCTCCAAGTTCTCCTACCCGCAACACGATTGGTCCGCGGTTTACAGCCATGTGCCCACCGACCGATCCTACGCGATCCCCAGCGAGTATGACCCCAATCTGGCCTTGGCCTTGGTTTGGGGCGACACCATGGAGGAAGCCAAGGACCGGGGGCGGAAATTTCTGGCTGAGGTGGCCATCGAAGGCAGCAACGCCGCAGGAGGCCAGATTATGACCAACCTCCCTTATCTTCAGGAAAACATAGCCCGACTGCTCACTTTTTGATGAGTTACAGGTAATCACTTTATGGAAGATTTACGAAAGCGGCTGCTCAAGATAGAAGAACGCATCAACTATCTGAGCCAGATCAAGGACGGCGTCGAGTGGGGGAATCTCTCCGGCCTGCGCGAAAAAATCGTCATCCTGCGGGACAAGTTCTACGAGTATACCGAGGACCAGTTGTCCGAGGAAATTAGAGCCCTGGAGGAGTCCATCTCCTTTTTGGAGGGGCGCTGCGAAGAAACCCTGACCTCCATGGACCGGGTGCGCATTGTCCGCAATACCCACCGGTTTTCCCTGAAGGATATCCTTGAGAATGTCTACGAGGATTACACCGAGCTCGGCGGCGCCGAGGAGGTCAGCATTGATCCCTCCATGGTTGCGGCCAGGGCGAGCATCATGCGGCGGGTGAAAAACAAAACCGTCATGCAGCAGGTCATGGTCATCGGCCACGAGAAGGGGCATGGCGAGGAATACCGCAACGGCGGCTGCAGCAAGCCCTGGGGCAACGAAAAAGCCTTGCGCTACATGAAGGTTGCCGAAACCGAAGGCATTCCCATCCATTTTTATATCTTCACCCCCGGGTCCTTTCCGGTGGAGGATTATCCCGGCGCCGGCCAGCAGATCGCGCGCAATCTTTACGCCATGGCCAAGTTGCGGGTGCCGATGATTTCCGTCACCTCGGAAGGCGGTTCCGGCGGGGCCGAGGCCGTGGGCATGGCCGATGTGCGGCTGATGTTTTCCCACGGCTACTACTCGGTTATCTCCCCGGAGGGCGCGGCCGCCATCGAGGGCAAGATCCGCGAGGGCGAGAAGATGCCCAAGGAGCTGGTGGAGGCCTGCGCCGAGAATCTGCATATCACGGCGGCGGAAAACCTCAAGCTCGGGACCATCGATCGGATTGTCCATGAGCCGCCCCTGGGGGCAAAGCGGGACGATTTCGGTTTTTTCCGGCAGCTCAAGAGCGAGATCATCCGGGCCACCGACGAAGTGGTGCTGAAAACCAAGAGCCTCCGGGCTTTTCGCGCCTATGAATTGACGATGAAGAAGAAGACGGAAGGGCAGGTCGGGGAAGAACCGCATATCGAGATTTCCTGGGATCTCAACGAGGACGAGGTCAAGCGGCTGCTCAGTTACCGTTCGAAAAAATACCGGGCCATGTCCTGCGCGGCCTATTCCGAAGAGAGCTCAGCCTGCTCCGTTTTTTGCCGGAAGGCAAAAAAAAGTATTGCCAAACTGTATTACAGCTTCCGCTATGATCTGCTGAAAACCCAGCAGAAACACGTGAAAAAGGTTTTTCAGGATGTCTCCGGCGAGGGTTCCGTGCTGCTCAGGCAGGTTTCCTCCCCGATCACTGCGGCGTACGATTTTATCTCGAAAAAACCCGGCGCGCGTCCGGGCAAGTCGCCTGTCTCCTCAAGCGGGACAGGGGAAGACCCCATCGAGTTCGGAGATGTCTATACCAGCCCGCTGGCCAACGAAGACCGCACCGTAACCTGCCCCAATGCCGAGAAGCAGGGGTGCAAGGACCTCTGGGTGCCCGACCTCTACGGCGAATTCGGCGGGGTCTGCGAAAATTGCGGCCATCATTTCCCCTTGGAATATCAATGGTATCTCAAGCATCTTTTTGATCCGGATTCCATCCGGGAATTCAATGCCGGGGTTTGCGCGGGCAATCCTCTGGCCTATCCCGGCTTTGAAAAGAAATTGCAATCCGCCATCGCCAAAACCGGGCGGAAAAGCGGGATCATCACCTTCGACGCCAGGGTCATGGGCGTTGATCTGGTGGTGGCCATGCTGTACAGCGATTTTAGAAACGGGACGGTGGGCTCCGCCGAGGGCGAAAAATTCGTCCGGGCCTGCGAATCGGCCAAGCTGAAACGGCGGCCCTTGCTCTCCTATGTGCACACCACCGGCGGCATCCGCATCCACGAAGGCACCCTGGGCGTGGTGCAGATGCCCAAGTGCACCATGGCGGTGCGGGAATACATCGATTCCGGCGGGTTGTACATCGTGGTTTACGACAACAATTCCTATGCCGGGCCGGTGGCGAGTTTCCTGGGCTGTTCGCCCTATCAGTTCGCCATCCGCTCAAGCCGGGTGGGTTTTGCCGGGCCCCGGGTTATCCGCGACACCACCGGCGAGGATATCCCGCCCGATTACCACAATGCCCGCAACGCCTTGCAGCGCGGCCATATCCAGGGCATCTGGGACCGGCGGGAGTTTAGGCGTAACCTTCATAAATCCCTGCTGACCATGGGCGGCGGCAATCTGTATTACCGCTAAGGCGAAAGGCCAAAGGTTCAAGGCTAAAGGACAGAAGTTTTGGGGGAAGAAAAATCGCCGCCGTCGCAGGCTTTTGAGGACTTTGAGGTCTGGAAGCGTTCAGCCCGCTTGAGTGCTGAATTGTACAAGGCGTTGCGGGAATTAAAGGATTTTGGCTTTCGGGATCAGATTACGCGGGCGGGGCTTTCCATCCCAAGCAACATTGCGGAAGGCTTTGAAAGAGAATCGATAAAAGAGAGTATTAATTTTTTCTCATATGCAAAGGGTTCCTGCGGAGAACTTCGCACCCAGATATACATTGGCGTGAACATCGGTTATATCGAAAACCAGAAAGGCAAGGAGTGGCGGCAGGAAACCGTGGAAATTTCCTCGATGCTTGCCGGGCTTATAAAAGCACGGCGCAGTTTTCTGCGAGAAGATGAATGAGACCTTTGTCCTTGCACCTTTAACCTTTAACCTTTCCTCATATATCATGACTGACGAAATAGATTTCGACGCAATAATTGGCAAGTATCGTTCCGATCCTTTTGATTATCTGGACGTGCGGACCAGCCACACCGGCCAGGTCCGGTTCCGGGTGAAGGAAGGTGCCGAGGTGGAAGGGCCGTCCGGCGAGTGGCATCATGTCCGGGGCACTCTTCTCTATGAAATGCTGCGGGAGGGGAACCAGAAGAAGATTTTCTCCTCGAGCAACGGGGTGGTTTCATTTATCCGCAGCGACCTGGAAGGGCAGTTTGTCGAGGCCGGGGAGAAGATTCTTACCATCCGGCATCCGCTGAAAAAACGCGAGATCATTGAGAATATTCTCCGTCAGGTGCTGGAGCCCTTCAACGCGCCGGAACGGGCCAAGTATTTCTTTTCCCTCGACCTGCAGGCCAAGATCGACAAGCACGGCCAGCGGGGGGTCTCCATCAAGCCCGGGGACGAGATTCTCACCATGTCCCTGATGAAGCGGGATACCCCGGTCTATTATGCCGGGGAGCCGGGGATCATCCATTCCGTGTATTTTCAGCCGGGGGTCAGCGTGTCCCAGGGCGAGCCGCTGCTGGGCATCTGTTCCCAGGAGAAGCTGCCCATGATCCAGAAGATCATCACCCGCGTCAAAGCTGAATGGGAATAGTCATGTGCCCGCGAAGCCGATAATGGTCGAGCCTCTCTCCTTTTCTGCCGTCCAGCAACTCATCTCCGCCGAGGAGATTCCTCTCCGTCTGGCTCACTATCCGTCCGAGGTTGTCCAGGTCGTGTACCGTTATGGCGCGCCGGTGGGCAGCACCATCCAGCATCTACCCCAGGCCGAACGGCTGATGCCCCTTGCCCGGCAGCGGATCAACGAGGATGAGGCCCGCGGCCACTCCTGCCCCAGCGGCATGGTCTTCTTGGCCGACGAACTCACCGATGGCCGGGGCCGGTTCCAGCGCTCCTGGCATGCTCCAACCGGCGGTCTTTGGCTGACCCTGGTCATGGCCAATACCCTGCTGCCCGAGAGCATGCGTCTCTATCCCCTTGCCGCCGGCATGGCCTGTTGCGAGGCGGTGCGGAGTTACGGCATCGACGCGCGCCTCAAGTGGGTCAACGATGTGCATGTGGCCGGGCGCAAGATCTGCGGGGTGCTCTGCGAATCGTTTGCCAGCGCCACGCATGCCGAAGAATATGTGCTGATCGGGGCGGGGCTTAACATCAACAACCTGGCCTTTCCCGCCGAGTTGGGCGCAACGGCGGTGTCCATGAAGGAAATCCTCGGGAGCGATACCGATTTGGCCGGTTTTGCCGCCCGGTTGCTGGCCAAATTTTCCTGGTCTTTCGGCCTGCTCTGTTATGACGAGGCGCAACGGCTGGCGGCGGACGACGGTTCCGGCGCGGACTTGCCGGAGAGCCTGCTGCTTGGTGCCTGGCGGGAGCTGAGCGACACCGTGGGGCGCCGGGTCTGGTTCGGCTTCGACGTTCAGCAGCAGCCCCAGTATCGGGCCGAGGTGCTGGGGCTTGCCCCGGACGGCGGCATCATCCTCCGGCATCTGGAGAGCGGGGCCGAGATTGTCGAGCATTCCGGGGAATTGTTGTATATTGATTGTTGAAATCGCAACAAGCCGCGATTACAACTGTTATTGCTTTTGAACCATTTGAAGTTGTGTCACGGACCTGTGGCTGTTTTCCTTTTTTGCATGTCCATCACTCTTTGATGTTTTTTGCCACGAAATCCACGAAAGACACGAAAAAAAGCGCAGCTTCCCCCCTGGGTTGTCCGGCTGTTTTTTTGCGTCGGGCGATTTTCTCGCCCTATCATGCTGTTTTTTAGTGGGTTTCGTGGCGGAGTCTTTCAGCCATGTCCTTTCCCCCCACCCCAGTCTCGGTCATCATCCCCACCCATAACCGGGCCGGTTTTCTCGCCCAGGCCATCGATTCGGTCCTCGCCCAAAGCTACGCCAATTTCGAACTCATCGTGGTGGACGACGGCTCCAGCGACGAGACCCAGGCGCTGCTTGCCTCGTACGGTAAATCGCTCATCTCCCTGCGCCAGGAAAACCGTGGCCCGGCCGCGGCCCGGAATGCCGGGATCAGGGCGGCTCGCCATCCCCTCCTCGCCTTTCTCGATTCCGACGACCAGTTCGCTCGGAACAAGCTGGCCCTCCAGGTTGCGGCCATGGAGGCGCAGCCGGAGGTGCTCATCTCCCACACCCAGGAAACCTGGTTCCGCAACGGCCGCCATCTCAATCAGAAGAAGCGCCATGCCAAGGCAGGCGGCGATATCTTTGCCCGCAGCCTTGCGCTCTGCGTGGTGGGGATGTCCACGGTCATGGCCCGGCGGGAGCTGTTCGGCCGAGTCGGCTTGTTCGACGAATCCTTTCCCTGTTGCGAGGATTACGAACTCTGGCTCCGGGCCAGTGCGGCGCACCCCTTTCTTCTGGTGGACGCGGCGTTAACCGTCAAGCACGGCGGCAGGGAGGATCAGGTTTCGGTGCGGTTTCAAACCGGCATGGACTCTTTCCGCATCCGGGCCATGGAAAAGCTTCTTGCCGATATTCCCCTCACCCCCGGGCAGTCCCGCCTTGCCCGCGAGGAACTGGTCCGCAAGGCCGTGCTCTACGGGAACGGCTGTCTCAAGCATGGTCGTCTCGAAGAAGGTCAGCGCTGCCTCTCCCTTGCCGCCAGGTATTCCTAGCTGCCTGTCTAGTGCCATGTAACGGCTACAACTTCGGATAAAGATGCCGCAGCTTGATGCGAGCATCTGATGTTTTGAACTGCCAGACGATTTTTTTCGCGCTGTTATTTCTGGATTTCTCCCAGGCAGACACATGGGCCTGCATGGCTGCCATCTCGGAAATGCGGCGGTCAAGACATTGCCCCTTGAGAACACTGAGTTCGATTTCCGCCATATTGAGCCAGCTCCCGTGCTTGGGTGTGTGGTGGATTTTAAGTCTTTCCGCCAGGCGCCTGGCCACCTGCGGCTCGAAGGCTTCATAGAGTGAGGCGATATTGTGTGTGTTCAAATTGTCCATAACCAGACGAACCTTGCGTGCATGGGGATAGCGCTCATCCAGCATTTGCCGGATCTGTTCCGCCCAATCCTTGCGGGTTCGTCGTTCCGTGATCGCTACATGGCGCCGTCCGGACAGCAGTTCAACTTCCATGAAAATTTCCGCCACGCCTTTTCTGACGTATTCATCGTCAATACGCCGGGCTCGGCCTGGTTTGCCCGGTATGGGCTCACGGACTTCGCCGATCAACTGTTTGGAAGACTCGTCCATGCACACCACCGGATACTCGGGATCACACGGAAGATGGTAAACCTCCAGTACTTCTTGCGGTGAGACTGAAATTCATTTTTTTTAAAGTCCGCTGCACGGTCATGTGCGATACCGTGTCCGCGAAGTGCAATTCAATCGCCTTTTCCGCAAGAAGTCTGACCGTCCAGCGGTGGCGCCCTTCAGGTGCGTCAGAGCAAGCCAAGGCAATCAGTCTTGCTTCGAATGCCCCATCAAAAGTAACCTCTCGGGGTGGTTTTTCTCTTGGCTTGCGTTCCAGAGCAGCCGCGAGCCCTTCTTCAACAAAGCGTTTCTTGAGGTGTTCAATTGAACGACTGCTTACGCCAAGCGCAGCCGCAACGTCTGCAACTTTCCAGGCTGGACCTTCAGGGCCAGCGTCACACAAAAGCAAGGCGCGAGCATGGACGAATCTCCGGGCCTCGATTCTTCCGCGTTTCGTTAGTGCCTCAAGTTCGTTGCGTTCCTCTTCGGTCAAGGTAACTCTGTATCTCGGGGACATGGCGGCCTCCTTTGTTGGATGCCACCAGTATATCACCGTTTATGATAAACACGAAAATATGTATGTTACATGGTGCTAGTCTGTTCCGGGATTATTCCGTATTTTTTGTGTTTGACATCGCCTGCTGAATTTTCATAGCATGGACATGTAGGTGTTTATACCTATCAGGAACACTGTTCCGCGCAAAAGGCGGAGGTGTTTTTGGTCGCGGTCTTGCTTCTCCCATCTCGGGGATTTTCACGAATCATTATTGCAACAAGGGGTAGGGCGTATGCTGAAGAACATGAACATCGGACAAAGATTGAATGCGGCTTTCGGTTGCGTGTTGCTCCTGCTGGCGGTGGTGGTCGTGGTGGGCTATCTCAATGTCAGCAGGCTGGATGCGCTGATCATGGAGGTGGTGCATGACAAGTTCCAGAAGGTGGATCTGCTCAATGATATGAACGAAGATGCCAATGTTATATCCAGGGCCGTGCGCAACATGGTTATCCAGCCGGATGGAGAAACCATCAAAAAGGAAAATATCCGCATCACGGAGATGCAGGAGAAAATCACCAAGGATATTAGTCTGTTGCAGGAGGTTGTCCATTCTGATACGGACAAGAGCTATCTCAACACCGTCATCGCCGCCAGAAACGCCCACAAGGAGCAGTTGGCTCTCACGATGGACATGCTGCACCAGGGGAAGACAAAGGAGGCCGCCACCGCGCTGTTCGGAAGATTCAGAGAGGCGCAGACTGCCTATTTTAAGGCACTTAAGGATATGGGGCAGTACCAGGTCAAGGAGGTGGAACGGGTTGGCGGGGATGCGGATGAACTGGCCGGCTTCACCCGGTGGCTCATCCTGAGCATGGGGATCATTGCCCTGCTGTTGGGCGGGGTGCTTGCCTGGTTCATTACCCGTTCCATCACTCGGCCAATCGCGGCCTGCGTGGAGGCGGCTCACCGGATCGCTACGGGCAACACCGAGGTGCAACTCGATACCACCGCCAAGGATGAGACCGGGGTGCTCCAGGCCGCCATGGCCAAAATGGTGGAGGCGATCAAGGCTATGGCCAACGAGGTTGCCGGGCTTTCTCAAGCGGCGGTGGCAGGCAGGCTCACCATCCGGGCTGACGCGACGAAACACCAGGGCGATTTTAAAATGATCGTCGAAGGGGTCAACAACACCATGTCCAGGCTGGTGGGGCTGCTGGACACCATGCCCGCACCGGCCATGATCATCGACAATGATTTTACCATTCTTTACATGAACGAACTCGGGGCCAAGGTCGGCGGCAAGACTCCGGCCCAGCTCATCGGCAGCAATTGCTATGACCATTTCAAGACCGCCGACTGCAAGACCGACCGGTGTGCTTGCGGCCAGGCCATGCGGGGCGGACAGGTGGCCAATTCCGAGACCGATGCCCATCCGGCGGCTGGTGTGGATCTGGATATAAGCTACAGCGGTACGCCGCTCCGCGATGAGGCGGGCAAGATCATCGGGGCCTTCGAGGTGGTAAGCGACCAGACCGCGATCAAGAAGGCTGCACGTCAGGCCCAGAAGGTTGCTGATTATCAGAACATTGAAACCGAAAAGGTCGTCTCTTGTATGAGCAAGCTCGCCAAGGGTGACACCTCTTGCGCCATTATCCCTGCCCCAAGCGATGCCGATACCGCCGAGACCCGCAAGACCTTCCAGGCCATTGCCGATGCCTTCAATGCCTGTACTGCGGTGGTCGGTTCGCTGGCCGCCGATGTGGGCATGCTTTCCAGGGCCGCGATGGAAGGAAAATTAAGCATCCGGGCCGATGCCTCCAAGCACGAAGGGGATTTTAAAAAGATCCTCGAGGGTGTCAACAATACCATGTCCAGGCTGGTGGGGCTGCTGGACACCATGCCCACCCCTGCCATGATCATCGACAATGATTTCAATGTGCAGTACATGAACGAACTGGGCGCCAAGGTCGGCGGCAAGAGCGCGGCTCAACTTGTCGGCACCAGGTGCTACGACCATTTCAAAACCTCGGATTGCAAGACCGACCGTTGCGCTTGCGGCCAGGCGATGCGGAGCGGACAAAATGCAGGTTCTGAAACAGATGCTCATCCAGGGGGGTTGAACCTGGATATCACCTACAATGCCACTCCGCTTCGCGATGAAGCTGGCAAGATCATCGGGGCCTTCGAGGTGGTGAGCGACCAGACCGCGATAAAGCAGGCTGCCAGGGTCGCGGAGAAAATTGCCGGCTACCAGGAGATCGAGACCCAGAAACTGGTGGAATGTCTCAACCGGCTTGCGGAAGGCGATATTACTCTTGCCATCGAAACCGAGCCCGCCGATAGCGACACCGCGCCGGTGAAACAGGTCTATGACGGCATCGGCTCCGCGGTGGGCACCCTTATCCACGCCTTGAACGAGATTACCGGCACCGCCCGGGAAATTGCCGCCGGCAACCTGCTGGTCAAGATGAAGAAACGCAGCGACCAGGATGAACTGATACAGGCATTGCAGAATATGGTCGAAAAGCTCAAGGAGATCATCACCGATGTGCGCGGCGCGGCGGATCAAGTCGCCTCCGGCAGTCAGGAGTTGAGCAGCAGCTCCCAGCAGGTCTCTCAGGGGGCCAGCGAACAGGCCGCCTCGGTGGAGGAAATCTCTTCGTCCATGGAGGAGCTGGCCAGCACCGTTGCCCAGACCGCCGACCATGCCCGGCAGACCGCGGCCATTTCCACCAAGGCGGCTGCCGATGCCGTGGACGGCGGCAAGGCGGTGGGTGAAACCGTGGCAGCCATGCAGCTTATTGCCACCAAGATCGAACTCATCGAGGAGATCGCCCGGCAGACCAATCTGCTGGCTTTGAACGCAGCCATCGAAGCGGCCCGGGCCGGGGAGCACGGCAAGGGCTTTGCCGTGGTGGCCGCCGAGGTGCGCAAGCTCGCGGAGCGCAGTCAGGTGTCGGCCCAGGAGATCAAGGGGGTTGCCGGCACCAGTGTGGAAACCGCTTCCAACGCGGGCAGGCTTATCAACGATATCGTCCCGCAGATCCAGAAAACCGCGGAATTGGTCCATGAGATCGACGCAGCCAGCAACGAGCAAGCCAGGGGCATTGATGAAAACGCCCGGGCTATCCAGCAGTTTGATCAGGTAATCCAAAGTAACAGCGCCGCCGCCGAGGAGATGGCCTCCACCAGCGAGGAATTGACCGCCCAGGCGGCCCATTTGCAAGAAACCATCGCCTTTTTTAAGGTGGAAACGGAAAGCGGACCTCGCTCTCAAATATTGCCCCCGCATCGGGTTTCCTCGATTGGGAGGGGAGGGAAAAAGTCCTCCGGAACACAGGGCAAGGGTGTGAAGTTGTCCCTGCCAGGCGCTGGCGAAGGTGATTTCGAGCGGTATTGATAGTTTTTTAAAAATTGCGGACAGCCTGAATCGGAGGGGCAGCACTCTATGGTGCTGCCCCTCTTTTTTTGCAGCCCAAAAAAAGCTGGACATTCACATTGCTTCTTGCGACGATTTTTTTACCGGCAATTATCTTCCGGATTGCGCTGAAGGCATGACGGCATCCTTTCCGGTTTTCAATCTGGAAGGGAGCGTTGCGTTCCGCGAGAACGGTTTTTTCACATCAAAGGAGTGCGCACCATGAACCTGCTTAACAAAATGAAGGTGGGGAGCCGCGTTTTTTTGATCGTCGTCGTTCTGCTCGTTTTGACCGGCATCGTTGCGGCAGTGGGGCTGGTCAAGATGAACCAGATCGGCGGCGAACTGCAATCGATTGCCGAACGCGATCTGCCGCTGACCACCGCCATCACCGAAATCGCCGAACGCCAGTTGCAAATCGGCATCCTGTTTGAACGGGGCTACCGCCAGGGCGAAAATGGCAACAAGGCCGGGCTCCAGCATGCCTTGGATGAAATCAAACGCATCGGCAATGAGACCGGCGCCAAGCTCCAAGAGGCGGAAAAGATCGCCGAAGGCGCCCTGAACCACGCACGAAACGGTGACGAGCGCCGAGAGTTTGAAAAGGTTCTGGGCGAACTCAAGGTGGTGGAGAAAGAGCACGACGAGGTGGAGGAACATACCACGAAATGTTTTGAATTGCTGGCATCCGGCAATCTCCGCGAGGCGGAACCTTTGTGCGACAAGGTCTCCAAGGAGGCTGAGGACGTGGATCACAAGATTGTCGGGATACTGAACGAGGTGGGTAAATTTACCCAAGCGGCGGCTCTCCAGGCGGAAAAGGATGAGCAGGCCGGCCTGCGGATTATTCTGTTTGTCACCGTGGCCAGTATGGTTACCGGTTTTTCCCTTGGCATGCTGGTGACCAAGAGCGTTACCAATTCGCTTCTAAACGTGCGGATCATTGCCGACAATGTCACCGCGGCAAGCCAGGAATTGAGCTCCACCGCGGAGGAAGTTTCCCAGGGCGCCAGCGAACAGGCCGCTGCGGTGGAAGAATCCACAGCCTCGGTGGAGGAGATGAGCGCCACCATCCGCCAAAACCGGGAAAATGCCCAGCAAACCGAGCAGATTGCCGTGTTGGCCGCCAAGGACACCGAGGAGAGCGGCAAGGCGGTCACCCAGACCGTGAGCGCCATGAAGCAGATTGCCGCCAAGATCTCGATTATCGAGGAGATCGCCCGCCAGACCAATCTGCTGGCCTTGAACGCCGCCATCGAAGCGGCCCGCGCCGGGGAGCACGGCAAAGGCTTTGCCGTGGTGGCCGCCGAGGTGCGCAAACTCGCGGAACGCAGCCAGCAGGCGGCGGCGGAGATCAGCGAGCTTTCCGCTTCCAGTGTGGCGGTGGCGGACAAAGCCGGCACCATGCTGGCCAAAATAATGCCGGATATCCAGAAAACCGCGACCTTGGTTCAGGAAATTGCCGCAGCCAGCGTGGAGCAGAGCGCCGGCATCGACCAGATCAGTGAGGGCATGCAGCAGCTTGACACGGTGGTGCAGCAGAATTCCAGCGTCTCGGAGGAAATGGCGGCCACTGCAGAGGAGCTCTCCGCGCAGGCCGATGAGTTGCAGGCAGTGATTGCCGCGCTCATCGACACCAAAGCCGGCGGCGGTCAACCTCGACGGCCCAGAACCAGCGCCGCCAAGGTTGCGCATTATGGCAGCAAGAAGCCGCTCACTGCTCCGTCACCCTCCACGGGGGGCGCTCGTCTTCAACTCGGCCAGCGTGCCGATAAGAGCGACGATCTGGATCAGGATTTTGAACGCATGTAAATATCAAACCGTGAAAGCCTTGCCGCGTCTCGTTGAAAATAGTGAAAATCGATCAAGGAGATCGCCCCGGCAGGGGGATCTCCTCCGGGGGCGGGTAAAGGGGTGAAGCCGTACCTGTCGCCAACCGCCGGGAAATGGAACTTCGAGCGGGGTTTTTATAATTCTTGCATGCCTTTGGATTTTCTGCCTATCGTTTGAATACAGTCTTGTTTCTCAGGGTATGAATTCATCATTCATGAGGTGAGAGAATGCGGTGGAATGATTTGAAAATCGGCAGGAAAATAATGATTGGCTCGGCCAGCATTCTTTTCCTGTTGGTGGTGGTCGGAGCCTGGGCTTTTTGGGGGCTTGGAAGCGTGGTGCGCGACGGCATCGAGGTGGCTGACGGCAACGCGCTGCGCGGCGAGATGCTGCAGCGGGAGGTTGACCATCTCAACTGGGCAAAGAAGGTTTCCGCGTATGTCTATAGTGACAAGGGCGGCGAGCTTGCGGTCGAACTCGATCATACCAAATGCGGCTTCGGCAAGTGGTATTACGGCGAAGGCAGGGAGCAGGCGGAGATCTTGCTGCCTTTGCTCAGGGCCCCCTTGGCCGATATTGCCGAGCCGCACCAGCGGCTCCATGAATCGGCCGTGAAAATCAAGGGGGCCTTTCAGCAAAAGGAAGGCCAGGATGGCCGGCAACAGGCGGAACGGATCTTCAACACGGACACCCAGGCCAATCTGCTCAAGGTGCAAGGGGTTTTGAATACAATGACCACCCTGGCCAAGGAAAATATCCTTTCCGAGGAGCAGATGATCCATAATGCCAGGACAACCAGGCTCGCCATCGTGGTGATTGGCCTTCTCGCCATTGTGTTTGGGGTGGGGGTTTCCCTGCTTACGGCGCGATCCATTGCAAAGCCCATTTCCTCGGTGGTGGAGATGAATAACCGGCTGGCTTTGGGGGATGTAAATGTTGTCATGGAAAATGACCGCCGGGATGAAGTGGGCTTGATGCTCAACTCCATGAATGTGATGGTAAATAATCTCAAGGAGACGGCCAGGCTGGCGGAGCAGATAGCCCTCGGCAATCTGGATGTGCAGGTCACAATCCTTTCCGAACAGGACGCACTGGGGAAATCATTGGCTGCCATGGTGAGCAAGCTTCAGGAAACAGCCGAATTGGCCAGGCAGATCTCCCTGGGAGACTTGGACGTGCAGGCAAAGGTTCTTTCCGAGAAAGACCTGCTGGGCAAATGTCTGGTCAATATGGTGGAAAATCTCCGGCAGACGGCGGCCAAGGCCGAACAGATCGCCGCCGGCGACCTGCGGGTGGACATGACCCTGCTTTCCGACAAGGATAGCCTGGGCAAGTCGCTTGCCGCAATGATCTTCAAGCTGCGTCAGGTGATAACGGATGTGCGCGCCGCCGCCGATCAGGTCGCGGCCGGGAGCGAAGAATTGAGCAGCAGTTCCCAGCAAGTCTCCCAGGGGGCCAGCGAACAGGCGGCCTCGACGGAGGAAATCTCCGCCTCCATGGAGGAACTTGCCAGCACCGTGGCCCAGACCGCCGATCATGCCCGGCAGACCGCCTCCATTGCCAACAAGGCGGCAGCCGATGCCGTGGCCGGCGGCAAGGCGGTGGCGGAAACCGTTGACGCCATGCAGCATATCGCCGAAAAAATCGAGCTCATCGAGGAGATCGCTCGTCAAACCAACCTGCTGGCCTTGAACGCCGCCATCGAGGCGGCCAGGGCTGGGGAGCACGGCAAGGGCTTTGCCGTGGTAGCCTCCGAGGTACGGAAACTCGCCGAGCGCAGCCAGGTGTCGGCTCAGGAGATCAAGGGCGTGGCCAGCGCCAGCGTCAAAACCGCGGCCAATGCCGGTATGTTGATCAACGAGATCGTGCCCCAGATTCAAAAAACCGCCGAGCTGGTCCATGAGATCGACGCAGCCAGCAACGAGCAGGCCAGGGGCATCGACGAGAACGCCCGCGCCATCCAGCAATTTGATCAGGTGATTCAATCCAATAGCGCCGCCGCGGAGGAAATGGCCTCCACCAGTGAGGAGCTCACTGCCCAAGCGGCGCAGATGCAGGAAACCATATCCTTTTTTGCGGTGGAAACAGGGGAGATTGCCAGCCGTGTTCAGGGCCGGTCTTCGCCGCGATCGGCCTTGAACGGCGGAATGAAGACGGCGGCTAAAAGCAGCGGGGTGAAACTCTCGCTACCGGGCGGCAAGGATGAGTCTTTTGAACGGTATTGATTGCCGCCGTTGCCCATGCTGAGATGAAAACGCTCTCTGTTCGAGGGCGTTTTTTGTATGTGCGACTGTTTATAGTTGATTCAAGCGTGCCGGTTCTCTCTGTTTTTTATTCTTTGACGTGTTTTATTTCCCATGCGTATAATTATTTACCATAGGCAGTTGTACGGATGGCGGACGTACGAGGTCAAGAGAACAAGGAGCGGAGCATGTTGAAAGAAAAAATTCAGAACATGGGAATCGCAACAAAACTGAACATGGCCATCGTGGCCGCGGTGCTGCTGCTCATGCTCGGCATGAGCGTGGCGGTGAATTCCGCGGTGCGCAGCGCCTTGAGCGAGCAAGGGGATGCCTTTGTTGCCACCCTGAAAGAGCAGCAGAAAGGCCAGGAGGAATTGCTGCGCCAGGATCTGGTTCTGAAGGGCAGCTCTTTTGCCGAAATGCTGGGGAGGGTCGGACAGGATCTTATTTTGAACTATGAGTACGCCTTTTTGGAGAAGATCGTCCAGAGCGTGGTCAATGATCCTGATATCCCCTTTGCCGTGTTTTATGACAAGGACGGCAATGCCGTCACCACTTCAAGCGTCAGGCCGGAGGGATTTCCAACCCAGAATGTCGTGAGCAAGGAGATTCATGCCGGCGAACAGAAGGTCGGCTCCGTGGTCATCGGTTTGAATTTCGCCGCGGTTGAAAAAAATATCGAGAAAACCCTTGCCCAGGGCAACGCGGTGATCGCCGCGGCCCAGCAGAGGCAAAAGGATACCCTGCTGCGGATCGCCATGAGTATCGCCGGCTTCGCCGTTGTGGTGGTGGTGCTCATCGGCGGCATCGTTTATTACGCCATTCGCCTCATGATTAAGCCCCTGACGCAGGCGGTGGCCAACATGCAGAAGGTGGCCCAGGGGGATTTGGACGTCGAAATCGCCAGTGCGAGCGGGGATGAAATCGGTCAGATGTGCGGGGCCATGCACGGCATGGTCGAAAATCTTAGGGCCACGGCGGCAATGGCCGGGCAGATCGCCTTGGGTAATTTGGATGTAAAGGTGACTATCCTTTCCGGAAAAGATCGAATGGGGACATCCTTGGCGAAGATGGTGGAAAATTTGAAAGCCAAGGCAGAGCAAATTGAAAAAGGAGATCTTGGCTCAAAAGTGGAACTCCTTTCCGAAAATGATATGTTTGGCAAGGCCCTGGCCGCCTTGTTTCAAAGGTTGCGCCAGATCATCACGGAGGTGCAGACTGCGGCCGACCAGGTTGTTTCAGGCAGTCGGGAGTTGAGCAGCAGCTCCCAGCAGGTTTCGCAAGGCACCAGTCAACAGGCTGCCGCGGTGGAGGAGATTTCCGCTTCCATGGAAGAGTTGGCCAGCACCGTGGCCCAGACCGCCGATCATGCCAGACAGACTGCGGTCATAGCCAGAAAAGCTTCTGCCGATGCGGTCGAGGGCGGAAAAGTAGTGGCGGAAACCGTCTCCGCCATGCAGCATATCGCGGAAAAAATCGGGTTTATTGAAGAGATTGCCAGGCAGACCAACCTGTTGGCTCTGAATGCCGCCATCGAGGCGGCGCGGGCCGGTGAGCACGGCAAGGGCTTTGCCGTGGTTTCCGCCGAGGTGCGAAAGCTTGCCGAGCGAAGTCAGACCTCGGCTCAAGAGATCAAGGGCGTTGCCAATGCCAGTGTGGAAACCGCTGGAAACGCGGGCAGGCTTATCAACGAGATAGTGCCCCAGATCCAGAAAACCGCGGAGCTTGTCCAAGAGATCGATGCAGCCAGTAACGAGCAAGCCCGCGGGATTGATCAAAATAGCAAGGCTATCCAGCAATTTGACCAGGTAATCCAGGCCAACAGCGCTGCCGCCGAGGAGATGGCTTCCACCAGCGAGGAACTATCGGCCCAGGCTGCGCATCTCCAGGAATCAATATCGTTTTTTAAGTTGAACAGCCGGGAAAAGGGTTTATTGCCGGATGCGGGCGAGGATAGTTTCGACGAGGCTTATAAATTGACATGAGCATTTTTTTGCATGGGCGGAGGCACGCATGGGGAATAATTTCAGTATAAAGACGAAGATATTAATTCTCGTTTTGAGCGGCATTTTGTGTATGACCCTGTTCAACATGGGCAAGCAATATGTTGATTTCGATAAAACATTGGCCGCCGCCAAAAAAACCCAGGCGGCCAGGGTACGGGCCACCTTCAAGAATTCTCTTGGCCAGCAACTCCAGAATCTGTCCCTGGCCATGGAAACACTGACGCAAAATAAAGATGTTGTCCGTTCTTTTGCCGAGGGCAACAGAGAGGCTTTGATCCAGGATCTGGTCAAGTATAATGAAAAGCTCAAGAAAGAATATGATATCGACCAGTTTCAATTTCACACCCCGCCGGCAACCAGTTTTTTAAGGCTGCATAAAATCAGCCAGCACGGGGATGATCTTTCTGCCTTCCGCAGCACGGTTGTCGAGGCCAATCAGAAAAAGAAAACGGTTGTCGGCCTCGAAGTCGGGGTCGGTGGGCCTGGGTTGCGGGTGGTATATCCTGTCTTCCATGAAAATAACCACATCGGCACCGTGGAATTCGGCGGTTCAATCAGTGGCCTGTTGAACAACCTCAAGGAGACTTTTGGTATAGAATACGCCATAGGCATCCGCCCGGATGTTTTTAAAAAAGCGCAGCGACTGAAAACAGAGGCTACGGATATCCTGGCCGATAACCTGGTTTTTTACGCAACCTCCTCTGACCTCGCCAAGAACATCATCAGCACCTATTCGGCAGGAAAAGACGAATATACGATCAACGGAAAATTGTTTGTGACCTATCCGTTGGCGTTGACGGATTATCAGGGACAGGAAATCGGTTACATCCTTGTCATGGACGATGTGCAGGCTATCGTGGACGACCTGCGAAAAAAATTAATCGCAAGCCTGGGCATCAACTTCATTCTTGCAGCCATCATTCTTGCGGCGCTTTTTTTCTTTGTCAGAAAAGCCTTTCTCCCGATCAACGATGCCGTCGCCACCTTTGACAAAATTGCAGGTGGTGACCTGACCGTGGACATAAAGGTGGACAAAAAAGATGAGGTTGCGCAGATGCTGGGCGCCATGCGAAACATGGTTGAAAATCTTCGGAAAACCGCTCAGATGGCAGAGGAGATCGCCTTGGGTGATCTCGATGCCAAAGTAGTAATACTTTCGGACAAGGACGTGTTGGGGAAATCCCTTGCCAACATGGTTGATACCCTGAGGAGAACAGCCGCCAATGCGGAGATGATCGCCAACGGCGATCTCCGGGTCGAGGTTAAACTGCTTTCCGCGAAAGATGTCTTGGGCAAGTCCCTGACCGCGATGATCGAGAAATTACGGCAAATTATTACCGATGTGCGGGCCGCAGGCGACCAGGTGGCATCCGGCAGTCAGGAGTTGAGCAGCAGTTCGGAACAGGTTTCCCAGGGGGCCAGTGAGCAGGCCGCAGCGGTGGAAGAAATTTCCTCGTCCATGGAGGAATTGGCCAGCACTGTTTCCCAGACCGCCGACCATGCCAGACAGACTGCGGCCATCTCCAACAAGGCGGCTTCCGACGCCGTGGAAGGCGGCAAGGCGGTTGCGGAAACCGTGAGCGCCATGCAGCATATCGCCGAAAAGATCGAGTTGATCGAGGAAATCGCCCGGCAAACCAATCTGTTGGCCTTGAATGCCGCCATTGAGGCGGCGCGGGCCGGGGTGCACGGCAAGGGTTTTGCCGTGGTGGCCGCCGAGGTGCGCAAACTTGCCGAACGCAGCCAGGTGTCGGCCCAAGAGATCAAGGTCGTGGCCGCCAATAGTGTGGAAACAGCGGCAAGGGCCGGAGGGTTGATTAACGATATTGTCCCCCAGATACAGAAAACAGCCGAGTTGGTTCAGGAGATCGACGCGGCAGCCAATGAACAGGCCCGTGGCATCGATGAAAACGCCAAGGCCATCCAGCAGTTTGATCAGGTGATTCAAAGCAACAGCGCGGCTGCGGAGGAAATGGCTTCCACCAGCGAGGAGCTCACCGCCCAGGCCTCCCAGATGCAGGAAACCATCGCTTTTTTCAGGGTGGAGACGGCGGGAGCGAATGTCAGGCCCAGATCGCAGGAGCGGCCTCGGTCTAAGCCTGTCAAGCTCAGCCCGGCAGCGGAAAAATCGGGCAAGGGAGTGAAACTGTCCCTGCCAGGTATCGGTGATGGTGAATTCGAGCGGTATTAAGGCGCAGCCGCCTTTAATCTGATGGAGAAAATATGAAAAAAAATATCAGAAACAAGATGCTCTTCGCCTTTGGCGGAGTTTGTCTGGTCCTGCTGATCCAGCTTATGGTGAATGGCTTTTTTCAGAGCCAGGTGACCCGCAGCGTGGAAGAGGCCAGGGACAAAGGCTATGGCGGCAACGAGCTGGCCATGGGGATCAAGCTTGAGATGCTTCAGGTGCAGGAAATACTCACCGATGCCTGCGCCGTTCGCACCCCCGAGGTGCTGCTCAGCGCCAACAAGGATGCCGGCGAGCATGTTGCCCGGCTCCGCGAGCATGCCGAGGCGCTGAAAACGCTCCACTCTGACAACCGGCGGGATGTCGAGGAGATTGAGAAACTGTTCGGGGAATTTTTTGAAAAGGGCAAGCGGACCGCCGAACTCTATGTGAAAGGGGATCTGGTGTTGGGCACCAAGGCCATGGATGAGTTCGACGCCGCGGCCGAGGAGTTGGGCAAGCTGGTTGAGCAGATTGAAGAGGAGATGGAGGCTGAGGCGGCGAACGGCATTGCCGGTGCGCTTGCCACCATCAAGATGGCGAATATTATCAGCGTGGTGCTGGGTTTGGCCATCATTGCCTTCACCACCATCCTGGCTTTTGTTTTTTCGGGCAGGATTGCCTCGGCTCTTGGGAAAATGGTTGGCGTTGCCCAGCGGATTGCCGATGGCGATCTGGCCCATACCCAGCAAATGGAGGCCAATAAGGAAGATGAGATCGGGCAGTTGGCCGAAGCCCTGGATACCATGGTGCTGAAACTCCGGGAAATCATCCAGGATGTGCGCATGGCTTCGGATCAGGTGGCTGCGGGTAGCCATGAGTTGAGCAGCAGTTCCCAGCAGGTTTCCCAGGGGGCCAGCGAGCAGGCCGCCTCGGTGGAGGAGATTTCCAGTTCCATGGAAGAGCTGGCCAGCACCGTGGCCCAGAGCGCCGACAATGCCAGACAGACCACGGCCATTGCCAGCAAGGCGGCGAAAGATGCGGTGGAAGGCGGCAAGGCCATGTCGGAAACCGTGGGCGCCATGCAGCATATCGCTGAAAAGATAGAGGTGATCGAGGAAATTGCCCGACAGACCAACTTGTTGGCCTTGAATGCCGCCATCGAGGCGGCCCGCGCCGGAGAGCACGGCAAGGGCTTTGCCGTGGTGGCTTCGGAGGTGCGCAAACTCGCGGAACGCAGCCAAGTCTCGGCCCAGGAGATCAAAGGGGTTGCCTCGGCCAGCGTGGCCACGGCCACCAATGCCGGCAAGTTGATCAACGAGATCGTGCCCCAGATTCAGAAAACCGCCGAGCTGGTGCAGGAGATTGACGCCGCCAGCAATGAACAGGCCAGGGGGCTTGAAGAAAACGCCAAGGCCATCGAGCAGTTTGATCAGGTTATTCAGGCCAACAGCGCGGCGGCCGAGGAGATGGCCTCCACCAGCGAGGAACTCACCGCCCAGGCCGGGCGACTTCAGGAGACCATCGCTTTCTTCAAGGTGGAGATGGCGAGAGCGGAAGCCATGTCGCGCCCGCAAATGCGGCAGGGACATCGGTCCCTCCCTTTGTCGATGGCAAAAGCGAAGAAAGGAGGGTCGCCTTCGGGAGGGGGGGTGAAGCTAGCTCTGTCAAATGTTGGGGAAGGTGATTTCGAGCGGTACTGATTAGGTAACTTGGGTGGGTAAGCCACACATCTGAAGGAGATAAAATGAAAGAGAATATCAGAAACAAAATGCTGTTCGCTTTTGGCGGGGTTTGTCTGGTTCTGGTGCTTCAGCTGCTGGTGAACGGGGTTTTTCAAAGCCGGGTGATCAGCAGCGTGAAAGAGGCCAGGGACAAGGGCTATGGCGGCAATGAACTTGCCATGGGACTCAAACTCGAGATGCTTCATGTGCAGGAAATATTCACCGACGCCTGTGCGGTACGCACCGCCGAGGTTTTGGCCGACGCCGGCAAGGATGCCGCTGAACATGCCGTCCGGTTCCGGAAAAATGCCGAGGCGCTGAAGGCGCTTCACCAAGACAATCGGGGCGAGATCGAGGAGATAGAGAAGCTTTTCGGGGAGTTTTTTGATAAGGGCAAACGCACCGCGGAGCTTTATGTGAAAGGCGATTTGGCTTTGGCTGCCAAGGCCATGGAGGAGTTCGACTCTGCCTCCGAGGAAGTGGCCAAACAGGTGGGCAAGATTGAGGAGCAGATGGAAGGTGAGGCGGCAAACAGCATTGCCAGCGCCCTTTCCACCATCAAAGTAGCCAATGTCGTCAGCATCGTTTTGGCCATCGCCATCATTCTTTTCACCATTGCCCTGGCCTTTGTTTTTTCCGGCAGGATCGCTTCCGCCCTTGGCAGGATGGTTGAGGTTGCGCGGAAGATGGCGGTCGGCGACATGAACGTGGTGATCAATGACTCGGGTAAGGACGAGATTGGTCAGCTTGCCGGTTCCATGCAGGCTTTGTATAAGGCCACCGGGGACATAGTCAATCTGGCCAAGGAACTCGCCAATGGCAATCTTAACGTGGAGGTGCGTGAGCGGTCTGATCAGGATGAACTCATGCGTTCCTTGAAGTCGATGGTAACGAAATTGAGTGAAGTTATCGCTGATGTGCGGGGGGCTGCCGATCAGGTGGCTGCAGGCAGCCATGAGTTGAGCGCCAGCTCCGAGCAGGTTTCTCAAGGGGCCAGTGAGCAGGCCGCTTCGGTGGAGGAGATTTCCTCGTCCATGGAAGAGCTGGCCAGCACCGTGGCCCAGAGCGCCGACAATGCCCGGCAGACTTCAAGTATTGCCAGTAAGACCGCGATCGATGCCGGGGCCGGTGGCAAGGCAGTGGCGGAAACCGTTACCGCCATGCAGCATATCGCGGAAAAGATTGAACTTATCGAAGAGATCGCCCGGCAGACCAACCTGCTGGCCTTGAACGCCGCCATTGAGGCGGCCCGGGCCGGCGAGCATGGCAAGGGCTTTGCCGTGGTGGCCTCGGAAGTGCGTAAGCTTGCCGAGCGCAGTCAGGTGTCGGCCCAGGAGATCAAGGGGGTTGCCATCACCAGTGTGGCGACGGCAACCAATGCCGGCAGACTGATCAACGAGATTCTCCCCCAAATCCAAAAAACCGCCGAGTTGGTGCAGGAGATCGATGCGGCCAGCAACGAGCAGGCCAGGGGGATCGAGGAGAATTCCAAGGCCATCGAACAATTTGATTCGGTGATTCAGTCTAACAGCGCGGCGGCCGAGGAAATGGCGTCCACAAGCGAGGAACTGACCGCGCAAGCCTCGCAACTGCTGGATGCCATTGCATTTTTTAAGCTGAATGAGACAGGGGGGCAAAGGCGCCAGGCAAGTAATTATGCCGGTGGTGGGCAGAGGGCGGCGAAGGCTCGTTTGGCCTTGCCGGCGGCAAAGAAAGTGAAGGTGGCGCACCCAGAAAACGGTGGCAAGCTGACCTCTGAACCATCAGGGATTGGTGGTGGGGCGAATATTGCCTTGGATGACCACGGTGATTTCGAGCGCTATTAACGGACCTGTCTTTTTTTAGACACGGGCGACCAAGAAGGTGAAACATGGCTGATACCGAATACGCAGAAGTTTTTCGCGAGGAAGCAGGCGAACTGCTTGAAGAGTTGGAAACCTCTCTGCTGGAATTGGAGAAGGATCCGGCCGATCTCAAGATAGTGAGCCGGGTTTTCCGGGCAATGCACACGATCAAGGGCTCTGGAGCGATGTTCGGCTTTGATGATATCGCCGGGTTCACCCATCATGTGGAAACGGCCCTGGATAAGGTTCGGGACGGAACGGTGCCGGTGAGCACCGAGTTGATCGACCTGACCTTGGCTTCCCGGGATCATATCCGCGTCCTGCTCGATGCCGCCACCGGCGGAGGCGAGGCAGATCCCGCCGAGGGGGAGCGGATCATTTCCGGGTTGCAAGCCTTGGTTGGCGGCGGCGCCCAGGATAGGGCACAGGCGATTGTTGCTCCGGAGGTCCCGGCAAAGGAAAAGGATCCCACCGAGGGCAGGCGCAGTCATTACCGGATTTCCATTAAGCCGACGCCGGAGTTTTTTGTCGGCGGCTACACCATGGAAGCGCTGATCGGAGAACTTGGCAATCTGGGCGAAAGCACGGTTTTTATGGATGCCGAGCAGGAGGGCGGCGGGGTGCTTGTCCTGCTCACCACCGACAAGGGGCTCAATGCCATTGAAGATGTGCTGGTGTTTGCCGAATCGAGTTGCCAGGTGGCGGTGACGGTGCTTGCCGTCGAAGGGGAGGAAGACCTTGAGGAGCACAAGAAGCTCGGTCAGATCCTGCTGGAACGGGGGGAGATTTCCGCCGATGATCTGACCACGGTGCTTGCCCGGCAAAAACCGCTGGGCGAACTGCTGGTCGGGGAGAAGCTTGTCTCTCGAACCAGTGTTGACGCAGCCCTTGCCGAACAGAGGCTGGTCCGGGATGCCAAGGAAAAGGCCACGGTGGCCAAGGGGGCGGAAAGCATCCGGGTTGCCTCGGAAAAGCTGGATCAACTCATCAATCTGGTGGGCGAGTTGGTCGTAACCCAGGCCCGGCTGACCCAGGTTGCCTCCCACAACAAGGACGCCGATCTTGTCGAGCCGGTGGAGGAGGTGGAGCGGCTTACCGCCGAACTGCGGGATTGCGTGCTCAATATCCGGATGCTGCCCATCGGCACCACCTTTGCCAAATTCAAGCGGCTGGTTCGGGATCTTTCTGCCGAATTGGGCAAGGAAGTGGTCATGGTCACCGAGGGCGCGGAGACCGAGCTGGACAAGAATGTCATCGACCAGTTGGGCGACCCCATGGTCCATCTGATCCGGAACAGCATCGACCATGGGATCGAGTCCCCGGAGGAACGGGAGCTGGCCGGTAAGCCCCGCAAGGGCACCATTTCCCTTGCCGCCCAGCATTCCGGGGCCAATGTCGTAATCACCGTCACCGACGACGGCAAGGGGCTCGATGCGGAGAGGATCCGGCAGAAAGGCTTGGAAAAAGGGCTGCTCCGGGCGGATACCGAACTGAGTGAACAGGAGATCTGGAACACCATTTTCACGCCTGGTCTTTCCACGGCCAAGACCGTTACCAGCGTCTCCGGGCGGGGGGTGGGCATGGACGTGGTGAAAAGCACGGTGGATGCCCTCAAGGGTTCGGTGTCGGTAACCCGCAGCGTTAAGGGGCAGGGCACCACCATCACCATCATGCTGCCCCTGACCCTGGCCATCATTGACGGCCTGTTGGTGCAGGTCGGCGAAACCCATTTTGTTCTCCCCCTTTCCCAGGTGGAGGAATGCGTGGAATTGACCCAGGAGGATATCGCCAGATTCCATGAACGGCGGATGCTGCCGGTGCGGGATCAGCTCGTGCCCTATGTGCGTCTCCGGGATTTCTTTGCCATTGCCGGAGAACGGCCGGCGCGGGAGCAGATGGTGATCAGCCGAATCAACGGCGATCGCTTTGGCCTGGTGTTGGATGGGGTGGTGGGCGAGCACCAGACGGTTTTGAAATCACTGGGCTGGGTCTACCGGAATGCCACGGGCCTTTCCGGCTCGACAATCCTGGGTAACGGTCATGTCGCCCTGATTCTTGATGTGGCCAATGTTATGCAGTGCGCCCGCCGGGAAGAGCATAATGCACTGTCCAACTGAAGCATAAAAGGAACAAGGTGCAAGGTGAAAGGATAAAGGATAAAGGATAAAGGGAAAAGGACTGATTTTTTTTGCGCCTTGCACCTTTCACCTTGCACCTTTAGCCTTTATCCTTATGCCTTGCATCGTAATAAAGCACACGGGAGAGAAATCATGAGTGTAAAAAACGAGACGGTTCAGTCGCAGACCACGCAATATCTCACCTTCATGCTCCGGGAGGAGGGCTTTGCCATAGAAATATCCAAGGTCAGGGAGGTGCTTGACGTCACCACCATGACCAGGATTCCCCGGATGCCCGAGTATCTGAGCGGGGTCATCAACCTGCGCGGCAATGTGGTGCCGGTTATGGATCTTGGCCAGAAGCTGGGGATGGGAAGCATCAAATACACCAAGAATACCTGCATCATGATCGTGGAACTGGAAGTGGACGCCAACCTTGTGGAGATGGGGGTGCTCACCGATTCCGTGCAGATGGTTCTTGATCTGAATCCGGAGGACATCGAGTCTGTTCCGAAAATGGGAACTAATCTGAACACCGAATTCATCAAGGGCATGGGACGGCAGACCGAGGAGAAATTTCTGATCATCCTCGATATCGATAAGGTCCTGGCCAGCGAGGGCGAAGCGGCCTTAAGGGAAATGGGCAGCCCCGTCCCGGGCCAGACAGTTGGAGCCAAGCCCGAAGATGCTGCCGGCGCGGAAGCATAAAGGCGCAAGGGTACAGGCCAGGTCCGGCATGGACTTGTGGGCTATCCTTGTAACCTGCCGGTATTTGGGGGACGCATGACTTTTTCCGGAAATCAGGGAACCTCAGGGGATTGGTCCGTGCATTCTCCGGCCTTGTCCGATCGGGATTTCAACCGGTTCAGCGCTTTTATTTACGAAACCTGCGGCATCAAACTGCCTCCCATCAAGAAAACCATGCTTTCCGCCCGGTTGCAGAAGCGGCTGCGGCAGCTCCATCTGGATTCCTTCTCCGCCTATTTCGATTATGTATTAAGTCCCGATGGCCAAGCCAAGGAGCTGTGCCACATGATCGACGTGGTCAGCACCAACAAGACCGATTTTTTTCGGGAGGCAAAGCATTTTGATGTCATGACCTCTCTCGTTCTTCCCGACTATGTCCAGCGGATGACCCATTCGGCCCACAAGACTCTCCGGGTATGGAGCGCGGGCTGTTCCAGCGGCGAAGAACCGTACACCATGGCCATGGTGCTTGAGGAGTTCTTCTCCCGGTATCCGGGGCTGGATTATTCCATCTTCGCCACGGATATCTGCACCGAGGTGCTTGCCAAGGCGGAAGAGGCTATCTATTCCGATGATGTGGTGGCGCCGGTTTCGGCGGTGTTCCGCAATAAGTATTTGATGAAGGGAAAGGGCGCGCACAAGGGATTTCACCGGGTTGTCCCTGAGCTCCGCCGCAAGGTGGAATTCCGGCGGCTCAACTTCATGGATAGGGATTTCGGTATTGAGCGGAAGATGGACATCATCTTTTGCCGGAACGTGATCATCTATTTTGACCGGAAAACCCAGTGTGCGCTGTTTGAAAAATTTTATCGTCAGCTTTCTCCCAAGGGCTATCTGTTCACCGGGCATTCGGAAACCCTGGAAGGCATAGGAGACCGGATGGATCGTATCGCCGCGGCGGTGTATCGATGCCGCAAATAAGGGATATCCTCGATACGGATCTCCCGGTGGTGAACCTGCATCCCGGCGAGCTGTTTGTCGCCCAGGAGCCGACCCTGATCACCACAATCCTCGGCTCCTGCGTTTCGGTGTGCCTGTTTTGCCCCAGCCAGAAGACCGGGGCCATGTGCCATGGGGTGATGCCGGTTCGAGCGGATCTGGATGTGGAGGATAGTTTTCGCTTTGTGGAGAGTTCGGTGCGGTACATGGTTGAGATCCTGACCCACGGCGATGTTTTGTGCCCCAATGCCGGACTGGTGGCAAAGATCTTTGGCGGGGCGGATGTCCTGGATTTCCGTTTTGGCCCGGCAACCGATGCCAGGAGCATTGGCGCGATGAACATCAAGGCGGCGCGAGAGGCGTTGGCTCGATACAATGTTTCCATTGCCGTGGAGGAGGTGGGCGGAGTGCATGGTTGCAAGCTCTTTTTCTATACCCACACCGGCGAAGTTTTGCTGCGGCGTATTCCCCGTTCTTCTGTCCCAGGGTGATGTCGATGTCTCATGGTAAAATCAGGGTGCTGATCGTCGATGATTCCGCCGTGGTGCGGCAGACCTTGACCGATACGCTGCAGTCGGACCCGCATATCGAGGTGATGGGAGCGGCCAGGGATCCCTATGTGGCCGCCGACCTTATCGCCAAGGAGGTGCCTGACGTCATCGTGCTTGACGTGGAGATGCCGCGCATGGACGGGATCACCTTTCTCCACAAGCTCATGAGCCAGCATCCCATCCCGGTGGTCATGTGTTCGACCCTTACGGAAAAAGGGGCGGAAACCACGCTCAAGGCCCTGGAATATGGGGCCATCGACATCATCCAGAAGCCCAAGCTTGGCACGAAACAGTTCATCGAAGAGTCCAGAATCCGGATCTGCGACGCGGTCAAGGCCGCCTCCAGGGTCATGGTCAAGCGCATTGCCGCCAAGCCCCATCATGTGGAGAAAAAACTCACCGCCGATGTCATGCTGCCCCCGCCTTCCTCCACCGCCATGGTGCAGACCACCGAACAGGTGGTGGCGGTGGGCGCCTCCACCGGGGGCACCGAAGCCCTGCGGATATTTCTCGAAGCGCTGCCCGGGGATTGTTCCGGCATTGTCATTGTTCAGCACATGCCCGAGGGGTTTACCCGCGCCTTTGCCGAGCGGTTGAACGGACTGTGCCGCATCCGGGTGAAGGAAGCGCAGGACGGCGACACCGTGTTGCGCGGTCAGGCCCTGATTGCCCCCGGCAACCGGCACATGATGCTGAAACGCAGCGGCGCCCGCTATTTCGTGGAGATCAAGGACGGCCCCCTGGTTTGCAGGCACCGCCCCTCGGTGGATGTACTTTTCCGTTCCACTGCCCGCTACGCCGGGAAAAATGCCATCGGCATCATCATGACCGGCATGGGGGATGACGGGGCGCGGGGGATGGCCGAGATGCACCAGGCCGGAGCCTACACCATCGCCCAGGATGAGGCGTCCTGCGTGGTTTTCGGGATGCCCAAGGAGGCCATCGCCCTTGGCGGGGTGGAAAAAGTTTTGCCCCTTGAGCGGATTGCTCCCCAGGTAGTCGCGAAATGAAAAAAAAGATTCTAAAAAGGAAGCCCGTGTAATAGTATATTACCATATTGGATGGACACGCTTTTGCCTGTGAAGGGCTGGACAAGCCGGAAGGATAACGAGCGAGAAGGAGTACCATGGATCTCTTAAAGGATTTTGCGCAAAAAGATATGATCGAACAGATCATCTGCCTGGATGAGATCAAGGAATCCAGGTTGGTGGAAGCCATTCCGGGCTTGTGGAATCTGTATGCCAATCCGCTTGGAGATCAGGCGGTGGATGAAATGGTCTACCACACCATTTTTGATCTGCTTGCCGGACGGGAGCAGGAGATCATCGCCGGCCTGGAGCATCAATCAGCGGCTGTCCGTCTCCTCTGCATCCGGCGGGCGGCCGACGGTGGTTCCGCCGCCCTCAAGGACGCGCTGGTGCAACTCCTTGGCTCGGCGGCGGACAACGAGTTGGTCTCCGAGATCATTCGGGCTCTGTGCAATTTCAAGGATGCGGGTCTTACCGGTATTCTGCTGCCATATCTCAAGCATGATGATTATTCCGTGGTTGCCTGGGCCATGCGCTCCCTTGCCGGCACCCATGATCCTGCAGTCTGTAGTGCCTTGATGGCCTTGGTTTCAGAGAGCAGGGAGGTGCATAACGCAGATGTCGGGTGTGATTTGCGCACAGCTCTGGCCGTGGAAAACCTCGCCAATTTCCCCGGCGACAAGACGGCGGATTTTCTCATCGGGTTCATCCACCACGCCAACCCCTCGTTCCGGCGGGTCGTGATCTCCACCCTTGCCGGCATGGGGGAGGGGATTCTTTCTGCCTTGGAAAGATGTCTCGATACCGGTGACAAGGATGAAAAAATCATGGCGGCCAACGTCATCGGCATGACCGGGAAAAAGCGGGGCGCCGATATCCTGGTCGCCCATCTGGAAAATGCCGGAGAGGCCAATCTGAGATTCGCCATCTATGAAGCGCTGGGAAGAATCACCTCCATGCGCAGCGTGATTGGCTTGACAGACGGCTTGGCCGAGACGGATGATCTTGTCCTCATTGCCGTGGTGACAGCCCTTGATCACCAGTGCAATCCGGGGGTGGTCAAGGTGCTGAACGAGATCATTGCCAGGGGCGATGCCCAGAGCGGGCGGGTGCTTTCGGCCATCATTACCTCCCACGCCCGGCAGGTCTTTGCCGCCCTCTATAAAGATGGCGGACAGCGCGTTACCTTGCTTGGCGCCGTGGCGAAATCCGGGGATCATGAAGCCATCGGCGCCTTCCGGGCCGAACTGGAGAGGATCGGAGGAGGCCAGGCCGCAAAGGATATCCAGGAATTGAGCCTCGCCGATGTCGGCGCCAAGGAAAAACGCATTCTTGCCGCGGATGACTCCAAGGCCATGCTCTTCTTTTATAAGGGGGTTGCCGCAGACCTCGGCATGGAGCTGGTCACGGTGGAAGACGGCAAAAAAGCCTTTGATTATCTCCAGATAGACAGCGAGTTTGACCTGATCATCACCGACATGAACATGCCGAACATGGACGGTATCGAGCTGACCTGCGAGATCCGGAAAAAAACGGAATGGGCAAAGATTCCGGTGTTGATGGCGACAACCGAATCGGAGAAAACCCAGTCGGAACTGGCCCGGCAGGCCGGGGTGACGGATTTCATCACCAAGCCCTTTTCCAAGGAGGATTTCAAGGCGAAGATCGGACAGATGTTTGCCTGACAGGTGCGCCATGGTCTTGGGGAACACAGAGTCTGCCCCTGGGCAGGCTCTTTTTGTTTGACCCGCCGGGGTTTCTTCCGTATTATTCCACAGGGCATGCGTCCTGCCAACCCAGCCTTTGCGCTGAATTTTTTTTGATCCTGCATGGGGAAGACAATGAGCAAACCGTTTGGAATTACCGTAAGCCGTCACATCATGGACAGCCAGCGTCTGCATCCTGAGGCCACCGGCGATCTGTCCGGTCTGCTCAGTGAATTGATCGTGGCCGCCAAAACGATCAATGCCGAAGTCAATATGGCCGGATTGGCCGACGTCCTGGGGATGGTCGGAAAAACGAACATCCAGGGCGAACATGTGCAGAAGCTCGACGAGCTGGCCAACAACACCATCAAGCGCCGCATGGCCCGCTGCGGCTACATCTGCGTGATGACCTCGGAGGAGGAGGCGGATATCATTCCGGTGGCCGAGGGGAGTGCGGGGAAATACACCCTGGCGTTTGATCCGCTGGACGGCTCATCCAACATCGATGTCAACGTGAGCATCGGCACCATCTTTTCCATCCACCGGCGGATATCCACCAATGATCTTACCCCCCAGGGCGATGAAGCCGATCTGTTGCAGAAGGGGCGGGCTCAGGTGGCTGCCGGGTATATCATCTACGGCTCCAGCACCATGCTGGTGTTCACCACCGGTGAGGGGGTGCATGGCTTTACCCTTGATCCCAGCGTGGGCGAGTTCTACCTGTCGCATCCTGATATCAGGGTGCCGGAGCGGAGCAAATATTTTAGTGTCAATGAGGGAAATTACAACTTCTGGAACAGCGAGGTCAGGAGGTTCGTGGAATACTTGAAGGAAAACGACAAGGAAACCGGGCGACCCTACAATGCTCGGTACATCGGCTCATTGGTCGCTGATTTTCACCGCAACCTCATTGCCGGGGGGATCTTTCTCTACCCCCGGGACAACCGGAATCCGGCCAAGCCGCACGGCAAGCTGCGCCTGCTGTACGAGGCCGCGCCCTTGGCTTTTCTGGTGGAACAAGCCGGAGGCCGGGCCATTACCGATGAAGGCGTGAATATCATGGATATTGAACCGAAATCCTTGCACCAGCGGGTGCCCCTGGTTATCGGCTCCCGCCATGAAGTGGACCTGTTCGAGGAGATTGTGACAGGGAAGCGGTGAAAGGTGAAAGGCTTAAGGTAAAAGGATAAAGGATAAACGGCTGGCGCGGGGAGCGAATTTCTCGCGCCAGCTTTTTTTTTGCCTTGAACCTTTTACCTTGCGCCTTTTACCTTTTCGTTATCCCGCAAGGTGACCGTCCGGTTGAACACCGGGCGGCCATCCTTGGAATCCAAGCTGTCCACGCAAAAATACCCCTGGCGTTCAAACTGGTAATGGCTGCCGGGCTGGGCATCGGCCAGGCTCGGTTCCACCAGGCAATCGGTAAGGACCACCAGGGATTCCGGATTGACAAAGGTCTTGAAGTCCGCCTCGCCCGCGTCCGGGTTTTCTTCGGTGAAGAGGCGGTCGTAGAGGCGTACTTCCGCAATTATTCCGTGGGCGGCGGACACCCAGTGGATGGTGCCCTTGACCTTGCGGCCGTCCGGGGCGGAGCCGCCCAGGGTGGCCGGATCGTAGGTGCAATGCAGCTCGATGATCTCGCCGCTGATTTCGTCCTTGATTACCTTCTCGCATTTGATGAAATAGGCGTAGCGCAACCGGACTTCCCGCCCTGGAGCCAGGCGAAAGAATTTCTTTGCCGGCTCCTCCATGAAATCCTCCCGTTCGATATATATCTCCCTGCCAAAGGGAACATGGCGCTCGCCCATCTCCGGCTTCTGCGGGTGGTTTTGGGCAGGGAGGTTTTCGGTGCGGTCTTCGGGATAGTTGGTGATCACCACCTTGAGCGGGGCGAGAACCCCCATGACCCGGACAGCCGTCTCGTTGAGATCGTCGCGCACGCAGTGCTCCAGCAGGGCTACATCCACCATGCTGTCTTTTTTTGCCACCCCGATCTTGTCGCAGAAGCTGCGCAGCGCGGCCGGAGTATAGCCGCGGCGGCGGATGCCGGACAGGGTCGGCATCCGGGGGTCGTCCCAGCCGGAAACATGCCCCTCGTTGACCAGTTGCAGGAGCTTGCGTTTGCTGACCACGGTGTAGCTGAGATTAAGCCTTGCGAATTCGATCTGCCGCGGGTGGCAGGGCACCGGCAGATTGTCCAGGGTCCAGTCGTAAAGGGGCCGGTGGTCGGCAAATTCCAGGGTGCAGAGCGAGTGGGTGATCCCCTCCAGTGCATCGGAAATGGGGTGGGTGTAATCGTACATCGGGTAGATGCACCAAGTGTCGCCGGTGCGGTGGTGGCTGGCGTGCAGGATGCGGTACAGGACCGGGTCGCGCATGTTCATGTTCCCGGAAGCCATGTCGATCTTGGCCCGCAGGACCCGGGCGCCATCGGGGAATTCCCCGGCCCGCATGCGGCGGAACAGATCGAGATTTTCCGCCACCGGCCGGTCGCGGTATGGACTGTTCTTACCCGGTTCGGTGAGGGTGCCGCGGTAGCTTCGGGTGTCTTCGGCGGAAAGATCGCAGATATAGGCCTTGCCGGCGGTGATCAGATGCTCGGCGTATTGATACAACTGCTCGAAATAATCCGAGGCAAAATAGAGATGCGTGTCCCAGTCAAAGCCCAGCCAGCGGACATTGTCCTTGATGGAATCGACATACTCCTGCTCTTCCTTGGTGGGGTTGGTGTCATCGAAGCGAAGATGGCAGCGGGCTTTTAAGTTTTCCTTGGCGATCCCGAAATTGAGGCAGATGGACTTGGCGTGGCCGATATGGAGATAGCCGTTGGGCTCGGGCGGGAAGCGTGTGACGATCTGCTTGTGCTTGCCAATGGCGAGGTCGTCGGCGATGATGGCGCGGATGAAGTCCTGTGACTGAGTCTCGTCGCTGCTCATATGAGTATTCCCGTATGTTTTTTTGGCCACGAAACCCACGAAAACACACGAAAGAGATATTTATTACCCTGATTAATGCTAATCAGTTTTCGTGTTTTTTCGTGGGGTTCGTGGCTGATTTTTTATCCGAAGTATTTTACCGCATCACGCAGCCGGCTCACCACCCGTTGTTTGCCGAGATGGGCAAACAACTCGAACATGCTCGGTCCCTTGACCTGGCCGGTGATCACGGCCCGCGCCCCGTTGACCAGAACCCCCACCTTTACTCCGAGCTCCTCGGCGAACTCCCGGCAGACCCGTTCCGTCTCATCGTGACTCAGTTCGGGCAGGGCTTCAAGGCGTTCGGCCAACTGGGGCAGCCATTCCTTGAGATCCGGGTGTTTCAGTACGTTTTTGGCCAGGGCAGTCTCGTCCATGGCAAAGTCATCGGCAAACCAGGCCCGGCCCAGGGAGGCAAAGTCCTTTAAGGTATGGAAACGTTCCCTTGTCATGTCGAGGGTTTTCAGGAACCACTGCCGCTTTTCGCCATCGTAGGCCGCATCCCACAGCCCTTCTTTTTCAAGGATATCTTTAACCAGCGCGCCGATCTCCTCGATGGGCAGGGTGCGCAGGTAATGGGCATTGATGTTGATCGCCTTGGGATCGGTGAAAAATTTGGGGTCGTCCTTGCGGTAGTTGAAGATGGAGTTGGAACGGGTGATGCCGGAAAGATCGAAGGCCTCGATGAGCTCTTCCCGCGAGAAGATCTCGCGGTCGTCCGGGGTGGACCAGCCCAGCAGGACGAGAAAATTTGCCAGGGCCCAGGGGAGAAATCCCTGTTCCCGGTAAAACTGAACCGAGACGATCTCGCCGTGGCTGCGCTTGGAGATCTTGGCCTTGTTCAGGTCAAGGGTCAGCGGCATGTGGGCGAAGGTCGGCAGCTCCGCGCCCAGGGCCCGGTAGAGCAGGATCTGTCGCGGGGTGTTGCTCAGGCCGTCCTGGCCCCGGATAACATGGCTGATGCGGTCGCGGATGTCGTCCACCACGTTGCAGAGCAGATAGAGCGGCATGCCGTTGGAGCGGACGATGACGAAATCCTCTATATCCTCGTAGGCGCGTTCAACCCGGCCGTAGACCTGGTCGTCAAACCCGACCTTGCCCGGTTCCTGCGGCACCTTGAAACGGATGACATACGGGAGTCCCTGTGCTTCTTTTTCCCTTACCTGCTCGGGGCTGAGCCTACGGCAGGTGGTGTCGTACCTGTAGTCGCCCTTGGCGGCAGCAGCGGCTTCCCGCTTGGCCTCCAGCTCTTCCTTGCTGCAAAAGCACTTGTAGGCATTGCCGTCTGCCAAGAGCCTTTCGGCTGCGGCCACATGTTCCTTGGCAAATTCCGATTGAAAATAGGGGCCTTCATCCCACGTCACCCCGAGCCATTCCAGGCCGTCGAGAATCCCCTGGATGGATTCCTGGGTGGAGCGTTCCGCGTCCGTATCCTCGATGCGCAGCACCAGCTTGCCTCCGTGCTTGCGGGCAAACAGCCAGTTGTAGATGGCGGTTCTGGCCCCGCCGATATGGAGATAGCCGGTCGGGCTGGGTGGGAAGCGGACGCGGACTTCGGTCATGTGGTTCTCCTTGCAAAAAAAATAAGCAACGCGGAACAGACTGCGCGGTGCTGAGGGATCGTATTCAAACGGTGTTTTATATATCGTTTTACCGGGTTATTCAAGAGGATGCTTGGGAAAAAGCAGGGGAAGGCGGACTGGAATCAGGGCCGGTTCTTTTTCTTCAAGGGATTGCTTTATTTTTAATAGAAATTATTGTATGATTATACCGTAACTATTTGTTGGCATTCTGTTAACGTAGTTACGTCGAATTCGGATGCTTCCGCACACAGGAGGTGGAACATGCCTTTAGATTCCAGCGCCACTTCAGGACAGATCAATGTCAGGACCGAACGGCCCGTTTCCCCTTATGCCGGGTCAGAAGGCGAAAAAAAGGCGGAACGCAACAGGTCTGAGTCCGGCCAAACCAGTCAGGCCGCTCCCGATGTCGTGACCAAGATTTCTGCCGCCGCCCTGGAGGCATCCCGGGCTCTTACCCAAGCACAACAGGCGGCGGACCAGAATGCCGCGGAAGAATCCATGCGTGCGCGGGAAAGGCGGGAACCGCCGCCAAGACAGGAGCAGGAACAACGTGCCAGGATGGAGCAGCGATCACGCGGGGTGAACGTGGTTGTCTGATCAGTAAAAAAAGAAAAACTGTAAACGGGGGGCGATTCTCAGGAGTCGTCTCCCGTTTTTTGTTAAAAGCCGAGTTCCCTCAAAAAGCGCGGGTCGCTGGTCCAGTCTTTTTGCACCTTCACCCACAGCTTGAGCAGCACATGCTGGTCAAGGAGAATCTCGATGTCTTTCCGGGCGGCCTGCCCGAGCTGTTTGAGCTTGCTGCCGTTCTTGCCGATGATGATCCCCTTTTGCGAATCCTTTTCCACATAGATGGTGGCGTGGATCGTGATCAGTTGTTTGGCTGTGTTTTCCTTGAAGCTCTCAATCGTCACTGCAGTGGAATAGGGGATTTCCTGGCCGGTCAGCAAGAAGATCTTTTCCCGGATGATCTCGGCGACAATGAACCGTTCCGTGGCATCGGTGGGGATGTCCTCGGGGTAGAGACGCGGCCCGGTGGGAAGCAGGGTGCAGAGCTCCCGGATGACCAGGCCGGTGCCGTCGCTCGCCTTGGCCGACAGGGGCAGGATCGCCTGGAACGGGTAGAGCCCCTGGTAGGTGCCGATGATGGGCAGCAGTTTTTCCTTGTCGATGAGATCCATTTTGTTGAGCAGCAGCAGCACCGGTTTGTCGACGCCCTCAAGGCAGCGGGTCAGGGTGGTGCCCGTGCTTGGCAGGGGCATGGTAACGTCAACCATGAAAACAATGGCATCCACTTCGGCCAGGCTGCCCAAGGCGATTTTCACCATCTCCAGGTTCAAGGGGCTCCTTGCCTTGTGGATGCCCGGCGTGTCCAGCATGACGATCTGGTAATCCGGGCCGTTGACGATGCCTGAGATCCGGTTGCGGGTGGTCTGGGGCTTGGGCGAGACAATGGAGATCTTCTGGCCGAGCAGGCTGTTGAGCAAGGTGGATTTGCCCACGTTGGGAGGCCCGATGAGGGCGACAATGCCTGATTTGACCTGTTCCGGTGAGTTGTTCATGGGGGCTTTTACGCTCGTGTGTGTGGGTTGAAAAACCAATTCATTACATACCAGTATTCGTGATTTTCCGCATCTCCTGTCTTGTGGGCGGTCACGGAAAAAGATGACAACTAGGGGAATAGCTGGTACACATTGGCCAGTTTTCCGTAACCGTTCAGCAGCACCACATCTGCTTCGCAGTCTCGCTTTGCTGCCATCGGCCTGCTCATGTGCCGTAGCACACTTCGCAGTCCTTTTCCGCGCATCTGCGGCAGCAGCGAAGCGGCGCTGCTGAACGGTTACGTTTTTTTCAAACGGTAGCCGACCGCGCAGCCCGAACTTTCCCCCCATAAATATCGGACAGAGTTCTCGGCGCGCTTTCTTTCAATACAAGGGCATATTATATGGGCTTGCAGGGCGCAATCATTGAATACATGGAGCAGGGCAGGTTCATCTGTGCCATGGTTCTTGACGAGGACAGCAAGCGGCTGCGTCTGATCAACCAGAACGGCAGGGAGGTGAATCTCCCGCTCTCCCGCCTGCTGCACCAATCCGCGAAACGCCATTCTCTGACGCTCAGCCGGGATGAGCAACTCCGCTTGCTCAAGGAGGCAGACCAGGCCCGGCATGCGATGCTGCCACAGATCGATCTGGCCGGGATCTGGCAATTGGCCAGCGAGGAAGAGGGAGGGAGCTTCAGCCCCGCTTTTCTCGCCGAGCTCTCCTTTGGGGAAGACGCCACGGATAACCATGTTGCCGCCTTCCTCCGTTCCATTTTTGTGGATCGCCTCTATTTCAAATACAAGGAAGGCATGGTCCTGGCCCACAGCCCGGAGGCGGTTGCCGCGTTGCGTCTGAGGCAGGAACGGGAAAAGGAGCAGGAGGCCTTGATGAGCACCGGGGCCATGATGCTCAAGCGTCTGTGGGATGGGGATACCGCAACGGAGTGGCCGGAACGCGACCGATGCCTCGCTCTGCTGGGCGATTACTATGTGTTTGGCAACGAGGCCGAAGAGAGCGAGCTTGCCCGGGATTTGCTGAAAAAAGCAGGCCTCACCGGCCCGCACGATGTCTACCATCTCCTGGTCAGGAGCGGGGTCTGGCAACCCCATGAAAATGTGGCCCTGCTGCGCTATGCAATCCCGGTGGATTTTTCCGGGGAGCTCAGCGCTGCGGCTGCCCAGGCTCCAGAGCCCATTGCCGAAGAGCTTGTCGGCAGGAACCGGCGGGATTTACGGGAGCTGCCCCTGCTCACCATCGATGGCGAATCCACCCGGGATTATGACGATGCCCTGCATGTGGAACGGCGGGGCAGCGATTTTCTGGTGGGCATTCATATCTCCGACGTGGCCCATTATGTGATGCCCGGGACGCCCATTTACGCAGAGGCGGCCCGGAGGATGACCTCGCTCTATTTTCCCGAGACCCAGATTCCCATGCTGCCGCCAGCGCTCTCCGAGGGGGTGTGCAGCCTTGTCGCCGGCAAGGCAAGGGCGGCCATGAGTGTCATGGTGTTGCTGAGCCCCCAGGGAGAGGTGCTGGAGTTTGATCTTGTCCCGAGTCTGGTTCAGGTAAAGCGGCAGTTGAGCTACCCGGAGGCGGAACGGCTGGCGGCAGGCGGCGACTGGGAACTGCAGGCCCTGGCCCGTCTCAGCGAGCAGCTCAAACAGCACCGCATTGAAAAAGGGGCGTTGCTGTTGCCGGTGCCGGATGTGAATATCAGCATTGATCCGGAAGGAAAGGTCTCAGTGGCCCTCTCGCCGGTGGACACCATCTCCCGCAGTCTGGTGGCGGAATTCATGGTGCTGGCCAACACCCTTTCCGCCCAGTTTGTGGCGGACCGCCAGGCCCCCGGCCTGTTCCGGGCCCAGGACGAGCCCCATCAGCGGCTGATCGCGGGCGGGGAGAAGGACCTGTTCTCTGTTTTCCGTCAGCGCAAGCAGTTGAAGCCGGGAGAGCTTCTGGTCTATCCCAAGCCCCACAGCGGGGTCGGCGTCATGCAGTACACCACGGTCACTTCCCCCATCCGGAGATTTCTCGATCTGGTCATGCAACACCAGATCAAAAATATGCTTCTGGGGAGGGGGGCGATGTTTTCAGCCGACGAGCTCGCGGGGGTTGCCGGGGATATCAACACGGTGCTGGCCAGGGTCAGCCAGGTGCGGCGGATGCGGCACCGGTACTGGCTGCTCAGATATCTGGAGCAGAAGGTTGGGGCAAGGGTTGAGGCGCTGTTGGTCAACAAGGGACCCAAGCGGATCAATCTGACCCTGCTTGATTGCCTGTTGGATGCCGATATGCCGCCGAGTCAGTCGTTGAGCGCAAAACCGGGGGATGTCGTTTCAGTGCGGGTGGCCAAGGTCGATGCCCTGGACAATGTGTTGCGGCTGGAGTGGTAGTCAGTCGTAGATGATGCAGGTCCAGCGGGAGAGGATCTCTTCGGTTTCCTCGTCCAGTTGGTCGGCCACTTCGTGGATCTGGTATTCGTGCCCGCATTTTTGGCACCGCATGCGGACTCTCCGGCAGGACCGGGAAATCTCCAGCCTGCCCTTGCATTTCGTGCACTGCATTGTCTTGTTCCTTCCGTATCCTAACCGTGTAAAACTATTTTAATGCCGGAATTGGACTAGCCCCACGGAATGTAACTGTTCAGCAGTGCCACAGATGCGAGGAAGAGGCCTGCGAAGTGTGCTATTGCACATGAGCAGACCGATGACAAAGCAGATGCGGTGCTGCTGGATAGTTACACTACTGCAACAAGGTCTGCCGGGTAAAGATCGCTTCCAGCCGGTAGCCTTTCTCGGCCAGCGCCTCGGCTCCGCCTTCCAGCCGGTCCACCACGGTCACCACCAATCCCACCTTGAAGCCAGCCGCCTCCACCCGCTCGATCACGGTGAGCAAGGTGCCGCCCGTGGTGACCACGTCTTCCAGCAGGGCAACGGTGCAGCCCTGTGGCAAGTTGCTCAAGCCTTCGATGTACTGGCCGGTGCCGTGGCCCTTGGATTCCTTGCGCACGATGAAGGCGGGAATCGGGGCCTGCTCCAGATGGCTTACGACAGAAACCGCCGTGACCAGGGGGTCAGCGCCCAGGGTCATGCCGCCCACCGCCTCGATCTTTTCCGGGTTGTTCTTGATGATCTCGAAGATCAGCTTGCCGCAGAGGTACGCGCCTTCCGCGGACAGGGTGGTCTGTTTGCCGTCGATATAGAAATCCGATTCCCTGCCGGAGGAGAGCGTGAATTTCCCGTGGCGGTACGATTTGGCCAGCAGCAGTTGTTTGAGTTGTTCCCTGTGGTTCACGGAGTATCCTTTCTTGTCTATGGTTCGCGGTGCTTATTTTATCTTGGCAAAATAGGTGGTCAGGTTTGCCTTGGCGCTGATTTTGGGCGCCAGCAATCCGTCCTTCGAGGTCATGGCGATCATCACTCCAGGCCCGTGCCCGGCCAGCACGCAACTGGCATGGACGACAATGCCGATCACCACGCCGCCGGTCTTGTAGATTCGGCCATAGGTGGCGTCCGCATCCAGGATGGCGACGAAATCGCCAAGACGCAAATCCTCAAGACCGTATTCCTTGACAATATCCTGGTCGAACATCTGAATGTCGTAGTCGCCGCTGTGGCTGTGGGAGGCGCCGATGCCGGAACCCATGATCTTGGCGGGTACGGTGTGGGTTACCGGAACCTCCAGCTTGCCGTCTTTGAGTTTTTTTAGCGGCATGGCGGCAAGCAGGGCCGGGTCCAGGTTCAGCACTTTGATCCCCGGAAAATCCGGGAGATTCAGGCCGCAACCGCAGGCCTTGATCTGGATCTTGTCGCCGATGGTGAGGCGTTCCAGCACCTCCGGGGAAAAATCCACCAGCACATGCTCGATGCCGCCATGCTTGCCCGTCACCCGGCCGGTCTCGCCCTTGGCGTCGCCGGAAACCACCTTGGCGAGGTTGCCCACGCAGGAAAACTGGTTCAAGGCCCGGTTGGGGCTGGGCTGCCCCTGGACTTGCGTGAAGTTGCTGATGGAAACCGCAGGCTCCACATGGTCGCCGAATTTCTCCCCGGCCAGATCCCCGATGCGCAGGTTGTAGGTGATGCCGCCCACGCCGGGGTATACGTCCGAATGCCCGTCCGGGTTGATCCGGTAGGGATTGATCCCGCCCTGGGGAGAAGTGATTTCCCCGATTACCGACTGACAGATCAGTTGTTCAGCGTTGGTCTTGATCATCGCGCGTCTCCTGCGGCTAGACGTTGAAGCGGAAGTTCATGCAGTCGCCGTCCTGCACCACATATTCTTTGCCTTCCAAGCGCAGCAGGCCCTTTTCCCTGACCTTGGCCTCGCCGCCGCAGGCCACGAAATCCGCGTAGGAGATGACCTCGGCCCGGATAAAGCCGCGCTCGAAATCGGTGTGGATAACCGCGGCCGCCTGCGGCGCCTTGGTGCCGCGCTTGATGGTCCAGGCCCGGGTTTCCTTTTCGCCCACGGTGAAGTAGTTGATCAGCCCCAGCAGCTCGTAGCCGGCCTTGATCAGCCGGTTGAGCCCAGGTTCCTCAAGGCCGAGATCGGCCAGGAAATCCCGGCGCTCAGCCGGATCAAGAGCGCTCAGCTCCTCTTCAATGGCCCCGGAGATCATGACCACGGAGGCGTTTTCCTCCTCCGCCGCCTTGCGGAGCGCATCCACCCACGGGTTGCCGGTGTTGATTTCCGCCTCGCTGACATTGGCCACATAGAGGACGGGTTTGGCGGTGAGCAGGCAGAGTTCCTTCATCAGTTTTTGGCCCGTGTCGTCGAGTTCGATGACCCTGGCCGGTTTGCCGTCGTTGAGCAGGGTGTGCAGTTTTTCCAGAACAATCAGTTGCGCCTTGTAGACCGCATCCCCGGATTTTGCCTGGGAAGCGGTCTTGGTCATGCGCCGGCTCACGGTGTCGAGATCGGAGAGGATCAGTTCGGTGTTGATGACATCGCGGTCGCGCAGGGGATCGATGCTTCCCTCCACATGCACGATGTTCGTATCTTCAAAGCAGCGGACCACATGGGCGATGGCGTCCACCTGGCGGATATGGCCGAGGAACTGGTTGCCCAACCCCTCACCCTTGCTGGCGCCGCTCACCAGGCCGGCGATATCGACGAACTCCATCTGGGCGTTGACCTTGACCTTGGTCTTGGCCATCTCGGCGAGGATGTCGAGCCGGGCGTCCGGAACCGGCACCATGCCCACGTTGGGCTCGATGGTGCAGAACGGGTAATTGGCCGACTCAATGCCCGCCGAGGTGAGGGCGTTGAAGATGGTCGATTTGCCGACATTGGGCAGGCCGACGATGCCACAGCGAAAGCCCATGGGGAAAGTCCTTGTTGTTGCGGTTCAATAATAAGGTGATCAGGAAAATGACCGAAAATTGTGACCAGTATATAATGATTTCTTTGCAATGCGGCAAGGGTTGTTTACAATCCAGGGACTAAATCCCACTCAATCAGGCGCAAATATCATGTCTGTACCCGGAAAAATCACCCGCATCGATTCCCTGTTTGTCGAACTGTTTAAAAAAAAACAATGGGACAAGCGGTTGGCTTTGCACGCAGTATTCCGGAACTGGCCGCAGGTTGTCGGCCAGGAGATCGCAGAGCGGACCGAGCCGCAGGTGATTCGCGGCACGGTGCTCTGGATCGCGGTTTCCGACTCGGTTTGGATGCAGCAGCTCCATTTGCAAAAGCAGACCCTGCTCGAACATATCAATGCCAATGTGCGGGGGGGCGAGAAGATAAGCGATATCCGTTTTCAGATAGATGCGGCCCTAGGCGAGGAAAAGATGGCTGTGGATATCCCTACCCCGGTCGTTGCCCCGAAGCCGATTGATCCGGAGGAGCAGAAGGGCTTTGAGGGATTGCTCGGGAGCATTGGCGACGCGGAATTGCGAACGCGCCTGCTCGCCCTGTGGCGGAAGGCACACCGGTAAGTGTCTTGCGGTGAGTCGTCTGAGGAACACCCGGATCGGGTGTTTTCAGGTCGCGTTTGGCGGGGAATTTTCGATGGAGCAAATGGCAAGGTAGCGTTCGAGATTCTCCCGGTCCGTGCCCTTCAGCGTGAATTGAAGGCCGAATTCTCTGGTCTCCTGATCAATCTCGATAACCTGGCGGACAATGGCTTCCGGGGCGGTGGCTTTTTCCTCAAAATCGCCAAACTTTAAACGAAGGGTCATGCTGAGCGGGCTGAGTTTGTCTCCTTTCTGGATATGCTGGGAAAATTTCCCCACTACCCTTGCCCCTTCGATGGAGATGTTCTTTATTATGCCATGGTTGAGATACTGGCTTGCTTTGCGGGTGAAAGTCGCAACGGAGCGGGGACTTGTTGCATATCGGGGATGCTTCCTCCGTTGAATGATGATAATTGAGGTGGGGAAGCGTACTCCCAGTTCACCGGTGGTTTCAAGCACGGGGGTGGCGTGGAACCCTCGCATGGGCTGGTTCTGCCGTTGATACAGAAGCAGGCACGGGTCTTTGGGGGCTTGGAAAGGGGCATTCTTGGTAAAAAGAAGGAGTGGCCCCGTTTCTTTGGTGAATATCTCGGAAGGCGTGAGTTTTTGCGGGTTCAACCCCTTTTGGAAGAGGGTGACTGGGATGCGCTGTCCGACAATCCGTATGATTTCTTCTCCAACGACCTTCGGGTCATCGGACCACAGCTCTTGCATGGAAAGCCCCTCGCCGGGCAAGAAAGATATCTGGTTTCGGGCGTAAACTGCGTCACCCGCATAGCTATAAATGAGCAAGAATATATAGCTATATTTGCAACGCTTGTAAAGCAGGGGTTGCAAATATATGGTGAAAGGAATGGGGGGCGGCTAGAATTGTTTTTCCGTGTCCAGAAGTAGGGTCACCGGCCCGTTGTTTGTCAGGGTCACGTCCATCATGGATTGAAACTTGCCGGTGGCCACGGTGATGTGTTTGGTGCGGATTTCGCGGATGAACCGTTCGTAGAGGCCCGCTGCCTCTGCGGGCGGCGCGGCCGTCGAATAGGATGGGCGCCTTCCCTTGCGGCAGTCGCCGAAGAGGGTGAACTGGGAAACCACCAGCATCTCCCCTTGCATCTCGAGCAGGGAACGATTCATCAGGCCTTGTTCGTCATCAAAGATGCGGAGATTGACAATCTTGTCGGCCAGGAGGACCGCGTCCTGTTCCGAATCATTTTTCCCGACCCCGAGAAGGACAAGAAGCCCCGGTCCGATGGCGCCGCAGATCTGGTCATCGACTCGAACCGAGGCCTGGCTTACCCGTTGGACAACGGCTCGCATGAGCTTTTCTCCTGATCGTCCGGAAGAACCGGGTCGAGATTGCCAAGGGTAAACTGCAGAATAGCTGTTGCCGCAAGGGTTGCCGTCTCGGCGCGCAGAATGCGCGGCCCCAGGGAAACCGGGGTAAAGCCGTTCTTCTGGGCACAGGCAACCTCTGCCTCGCTGAATCCTCCCTCCGGGCCGAGGAGGAACAACACGGACCGGCAATCCTTGCTTTGCCCTGCAAGAAACTCATTCAGCGTTTGTTGGGTTTCGTGTTCCCAGAAGATCAGCCGTGCGTCATAAGGCGGAGGAACGGCCATGAGTTCGGTTAGTTCCCTGGGGGCATGGATTTCCGGCGGCGTGGCGCGGTCGCATTGCTTGCAGGCCTCGAGCACGATGCGTTGCCAGCGATCCATTTGAGTATCTTTGGGCTGTTTGTGGATTCCGTGTTCCGAGTAAAAAGGGGAGATCGCATCAACCCCCAGCTCCGTGGCCTTTTGCAGGATGAAGTCCATTTTCTGCCCTTTGAGCAGGGCCTGGCCCAGGTGCAAACGAGCCTTGGGAGGGAGATCCCGGGTTTGCCCGAGGATGGTTGCGGTGACCCGGTCTTTGAGGATGCGTTCGATGCGGGCCTGGTAGCGGGCGCCGGTCCCGTCAAAAAAAGTAATGGGGTCGCCGGAATTCAGCCTGAGAACTGTCCGGAGATGGTGGGCCTCCGGGCCTGTCAACTGCGCGGTTTCTCCCGTGATATCCGACGGGTGTATGAAAAAACGGCGGAGGCTCATGGGGTTACGGCCGTGAAAAGAGAAGGGCGCTCCATTCCCCTTCGTTGCGGGTTTCCAGATGTTTCAGGCCAAGAGCGGTATAGGTGGCGCGGATATTGTCGGTCTGGGGTCCGGTCAGGATGCCTGCCATGATGAGCTTGCCGTTGAGGGCCAGATGTGCGGCAAGGGAAGCGGCAAGTTCAATGAGCGTGTCATGGATGATGTTGGCGATGACAAGATCGAACTGGTGGGGGATCTCTTCCAAGGCGCGGCCGTTTGCGGTAATGCTTGGCTGCAGCGCATTGCGCAGGATATTTTCCGCCGCCACCACCACGGCCTCCGGGTCGTTGTCGATTGCCAGCACTTCCTGGGCGCCGAAAAGGGCTGCGGCCATGGCCAGGATGCCCGTGCCGGTGCCGACATCGAGAACGGTTTTTGGCGGGGTGTTTGTGTCGTGAAAAAGCGCCTCGACGAATTCAAGGGCCAGCTTGGTGCTGGAGTGGTGTCCTGTGCCAAAGGCCATGCCAGGGTCCATTTCAATCACCTTTTCCCCTGGGTTCGGCTGGTATGATTCCCAGGTTGGCTTGATAACAAGGTGGGCGGTGATCGGCAGAGGCTTGAATCGTTCTTTCCAGGCCTTGTTCCAGTCTTCGTCAGGGATGATTTCTGTTTCGAGCTGGGTTTGTCCCTCGCCAGGGGTGAGGTCGGCGAGTTCCGCAAGGTACTCTCTGATTTTCTTCAGCATTTCTGGGGTTTGGGGGCCATTTTCCAGATAGCCGACAACCTGTTCCTGGGCGGCATTGGCTGTCGCCACCGGGATCTGTTCGACCCCGCCGGTCTGTTGGCAGATAAAATCGGCAATGGGGTCGGAGATGGTCTCGCTGGCGGTGATCGTGATTTTAAGCCACGATCTGGAAGGCGGTTGTGCTGGACTTTGGGCTGGCATCGGAATCCCTGTGGGAAAGGTTGCGGTTGCAAGGAAATACACTGAAAACTCTCTTGAAGTGCGTTACTCTACCGGATGCTGTATCCTCAGGCAAGATCTAGTTGAACCGAAGCATGGATGATGGTTGTGTTTGTTTCTTATCTATATAAGGTGTCGAGGTTGCGGGATGGATGAAAAAAAGATGCGGAAGCTTCTTGAGGAGGTAAGTCGCGGTGCATGTACTGTTGCCGATGCCTTGGCGGAATTGAAGCATTTTCCCTCCGAGATGTTGTCCTGTGCCCACCTCGATCACCATCGGCGGTTGCGAACCGGAGTACCCGAAGTGGTTTATGGGGAGAATAAGACCGCCGGTCAGATTGCCGATATCTTAAAAAAGCTTCTCGGTTTTTCTCCGACGGTCATGGCCACGCGGGTAAGTCAGGAGAAAGGCGAGGCGGTGTGTCTGGAAATTTCAGGGCTTGCTTACCATGGGGAGGCTCGCATGGTGACGGCGAAGATGGAAGATCCGGGGCCGGAAGCACATGGTGGGGAAGGTCTTATTGTGGTGCTCACGGCCGGGACTTCCGATATCCCGGTGGCGGAGGAGGCGTATGTCACCCTGCGTTGCCTGGGGCATGCGGTCGAAAAGTTATATGATGTCGGGGTGGCTGGAATACATCGGCTGCTTTCGCGCCGTGATCTTCTCGACAGGGCGTGCGTATTGATAGTGGTCGCCGGGATGGAAGGCGCTTTGCCCAGCGTGGTCGGTGGCCTGGTGGATAAGCCCATTATCGCCGTGCCTACCAGTGTTGGTTACGGGACAGGGCTGGGCGGCATTGCCGCGCTTCTGGGGATGCTCAATAGTTGCGCTCCGGGGATCGCCGTGGTGAATATTGACAATGGCTTTGGTGCGGCATGCATGGCGGCAAGTATCGGGCGGCAAATCCGCAAACAGAAGGGGATATCTTGATTATTTTTTTCAAGACCAAGCCGAAGATGTCGGTTGTTTCAGGTTTGGGCAAGGGGGTGGATCGGGAGGGGCTTCGCAGAAAAACAACGAGTTACGAAGCGGCTTTTTGTCGGGTCCGTGTTTTTTGAGATTTCCGTAATATTGCTGTTGACAAGGGGGGGCGGTTCGGCTATTTTGGCCCCCGAACGATAACCCGACACCATGACGAGAGGCTGTGCAAAACGTCAGAAAACATCTTGACGGGCTCCGGTGTTTCGGTTATCTTGTTTTCTTCGCCCCAACGAGTGGGCGGCCTCGGTTTTCCGGGGCGCAGCGATCATTGAAAACTGAATAGTGAGCAAAGTAAAAGATGGGCCCCAAGAAACCGGAGCGTTAAGCTTCGGGAGTTTTATTGCAGTAAAGAGATCAGAATCTCTGTTGAAGAATAACAGGTCTTTAAGACTTGTTAAGATATTTAACTGGAGAGTTTGATCCTGGCTCAGATTGAACGCTGGCGGCGTGCTTAACACATGCAAGTCGAACGAGAAAGGGACTTCGGTCCTGAGTAGAGTGGCGCACGGGTGAGTAACGCGTAGGTAA